>Ga0222696_1000032_pt1 | contig 111024 bp, 91 predicted proteins | sample AntAcemetage1400_FD_179817 | JGI IMG/M metagenome (GOLD analysis project Ga0222696, IMG submission 179817) | Saline water microbial communities from Ace Lake, Antarctica - #1400 | ecosystem: Environmental > Aquatic > Non-marine Saline and Alkaline > Saline | place: Antarctica: Ace Lake... | reverse complement strand
AAGCCCTGTCTGAGACTGCCCGAGACGTCATTGTTCGTCAGTATGTTGTGGTGGCTCCCAAGACCTAGCCAGATGCCGTCCCAGTTGCCCGTTAGAACATTATCGAAGATATTGCAGGATGACACGCTAGCATTAAGATATATCCCTGCTCTTCCATCTACAGTTGCACCGCTCACTGTAAATTCTGAGATATTCACAGAATTCGCAGTTACAAAAAAGCCGTGGCCACTGGGGTCCGGTGCGGCCAAAGTAACGGTAGCGCTGCTGGCGCCTGTCAGGGTGAGCGATCTATCCACATTTACGTTCTCGGTGTATGTTCCTGCAACGCAGCTAATAGTTTCACTACCAGCGGCAGCATTAATTGCAGTTTGGATAGAAGAGAAGTAAGGGTCACCTTTACTAAGAATCTCTACAGGCCAGAATGATATTCCGGTCATGGAAGCATTATACCATGGTACATAATCTACATTGTTGCTTACCTTATCACCATGACCTAGTGCGATATTAAAGGTGTTGTCAGCATGTGTAGGACCACTTGCCTTACCCCACCAGTTGTTTTGTGCATCTAGTACTGCTTTGGAATCATCATCATTTTGTAGCCCAAAAGTGTTTCCGTCAATGGAGTTGTGGTTTACTACAATTCCGGCTGCACAGTTGTTAACTTGTACACCAACATCACAAGTCGTGATCGTATTTCTTAATACAGAAATTCCAGTTAAGTTATCACACTTCGTAGTGTGTCCTAATGAGATACCCCAAAGGAAATCTGTGATTCCGTTGCTCAATATTTGAACATTATTCTGATTTGGATTGAGGTTACCTGAAGTTGACATTACATCAATACCACGATAGGCTTCAAGCAGCGATGCGCCCGGATCAAGTGTGGAAGAAGCAGTATTGCCTGAGATAATCATATTATCGCGTTCGGTGCCAATAGCTCTGAAAATATCACCTTCGAAAGTATTATTTCTAATAAGAACATTTCCGGAAGGAGGTTCAACAACAGCATTATAATTTACATAGATACCTTCGTAAGCTACTCCGGTTGTCTTAGCAGGGGCAGTCGCAACAAAACTATTGTTACGAATAATAAGTCCACCAACATCATTATGAAGGAATCCCGCGCCCACGCCGGAATCCGTTACAAGCATCGTAATTAAGCCACCCGAACCGTTATTACTAACGCTGAAAGTGTTGTTTTCGATGCGTGCACCAGTATTTTCAATGGCCACACCATAGATAGTTACGGCACCCATGGGTGTATCCGAGGTTTCTATAGTAAAATCATGAATTTTTACATTTGGTGCCTGGACGCTGATAACCTCGGAGTGGTCCACAACAGCCACACCCTTAATCGTTACGGCATCGTATGCTTTTGCTGATCCATAAGGTCTAAGCTCGATCGTTTTATCAATTACCAGGTCTTCGTTGTATATTCCTGTTGCTCCTGCATGAACAATTACAGTACCGGGGTCTTCTACACCAGCGATACCATCCTCTACAGTTTTAAAAGCATTCCATTGCCACCAGAGACCTGATGTAACATTACCTTGTCCAGTCCAATCATCGTTTACATACACGATGTTTGGTGTGCTATCCTTATACATAACATCAGAATAATCTTCAAATATAGTTTGGTTATTGCTAATGTCCTTGCAAGTGATTTTTACAGCGATGAGAACTTCAGCATGGGTTTCATTTGAAATAGTAACATCTGCTTTCCAATTTTGAACACCTTTAGCAGTAACATTTGTAGCAGTAGCAGAACAAGGGTTATCACCATCTGCAAAGATCTGTACAAGAGGCAGTGGTGAAGTAGTGCTTAAAGCTTCATTAGATGTAAATTCTACTGTAATGATATCACCTTTGACTGAAAGCTTGGGAGCACCAGAGTGATTTGAGTTCGTAGCGTCTAATGTTAGAGTAGGAGCAATACCATCATAAATATCTACCGGATCAGGTGTATACTGAACATTTGCGCCATTTGTACATGGTATAGGTGTAGTTGTTGGCAAATAATCAAGCGTAAGATCATTTTTATCAGGTCCAAAAGGTGGGGTCTGTTCTTCAAAAAAAATCCTGAACTGATTGAGTGGAAGACCAGCATTAGTAATACTAGTAGCATCAATACTTTCTGCACCATTAATAATAGTAAAATCGTCCCACACAGAAGAAGTCCAGGTAAATGAAGTATAATCTATCTCGGCATCTAACTGTACCTTGATGTATTCTACGGTGGTGACTCCCTTTGTCTCTGCTCCCGAAATAAGAGCAATTTGCTTCGTTTGTGCAAGTGCTTGAGCTGAGAATGCGAGCACAAAAAGTGAAATAAGTAAGATTGTAATTTTTGTTTTCATAATAAATTTCTCCTTTCATAAGAAATATATGAATTATTTTTGTTTGTTAAAGACGTTAATATAAAATGAATAAATTCCCTACCAAAGACGTTAACATAATTTAGGTGTTTAATACCTGTTTTAGAAATTTCCGTTTTTTTAGTATTTTCGTTTTTCATTATCTTTTATTTTATGATAACCTTTTCGAGGTTTGAATAATTGCTCGTTTCCTTTGCTAACAAATTAATAATTTTTTCTACCATTACATCCTTTTTAATTTATTTTAATAAAAACAACGCCAATAAGCAATTTAGACAGATGTTTTTTTCTAGTGTCAAGTTTTTGGATAAATTTGTTGTTTTTTAAATAAAGAAAATTCTTTAAGTTGATTATCCCCGTGGCAGAGCCAAGGAGTATTACACCAACTTAATTTCAGCAAGCTGAAAAACGAATTTTCCATTATTTACCTCTCTGCCTACGGCATCTCCCCTAAAAATAGGGGAGAAAATTTGGAAACCCCGACGCAGAGCATCGAGGAATTCTGTCGATTAAAATCATGGCTTGTTTCATTGCAAACAATTAACAAATTAATAATTTTTTCTACCATTGCATCCTTTTTTTTCTCATATTATAAAATGATTTATTAATATATATAATAATAATAATTAATAATACGAACAAAAAAGACAAAAAAAAATTTCTGCTGTCAAGTTTTTGTAAAACACTTGTCAGCATACGCTTAAAAATTTTTGTGATTATTGCAACTACTTGAACATAAAAAAAATAAAAATTACTAACAATTTGTCGTGAAAATAAAGATACTCGCAAAGACGCCCCGATACGGTTTACCCCGTTGGTTTTCCTTATTCAACTGGGGTCATCCTTCCCTACTGGACAGGCAAAGAACACAAAGGAAAAAAGAAGAATTTTTTTTAGAACAATCTTCTGCTCGTTCCTCCTGTAAGCTTTCGGGACATTTGGGAATGAGATTTTTAAAAATTTATTTAACTGGAAACGGTTTATTTGTCAAGAATATGCAGACTGGACTTCACGTCCGCTGGATGACAGCGAGAGTGGAGTTCAGAATGCGAGAATGCAAAACTTTCGTCTCATGAGTCTGCAGGCTAGACGGAACTAATGTATGGAAAATGGCTGAATGTATTCAGCCCCTACGGATAAGATTATTTATGAAAATAAAAATAAATATGAATCTGAGAAAATCCGTGTAAATCCGTGAGCAAAAAAATATTATCTATTTATCTCCAACTGATGCAAAGCAGTAAGTACTGTTTTCTTTTTTACTTCTATTCGGGATCCCGGGAAGTTATTTTTTGTGTATTTTTCATATCAGAAGTATAAACACACCCCGTCCCGTGTAATATAAAACGCTTCGCTATTACACAGGACACCCCTCTTATATAGATGGGAAAAAGGGAAATTCAAACTATTTGACGTTTTAACAATCCATTACATCAAACATTTTAATCGTAATAACACAATGAATAATTGAAAAAATCTCATCTAATTTATCACGGCGTATATGGAATGAAGACGGAAAAGAGGAGTACTCCGCCACTGGCGGAGGGAGGTGTGTAATCTTGAGTAATGTCAAAATTCAATTACTATTTCAAGTCGAAGTTTGACATGAAACCGGGAGTATAGTGCTTGGCACTCCCAAATCAGTCTTTTCCTAAAAGCGATTCGACTACTACTCGGTAAAGAGGGAACAGTGAAATATCAATATTTTCACGTCCTAAAGCCTTGGAAACGAAGGAAGTTAACTGGGTCATTACCCAAGTCTCTGCAGACTGGACTTCACGTCCGCTGGACAGCGAGAGTGGAGTTCAGAATGCGAGAATGCAAAACTTTCACCTCATGAGTCTGCAGGCTAGACGGAACTAATGTATGGAAAATGGCTGAATGTATTCAGCCCCTACGGATAAAATTATGTATGAAAAAAACTTAAGTTTCGAAGGAGTTGAAATTACTCAACAGTTAATCTTTTTATCTTTGCAATATTTCGTAACATATTGATATTTATATATTTGCATATAAGTACAAGATTGGTTATTTAGGCTGCATTTTTATGGTTTACAAGGTTGTTTTGCATTTTATCGGCAGATACGAAAAAGCCAAATATGCTTTACCAAGCTGGGCTTGGTAAAGAGTTGGGTGCGGTTCTCTTTACCAATTCCATCTCTCTCCTCTTATGCTTTACCAAGCTGGGCTTGGTAAAGAGTTGGGTGCGGTTCTCTTTACCAATTCCCAAATTGGTAAAGCCATAAGATTATCTATTTATATCCAACTGATGCAAAGCGGTAAGTGCTGTTTTCGTTTTTACTTCAATTCGAGGTCCCGAGAAGTTATTTTTTGTGATAACAAGACCGGAGTTACCAAATGTGCCAATATACACAAGCCCGATCGGTTTATCCTCAGTTCCCCCATCGGGTCCAGCGATACCGGAGACCGCAATTGCATAATCACTTCCCAAAAGTTTCTGCACCCCCAGAACCATTTCTCTGACCGTTTCCTTGCTCACTGCGCCAAAAGTATCGAGCGTGGCTCGCCCCACACCCAAAAGTTTCATTTTGGCTTCATTGCTGTAAGATACAACACCACCCAAAAAATATTCAGAGCTTCCGGCATTGTTTGTAATTAAGCTCTGTATAAGGCCTCCCGTACAGGATTCCGCAGCAGAAACAGTTTTTCCAGAAGACATCATTTTTCTATGAAATACTTTCTCGATACTATCCTCGCCGAAGCCATAAATGTTTTGTGAAGGAATTATTTTCAGGAATTTGTGTATGATTTTTTCAACTTCTTGTTCAGAGGTTCCATATACACGGATGTCCACCATACCGGATTTTGGCAGAAAGGCAATTTTAGTTATGCTCGTTTCTTGAACACCTATGGTTTTTGTGTAGAGAATTGATTCGGGAATCCCGATTGTACGGATAGTTTTTTGAAAAATCGGGTTTGCCGGGAAATTTTTCTGCAGGATGGGTATCACATGCTCCACAAACATGCCCTTCATCTCGGAAGGGACCCCCGGTAGTGCAAAAAAATGCTTATCATTTTCAGAATAGTACAATCCGGGTGCTGTGCCTTTTTTGTTTGGAAGGGGAGTAAATCCTTGTGGTATTTCAGCTTGAGTTTTAACTATTTCAGGAATGGGTAAATCTTTCACTTCGTACATTTGCTGGATATTAACCCATGCTGAAGAGTCGAAGATGAGTTCTTTTTTGAAGAAGTCGGCAATAGCGTATTTCGTTACATCGTCATGTGTGGGTCCAAGACCGCCGCTTACGATGACCACATCATAGTGCTTCCAGCAATTCTCAAGTGTTTTTATGATAATTTCTTTGTCGTCTTTGATCGTAATCGAAGTCTCAAGAGGGATTCCGGCAGACGTTAGTTGAGCTCCAATAAAACCCTCATTCGTGTTTATAGTTTTACCTATCAATATTTCATTGCCAATGGCGACGTATATAATCTTTGCCATTTTTGCTCCAAAATTCAATTATTTTTCTTTTGTTTAGCAGAATTTAACATTGTTCAAATTACTTGACATCGAGAGATTAGTCAATGATTTCTTTCATCAATATTAGTTTTCGAAAAAAAATATGAGATTAAATGCTTTTTTGAAAGGAGCAGCTATGAAACTTAAGAGAAAAATTTTCCTACCCCTTATTATTTTTTCACTCCTATTTGTTGTCCTCCTTCATGCACAAGATACAAAGCCCTATGCAGAAGTTATGAATCTGCAGGGTGAAGTTATATTAAATCACGATCACCAGCTTTCACCGGCGGAAAAAGGTTCACTGCTTTACGATGGCGATATGATACTTACGAAAGAAAATTCATTTGCAATCGTCAAATTTTCAGACAATGGTGCGATCTCAAAAGTTTTTTCCAATAGTACTCTTACCATAAACATGAGCCAACGCGAGCAGAGCTTTATGAAGACTCTCACATTGGATGTCGGAAGGGTCTGGTCTGAAGTGACAAAGGGGAAAGGGGATTATTATATCCAAACCCCAACCTCTGTTGCTGCGATCAAAGGAACCGGTTTTATGACAAACGTGGATACACAAACCGGCTTTACAACCCTCCAAGTCTACGAGGGCACAGTAGAGTTCAGTAACGAATTTGGTAAAATTGAAGTTCCCGCAGGCAATCAGGGCTTCTCAAATGGCATTGATCCTCCTTCATTCCAGGTAATGGAAAATGTGCAGCCCCCCGAATCCCTGATGGAAACCACATTGCCTGAAGGCACACGAATTGAACAGCCAGAACAGCAATACCAGCAGCAGGAAAAACCTGAGGTAGAACTTCAATCTGTGGATGAACCGAAAACAGAAACGGAAACTGATAAACCAAAGAGTACAAGAAAGTCCATCCTGCCGGGCTCTCTTGGAATTGGCACAGTAACTATTGACGGGATTACTTATACCCGTATTCGTTTAATGCCGGAAATACCAATATGGAAGTTCAAGCTTGGCCTTGATTTTGATATTCTCATTGATGGCGACGGCGGTATTAGAAAGAAGGATTGGGATAATTTCAATGCCTATCTAAATAAGATCATGTATCTTGAATTTGCAAACAGACGTGATCCTCTTTATTTCAGATTGGGGGCATTTCCGAGTGTGAAATTCGGGCACGGACTTATTATGAGAGATTATACGAACATGCTGGACTATCCCGCTACAAAACAGCTTGGTGCTGAGATTGCAGTCAATACAAAAACCTTGGGGCTTGGATTCGATGTATTTTGCCCCAATGTTGATGAGCATAATATCTTTGCAGCTCGTGTAAAAGGTGTCCCATTTGCCGCAACAGGGATTCCATTTCTGAATAATCTTGAGGTAGGAGCAACAGGTGTAACCGACCTCGACCAATATAGCGGAATCAGAGCACGTAAAAATGAATTTTTCCCCGATGAATGGGCTGATTATGATATGGAGGATTGGGAGAATATTTATCATGTGATACACGGTGACACAACCGGTTTTTCAAGCTGGTATGAAGCAAATGAAGACAGTCTCCATCAACACCATTACCCGGACAATCTCGATGATAAAGAAAAGGTAACAATTATCGGCGCTGATTACACACTTCCGCTGCTAGACACAAAATTGTTCAAGTTGTATCATTATGGAGAATTAGCACATATTTTAGATTACGGTACGGGCGTAGTATTCCCAGGCTTTGGTGCAAAATTCCTCATCTTTGATGCCACACTCGATTATCGTTTCTTTGGTGAGGATTTTGAGTCTAATTTCTTTAACTATCTTTATGATAATGAGCGTGCGACTGTATCAGGAGATTCATTAAAATCCAAAAGCAGCACACTTAATGATATCAACAAATCTCAGGGATGGCGAGGAGAACTCGTATCCCATCTCTTTAACATTATTGATTTAACCGTTTCCTATGAAGATATTCATGGAAAAGATTATGACATGGGCAAATCAATACTTGGCGAAGTCAGATTGAAGGAAACATTTATTCCCGGGTTGGATTATGCCTACGCCCGATATTCACAAACACAGGTAGAAAAATTCACAACATGGAAAAGTCCAAATGCAATTATAGAAGCCCAAATCGGTTATGAGATCACACCCGTAACCCTCCTTGTGTGGGATTATAAAGTTTATTATGTTGATCTGAACGGTGACGGAAAGATCAGCGGAAATGATGAAACGAAAAAGACATATAGTTTCGGGGTGCAGATAAAAATATAAATATATGAAGGTTTTAATTGTAGGGAGCGGTGGTAGAGAGCATGCCATCGCATGGAAGTGTGCAAAGAGCAAAAAGGTGGACACGGTTTTTGTCGCACCCGGAAATCCCGGAATGGAAGATGTTGCTCAACCCATTCAATTGCAAAATATTGAGGAACTGATAAGGTTTGTAAAAGACGAAGGAATACAGCTTACTATAATTGGACCCGAACAACCCCTTGCAGAAGGAATGGTTGATGAATTCATGAAAGAGGATATTGTAGTGATCGGACCTTCTAAGCTGGCAGCTGAGATCGAGGGCAGCAAAGTCTTTGCAAAAAATTTCATGAAAAAATATCATATCCCCACTGCGGAGTTCAAAGTTTTTGATGAGATCGTTCCAGCACTGAACTATATCCTTGGAAAAGAGTTTCCCCTTGTCCTGAAAGCTGATGGGCTGGCTGCAGGGAAGGGTGTATTCATTTGTAATAATTATACAGAAGCAGAAACGATCCTCAACCAAACCATGCATTACGGCTTGTTCGGTGATGCGGGATCGCGGGTAGTGATCGAAGAATGTCTTCAGGGTGAGGAAGTTTCGCTTTTTGCTTTTACTGACGGAAAACATTTTGTTTCGACAATTCTTTCTCAAGATCATAAGCAACTCCTGGACGGAGACAAAGGACCTAATACCGGCGGCATGGGAGCATATGCACCGGCACGTTTTACAAAAGATCTGAAGAAACAGGTCGACGAGGAGATTATTGCCCCCACATTGAAAGGTATGCATAAAGAAGGAAGAACCTTCAGGGGAATCCTTTATGCAGGGGTTATGCTTACAGAAAAAGGTCCCCAGGTTCTCGAGTTTAACTGCCGGTTAGGCGACCCGGAAACACAAGTAATTCTTCCGCTTCTTGACAATGATCTCATTGATGTGTGTGAAGCTATCCTAAATGAACGCATCGATGAGGTGGTTTTGAAATGGAAAAATAAAAGTGCCGTGAATGTTGTAATCGCTTCCAGCGGTTACCCCGGCACCTATGAAAAAGGATATCCGATCAAAGGACTTGATAAAGTTTCTGATGGCACATTAATATTTTTTGCCGGTGTAAAAAAAGAGAAAGATACATTGCTCACCAACGGAGGGAGAGTGTTATCCCTGACAGCCCTGGGAAATGATCTTCAAGATGCGCAGAAACAAGTTTACAAAGAAGTTGAAAAAGTCTCCTTTACAAACAGTTATTACAGAACCGACATCGCCCAAAAGGGAATACACAGATTATGAAAGAAGTAGTTCGCTGATGAAGAAGGTACTTACAGCAATCCTGTTCTGTTTTTTGGCTGCCACATTATGGGGAACAAACAGCTTCGAGATAGAAAAGGTGACCGAAGATTATATTCAGATTCACCTGAAAATCGACGAGTACAATATTCCTCAAACATCGGATAAAACCACAAAAAGTCTGTCTTTGCCCGGTTTGGAAATATATTTTGTAAACACAGAGGGCTTGCCGAAACTGCCTTTTCTGTCAGAAAACATAGGGATTCCACCAGAAGGGAAAGTGAGTGCGAGCATAGTTTCTCAGCAATTCATCCTTCTACCGGGAGTTTCTATACCGATTAATCGTCCATATAAAGATGAGGGCATACTTGTTCCAGATCCTTCACGGCAGGTCATTGATTTCTCTAAAAAGAAATTCTATCCTGAAAATATTATTGAAACCCAGCCGATTGGATATGTGGGAAATAGGTATCTCGGATCCTTCCGTATTTTTCCTATTCAATATAACCACGCGCAGAAATCAGCAAAACTATTTACCGATCTTGTAGTTCAAATTCATATCACGGGTGATAAAAGCAAAAGTTACGACCGAAGTGCTAGTTATATAGATGGATTTGCAGATAGGATGATCGTCAATAACGAGTTCTCAAAAAACTGGCGTAAAGAGAAAGAACCCGAATCTGCATCTTACAAAAGGCAGAATGAAACGGAAATTACCCAATTCAAATTTATTATAAATGAAAAAGGGATATACAATATAACATATGATTATCTTAAGGACACTTTGCAAACTTGGATAGATTCTCTTGAAACCGAGTATGATGTTCTTCTTAAGATCGATGAGATCAATCCGAAATATCTACAGCTTCATAATATGGGTGAGCAAGTTCCGATTTATTTTTTTGGGCAGGATGATGAATCCTTTGATGAAGGTGATTATTTTGAATTTTATGCGGATATATCCCATGGAGAAGATTGTTTCTATAATCCCTTTTCGTGGGAAAATGTGTACTTTTTAAATTATGAAGAGGGAGCGCTCGGCACACGCCTTGCTGTCGAGGATGGCGGTTTGTATGAGACAGATCCTTATAGTTATAGAAAAGTTTATAATTTCGACACTAAGGTACATTTTGAAAATCAGAGTATATACTCGAAGCTGAGCCAGGTTAGTCAGGTGCGGGAAGATCTCTGGTTTTGGCAGCAGATCAGCGCACCAAATATGACAAATTTCTCGATCCAGCTTTATGATCCCCTGCAAAGCAATGCCAGAAGTGCCGAAGTTGAGATCTGCTTCTTCGGCGAAACTTATGGAAGCGAGAATAATACCGGAGAGCACCACTCATTGTCCTATATAAATTCTTCACAGGTCGGCTCGGAGTTTTGGTACGGTCAGAATGAAAAGCTTATGTCCGGCACGATGAGCAACGATAAGCTCAATAATGGGAGCAATCAAATTTATATTTCTCTTCCAGGCGATACGGATGCAAGTTATGATCGTATTCTATTGGATTATATAGATATTAATTATTGGCGGGAATGTATTGCTCACAATGATATGCTTGAATTCAATAAACCCACCTCTTATCCATCCGGCTTGATGCAATTCGAGATCAATGAATTCACCGTTCCTGATATTGATGTATATAAATTGGGAGTGAGCAAGTTTGAAAATCTAAGTATTGAGTCAGGGCTTCCAGGGGGCGGTGCCCCTTATTTGCTAATATTCCAAGACAATGTTTTAGATAACAACACCAGGTATATTGCGGTAAGCGATTCACGGAAGCTCATACCTAAAGAAGTTCTTCCGGATTATCCAAGTAATATCAGAAATCCTGGCGAGCAGGCGGATTATCTTGTGATATCCAAACGGGAGTTTCTTGAAGAAGATATTTTTTATGATTTTGCAGCCCACTGGTATGATAAAAAAGGGCTCGTTGTAAAAACCATCTCCACAGAATCTATTTACGACGAATTTAATTACGGACTGCGCTCTGATCAGGCGATCAAAGATTTTATTTCTTATACGTATAATAACTGGCAGGAACCTTCCCCTCAATACGTTCTTTTGCTCGGTGATGCCTGTTATGACGAAAGACCGATCTCGCCGAATAAAAAATATAGCATTGTACCCTCGCATATGAGCTGGTCCTACCATGTTGGCGCTACGGTTGACGATAACTGGTTTGTGGCAATAGTTGGAGATGACGAGCTTCCGGACCTTGCAATAGGCAGGATTCCAATCTGGGAAACCGAGCAGATACTCCCCGCTTTTGCGAAGACGATCCAGTATAACACACAACCAAACTTCAATGATAACTGGCGCAATCATCTCATGCTCATTGCTGGTGGATCGGGTGTATTCGAAGATCAGAGCCAGCGACTGAATGAAAAATATATTCCCAAAAACTATCGAGTCTCGCGCATTTATGCACAGTCCGATCACGATGACCCATATTGGGGCAGCACCACGAACATCAAAGATTATATTGATGATGGAACTGCGCTCATTCAATTCATGGGGCACGGTGGCGGGCAGATATGGTCTGACCTTAACCTTATGAATTTGGGAGATATCTCAACGCTTTTTAATGATAACTATCCAATAATCAGCAGCTTGACATGTTATACTTCAAACTTTGAATATCCCGGTACAAGCTGTCTTGGAGAAGCTTTTGTGCTGGAGGCAGGCAAGGGGGCAATCGGTTTCTTCGGAGGTGCGGCAAAGGGATTTCTCGACCAGGATGAGTATCTTGGTGCATATTTCCTGCAGAGTATTTTCACTTTCGGTGAAAGAAATTCTGCAACTATATGCAACGTAGCGAAGATTGAATATGCACTCAAATATCCAGGGAATATCGCCAATTTAGTTTTCCTTCGGTCATTCAATTATATGGGTGACCCGGCGATTGATATTGTTCTACCAACTCAGGAACTTGAGACGATTCTTAACAGCTACCAGTTTGTAAAAGGTGACACAGTCTCAATTTTTATAGAAAATGAGGATTCTACGCTCAATCGAATTTCCTATTATGTCACTGACGAAGAGGATCTTATACGAAATCCCTATAATCAGGACGAGCTTATTCAGGTTGAATTGAATAATATTGAGAGAGAGTCCTATACTCCATCAGGTTATGAATATGTAATTGATACTTTAGAGACATCTTCCGAGTTTTCCAGAATTGTAAGAACTTATGGTTATGATTCATATTCAGACTATGTTGGACATACCATTTTCACCGTTGGTAAATCTGCGATTTTTGATATCACTATCAATCCCACTTCACCATGTATAGGAGATTCTGTTACCATCTCAGCAAAGGTTTATGACAAAGAAGGTATTGATCATGTTAATTGTGTATGGTGGACTAATTCGATCGAGGAGACAACTATTTCGATGTATCCAAACCCCCTTGACACAATAATGTATGTCACAGAGTCACCTATAACTGCTTTTCTTAATGAGACAAATGTACATTACCGAATAGAAGTATGGAATAATTCATTACAAAAGGAAAGTTCTGAAGAGTTTGAATATTCTGTAAAAGGGCCAGATATTGATGTCCGGAGTTTAGAAAAGTTAATTGCAAATAATGGGAGTTACTTTAAAATCGGTTTGTACAATGACGGAAGCTCAAGTTCTTTTTCCGCAAAATTATATCTAGATAAAGATGGAATTAATATTGATTCAACGACAGTTGAGGGCTTGCCGTCAGATCAAGGAAAAGATGTCCTATTACAATGTGAATTAAATTCTGGAACTTATGACATAAACGTATCTATCAATCCAGGCATATGCAAAAAATATTGCGATGAACCTAGCAAAATTTTTGGGTCGCATAATGTAAAAGAAGAAATAGCAATTCGTTTCACAACAGAAGAACTTCAAAATAATGTTGATGATATTATACGAGAAATCCTTATTTATACACCAACCTCTTCAAATGAGTGTGAATTAACTCTTAGAGTTTATGAGGGAGGATCACTTGAAAACCCACCAGGCAATTTAGTATATGAGACAGGGTTTGGGTATTTTTCTTCGAACACATGGATTGATCATATTCCTAGTGTGCCGATTAAGATAAAACCTTTTAAAGAATATTGGATTGTTTATGAAATAAATACCCATATCCGTAGACGTGCATGGATGGATGATAAACCTGGCGCAACCAATAAAGGGGATTTATGGCTTTCTCCATCGGGTTGGGTTTCAGTATCACAATACTATCCTTCCTTTGATAGCAATTGGATGATTAAGATGAACTTGTGTTCGTCCACATCTTTCTTAGAACTGGATTATTCAAATAATCAACTCAGCAAAGAATTCCAGATTAACGATTTCATTATATCGCATGGTAATTTAAGTACTCATGCCAGTATTGACTCAAACTTTGTCGCTTCATTTACTTCAGGTGTTGTCGATCACGATGCTAAGTTTTACATTCAACCCTCAGCTCTGGATATAGCAACCCTTCTCCCTGATGTAGAAGCAATTCCATTATTTTCCGGCGCAGTAATGAGTTACACAATTGCCCCATTTGATTCATCCTGTTTGACCCAGGAGAAAAAATTTAAGAAGAACATCTCGTTGTTGTTCAATTATACAAGAACAGACACAACGATACAGCAACTCGCAAAGCTGGGTAATTTTAAGCTCTACCGCTATGACGAGGATATTAAATGTTGGTTCATGATCGGAGGCGATACAAATCTTCAGGATAAAAATGTGGCATATGCTTATATATCAAAACCTGGGGTTTACAGCTTGTTTAACAATAATGATACGACCGTGCCTTCTATTGATGTAAACGTTGAGGGTCAAGAATTTACGAACGGTGGATATGTAGATAATAATGCTCAGTTCTCTTTTATTATTCAGGACAAAAATGGTGTTGATATTGAAAAAATCAGAATATTCCTGAATGGGGAGGCGGTAACAAATTATACTCTATCAAGCAATAATATTACTTCCATACCAGTGAAATATCAAATCGATGTTGATGCCGGTTCCTATACGATTATTATTTCTGTGACCGACGTGAATGGAAATTATCATGAGAAGGTTGTGAATTTCACAGTTCAAAAAGAATTCAATATTATAAATATCGGCAATTATCCGAATCCGATTTCTCTTGAAACAACTGATCCAAATAATGAAGGAAGAACCCGTTTTACCTATACTCTCACTGACGATGCGGATGAAGTAAAGATTGAGATATATACAGTTTCAGGACGATTAGTGAATGTCATAAAAGATATGCGTACAACTGTTGGTTACCATGAATACCCGCATGCGCTCAAGGGCTGGGAGTGCGTTGACCGAGACGGGCGAAAGCTTGCAAACGGCGTGTATTTCTATAAGATAATTGCTCAAAAGGGAATCAAGAAAATAGAAAAGATCAAAAAAATGGCAATCCTGCGATGATGAAGAAAACCATAATATTACTTTTGCTTATTTTGTTACCGCTGTCCTTGTATGCCGGACGATACGCAGGTGATTTTATTTTGCTCGGAAGTGGAGTCCGACCTCTTGGAATGGGCGGTGCCTTTTCCGCAGTTGCAGATAACGGAAGCGCTATTTATTGGAATGCATCGGGAATTGCCCAGATCACTGATATTGAAGTGCAGTTTATGCACGCGTTTCTCTTTGATAACTTAGCTTCGTATGATTTCTTCTCTTTCTGTATTCCATTGCCGGCGAGTACGACAATTGGTATCAGCTTCACACAGCTTTCTGTAGATAATATTCCATTTTATGATGAGATATGGATTAAGAACTCTAATGTGTTTAAACGGTCAACTAATGTAGATTTGCAACTCACCGGTAATCCTGACGGATATTTTACGAGCTCAGATCAATTATTTGAATTTGCTTTTGCAAAAAATTTCTCAAAAATAATTAATCTCGGCTGGGAACTTTTCGATCTTCCGATCGATTATTATATTGGCGGCGCTTTCAAATATATAAAGCGCGATGTTTATGAAAATCTTGGAGATGGGATGGGCGGAGATTTTTCGTTTATGGTGCGAACCGATCTCGGGATGCTGACGGAAGTTCCATGGCTCGGGAAGATCAAATTTGCCTTTAATCTTCAGGATATTGGCGGCACAAAGATTACTTGGGATACGCGTTCCAAGCATGTTGATGAGATCGTTACCACACCCCGGCTTGGTCTTGCACTTGACCAACCGCTTTCTTTTGTTGATTCAAGGATGATCCTTGCTTTTGACTGGAGTGATGTGTATGAGTATTCAAGGAATTTTGGATTAGAATTTACGTACAAAAATATTTTATCTGTCCGTTCGGGCTTATATGATCAGCATTTTACTGCAGGATTGGGATTTCGTTACAGACAGTACACGATCAATTACGCCCTGATTACTCATACAGATTTGGGAAATTCACACAGGATAGGGATTACGGCAAATTTCTAAATCCTAATTTTCAATTACAAATAAATATTTAACCGATACTACAAATATTTAATTATGTCTTCGGGTTTCTCAATTGGTACAATTTTATCAATATTATGAGTCTTGTATCCGAGCACAGTTTTCCCGAAATCAAGGCAGTATGCAATTTCAGAAAGTGTTCCGTATTTGCCATCGATCGCAATGGCAAAATCACATGTTCTTGCAATAATTACGTTCCGTGCAGTTGATATGCCTGTGACAATAGGTATAGAAATGTAGGGGTTAGCTTCCTTTTTCTCAAAACCGGGGAGGATTCCAACTGTTATTCCATCACTTTCGAAAGCCCCTTTTGCTGCAGCTTCCATAACTCCACCGAGTCCTCCGCATACCAGAATGCAATTATGTTCAGCAATAAGTTTTCCAATCCGATACGCAAAATCAAACAAATGTTGATCTACTGAATTACCGCCTATCACAGCAGCAAGTTTTTGTTTCATTATACAAACACAATGGAAACGACAAAAGCAGCTGCCAGAGAAATGAAAGTAGGCCAGAACAGTTTTTTATAAAAATCCTTAAGACTCGATCCAAAAAATTCAAGCGATACTGACACACAGGGGTGAATTGGAGAAACAATATATCCCATATAAGTAGAAAAGAACATAATTGCAAAGAGAAAGTAAGACATCGCATCAGTGCCGAAACGAGAGTAAAAAATAGGGAGCACAATTGCAAAAGGCATCTGCACTCTGCCTGTTACAAAGCCAAGAAATGCCGCAATGAAGACAATAGTAAAAGTCTTTGAAATTGCTATTTTTGCAATTATTTCAGACATATTCGATGCCTCAAATATATTCAAAAAGAGAAACATACCAATTATGATAAGAAAATATTTGAGGGGCTTCATCTTTTTAATGACCTGGATCAGGTCATGTGGCTTCATTTTTCCAAAAATCATCGCAAGAATAAGACTGATGGACACGCCAATAATAAGAGGAATTTCTGTAAGAATACCTGGGAAAAGGATCATCAAAAAAAGGTGGATGAGTGGAGCAGCAATAATAATTCCAATTGGAGTATAGAGGGCTTTATGGTTCAGATGTTTTTGTGTGGGAAGATTACCCCTGATCCCCTTGAGTAAGAATATCCAACCGAGTATTATCATAAGAATAAAACCTGGTATCAAATACAAAAGAGCTTTATATAAGTATAGATTCGCCATCTTACTTGTGACCAACAACGCCCCGAGCGGATAGATGAGTATCAGCGCATGGCGGAACCATACGTTGATGGCGGTGTATTGTTTATCTGATATATCTTCACCAGCCCTGAGCACAAGCGGAGCAGAAAGAAGTGCGCCACCAGGCATAGGCAACATTCCCAGAAAAGCAGGCCCGAAAATGAGAAATAATTTCCGTTTCAAACGAAGGTTGTTAAACATCCCATCCATTAATCCTGATTTATCTAACACGCCACCGATGAGGGGTATTATACCGACAGCGACACCCAGTAAAAGTATTGCGGGATCGAGGATAGTGCTTTTGATCTGCTGGAAGACAAGAACGGGCTTGAGATTAATAAAACCTAGTATCAGTGCACCGATAATGAAGCCAAGCCATAGGTTCTTTCTCGCGATAAGTATCATTATAGTTAACGAAAAAAAGAAGCCAAGCCAGATAAGCAGAATTGGCATCCTATTCCTTTACTCTGAAGAAAAGACCGCGTGGTTTTTTCACTGCCTTGATCATACCTTTTTCTTGTAAGGCATCAAGATATTTGTTCAGCTCAGCAAGATGAATGTCCAAAATTTCGGAAAGATCATCTGCAGTGCAGGGTCGTCGAGAGATGGTTGCAATAATTGCATCCTCGATTTTGAGATTATAGGATTTAACCTTTTCTCTTTTTTGATAATTACTAATCATGACAACAGGCAGATCCTTGAACCTCTTTTTAATTTTTACGAGAGTTTCTTCATCAGCCGGAATGACCCAATTTTCTGTGCCGGGTCTATCAAGAGAGTTCAGTTGTATCAGATCAGGTTTGATTTTCTTTAGAACAATATGAAACTTATCAATTTCTTCATCCGTATCATTGATGCCGTGTAAGATAAATATCTCGAGCCAAATTTTTCCAGGGAACTCCTTGCGAAAGTTAATAAGTCCCTGAATGATATCAACCGGTCTGATCCCCTTAACAGGTCTGTTTATTTTCTGAAAAATGTTATTAGAAACAGCATCTAAAGAAGGTATTATCACATCTGCAAGCAATAGTTCTTTACGAATTTCAGGATAGAAAAAAAGAGAACTGTTTGTAAGCACAGCGATCTTATACTGTGGATATTTTTGTTTGAGAAACGAGATTATTTTTCCTATTCCGATATTCAAAGTTGGCTCACCCGAGCCCGAAAAGGTTATATAATCAAGGATGGGTTTGGGAGAGAGAAATGAATCGAGTTCTGAAATAATTTCAGCAACTGAAATATATTCCTTTCGTGTATATGTGAGTCTCGTTGTAGCTCCGCATTCACAATACACGCAATCAAAGGAGCAGGTTTTATAGAGGATAGGATCTATTCCAAGGGATAAACCAAGCCGTCGTGACGGAACAGGTCCAAAAAGATGTTTGTATTTCATATTAAAATAGGGAAATAAGCACCCCGACAAATCCGCCGAAGCCAAGCGAGTACAGGTAGTTTGAGGTGATTGGACATGCGACGGAACTGCACCCGACAACTTTATGCCAGATGAAACCTGCAAGCAGACCAAAAAGAAAGCCGAAAATTATTCTCACAGCTATAGGTAGGCGAACTTGCTTTTTTTCTGTTGAGCTTTTATCTTTTATCATATACGAAAATGGGTGTGCACCGCACATTGAAATTCTATTCTGAAAGGTGCTTTGTAGTTAGCTCAAGCCAAGATTACTAACGGCACATCAGACGAACTGTTTATTGCTGCTACCTTCCGGTCCTGACAAAATTCGCAGAGCCCGATTGCGTTAGACTTGACTCTCAACACCACTTGCATACCACACAGACAGACATCAAATCTCGCAGATTGGAATTCAGCCCTGCTATAGCGGATTGCAGGTTACAGGACACCGCTGGCTTCCCGCCTAGCACACCCTATATTATATTTATTTCTTTTTATCTACTATGATTTCCTGTGAAAGCGATTGGGTCTTTTTTCGGATTGAAAGTTGCTCCATCACGGAAAGGATATTATATGTAAACCAGTAAAGGACAAGCCCTGCCGGTAAAGATTTGAAGATAAACACAAAGAAAATCGGCATTCCGTACATCATAAATTTCTGTGTTTTGAGTTGTGCAAGCTGCTTTTCATCCATATTCGGAGTCGGTTTCTGGGACATCAATTTCTGCTGAAAGAACATCGTGATTCCCATGAGGATAGGCATGATATAATATGGATCGGGAATAGAAAGATCCTTAATCCAAAAGATAAAGCCCGCATGTCGAAGCTCGATAGTGGATTGGAGGACAGGATATAAAGCAAAAAGGAATGGGAACTGGATGAGCAGTGGCAGACATCCGCCTAACGGACTGACCCCATGCTCTTTGTAAAGCTTCATGGTTTCTTTCTGGAGCTTCTGGGGATTCCCTTTATACTTTGCTTGCAGTTCTTTTATGTGTGGCTGTACCCGTTGCATTTTTTGAGCAGAGGTGAAGCTTTTATGAGTTAACGGGTAAAATACAAATTTGATGATTATCGAGAGAATAATGATCGCAATACCGTAATTTGGAATGAGAGAATGAATGAATTTCAATAATTTTAGGATCAATTTGCTTATGGGACGAAGAAGCTTCCAGCCAAAATTCATTACATCTTCCAGCCCAATATTAAAAGCGCGCAAGCGGTCATAATCAACCGGACCACAATAAAATTGGAACGAATGATCAATCGAATTTCTTCCAACTTCGATTTGTGCATTTTCAAGGATTGCATTATTATCCGCAGCTACAAATATTTCTCTTAGTTTTACAGTTCTCTCCGGAATTGTTGCGACCATGAAATATTTTGATTTTAGCGATGTCCAGGTAATGTTACCATATTGTGCAGCGCCGGATTTCGCTTTTTTCAAGCTGATTTTATTTATATTATTATCCACATAAGATACAACATTAATATAAGTGTTGAAACGCTTATCGCCCTTTTGATCATAATAAATGCCGGCATCGAGCTGAATGTCGTACGTATCAATAAAGCCAAGACCATCAGCTTTTATTGTTATATTCACCGTATAGTTATCATCAATGGAATAATGCTTCTCGAAAATCCGTTTAAAGTCTTTTTCTATAAAGAAAGTTGCAGTGAATTCATCATATGTATACTCAAGATTCTGTTTTCTGAAATTGATCGTATCACTGCTTGTATAAAACACAATATTGAACATGCCGCTTTCTTTGATAAAGAGATTTACCGCGTCTTCCTGAGCTTCGTTTTTGATATTTTTCAATACGACCTGTTTGATATTTCCGCCACGGTTCGTAAGCACAACCTTTATATCGTTATTTTCAAGGACAATATCATTATTTAGCGGGATGTCGGACTGCAGGTCCAATGGTGTAACATCTGCTTCAAGGTCATTCTCTTGAGTCGGGGGAATCATTGGTGGCTTTGCTACCTGTTGAGTGTTTTCTGTAGCATATTGTTGTGTTTGAGGTGGTACAGGTTGTTTCCAAAAGAATTTGCTGCTCAAATAAAATACAACAAATATCAAAATAAGGGCAATAATTGTTTTTTTATCCATAATTTACTTATCCTTTATGGTAATGGATCAAATCCTCCTCTTGACCAGGGATTGCACCTGAGAATGCGCCAGGAAGATAAATACATCGCTTTTAGAAATCCATATTTCAGAAATGCGCTCTTTGCATAAGTGGAACAGGATGGATAAAAGCGGCACGAATCAGGGAAAATGGGTGAGATGATTTTTTGATAAATTGTTATCAAAAGTACGAAAAAATGGTTTATGATCTTATTCACATTCTTCAAGAACATTTTCAAGTTCGTTATATATGTTATCGTGACCGAACTCATAAATACCCCGCTTGGCTATTACGAGATAGTTATTATTTATATGAAATAAATCAATATGAGTATAAGCAAAGTTCTTTATCCAGCGCTTGATCTTATTTCTTTTCACAGCATTTGCAACTTTCTTTGATACAATAACGGCAAGTCCGAAATCGTTGCCTTTATCAACAGCGCACGAGACAAGGTCAAAATACCGGGTACGTTTTCGTATACCATGCTTTCTGAGTTGATCAAATTCTGCCTGAGAGGTAATTCTCTTCACGCGTCATTATATGGACAGTCTTTTGCGACGTTTTGCACGACGGCGTTTGAATATTGCTCTACCATCTTTGGTTTTCATTCTTTTACGAAAACCATGAGAAGTTTTCTTTGGTTTATTATGCGGCTGAAACGTTCTTTTCACAGCTAAACCTCCAGATGTACTTTAGAATGTGCAATTCTGAGAGCCCTGATTTGGTGTCAAGTTTTTGACGTCCCAGAATTACATGTATTTGTAATGTAAGAAATAATTACACTTCGTAAAATTCTTTTCTTCTGTCCTCAAACAAGTGATTTTTCTCGGTTATCATTTTATTTTTTGCAGTTGTATGATCTATATCGACAGCAATCAGCACTTCCTCAACTTCGTTTGCCTGAGCTAAAATATTGCCTTGTGGATCAGTTATCTGGCTCATTCCCGTAAAAGTAAGTGCCTGATCCCCACTTCTTTCAATTCCGACTCGATTACTGGTTATTGTATATACATGATTTTCAATAGATCTGGTTATCATAGCTTTTTGACAGAAAGGCAAAACGAGATTTGCAGAATGGCATAGTATATCTGCACCCATAACCGACAGCGTGCGTGCAGATTCGGGAAATATCCAATCAAAACAAACCATAAGCCCAAGAGAAGCGTCATTATACTTTGCAATCTTAAAACCAGAATTTCCTGCTTCAAAAAGATCCTTTTCGTTTAAGAAAAGATGAATTTTCCGATATATTGTTTGAGTTCCGGAAGGATCAATAAAAATTTGAGAATTGTAGAATTGATTTCCATCTTTTTCGAGAAATCCAGCCACAAGAGCAGTATCCTCACGTTCAGCAATATGTTTGAAGAAATCGGGAATTCTCCCATCCGCGGTTGAGGAAAGAGGTTCCATCTCGTTTTTGGAATTGAATGAATATCCGCTTGTACAAAGCTCAGGAAGAACAACGAGATCGGTACTGCAATTATTCAACATCTTGGAAATTTTCTCAAGGTTCTGTTTCTCGTGAAACAGTTCAGGTGAAAACTGGAGGAATCCTACACGCATAATGTTATCCGCTGATTGAAAGATTCTCGACAAGAATTGAAGGTGATCCGATTGCAGAAAGTTTGAATTTGAGATCATCTGCAAGACCAACTATGTGCTTCAGCAGGTTGAGGAAATTTCCGGAGACTGTAAAATTGTGAATTGGATATTTTCTTTGTCCGCCTTCGCAGTAAAAGCCCTGTGCGCCCATTGAAAAATCTCCCGAAATCGTATTGCAGCCACTGTGCATACCTGATAACTGGACAATTTCAATACACTTGGGAAACACAGAATAAAGATCGTCCTTTGAAGACGACCCGGGCTTAATGTATAAATTCGATGGTGAAATATTGATTGAAGTTTTGAAAGATCTACTTGCGTTACCTGTTGAAATTGTACCATCCTTAAGAGCGGTAATTGTGTTGTGGAGATAGGACTGCAATCTACCATCAGAAATCAGCACAGTCTTTTGTGATGGATAACCCTCATCGTCGAAGGGACGGGTATTATAGCCCGTGTTGAGTAATGCGTCATCGATAATATTTACAATGGAATGAGCAACATTCTTTCCCAGCTGTTCCCTCATGAGAGATTGACCTTCCTGTACTTTTTTAGCTGAAAAGATACTCCAGAATGTGCTCAATAATGTTGCCGACATTTCATTGTTGAAAAGGACAGGATAGTTGCCGGATTGAATTTCCCGCGCACCTAATAGTTCCAGTGCCTTTTGGGCTGCTTCTTTGCTTATCTTTTTGGGATCAATGTCATTAAAATCACGAGACATAATTTCAAAAGCACCAGATTTTGTTTCGTCTCCTTCTTTTGCAAGACAAAAAGAAAGACCATAACACGCATTTGTTGTATATTCTTTGTTCAAACCGGTAGAATTAGCAATTTTGAAAAGAGATTCATTATCACCAATAAGTGCATGGGGAACATTAATGATTCTTTTGTCTGAGGCCAGCGCAATTTTTTCTAGTTCTTTTGCTTTCTCAATCTTGTTCTCAACCGGAATATTTTCAAGGTCTTTGTTATAAATATCGAGTTCTTCTTTGATGGACGGATAGTTTTCCAAGATCGCTATTTCTTTAAAATCAACTGCTTTTGCGTTGTTCTTGGCACTTACTAGGGCTTTGTTGAGTGATTCTTTGTCTAATTTCTCTGTATATGAATAACCTGTAATGTCATCAATGATAACTCTAATTCCAAGACCGATTGAATCTGAGTATTTGAAAGTATCAATATCATGGTGGAAGATTTTTACTGAAAATGACTTCGATTTTGAAAGATATGCATCATAATGCTGGATTTCATGCTTTTTGGCGAGATACTGTATGTCCTGAAATTCTTTTTCAAACATTACTTCTCCTTTCTTCCGCCGACAACAATCTCTTCGATTTTAATTGTCGGTTGACCTACACAAGTTGGGACGATCCCGCTTTGAGAGCCACACATCCCTTCAGCAAGCTTAAGATCATCGCTGACCATACTGATCCTCTTGAGAATGTCTTTTCCGTTGCCTATCAAGGTGGCGCCACGAACTGGTTTTGTAACCTTACCGCCTTCAATAAGATATCCTTCGCCTACAGAGAAATTGAAGTCACCCGTTCCTGGTTGCACAGAACCACCGCCCATCTTTTTGGCGTACAATCCAAATCCGACAGAAGATATCATATCATCAATTGTATCTGGACCCTTATCAATGTAAGTATTTCTCATACGTGATGTTGGGGCGAATTTGTAAGACTGCCTTCTGCCGCTTCCAGTTGGGGGGAAACCAATTTTCATTCCTCCAAGTTTGTCGACCATAAATGATTTGAGTACACCCTTGTCTATCAGAACAGTTCTTTGGGTAGGATTGCCCTCATCATCAACAGTAGTAGAGCCCCACCTGTTTGGCATTGTCCCATCATCTATCGCAGTAACACATGGATTTGCAATCTGAGTATTCAGCTTATCTGCAAACACGGAAGCCCCTTTTGCGACAGATGTTGTTTCAAGAGAATGTCCGCACGCCTCGTGAAATATTACACCGCCAAACGCATTTCCGATAATAACAGGGAATTTGCCACTAGGAGCATAATCAGCGAGCAGCATTTTAACAGCTCTTTCTGCTGTTGTTCTGCCAAGTTCTTCAGCGGCGAGGTTCTTGAAGAATTCATAGCCCATTAGTGCACCTGGTCCTTCTGATCCAGTTTGCATCTGGTTGTCCTTATGCGCAATAGAGCTCACGTATACACGAGCATAAGTTCTCTGATCTTGAGTAAATAATCCTTCACTGTTTGCTATCATGACATTCTGAACTTTTTCCATATAATTAATACTCACTTGAGAAATATAATCTGAGAAATTTCGAGAAGCTGCATCAATTAAATGAACAAAAGCTATTTTATCCTGATTAGGCACAGAGTTAAAGGGTGTAAGAATTTTGTGAGGAGAATCATATAATGTTTGAGTTAGGGGGACGATTTTCAGAGATTTTTCTCCGATTCCAGCTTTGCTCACAGCTTCTGCAACTTTGAGAAGACTTTTTTCTGAGACATCATTTGTGTAAGCATAGATCGCTTTATGTCCATAAAAAACCCGTATGCCAACGCCGTAATCATTTCCGGTGATGGAATTTACTATCTTACTATCAAGTAGTTGCATAGTTGAAGTAGTAGAATCTTCCAAAAAAATTTCAGAAAAATCTGCTCCGTTTGAAAGCGCTTTTTGAAGGACGCGTTCAACTATTGATTTCTTAATCATTAGTACCTCCATGGCAATACTCAGGCTTAAAATATGTTTAATGCTGTCAAGAAAGTATAGAATATTTTGACAACAAATTACAATAATAAATAAGCTCATATGTGAAGGTAGCTATGTTTATTATTAATATTAAAAGTAATTTCAGCGCTGCCCACAATCTTGTGGGCTACAAAGGCGACTGCGCAAAAGTGCACGGACACAACTGGAATGTTCGTCTTGCACTGAAATGTAATAAAATTGACGAACTTGGAATGACCATAGATTTTAAAATTCTGAAGAGTAAGTTCAATAATTTATTGCAAGAATTTGATCATGAAAATCTTAACAGTTTAAAATGCTTTGAGAATTCCAACCCTACTTCTGAATTGATTGCACAAAAAATATTTGAAAAAGCTCAATTGGTTTTTAATAATGAAAGCACATCTGTGTTTGAAATTGAAGTAAGCGAATCAGAAAAATATTCTGTAATTTATCGGCAACATGAAAGTTATTGATTCTAAGTTTATCGAAAGCGCATATAAATTTACAGATCTTTCGCAAAGTGAATTTCCTGAGATTGCCTTTATTGGTCGCTCTAATGTTGGCAAATCATCTTTGATAAATACATTACTTCAAAGAAAAAATCTTGCTCAAATCAGCAAGAAACCAGGTAAGACCCGCACGATAAACATCTTTGAGGTTTCATGCAAATTTAATGTTCAGAAAGAAAAGATTAATTTTGCCGATCTTCCAGGTTATGGATATGCAAAAATATCAGAGAAAACACAGCACGCATGGAAAATACTTATAGATGATTATATTTCAAGGAGAAAAAATCTTTGCGGATTAATATTGATTGTGGACTTGCGGCATAATGCAGATAAAAAGGATATTGAAGCGAAAGATTGGATTGCATCTCATAGAAAAGAGATGCTGCTTGTTCCGACAAAGGCTGATAAATTAAGCAAGTCCCAGGCAGCGATCAAGATAAGGATGCTAAAGGATCAGTTTCTGTTATTGCCGCAGCACGAAATTATTGGATTCTCTTCAAAATCAAGGATTGGAAGAGAGGAAATATTAGAATGGATTGGGGAGCTTACTGCACTAGTTAAGAATGGAGAAGTTACATGTTAGAAAAAATACAGAATCCTAATGATATTAAAACTTTGGATATGCTTGACCTAAAAGAATTATGCAAAGATTTGAGAAGCCGAATTATTGAAGTTACGTCAAAAACAGGAGGACATCTTGCTCCAAGTCTCGGAGTGGTAGAGGTTACGGTCGCACTTTTAAATGTATTCGATCCGCTGAAGAATAGAATAATCTGGGATGTCGGGCATCAATCATATGCATATAAAATACTAACAGAGCGGAATAAGGCATTTGAGAACTTACGGCAATATGGCGGATTGAGCGGCTTTAATTCAATCTCAGAGAGCAAGTATGACGCTTTTGGCGTGGGACATAGCAGCACATCACTTTCTGCCGCTCTTGGGATTTCTGTAGCAAAAGAACAAAAACAAACACCCGAAAAAACAATTGTCGTTATTGGAGATGGAGCACTCACTGCAGGTGAAGCATACGAAGGGTTGAACAACATTGGTGGCTTAAAAAAAGATATTATTGTTATCCTCAATGATAATTCGATGTCTATATCAAAAAATGTTGGAGGGATCCACCACTACCTGGCGAACGTGCTTTCGGGCAGACACTATAACCGCATCAAAAATGATGTGTGGGAAATGGTGCAGTCTTTGCCGAGGGGCGTTAGAAATAAAATTATTACAGGTGCTCGAAGATTTGAAGATAGCATCCTAAATATGATAATTCCCAATAGTCTTTTTGAAGATCTTGGTTTTAGGTATATAGGTCCGATAAACGGTCATGATCTACCCACAGCAATAAAAATACTAAAACAAGTACGGAACAACATTAGCGAACCTGCCCTTGTACACATGATCACAAAAAAAGGCAAGGGATATGAGTTTGCAGAAAGAGATGCAACAAAGTTTCATGGCATTTCATCTTTTAATAATATAACAGGGGAAATAAATAAGAAAAGGGTAAAACATCCCAAACCCTCGTACTCTAAGCTTTTTGGAGACACTCTGACAAAAATTGCCGAAAAAGACAAAGATGTGGTTGCAATTACAGCAGCAATGTGTGACGGCACAGGCCTTAGTGATTTCAGGGATAGATTTGGTGACAGATTCTATGATGTAGGAATCGCAGAACAGCATGCAGTAACCTTTGCTGCCGGCATCGCTTCTGAAGGACTGAAACCCTATGTGGCGATATATTCGACTTTTCTTCAGCGCGCGTATGATCAGATAATTCACGACGTGGCACTACAAAAACTGCCCGTGAGGTTTGCAATCGACAGAGCCGGTCTTGTGGGAGAAGATGGACCAACACACCACGGCGCCTTTGATATTTCTTACTTACGGTGCATACCGAATATGGTTATCATGGCTCCAAAGGATGGAGATGAGCTTAAAAGAATGCTTCTGTTTATGAATAAATATGACAAGGGTCCAATAGCCGTTCGGTATCCTCGAGGCGTGATTGATGAGTATAATCTTAAAAAAGAAAGAATTAGATTGGGTAAATTTGAAGTAGTATACGAGGGACAGAAGACAGCCATATTGTGTGCTGGAACAAGTTTCAAGATAGGGTTTGAGGTTTACAAAAAGTTAAAGACGAAAAATATTGCCCCATTCCTCATAAATGCTCGATTTATCAAGCCGATTGACGGAGATATATTAAATGAACTGTACGAGAAGAAAGTTAAAAATATCATTACAATCGAAGAAAATGCAATTTACGGGGGATTTGGTTCAGCGATTCTTGAAAAATGTAATGAGCTGAAAATTAATTTTGCTATTAATCGTTTTGGGCTTCCTGATGAATTTGTTACATATGGTGATGCGGATATTTTAAGGAAAAAGATAGGTCTAACTGCAAAAAATATTTATTCATTAATACTTATTTTATGACACGACACAGTGACACGATTGCAGCTGTTTCAACACCACCGGGCATTGGCGGGATTTCTGTAATAAGGATTAGTGGTTCAGATTGTATTGATATAATAGAGAAAACGTTCAAGTCAAATACCCACACAGATGACATGCAGTCGCATCACATATATTACGGCAAGATTTATAATGACAATTTATTGTTAGATGAAGCACTTGTTTCCATTTTCAAAAAACCAAACAGTTTTACTGGTGAAGATGTAGCAGAGATAAGTTGTCATGGGGGCGCTTTTGTGACTCAAAGCGTTCTTCAGACTATACTAAAAAATGGTGCAAGACATGCGGAGAAGGGTGAATTTACAAAACGAGCATTTCTTAACGGAAAAATGGATCTAACAGAAGCAGAAGCCGTCATTGATTTAATTCATGCGTCAACAAAACATTCATTAGAATCAGCGATATATCAACTTGAGGGGAAATTATATAATTCAATCAATCAGATTATGGAGGAAATAACGTCCGTTAGATCTGAGATAGAATTAGATATAGATTTTTCTGATCGGGGGTTGGAGCACAAGAAATATCAGGATTATCTCACCATTTTAAAAAGGATAAAATCGAAAATAGAGAGGTTGATCACAACTGCTCATGAGGGACTCATACTTCACGATGGCTATCGGGTAGTTATTGCAGGACCTCCAAACGCAGGTAAATCTAGTGTGTTCAATAAAATCATTGAGAACGAAAGAGCAATCGTGACAGACGTTCCCGGCACAACAAGAGATTACATTGAAGAGGATATAGCCCTTGAAGGATATTTAGTGAAGCTCTTTGATACTGCAGGTTTAAGAGAAAGAGCAGATAAAGTCGAGCGTTTTGGGATAGAGAAATCATATAAAGTTTTGACGAATGCACATCTTATTTTGTGGATCGAAGATTGTTCTGTTTCACGTGAAACATCAATACCAAACTTTGAAGGAATAAAATTGATATCTGTGTTAAATAAATCAGATTTGAAACAAAAGATTGAAGGGATAAATCAAGGTTCGATTCTCATTTCTGCCAAAACGGGAAGTGGAATAGAAGAGTTAAAGAAAATTATTCTCGAAAATATTAATGTAAGCGGAGATGATTTAGCTGTTGGTTTGATTACTAATTCCCGGCAGCTTAGTGCTGCGGAAAAGAGCTTGATTGCGATAAACCAGTCAATAGAAGCAACACAGGCAAAAAGAGGGCTTGAGTTCATTGCTTTTGATCTCCATGAAGCAAGTGAATATCTTGAGGAAATAGTTGGGAAAATAAGCAATGAGGATATTATAAATTCTATATTTGACAGATTCTGCGTAGGGAAGTGATTAATTTATCCTTCGAGTACTTCTCTTACTTTTTCCACTAATGAATCTGGCGAGAAAGGCTTTTGAATAAAGTTAGTTCCTGGTTCCAGCACACCACGATTTCGCATCTCTTCACCGGTATAACCAGACATGAAAAGAATTTTAAGTAGTGGTTTTTCAACCCTCATTCTTTCAGCAAGTTCTCTTCCGTTCATTTCCGGCATTATGATGTCCGTAAGCATAAGATCAATTTGGTCTGTATACTCTTTTGTGACCTCAAGTGCGTTTAACCCGTTATAAGCAGTAATAACCTTGAAGCCGTCTTCTTCTAATATTTCTGTAACCAGGTCCTGGACCATCTCTTGATCTTCGACGAGGAGTATTGTGTATTGTTTATCTATTGATTCTGCTCTAATTGAAGCGATTTTTGGTTTTTCGGGCTCAAAGACCTGTTCCTCATTTGGTTCAAATCGAGGGAAATATACTCTGAAAGTTGTGCCCGTACCAAGCTGGCTGTCAACCTCGATGCCGCCATCACCCTGCTTGATGATTCCATATACTGTAGCAAGCCCAAGCCCGGTGCCCTTACCCACCTCTTTTGTTGTGAAAAAGGGCTCAAATATTCGTGAAATGGTTTCTTTGCTCATTCCGGCACCAGTGTCACTGACCTCAATTATCGCATATTCTCCAGGTTTAAGGGGTTCAATCTGCCCTATATCATCATTCTCTCGAATATTTGAAGATAAAGTTTTAATAGTTATTTTGCCGCCATTTTGTATAGCATCTCTTGCATTAACCGCAAGGTTCATAAGTATTTGAACGATCTGGTTACTATCGGCTTTTATGTATATGTTGTCCTCGAATTCCGTGCTTAAAACTACATCCTCTCCAATCAATCTTTGAAGCATGTCTCTAATGTCTTCAATTACTTTATTGAGATCGAGTATCTTTGGTTCAATTATTTGCTGTCTGCTGAAAGTAAGAAGCTGACACGTTAAGGATGCAGCCCTGCCACCAGCTTTGCGAATTTCTTTAAGATCGTCATACATAGGATTTGTTTCGTCCAATTTGCGAAGGAGAAGGTCACACCGTCCGTTGATTGCTGTAAGAAGATTGTTGAAGTCGTGTGCAACTCCACCGGCAAGACGTCCGATAGTGTCCATCTTTTGTGTTTGACGAAGTTTTTCTTCACTATCCTTCAGCTCTTGCTCGAGTTTTTTGGATTCAGTAATATCTTCACATATGGTCACAACTGCGATGGGCAAACCTTCAGCATTTCTCACAATATCGGAAACAAGACGAACGGGAAAGGGTTCTCCTGTGTTTGTGATATTCGTGCTTTCGCGGATCATTCCTTTCCATTTCATTACCTGATCCATCACCCATGGCTGCAATTTCTGTGTAGTGGCAAAAATGCGCACATCTTTGCCAATCAGATCGTAGGGCTCCCAGCCATGCATATGCGCATCAGCCGGATTGGTATAAATTATCTCGCCCTTAGTATTAGAGATAGTAACGCCGAGCTTCATTGTCTCGATAGCTTTTTTTAGTTGAAGATATTCTTCTTCTTTACCGATGAGAGCAGTGCGGTCTATTTCGTTCATTGAAATCCTTTATTCGAAAGATTATGAAAGCCCAATGATAAATTATAATTTTTATTGAAGATATATTATTTTTCCAACTGAGTTCAAGCTCTCTGTTTCTACTTTATAAAAATATATTCCGGCTGGAATTGATCTTCCTTTTAGATCTGTGCCTTCCCAGTTTAGAATGTTGGAGTTACTGAAGTCATTATAAGTAAATTTTCTTATCAAACGTCCCTTAATATCATAAATTACAAGATGCTCAATTTTATTATGTATTGCCGAGCAGTCAAAAGTAATAATTCTATCAAATGGGTTGGGATATACAGAAAACCCTAACTGGCATACATTGTGAGAGTTAGTCCCAACAGAACCAACCGTAAGAGCGAAAGGATTATAGGGATCACCAATCATGGCGCCGTCTTCAAAAGGAATAGTTTCCAGGCAATTATAAATTGAGTCAGTAGTTCCGTGGTAAATTTTAAAGGAGATGGTCTCACCATTAGTATTTCCAACTATATTAAAGTACCAGAACCCATCATAGTAAGGAGGGTTTGAATTTTGCCATATTCCAATAGATCGGCAGTCTGATTCTCCCGCAGTGCCAAAACCACCCGCAATATTACAGGTATCAACCCCTGTAAAAGGATTAGCATAAAGGAATATTTTACCCAAAACAACCATTAAGTATTGAGTACCCTGAATTGGTTCCCAATCAGGCGGTGTGGCTAAAAGTATAGATGTAGTGAGAGTGAAGAATATTATAAAGCAAAAGACTATTCTTTTCATGATTGCCCCTTAAATAAAAAAAAGAGGGAAGGAAGTATGAGCTTCCTTCCCAGTTAATATCTATTGTACCATCAGCATCTTTCTTACTACGGAAGATGCGCCGGTCGTTAGTTTATAGAAGTAAATACCACTTGAAAGTCGATTGTTGTTCTCATCTAAACCATTCCAGGTTAACGTATATTCTCCCACTTCTTGATGTGTAGAAATAAGCGTCTTAACCTTCTGACCGAGAATGTTGTAAATTGTAAGTTCAACATGAGAAGATTCAGGAATGTAATAGCGAATCGAGGTTGAAAGATAGAATGGATTCGGATGATTTATATAGAGCATGAATTCTGCATCTGAATGCTCTATAGATTTGAGGACTATTTCAATCGATTCTTCACGGTCACCTATTATGATGTCCTTTTCATAAGAAATTATTTCATCACTATTCGTTGTGATACCCGACAAATTGTGGTAAGTTCTGAAGTGGAGATTTGCTGTTTCATCGTTTCCAACAACAGTAAAGTACCAGAAATCATCAACATATTTTCCAATAGAATGACAGGCATTATCTTCATCAAAAATACCAACAGCATATTCTTCAGGTGAAAGAACTATGTTGTCATTATTTAGAAGTTTAGCCATCACGATCATATTGTGACTGGTTCCGGAAAGTAGTTCCCAATTTGCATAATTGGGTGAGGTTTCAACAATAGGCGGGGATGAACGATCGGCAACTGTATTTGCAGGATATGTCAGCACATCATCAGCACTCATCAAAATTATGTAACTTATACCCGGATACATATGAGTTAAATCACCCACCCAACCACCATCATAAACAGCAGATTGGTTTTGGGTTTTGATACAGGTACCATTCGCCACATTAATGCTTACCAAAGCTTCTTCCAAAGGTAAACTGTTTTGTGGAATATAGGCAATCCAGTTATATCCAGTTGTATTTACATTTTCCGCAAATAATTCTATTGGAGTCATGATTGGGTTGAGTTTAGTGCCGCTGAATATAAAATTATCATAAGGGTGGTTCATATTTACTTTGAGACCATCTCCCACAGATAAGTTGGACGGAGAAGAAGGAATCCATCCTACTGGAGGGGCCCAGTATTGTGCAGAATGTATAAGTTGTTTCCCGTAACTAACTTGGTGGATATAAGGATCAATATTAGGCGGATCAATAATGGTTAAGTCGTCAAAAACAGTTGCTACCGAATTGTCTGGGGGTTCCAGGTTGAATGATATCCAGTTCCATTCTTCAATCAGATCGAATTCAAAATCGTGAGATGGAGAAGGAGCATATAAATCTACAACATTATCACAAGTACAATCCACAAAGATTAATGTTTCTGAAGGAGAATATATTGAGTCCGTTTCAGTATCATATACTTTGAAACTGATCGCTTCACCTGAATTATCATTACTGACTATTGTACAGTACCAGTATCCGTCCAGGGGCCAATAATGATAAGATTCATCCCAAAGAAGATGGCTTCCAGTGTACCAACTGGCAATTCCTCTACAATCTCCACCGGGCCCAAAAGCTGCCAATTGGTTGCTGTTTGAGCCGTCAATAAATGCACCGTCCAATGTCGTAGTAATATAAGTACTCATAACAAATTGAGTTCCTGTTATAACTTCCCAATTCATAAGAGTGATATCAACTTCGGTCGTATCATCTGCAATAACAACTACTGATTCAAATGTTAAGGTTGCATAGTCGTCCAAGGAGGCTGTTAAATCGTAGGTTCCATTATTTATTGTAATAACATAATAACCATTTGAATCAGGATGCTCAGTGATGGTCCCTGCGGATATTTCTACGTTTTCTACATTTCCAATTCCCTCTTTTAAGGTAACATTACCGGCAATATAGCCATCATAATGAATTAGTAGTAGGGTGAAATCCACATCAGTAGTTAGTTGACCAGATTGAACTACAATATCGGTTCGAGTTGAATCATAGTAACCTGGCAGAGTTGCGACAACATCATATGTTCCTGCGATAATTTCCAAATCATATTCATAATGAGGAGGTGTCGCAACAAAGTAAGGATTGGTAGTTACACCTCCAGCTGAAATCAAAACAGAGGTAACATCACCTAAACCTTCCAAGGCAACCTCTCCATTGATCGAACCCGGAAGAACTTCATCTAGTTGAATGTCAATTCCTGTAGTAACTTGCCCGGTGGAAACAATCACATTAGTCACGGGATTGCCGGAATATCCATCCAAGACAGCTATTACAGTATAAGTGCCGGGAATGACGCTTACGACGTATGCACCATTTTCGTCCGGAGAAGTAGTTGTAGTGTCTGTGGCTGAGATTGCGGAAACAGTCACGTTTTGCACATTACCTGAACCTCCGGAGAGAGTAATTGTTCCCTGAATTCCTGATTGTGGAAAATAATATGCTCCCATATCATTTCTTGTGCCATCCGGGTCATTATATTGGACATCAGGGTCTCCGGTGTCGATACATGGTGATTTTGAGGAATCAGGATCCGGGAAGTTTGCCCATGTTATCTGGTAGTCATTATTTGCCTGATCAGCAAAAAGAGGATCTCCATCAATACATCCAGTTCCAAAATAAGTTTGCCCAGCACCATCTTTGATGTCTGAATATGTTGCGTTTAATGTTGCATCAGGATGTACATAAATTTCTTCTGACGGATTATCCCAGACAATGGAATTCAAAAGAGTGACATCCGAACCATAAAAGCTGGCAATACCACTTCCATTTTGAAAAGCAACATTATCAGCAATTGTAACGTTCTCCAAAACAATCTCAGAATTCATGTAACTGCAAATTCCACCACCGCTCCATTCAGTTGAATTTTCATAAATAGTAACATATTCGAGGACAGGATTTGAATTAAAGCACATAATTCCACCACCCTCATAAGTAGAATTATTATTAGAAATGATCACCTCATTTAGAACCGGATCGGAATTATAGAGGTACATCCCGCCACCAGCACCGCTTGCGGAGTTATCTGAGATTATCACATTGTCAATTACAACATCAGATCCAGAAATGTAGATACCACCACCGTTGGGAGAATTTCCAGTTGAATTTCCATTTGTTATTGTAAAACCGGTTAAGACAGCAGTTGAATCTTCCCCACTTTCTAATTTTACAACACTTGCTAAATTACCACCATCAATAATAGTCTGTGAAATATAGGAAATGTCTTGTGTTGTTAAATACAATGAAGCAACAGTAATGTTTTTTCCATTGTAATTAATGTTCTCAACATAAGTTCCTGGTTGTGCTAGAACAATGTCACCATTACTTGCAGCATTAATCCCTAACTGTATAGTTGCATAATCTGCGGGTATATTAATCGTGGCTGCGTTAAGTACGGAAAGAATAGAAAGAAATCCAATGATTAAAATCATTTTTTTCATCTTATCCTCCATTTTAGGTTTTTTTTAATATTTTTTTCATTGCATCCTACTGCAAAAATTTTTTATAAATACGTTTATGGACCAACTTGTACTATCTTCATACCCTCATTATCGATCAGCAGCGCATAACTGCAAAAATGAGTTAATGAAGAAGGTTCTGTGGTCATCGAATAATAACCAAGTATAAATGGATCTATAATTGAAGAAATATCAATTGTGATCAATCCAACTTCAGAGTCGGAAATATATGCATATGTGTTATTCGCGTAAACTCCGGTGGCGAATCCATCCGTTTCTAACCTGGCTGTATAGGCAGGTGAAGAAGGATTGAAAACATCAAGAATTAGAAGACCGTCTTCGCTATCAGCGATAAATGCATAATTGTTCTGAACAAAAATATCTTTAGCTCCTGAAGTGGCGTATGTGGAGCTTAAAGTGGGATTGAAGGGATCTGTAATATCAAAAATTGCGATTCCATCCAAACCCTGTGTGATATATGCATTGGTACCATCAATATAAATACTTTGAGCATGACCTCCTGTTGAAACATTGGTAACAAAGTGAGGGGCTGAGCCAGAAATGAAAAATACGGTCAATCCGTTATCTCCATCCGCAACATACGCAAAATCTCCAACTACTTGAATATCGTAAGGTATGCCTGATGTAAAACTGTTGCTAGTTAAAACCGGATTGTTTGGATCAGAAATATCTACCATTGATATCACACCAGGACCGGCAATTCCGCAGTGGCTTGTCACATATAAGAAATCATCTTTGATGTCGGCTGAGATCACACGGTCTTCAAAGTCATCCATTGTATAAATGATTTCGGGGCTTTCGGGATTTCCAAAATTTATGATTTGCAAGCCCTCATAATTGTCAGGAACAAAAGCATACCAGCCGGACGTGATAATATCCTGAGCAACACCCGGTGTGTTGACAAAACCGATTTCATCGAGAAGAATATTTATATGTTCTTCATTGCTGTTTGCAGAGGTATAAGTGCCGGAATACGCATTCAGTCTATAGTAGAATGTTCCGCATGGCTCTGTTATGTCATCGATAAAAGTAATAATGTTGCTGTCGACCGTGGCATAATTAGTGACCCAGTCATTTCCACCGATCTTTTTGTCTATATGGAAACCAACTTCTCCTTCACTGTTATCCTGCCATGTAAGCTTGATCTTGTTTTGGTCGAGTTTCTGCAATGCAAGATTTGAAGGAGATAAAAGCGTTGGGACGATAGAATTTTCGGTTGATGAAGATGTTGTTGTACCAACAAATGCTGTAACTCTATAGAAAACCTCTTCAAAAAGATTTACGTCATCTGTAAAAGAAGTTGCATTTGCATTGAGGGTTCTATATTTACTTTTCCAGTTGCCAACACCGACCTTTTTATCAATATAATAACCTTCTTCCCCAACGCAATGGTCTTGCCAGCTTACTTCAATCTGTGCCTGAGTTTTTTGTTCAACCATAAGATCACTGGGATCACAATAAGCGGACATGAAGGCAATTACTTCTGAATATGGGGAAGATTCATCGGTTGATTTATTGTAGAATTTTATTTTGTATGCATATACAAGACTGTCATTAGTGGGGATGTTGTCAAGATAGGTGAAAAACTGAGTAGAAATGTTCTGATAATTATCGTTCCAGTTGCTGGTGCCAACTTTCTTGCCGATAACGAAATAAAGTGTATCAGAATCCGCATGATCAGGAATTTGATAAGTCCATGTTATTTCAATCCTGCCCTCATCTGTTTTTTTTATCTTGAGATTTGAAGGTGCATCAGTCAGATCAGGATCAGTTAAGGTGAGATCGCAGCTTGTAAGGAACAAGAAAATAATTGCACAGAAAAGCAGTACGAAGACGAAGCTAAATCTATTTATTCTTTGTGTCATCGTTGTCCTCATCATTATTAAAAAGGTTTGACGCATCTTGGTTCTTTAGACGATGATTCTCGATCTGCTGCTGCGTGGATAAGGCTTCAGCCTTTCGCTCATTGATAGGTTTCGAGATTTCAGCTTTAATAATAACAATCATTTCTCTTACATTCGCTTCATGCCTGTTTGAGCCCGTAAGATAACGTATTCCAAAAACCCACCAAGGAAGATCTTTCAAAATAGGAATGCCGACACGTGTTACTGTTTCGTCTGTATCGTACAAGCCACCAATGACTGTTTCTTCCCCATCAAAGAGTAAGACTTCTGTAGAAGATTCGCTTTTATTAATGATAGTACTGAGTTCTCCGGGTGTTGCAGAGCTTTTTTGGACACTTGCAACGAGGTGAATTGCTTCTATATCTTCATCCTCGACTACCGTAGGCGTCACGGTCATGATAACTCCAGTCTGGAAAAATTCGTCTGTTACATTACCTGCATCATCTTTCTTTTTCACGGAGAAATCCTGGCCGACTTGAATTTGTCCCTTCTTACCGGAGATTACGACTACGGATGGACGTGCGATGATCGTACCTTTCTGATGAGATTCCAGAATGCTAAAGAGTGTATTGATATCGATTGACACATCTCCGGATTCAAGCTTTGTTGCAGCAGTGGCATTAAATATATCCTGTCCGACACCAGCTCCTTTGAAATTTACAGAAGCAACGACCTTGCCGTTGAAGAGTGTTGACCAATCGATCCCGATGATGTTAAGAACAGATTTATCTGCCTTGAAAAAGATGGAAGATATTTTAACTTGCTTGGTAAGGGGTGTAACATCGGGTACTTCTCCCAATTCTTCGTCAAGAACATCAGCCGCATCTTTAATCACATAGGACCCGGGAAGGTCTTCAAGCACAAGATCATTGAAATTAATAATAAGAAAGAGAGCATTCTTCCAGTACATTTCTTTAACCGGAATACCGATCGTTCCCGAAAAGGCACTCATATTAATGATCTTTTTTCCTTCAAATTGGATAGACATCACGTCAAGTGCTTTTATCGCTTCGGGGAAAGGTGTGTCACGGGTCATGGAAACCAGTTCCTTATATGAAAATTCGTCATAGACCCATTGGGCGAATAAAGTAACTGTCATAAGAGAAAAAATTAAAACTAATAGAATTATTTTTTTCATAATTCATTACCCTGTAAATACATTTTAACTTCTTGGTTAATACCAATTCGATTAATATTAAATACAGCACATTGCTGTTTCCAGTGTATATAATTGAGATATCCATATGCAACCCGTGAACCGGGAACAAGCGTGACAATCGACCCGTTAATATCTCTTAGGAAGACTTTATCCGGAGTAAGACCGATTAAGAGAGAAGCATTTATATTGATATACTTCTCTTCTTCAGTTCGATCTAACGGTGCATGGATTTGTGAATAGAAAGGATTATATGTAAGATTTGAATAACTAAAACTCCTGAATGGTATCTCAGAAATTGAAGTGCCGATTTTCTGGTCATAAAAAACATTCAACTTCATTGAGAAATCGACTGTATCTTTGAGTGCAACAGAGGTTTCCGAAATTCGGATAGATTCGATAACGTAGAGAGGTGGCTGATATTCAACCTGATAAATAAAGAAATGTAAAGACTCGATATTTCCTGAACCGTTCAAGGTATATGAATTATAAGGAAGATCGCCTTTTTTGCCTCCCTGAAGGACCTTAAAATTAAAATTAAGGTCTGGTGCAAAGGTTTCGGTAATATCAATAAGGTACTGATAAGTCTGACTGGGGTTGTCTGTTTTAAGTATTATCTTGTTATTTTCCAGAGTCCTTTTCTTCCAATCATCAAGAGAGGCAATGATCTCATCTTTCTTTTCAAGATCAGGATTGGTCTGTATGAGTCGATCAAGAGTTTGCTGGTTTTCTTGAAACAACTCTTCAATTTTTTCAAACCGTTTAACCGATTGAGAATTTGAAAACATGCCCCCAATAAAGATGAGAACGAGCAGCACGCCAAGGATAATAGAGTTTCTTATTGCATAGGGCATAGCATCAATCCTTTATCTCAAGGGTTTTTAGCTGAGCAATATCAGCAAGCCTATTATGTGGATAACGAGATATCAATTCGTTCCAATAGGAAAGAGCTTTGTCATTTTCATTCAGCTGATTATAAGAATTGCCAAGCATCATAAGAGCATCAGGAGTCTTGGCAGAATTTTGTTCAACAACATCGCTGAAAATTATAATTGCTTCGGTAAGATTACCCATTTGATACTGAGCTTCTCCCATAAAATATTGGGCACTAGCCGCAAGCTCACTCTTAGGATATTTTTTCATAAAAGAATAAAAATCATCATATGCCCCTTGAAGATCATGAGCAAAATATTTATCCAGAATGGATGAGTACTCTTGTTGGATATTTTCTTTACTACTAATATTCTGAACCTCAAGACTCTCATCAACAGATTCGTGTGTAGGATTTGATTTTGTGATCCAAAAATCATGATAGGCATTTTGCTGAGTACTTATCTTATCTCCAAGAGCGAGTGCTTCAATTCCAGAAAGAAGGTCGTCAATCCTGAGTCTATAAATAATACCTTTGCTGGTTGAAACGGGAATAATTTTTGCGTTATATCCGGCTAATTTGAGTTTTTTCTGTTCGGTAAGAACTCTGTCATAGTTGCTATCTGCATAAAGCTGAAGCTCATATTGTGTCTCGAGTCGATTCTTCCGGACTTGAACCTTTTCGGATTGCTTGCGAGGAGATGTTGTTTGTGAATGTTGGTTTATCTTACCCTTTGCAATTGGTGTCAGACTATTATTAGGATATTCATTAATTATCCTATTCCAATAAATTTTTGCATGTTCAATATTATTATTTTTGGCATATGCATTTCCGAGCATCATCAGGGCATCCGGGGTTTTTATACCATTCTGCGTGACAACTTGATCAAAAATGAGAATTGCCTGATCTATATCGTCCATTTGGTACAGGCACTCACCCAGCAGGTAACTTGCGCTGTGTGAAAACTTGCTGTCAGGGAAGTCTGCAAGGAATTCTTTAAATTGGTCGTATGCCTTCTGGAAATTTCCGGAAAAATAGAGATCTATGATTTGGTTATAGCGGACTTTATCATTATTTGAAAAAGTTTGAGGTTTAGTAACCGGTTTTTCTTGCTCTTCTTGAACCGGCTTATTTTTTTCTATTTGAACCTGGGGAGACTTGAGTTGTTCTTTATCTTTTATGAATTCGATACCCGGTTCGTCTTTCTTCTTTTGCTTTGCTATTTCTATAGGATCCGGATATCCATAGGTGATATCATATTGCCAGATCCCTACATTTTGTATCGTGTTTTCAGTTACATTTTCAATATTTCCATTAGGAAAGAGGTTCGAGAACGGGATCACATTCCTTTTTCTGGTTGTAAAGCCACTTACTTTAAATGTTATTTCCTGGCTGTTAAGAAAGGTGAGCCAGCTAATCTTATGATCTTTAAAAGAGTTGGAAATAACATTTAAGATATAGTACCATTGATTCTTATCACCAATAAGTTTATCAATTCTCTCCAAATTCGACTGAAGGATTTCGATATCATTCTTAACTTGCTGTAACTTATCTACTATAGCACGATTCCTCCTAAATTCGATTTCAATCTGACTATTTTCACGAGCAATTTCAATTATTTCTTTATTAAGATTGAGATTTTTAGAAGTCGCGGAAAAGGCAACGTAGAAGATCGCAGCCATTATAATAAAGCCGTGCCAATTTATTTTGAAAGGTTTTTGACTTTCAATTATTTGTGAGGGTAAAAGGTTGCAGGGATAGAAATTTCTATTTCGTCCTTCAAGGGATTTCCATGCAAGTGCTATAGGGACACAAAAATCGGCAATTTTCTCGGGTGTGAAAGTTTGTTTTTTTGCTTGAGGAATATGGAGCTTATCAAGAGCAATTCGGGAAATCTTTGCACCGGAATTGATCCTGCTGCTGAAGTACTCGACGTCGTCATCCTTTGCCATTTCTCCAGCAAGAATGATATTACTTGTGATATTTACATTTGAGGTATCCTGCTCAAGCATTATCTTAGAATAGATAATCTGTCGCATGTTCTCAAGATCGGTGTCCGGCACAATGAGCGGGAAACTCTTCACAAAATCGCTTCCCTTCATCAAAATACCGAATTTAGTATCGACGCCAATATAGATTATCAAAACATAATCTTCATCAGAGAAATTATAATTATTGCGTACTAGGTTCATAAGTGAAATTTCAGTCGGTTCAATATAGCTGTAGAAAAATCTCTTTTTAGAGATAAGCGGGTTTATATCCTGAAGGGAGCGAAGAATATCGTTCTGACCTCTTTCTACGAATGCAAGAAGTGAATTATCTTTACCTCTTATTAAATCAAAAGTAATATTTTTGTTTTTAAGATCTTCCTTTGTGAGAATTTCATCACGTAATTGCTTTTTTAATTTTGAACGGGAATGGGATTGAGAGAAGGTTTCATCAAATTGTGTGAATGAAATGTTTTCTTCAGGGGCATTCATTGAAATTTTGCAATTGTCAAGTGGAAATTGAGAGATAAGTTTATGAAATTCCTGCCTACTTGTCATGACAGGCTCAGCTCCTGCTAATGGTTCGAACTCAGGTTCTTCAAGTTCATCAAGAGCGGGCATCTTGAAATCTTCGTCAAAGTCTGCAAGGTCAGGGATCGGAGCAGCTTCTTCTGGCTCTGTTGGAATAGTCGTTTGTGGCTCAACATGCTTTTCTTCATGAGGGAAAAGGGGTAGGGAAAGAGTCGTTTCTGTAAGCTCGGTGAGATTTATCTTTCCGTTGATGATTGCCAGCTGGGCGACTTTGATGGTCATTCCATCTTGAAATATGCCAAGTGCAGTTTTTTCTTTTTTGCTTATTTTCATTATATAATTATGAATAAGTTAGAAGCTGGTGCATTCTTTTTCTATTATTGGAGTAGTTCATAGCAACCTCTTTTGAGATTTCACCTTTTTTATGCAGATTGAAAAGATCCTGCTCGAGTGTTATCATGCCGTATTTCTTACCTTCTGTGATCATTTGGTAGATCTCGTTAATATTCTGATTCCGTATTGCGGCTTTTACAGAAGGTGTCACCGAAAGAATTTCTTTTGCAAGACTTCGTTTGCCTCCTATGTTTGGGACCAATTTTTGAGAAATTATGACAGATAGCGTATCGGCAAGACGAAGACGAATTCGTTCTTGCTCATGCGTCGGAAATTCACCTACTATTCTGTGAAGACTATCAATAGCAGAGCTTGTATGTAGAGTTGAAAGTGCTTTATGCCCGCTGTCTGTTGCTTCCAGCACTCTGGCAATGGTGTCGGGCTCTCTCATCTCACCAACAACTATGATGTCGGGATCTTGCCGTAAAGATTGAACAACCCCGTCTTTAAAGGAGAGCACATCTTCCCCGACCTCTCTGTGACGAAGGATACATCTATCGGACTTATGAACATACTCAATCGGTGCACTAAGGATAATAATGTGGGCATCATTATTATGATTATTCATGTCTACAATAGAGTCAAGCGTGCAGCTTTTTCCTGAGCCCGTAATACCGGTAATAAGTATGAGTCCTGATTTCTCGTACTGAAGGTCCATCCTTTGAATGATAGGCAGGGGGAATCCAAGAGATTCAATTTTAAATAGATCTTGATTTATCCTACGGAAGTTGCCCACAAGTACATTGCTTTCATAATAGATATCGCTACGAAATCTGCTGGGGCGCTCACCCTCCTCAAGGACCATTCCAACAGAAAGGTCAACGTTCTTATTTTTAAAAAGGAGAACTTTCTGGTCGTCAGAAAGCACGCTGAGAAGAATTGCTGTTACTTCATCATTATTATATTGGGGCATTTCTTCGTTAGGTGATTTGGCACCGTAGGTTCTGTACCACACATAATTGTTTGAACCAGGACCGCCAATATCCAGGTCAGAAGCTTCTATTTCCCGCATATACCTGAGGAGTTTACGAAGATGTTCATATGCTTCTTCACGCCACGCAGCATTGTAAGTTATGATTTTATTAATGTTCCGGAAACGGCTTGTTCCTGCTAAGTATTCAGGTAAACCAACAAGCATTTCCTGTGCAAATGATAAACCCATAGCGGTCCTACCTATGCTTTGAATTGTTGATTTTCATATTCAATATCATAAATAAATTAATCATGCAGAAAATTTATTTTTCTCCGGTTACGAGCTTGAGCATAACGATACGTTGAATGGATTTTCTCCATTTTGAGAAGAGGCAGTTAATGAGATTGATCATGAATCTTTTCATCAGGCGTTCGCCCTTGTAAGCAAAGAAGTCGAGAAGCTTTTTCCTGTCGAAGAAGCGTATCTTGCATGCAGTTTCAGAACGAAGGGTTGTGAGGTTGGAACTGGCAAGGATGAAGTTTTCTTCTGCCCAAGTGTCATTCTTTCGGAGATAGTCAACTGTCGTATTACTTAGCCAGACAGATACTTCACCGGATTCCACAAGCACGATTGAATCAGAGTTTTCGTTATCAAGAGCAATAGTTTGACCTGCTTCAAATTTCCGCGTTCTTCCAAGTGCCAAAAAATCAACCTGCTCTTCTTTGGTGAAGCCATGCAGCATAGCCGACACATCTCTTGCGCCTTCAGTTCCGGGCTCAAAGGCTTTTTGAAGAGGACCATATAGATCTTCTCCATATTGCAACCCTTTTTTCACTGCTTCGAGAAGTTCTTCTGCATTGATGGGTTTGGAAAGATACTGAAACGCCCCGGCGTGAACTGCTTTTACCGCACCTTCGATGCTGGAGAATCCCGTAGTGATGATGATCACGGCAAGAGGTTGTTTCTTCTTGATACGCTTCATTGTTTCCAGCCCATCCAGGCGAGGCATGACCATGTCGACCATGTAGAGATCAAAGTCATCATAGCTCATCTTATCAAGACCATCCTGTCCATCAACAGCAAGAGTGACCTTGTAACCCTCTTCTTCTAAAAATTCTTTACACAGCTCCCTGATGCTTTCTTCGTCATCAATGATTAAAATGTGTTTTTGCATAAAAATATCCTGTCAGATTTATTTTTTTCTTGCCTGCTTGATAAGAGGTAGTCGCTTCAATTCTTGCAAACGAGCGAGGATGCCGTTAATCTTATTTATCGCTTCTGTAATCTGATTGCTGGATTTGTGAAGTTTTTCATCATTGTATTCGCTTGCTGCTCTTTTCACCCTACTGAGCGAGAGCGAAATAATACTAAGAGGATTATTGATATCGTGATCTATACCTGCAAGAGATGCTGATACTGCCACGACGTCCTGATAGTCCTTCAATACTTTTTCATCAGAAACGACCTTTTTTTCCTTATCAAGTAAATAATCTTCCTGGTTCTTGAGCTTGTCATTCGCTTCCAGCACTTTAAGGGAAAGCCTTCTAACCATATCGCTGGTATAGCCCGAGATGAAAGCAATTACGGTGAACAATCCAGTGTAGGATATAAGGAAAATCGTTTGTATGGACACATTTGCTTGATAAACTTTACCATCTACCGGAACAAGCCATCCAAAATTATACATTAGAATTAGCATCAATAAGCTCATACTTCCGATCATAGCTGCAATAAAACCACCCATTTTTTCGCTTGATAAACTGGCAGTGACAACCGCAACAAGGTAAATCCATACAAAAGAACTTTCAAGCCCCCCGGTAAGATGAACAACTATGGTTCCAAAAATAATATCTAGTACGATCTGAGCAGCTCCGATAAGATTATTGGAGGTAATGATCTGAAAATGAAACAGAATATTGAGAATGCTTATACCGAGAAAAGCACCAACAAAAGCGATAATAGGAATAGTTTGATTAGCCAGACCGATGCGAAGTAAGCCGATCGCAAAGAGTATGAGTACAATAAACCAGCGAATTTTTAACCACCAGAAAAACGTTAGTTTTTCCGAATCTAATAACCTTATTTGTTCCATAAATTTATCCTTCTATTCATATTTTATCCTTCATTCCATTCAGCTATTTCCAAAGTTATATTTATAGGAAGAGCATCAAAGGCATCCGAAATAACATCAGCATCAAAACTAATCGTCGCCCAAGCACCGACCGTTGCGTCCCCTATCACATACACGGCACCGGTTATATCGGATTGAGCTCCAACGGTGAGTTCACCAAAAACGACCAGTATTCCGTCAAAATCAATATGGGCTTGTGCAACAAGGTCACCATTTATGACGAGAATCCCTGACCCTGACCAGAAAGATTGGATTTTTAAATCGTTATTCATCCAGGTCAGACTATCGGGCATCGGTTCATTATTTGCAGGAGTTTCAATATACGAACCCCGAGAGATACACTCATCCTTAACTTCTTGTTCTGTCATACCGAAAACGCCTTCAAAATCGAAGGTGGAATCTTCAACAACAATACCACTAATGACTGCTTTTGCCTTAACAGTTATTGAACCACCCGTAACAATTGCAGCAGTGATATTAAGAACAGCCCCATCGTCTGTAAAAAAACCAAATCGTGCATAACCGTGATGAGAGACCTGAGATTCCAACTCAATATAACTCACATAAGAATCTACCCGGATAGTTCCATCGGCAATAGGCTCATAAATAATACTGTCTATTGTCCCATCTAAAACATTGAGTTGTACAAAATTGTTTATTGTACCGCGCGTGCTGTCTAAAAATGTGACATTTCCCTGCAATAGCTGCCTTATGCCATATTGAAGTGCATAATTTGAAAGTGATCGTGCCTGGAACTGTGCAATATCATCAGTGACGATTGCCGGCACCTTATCGCCACCTTTGCTGCTCGAAATAACGATTCCTACTACTACAGCAAGCAACAGGAGCGAAATGACAAGAATTGCTTTGCCCAAGGGCACCCCCAGTTCAAAATTATTTTTCTTCCAGCAAAAAACATTTTATTTGCCTTTTTGTCAATACTTTTATTAATTATTATAAATACTAAATATATAAATTCTTAAAATACTTCCAAATTTGAATTCTATGCCTGATAAATCTTTTATCTATGTCCTCACGGAATGTATCATATTGGAATTCCATGATCATTTTAACATAGCGAACAAGAGAATCTGCAGGATTTGGATTATTATTAACGTCATAATAGGTGAACTGGATACCAAAATCAGATAATTCAAAGGGACCAAGAATAGGAGTTACATTACCATCTGCGTACACGGAGAGCTGTTTCGCACCGCTAATATTTTCCTGCGTCATATTAACTACGTGTGGAGATCCCCCAACGCTATCAGCATAGGAGTAGCTGAATAAGGTATCTTGAGTTGATATGATCGCAGCAGAATCTGCAACACCGGCTCCCACAAGTGAAAGATAGCTTTCTATCACAGAGACCACATCTTCGGATATTTCTACCAGCAGAATTTGCTGATTTGTATTCACGCCCACAGCTTGAATATTAATGATCGAAGTTATCATGGTAAGAATAAATATTCCACCAATTATAGTTGCAGCGATTGATTCTAATAATGTAATCATAATTAATAATACAAATCCACAAAAACTTTACTTATCGGGAACTGGGGCATACCTATCCAGAGCGTGTCTCCGTCCGGAGGTATTGCCCATATGCTTATATCTATTCGAAGGAATTCAGGTGTTACGGTAGTCGTATCTGCACCGGTTTTAGTGCATGGAGTTGTAGAAATGTTTATGTGATAGTCTATATCCGAGACAGTAAGAGTGTCTGACAAACCGTTATATATGGCCTGCAGCGAATCAAACAATACTATCTCTCCAAGTAAATTTGATTCGATCTCCTGAAAATATTTGTCGGTAATTTTTTGCCCGTTCAAAATATACATTCCTTTATACGCAAGATCTGCCTGGTCAAAGAGATTGTTATAAGCGGTCAGATAGATGGTTGAAAACAGAATCATTGCAAGAAGAATGAGGAATATTTGCCCGGTAGTCATTATTATCCTTCAGAAGCTGCATAGGACACTTCAGAAACTGAAGTAAGCCCTTTGCGTATCCTATCAAGTCCGGAATCAAGAAGAGATAGCATGCCTTGAGTTTCTGCAATTTTGCGGATCTTATCTTCGTCGATTTCATCGCCCGATTCCATAATGGCTTTTCTTATCTCATCTGTGAAGTATAGTGCCTCGCAGATATTCACTCGACCCTTATAACCATTCATGCATTTTTTGCAGCCGGGACCTGCTTCATATACTAAGCCCTTTTTCAAATCTTGTTCCGTGAGACCCAGTTCGAGAGCTCCTTTGTATTTGTCTCGCGAAAGAGGGCGCCTGCATTCGGGGCAGAGTTTTCTGACAAGACGCTGAGCAATGATAATATTCATTGCATAGGCAAGAAGGAAGGTCTCAACTCCCATTTTATATAAACGGGATATTGCGCTCGGTGCATCATTTGTGTGCAGTGTAGAGAAGGTTAAATGACCGGTGTTAGCAAGTTTTACCGCTACATCAGCAGTGATCTTATCACGAATCTCACCGACCATTACGATATCCGGATCATGACGAAGTATTGAGCGAATTGCTTGTTCAAAGGTCATCTTAGCACCAATTTTTAACTGGCGTGCGCCTTTGATAACATACTCGACAGGATCTTCGCAAGTGAGCACATTTTTAGAGGGATCAATAACATGATGAAGTGCAGCCATGAGAGTCGTGCTTTTACCACTTCCGGTAGGACCGGTGAGCAAGATGATTCCTTTGGATTTATTAACAGCTTTTAAGAAGTCTGATTCCGCCTGTTTTTGCAGACCCAATTTTTGAAGGTCTGTGATAACATTCCTGTCATCAATAACTCGGATCACGACACTTTCAAACCGGCGTTCGTATTCAGAAGATATAATTGGAAGAACAGAAATACGAAAACGGATCAGATAACCGTCAACGATACGCTGTGCAAAACCATCCTGTGCATTATCTCTTTCAAACCTGTCAATTCCGCTCGTTCTATCTTTAACCACTGCAGCAATAGCTTCGGGAGATGTTTTTTCTTGGCGGTGCCACTGACTAAGTTTGCCGTCTATTCGAAATAGAAAATCAACATTTGAGCGCTGATAAGGTATGATATGAATATCACTTGCACCTTTTCGAACAGCTTCAATAAGACTCCCCTCAAAGAGGTTGACCAGCAAACTTTTATTGATCTCGTCATCAAGAGCATATTCATCGAGTCCCTCTGATTTCCCCTCTTCCTGAACCTCCTCGATCTGCTCGCCGGCTTCACTGAGGATTTCTAAGAATTCATTTTTTTGAGGAGCAATGATATTGATAAGTTCTTCAATAGTAGAGAGCGGACAATAGGCAACCTCATATTTTTTAAATTCAGTATTTAATGGAATTTTCTCCACGATCTTATCAGTCGGGTCTGCAGCGAGAATGATCAGTGTGGTTCGACGCCCCTGGTCGATTTGATAAGGAAGCACTTTTTTATAGAAAAGTTCTCTTTTCAGATCATCGGGAAATTTCGCAAGTATATCTTTTGTATGATTAATTTGTGTTTGGTCAATTTTATCTATATTAATATCAACTTTTCTGAAAGCATACAGATCAGCCAGAAGTCCGTACACAGCATCATGCCTTACCTTCAAATCAGTAACGAGAATATCTTCCAGTCTTCTCGGATTAGTGGGATCTTCATCTGCCTGAATAATAAGTGCCCTATTGAGCATATCTTTATCAATAACACCATTATCAACAAGTGATTTTCCTAAACGTGATTTAATTAACATATATTTTCCTTAGCTATTACATGCCCGGTGTTGGGGGTGAAACCGTTGCAATCTCTGCAGAAACAATGGTCAGGGCAGTTATAACAATTCCAATGAATGCACCGATAAGTGTCTGGATAGATGCAATTAAATTCTGCATTTTATAGGTTGTTTCTTTTTCATAAAATTTTGCGATCTGTTGAGCTGAAGTGAGCACATTGCCGGTTTCAGAACCCGCCTTGAATCTGCTCAAGGTAGTATGATTAAATACCTTTGCCCGTTCAAGAGCAGGCACAAGGGACATACCTTCTTTCAACATCAGGGGAATAGTTATTTCTTTGATATTTTTTTCCATGTGTGCATTTCTGCATGCCTCTGCAGCAGCTTGAATAGTCTCGATATTATTTTCTGCGCCGGAATAAATTGCTGCGAAAACACGGCAGAAAATTTCAATACTTGATTTATGAAGAAGCTTTCCTATGATCGGCAGCTTGATGATCATCCTATCACGCCAAACCCGCCCGCCGGGTGTGCGCCACCATAAGATCAATATAATAATTGGTATTATAACCATCAAAGCCATCCACCACCAGCTAGCGCCAAAAAAATCACTCAACTTCAGGGTTGCTGCTGTAAGCGGGGGCACCTCAATTCCGGATTTAATGAAAAGCTTCGCAGTGCTGGGGAAGATAGAAATAATATAGTATAGTACCGCTGCAACCATTGCAATTACTGTGAACATGGGCGTCATCAATGCCTGCCTCAAGCTTTTTTTATATTCCATATCCCGTTCCATGAACTTAGCAGTGGCGTCATAAACCTCTGCCATATTACCACTTTTTGTGGCAAGTCCAAGCATATATGCGGGGAATTTACCAAACACATCAGCATATCGGTTAAAAACTTCTGTTCCTTCCTTCCCCTTCTTGAGTTCGCTTTCGATCTTCTTTAATGTAGCTTTCAGCGTTGGATTTGTCTCTTCATCTGCAAGCATACGAAGGATCTTATCATAAGTCATTTTTTCTTTAAGCAGAAATGAACTGAGATTGACGAACATCAGGATATTTGCAAATGAGGGTTTCGATTGAACGTTAATAAGAACCGGTTCGATCTTTGCATTGGCATATCCAAAACTGGAAAGTGCATTTGCGAGTTCCTGCTTAGAAAAAGCCGCCTGCCTTCCCTTTACCTTTTTACCGCTTGGCAGCCTTACTTTATATAGGAAATTAATTTTTTGATCAATTTTATTAATAGAAATACTTTTTTTGGTTTCTATGTCGTGGATTAGTTTTTTGGCAGTTGATTTGTTATGAGCAAGAACAACACCCTGAACGGGTTTACCGGCTGGATTGTTACCTGTATAGCGAAATTCTTTTAACATTCTATTTATTTGCCATTACCATTGTTTGATGCAGTATCCTTATACTTTTATTAAAATATACCTGTCCAGATTTTTCTCTTTAATGTAATCACAAAAATATGGGAGGTCATGACCTCCCATATTTTATTTTTTTAATTACTTAGATAGCTCGCAGTTATTACGGAGTTGTTGCAATCGCACTGGTAGAAAGGCTTACAGTAGTTACAGGGGTTACACCTGTTTCGGTTCCAGCAGCTGTAAATTTTACAATGTTAGGTGATTCTAATGTAATAGTGTATACACCATTACCAGTATTAAGTTGATCATCGTTTTCAACATAACCTACACCAATGTAATTGCCAACTTTGTCAATAGTAACATTTAATGAATCTGAACCTGCACCACCATGACTTACAGGGGTTTTGTAAAATGCAAGTGCGCTGGAAGAGAAGTTGTTCATGTCGGCAATACATGCATTACGGTTTGAATTCACTGACTGGGCATTAAACATTGTAATACCAACAGCAACAGCGATACCTACGATAATTACGCTCAAAACGATGAGCAGAATTTGTTGTGTTCCCATGGGAACCTCCTGTGTTTTTTATTGTTAGTAACTTATTAACTTCACGTCTATAAAAACAATTCGTAATATATATGTCAAGTTTCGTGCCAAAGTGTTAAATAATTTCAAAAAAAAAAGTTTGTACCATGCGTGTTACCTCTATAAACGCACTATCGTATTTTCGTTATAAATATGCGAAATGATCGATTATGCCCAATACTCGTCATAAAAACATAACACAAAACCATGACGTGTCATAAAAACACAACAGGCATGTGCATTGTTTTAAACGGATCCGGTTCTTTGATATATTCGTATCTAATGTACTTTTTATCATGAAGAAATGAGATCACGAATTGTTTCTGAATGTATTCACATCAATATTGTGCTTGTTGAATTTTTCATAGAGATTTGGACGCTTAATACCGGACATTTCAGAGGCTTTCGAGACATCTCCATCGCATTTTTTTAGAAGCTCTTCAACATAATTTTTTTCAAAAGCATCCTTAGCTTCAGAAAAAGATAAGTTCGTAAGGTGGTTGGATTTATTTTCAACAACTTCATGCCTCATATATATATTGCCAGGAAGATCTTCCAGCACAATTTTATTATGTGTTGCCATTGCAACCGCATGCTCGATTGTGTTTTTTAGCTCACGAATATTGCCTTCCCATTCTTGAGAGATAAGGATGGACATAACGGTATCTGAGATTTCAAGGTTTGATTTATCATATTTTTCTCTAAATTCTTGCACAAAAGCGTTGGTAAGAAGCGGGATATCCTCTCTTCTTTCGCGAAGAGGCGGGATGTGAAGATGAATGACATTAAGCCGGTAGTAAAGATCCTGGCGGGAATTGCCATCTTTTACTTCCTTTTCAATATCCTTGTTTGTTGAGGCAATAACGCGCACATCAACCCCAATGTCCATATCTCCACCAACCTGTCGGATAGTGCTTTGTTCTAGAACACGCAGAAGTTTAACCTGGAAAGTTTTATTGGTTTCTGTAATTTCATCAAGGAAAAGAGTCCCACCATCTGCCTCTTGAAAATAACCTATTTTATCCCTTATTGCATCAGTAAAGGAACCTTTTTTATGACCAAAAAGCATGCTTTCAAGAAGATTTTCGGGTAATCCACCGCAATTGACCGCTACGAATTTATGAGATTTTCTTTTGCTATTTCGATAGATAAGGTCTGCAAAAAGGTCTTTGCCGACTCCTGTTTCACCAGTAATCAGAATAGTAGTGTCAAGATAAGCAATGCGCTTCACTTTTTCCATGACTTTTTGAATTGTGAGACTGTTGCCAATAATCTGGGTTCGATCAAATCCCTGAGCGAGTATGCTTCTCAGTCGCTTAATTTCCTCATATTGCCACCTGGTTTTGAGTATTTTTGTTATGATTATCTTCAGTAGTTCAAGGTCTTCAACTGGTTTTTCTATAAATTCTTCAGCACCGATTTTCATGGCTTCGACAGCCATTCCAATGGTAGCTTTTCCGCTTATCACAACCACGGCTACGTGAGGCCAGCGTTTCTTTATCTGGGTGAGAAGCTCGATCCCGCCAGTCCCCGGCATGACCATATCGGTCATTGCAATGTGATAGGTTTTGTTCTCTAACATTTCAAGCGCTTCTTCTGCAGAATGTGCTATGTCAATATCATATTCGTCTTCAAGATGGCGACGGAAAATATCCAACGTATCCTGCTCATCATCGACAATCAGTATTTTGGCATTTTGTTTGAAAAATTCTGTCTGAACTATATCATTTTCCATAGATAAATTTCACTTTTAGTCATAAGGTAAAAATATTGTAAAGGTACTTCCTTTATCTCGTTCTGAGCGCACTGTAATATAACCACCATAGCGCTCTGCAATATTCCTGCAAATTGCAAGACCAAGACCAAACCCGCTTTGAGCTTTTTCCTTTTTTGAGGTATAATAGGGTTCAAATATTTTTTTATGATATTTTTCTTCAATACCCTCTCCACTGTCTCGCACTTCTATTGCAACCATGTTTGAAGCTTGATAAGTGCGCACCCAAATATTACGTTCTTTGCTATCATGCATAGACTCGATCGCATTATTGATAAGATTTGTAAAACTTTGGCTTATATCGCTATAAACGGCTTTCACAGGTGGTAGATTTTTTAGGAGACTTTTTTCTAATACAACATAAAGCTTGAAGAACAGGTTGTGTTTCAACAGATCGAGTTCTTGGTTAATGAGTTGGTTGATGTCAACGGGACGCATCATGGAGATATTGTCCTGCTGCACTTTTCGTAATAGAGTTTTTACGGATTGTGAAATATTTTTTGCAGCATCAATTATCTTATCAATATCGTCATTGTCTTTATATTCTTTTTTTACAAGCTGGGCATACCCAAGAATCGAATTAAGTGGTGAGTTCATATTGTGCACTACGCCCTCGACCCTTCTTCCGATCTCAGCTAATTTATTACTCTTAATGATCTCCATCTCAAGGGCTTCACGTGCTCTTTTTTCATTAATCTCATGTGTTATATCGGTTATAGTTGCAATCATGCGCAAGCCGATAGTGTCATCAACGGCTTTAATATTCAGGATAACGAATTTTACGAATTTCTTTTTTCCCGGAAAATTAACTTCGAGTCGAGGAAGAGTTAAACTGTCTTCCTGGGCTTTAGATATGAGGTCCTCATCAAGCTGGATGAATTCAGATAGATTCTTGCCGATGATCTCATCGCGAGATATTAGCTCAAGAATGTCCATAGCGCTTGGGTTGCAGATCAGGATATTCATCTTTGAATCCATCCACAGCACACCAATATCAATATTATCAGTAAGGACTTTATATTCAAGCAAAGATTTGTGATATTCTACTAGAGATTTATTCATCGAACTGAAGGCAGAAACCATATTGCTGAGCTCGCCTCCATATTCATCTTCTATATGTTCAATGACAAGGGGATTTTTCTCAATCTTCTGCATTTTTTCACTTACCTGTTTGATGGGCTGCATTATTTTTTTTGTGAACCAATTGCTTAAAAAACTTACAATGACCAAGCTTGACGCAGCCAGAATAAGAAAGAAGAAGAACATGCTCTGGCGAGAGAATTTATTGAATTCTCGATCGTAAATATATACGGTGATAGAAGCAGGGTCATCGAATATGTTATAATTAATAAGAAGACCAACCGCAGTGTCTCCATTTAAGCGTAAAACAGATTCGCGGTTTTTGGTTTTTAATACTGTGGGAAGTTTTTTATCGAGTTCGGGGATGAGTTTTTTAAGGACATCCTGTTCGGGATTGAGTGGTATCGAAAACGGCAAAAGAAATATTTGAGGATTCTGTCCTACTCCGATTTTAGAAGTAGTAATCTGGCTTACATTGAGAAAAAGCCCGATAAAAGTTTTCTCATTCTCATTTGTTGAATAAAGTGGAGCATAGGTGAAATAGTATATTTTATTAGAGAAATTTGCAGAAAAACCCTGAGTTAAATTCTGTTTTGCCAATGAGAGTATTTCCGGCAGAAAAAATTCAACAAGCTCCCATTGCTCTCCGTAGAGCACTTTACCTTGAGCATCAAAGAGAGCCATATAAGTTGCTAAAGAACGGTCATCATATGAATTAAGTATCGAATGAATGGATGCAATATCATGATTTTCGACAGAAGCAGCAAGGGAAGGATTATTCGCTATTTCAGAGGTAAAATTGTTCAGATCGTTTGTGTAATCGAGCTGAAGCGCTTTCAGGTTTGTGAGCATGCGGGAAATTCTCTCATATTCAAATTCTGAAATACCGAATCTGGTAAGCTGCCAAATAGTAAATATCAGAAGGAACACAAGAGAGAATGTGAATATGAAATAGAGTGCTAAAATTTGTTTTTGCAGTCCTCTTTTTTTCTTTTTCATCAAATTATAGTAGAATTCTTATAAATCTAAAATAATAAATTTAAATCGATAATTATATTAATCACAATCCGAGTATTTGGCTCACAGTTTTATGAAACTCTTCGGGGTCAACGGGTTTATCAATATAAGCATCGGGCTCGGAGCCGAGAGTAATACCCATATCTTTTGCGTCATATCGAAGTCCGGTAGTTGCCGCCATACCGGTAAGCATGATTACAGGAATATTTTCAGTGTCATCTTTTTTCTTGAGCTCTTTAAAAACCTGGAAGCCATTCATAACAGGCATCTGCACATCCAGAATGATGAGATCGGGCTTGATCGCTTCAGCTTTCTGTAATCCCTCAAGCCCATTTATTGCAGTCTCTATCTCAAAATCTCCAAGCTCAGAAAGCATTGCTTCAGAAAAAGCAATTGCATCCGGTTCGTCATCAATAATAAGTATTTTTTTATTTTCTGCCATTGTTTACCTCCGGCGGTAATTATTTTTTTCTTTTCTTTGGCAACGTAATTGTGAATTTTGTGCCTTTCCCCTTTTCTGAGTCAACAGAAATATTTCCACCATGCTCTTTTATGATCTTATAGGACACCGCAAGCCCGAGTCCCGTGCCTTTTGAGCCCTTTGTGCTGAAAAAAACCTGGAACAGTTTTGCTTGGGTTTCCGGCGACATACCGATTCCTGAATCGGAAACATGAATTTTGAAAGTCTTTCCCCTGGTTGATTGTACGGATACCTCGACTTTGCCCCCGGTAGATTCTTCACATGCATCGATGGCATTGGAGACAAGGTTGAGAACGCAGCGTTTCACTCCTTTTGCGTCGATCTCAACTTCGCTAAGAGATTCTTCCGGTAAGAATTGCATTGAAACGTTCTTATCTTTTCCCTTTTGCTCCATGAGGTCGCATACGCTTTTCACAACTTCATTCACGTTGGTAGTCACATATTCTGGCTCTCGCTCTTTGGAATATGAAAGCATGTCAAGCACTAGTTCCTTCATGAATTCATTATTCTTTTTTACAATATTCCAACCCTTATCAACATCCGAGAAATTTTCCTTCTTTAGACCGAGATCGAGAATATAAGACCCGCCTTGGACTCCGTTAAGAATGTTTTTTATACAATGAGCAAGTCCCGAAACAGTTTGCCCGATCGCTGCAAGCCGTTCATTTTTTACAATACGTTCGTGCAGTTTTGCATTTTCGATTGCAATGGCTGCCTGAGAAGCGATCGCATCAAGAAAAATTCTATCTGCATCATCAAATTTTTCGTCATTTATTTTATTTATGACTTCAATAGCACCAAGGCATTTATTGGCAGTGCACATAGGCACGCAAAGTATAGATTTGGTATTAAATCCACTTTTTTTATCGGCAGCTTTATAGAAGCGTTTGTCCTTAGATACATCATTAACGAGCACAGGTTTTCCTTCTTTTATCACCCATCCGACGATACCTTCACCTGCTTTCATACGAATCGTTTTGATTATCTTCGCTTTTTCACCTTCTGTTACATGGAATAGGAGCTCATCCGTATCTTCATCGATAAGCACAAGAGAAGATGCTTCCACATGCATTGCTTGAGTGGTAACGTCCATAACGGATTCCAGCACCTTATCATGATCAAGATGAGAATTTATTGTCTGTATGATCTTGAGGATCGCATCCGACTGGGCTGTGTATAATCTTTCTCGCATAATTTTTACCAAATTTTAATAAATGAACTTAGGAAAATAAATTTTTGTTACGTCAAGTTTTTTACTTTGGACATCATCAATCCCGTTGCAAAATGGGTATTTAGACACAACGATTATTCGACTCCTAAGGAATCCCGATTTATCGGGGCGAGGAGTCGAGAAAGAAACTTTCAGTAAGAATACTCGTTCCTAAACCCCTGTTTGGGAACGCAATATACTAAGAAAGTTACCAAGCAGATGCTTGGTAACGAGAAAATAAAAGTTCTTATAATTCATACTTGTATCCCAACTTCTCATTAGTATACATAACCAAAACAAATTTCCTTTCAAAGAAAAATTTGACAAAAAAAATAATTAAAATAGGAAAGATACTAGGAGTTCATAATGAATAAATGGCAAAGGAAAATAAAAACTATTTAACAAATTAAAAGGAGTGAAAATGAAAAAATTAACACAAATCAGTGTATTATGTTTATTTCAAATAATTTTAAACATCTCATTACTATTCGCAGATACAATTATTGTAGATACAACTGGAGCCGGAGATTATACAACAATCCAGGAGGGCATCAATGCCGCTACTGAAGGGGACACGGTTTTAGTCCATCCTGCAACCTACACAGAAAATATCGATTTTACCGGAAAAAATATCGTAGTTGCTTCTATGTTCCTCATATCGGAAGACACAAATTATATTTCACAAACAATAATCGATGGTAACCAAAATGGAAGTGTGGTAAGATTTGCCAATGGGGAAGATAGTACATCTCTTTTGACGGGTTTTATTTTAACAAATGGAAATACTACAGTTGGTGGTGGAATATACTGTAATGGCTCGAGTCCGAGATTAGAATATCTAGTGGTTTCAGAGAATACAGCAAATGCAGGTGGTGGAATTATCTGTGTTCAGTCAAATACATCTATGAATAATTTAACTATTTATGCTAATTCAGGGGGAGGTGTTGCATGCAATAGTTCTGATATTAGTATGGACGATTGTATTTTATGGAATAATAGCCCCGCTGAGATTATTTTATATTCCGGATACCTTTCTGTTAACTATTCGGATATTCAAGGTGGGTGGGATGGTATTGGTAATATCGATGACGATCCCCAGTTTGTAAATCCGGATATTGGCAATTTCAACTTAACAGAGAATTCTCCATGTATTAATACTGGGAATCCGCACTTTCCACCTGACCCGGATGGAACACGTCCTGATATGGGAGCATTCTATTATTTTAACAATGCTTCAGAAATTTATGTAGATTTTTATGCTGATTCGACTGTGGGCTTCTCTCAATTGGACGTTCAATTCACAGACCTCTCTGTATCTTTTAATTGCGATATTACGTCATGGGGCTGGATTTTTGGCGATGGAAATACTTCTATCATACAAAATCCAATGCACGAATATGACAGTGGTGGATTTTATACAGTGAGTTTAACAGTAGAAGGTGATAATGGAAGTTCCGTAACCGAAACAAAGGAAGATTATATCGTTGTTTATACTGTTATTGAGGATAGCGCAGTCATATCAACAGGTACATGGTTCGCAGATAATTCTCCATATCTGGTCCAGGGAAGAGCTATAGTTCCGGAAGGTCAAACACTCACAATTGAACCTGGAACATTAATACAACTCTATACGGGATCTGTTGCTACTGCCGGAAGTCTGGTAGTTGACGGTACTATCATTGCTGAGGGCACTATTACTGACACAATCGTATTTACCCGTTATGGAAATACTGGTAATTGGATAACTCTCAATCTTGGTTTTGATGACTCATTAAGTAGTGTGAGTTATTGCAAATTAGAATACGGATGTGGAATCGGGATGTATCGCTCGTCGGTAACAATAGAAAATTGCCTTTTTGAAAATAATATATCTGATGTAATAACTTGTTCTGGTGATTCTGAGCCAATTATCAATAACAATATTATTACTAATAATGAAGGAGGTATTTATATAGTTCAGGCAAATCCAACTATAACAAATAATGTGATAACAAATAACGGTTTGCTTGCGGACTATTCTGGAATCATTTATGTGGGTTCAAATGGAATAATTGAAAATAATATCATCCGGGGTAATAGCGGCAATGGTATTCATTTGCCGGAGTACAGCAGTCCGGTAATAAAAAATAACACAATTGAAGATAATGGATTTCCAGGTATTTACTGTGGACTGAATTCGAGTCCAACTATTGAAAATAATACTCTTATTGGAAATCAATCGGGCGGTGTGTATTGCGAATTTGAAAATAGTCCAACCATAATTAACAATATAATAAAAGAAAATGAATGGGGAATATATTGTCTTGATCAGGGTGCACCTTTTATCATCGGAAATCTAATTATTAATAGCAATAATGATGGCATTTGCTGTGATAATGCAAGCCCGATAATTACAAACAATACAATTGCTTATAACGGTGTTTCCATTTCAAATTGTGCCGGCATCTTTTGTGAGGATGATTCCGATCCAATAATAAAAAATTCAATTCTATGGGAAAATAGCGCTGATTTTGATATTAGTGGAACTGGCGCAAATCCTATAATATCATATTCATTAGTTCAGGGTGCCAATCTGCCTATGTGGGTACAAGATGCAGGAAATAATATCTTCGCCGAAAATCCTTTGTTCGTGAATGAAATAGGAAATGATTATAATTTAAGAACCAACTCTCCATGCATTGATACGGGCACACCCGACACAACAGGTCTCGACTTGCCGGAGTTTGATATATTAGGGAATCCCCGAATATATAATGATATAATAGATATCGGTGCCTATGAATGGCAGGGATATGGAGTAGATGAGCCTGATGAATTTAATAGCGATTTATACCTTTTACAAAATAAACCCAATCCCTTTAATCTCTCTACAGCAATTTCATTTACCTCGCCACTGGAGTCCCATGACGCAGAGATAACAATATTTAATCTTAAGGGAGAATTGATAAGAAAAATTACTTCGGAAACATGTTCAGGAATAAACACTCTTGTTTGGGATGGGAACAATAGTCAGGGAAAGCGTGTTACGAGCGGTATCTATTTTTATAGATTGATCTCAGGAAATTTAGAAAGAACTAAAAAAATGATCCTGATTCGCTGATTAAAACAATTTTTAATGAAAGAAGAGAGGCGCACACAAAAGCGTCTCTTTTTTATTCATAATGAATTATGTGTACTGATAGATACCCATTCCTATAAATTCTATGTAAGTATGAATAGTGTTTGATAATAGTTGACGAAAATAAGGGCAGTGAAAAACTCCGTTACACAGAAAAACAGGAAGTAAAATATTAATGCATTCCCATATCTATGATGTCATCGTTATCGGTGCTGGTCACGCCGGATGTGAAGCAGCTCTCGCTGCTGCAAAGATGGGTGCCGATACACTTATGTTCGTGATAAAGCTCGAAACGATTGGACGCATGTCGTGCAATCCGGCAGTGGGAGGTCTGGCAAAAGGGCACCTCACTCGCGAAGTAGATGCACTCGGTGGTACGATTGGGCAGGTCATAGATAGAACCGGGATACATTTCAGAATGCTCAATAAGAGTAAAGGTCCCGCCGTATGGGCACCACGAGCTCAAGCCGACAGAATGAAGTACCAGTTGGAAATGCGCTCTGTTGTGGAACATCAGGAAAATCTGGAGATAAAAGAAGCACTTGTAAAGAAACTCATAGTAGAAAAGGGGCATATAAAAGGAGTTAAGACACAATACGGTCAGACTTATTATGCAAAAACTGTGATAATTGCTGCAGGTACTTTTCTCAATGGGACAATACATATCGGCAAGAATAAATATTCTGCTGGAAGGGCAGGTGAATTTGCATCCATAAAGCTATCTGATTCTTTGAAAAAGCTTGGTTTTCCACTGGTGAGATTTAAAACCGGCACTCCTGCCCGAATCGATTCTCGCACTCTTGATTATTCAAAACTGGAAGAACAAACACCCGATGAACCGCCCCCAAAATTTTCTTATTATACAGAGATTCAACCTAAAAATTATGCGAGCTGTTTTCTTACCTACACTAATAAACGAACGCACAAGATCATTGCAGATAATATGTCGAAATCCTCATTATTCAGCGGTAATATTACAGGAATCGGGGCTCGATATTGTCCCTCGATTGAAGATAAGATAAAGAAATTTCCCGATAAGGACAGGCATCAGGTTTTCTTAGAACCGGAAGGGCTTAATACCTTTGAAATGTATGCAAACGGTTTGCCCACAAGCTTTCCTCCACAGGTTCAATTGGATTTGATCCATTCTGTCGAGGGGCTTGAAAAAGCAAAATTGATGCGATATGGTTATGCAATCGAGTATGACTGCATTCCCACTGAATGTATCCAATATAGTCTTGAAACAAAGTTAATAAAAGGACTGTTTCTGGCAGGTCAGATAAACGGCACATCGGGTTATGAAGAAGCTGCCGCACAGGGGATTATCGCTGGCATCAATGCTGTACATTTTGTGTTGAAAAAGGATCCCGTCATTATGCGTAGGGATAATTCTTATATTGGTGTCCTCATAGATGACCTCGTCACAAAAGGAGTTGATGAACCTTACAGAATGTTCACAGCGCGAGCAGAATACCGCCTCCATCTGCGGCAGGATAATGCAGATGAACGTCTAATGCCCCTTGGCTACAAATTGGGTTTAATTGCCGATAAAAAATATAAAAAATTTACCGAAGCATTAAAGATAAAAAATAGAGAATTAAAAAAGCTACAAAAGACCAACGCAAAGACCGATTCGGACAAAGCATACAAAATGATAGAAATTCTACGAAGACCGGAAATTGCTTATGATGATCTGATTAGTTTTGGATACAAAATCGAAAATGATGTAACAGATGCGATCAAAGATAAAATATCGCTCGAAGTAAAATATGAAGGTTATATTAAACGCCAAAAGAAGGAAATTGAACGGTTTAATTATCTTGAGAATAAATCAATTCCTGTAGATTTCAATTACATGGAATTTGATACTATTTCTTATGAAGCGCGAGAAAAACTCACAAATGTAAAACCGCTCTCGGTCGGGCAAGCTGCTCGAATACCGGGGGTAACTTTTGCCGATGTGTCTGCACTTCTGGTAAAATTAAAAGCCCTTGATGCACTATAAATCACAACTTCATAACTTTCTGAAGAAGCTTGGCATTTCTGAAAGTGCTTACAATTTGTTTGAATTATATGAGGTAATTCTTAGTGAAAAAAATAAAAAATTCAACCTGGTTTCAGAATCATCCATTCAAAATCTTTGGCTCACACATTTTTTTGACTCCATTCTTATTGCAGATTTTCTCGGTTTAAGTGATTCCCGCATTATGGATTTTGGGAGTGGGGGTGGCTTTCCGGGAATACCACTAAAAATCATATATCCTTCTATAGAATTATTCTGTGTTGAATCAATTCGAAAGAAAGTATTATTTCTCAAATTATTAAAACAGGAACTTAACTTATCAGAAACCACGATAATTCACTCGCGCTTTGAAGATTTGGAACAAAGCATGGAAGGTAGTTTTGATTACCTCTTAGTGCGTGCAGTAAAAATGAATGACGAATATTTCCTCAAGGCATTTTCACTTCTGAAACCTTCCGGGAAACTCATATTGTATAAATCAAAAGTTAATAATGATGAAGTTGACAAGATTAAGCAGTATGCGGATTGTGATACAATAGAAATAATACGAAAAGAGTATTCCGGGCTCGGTAAAAGAGCCGTTATCATAGTAAAAAAGCATGGCTAAAGCACTCGCGATCACAAACCAGAAAGGCGGGGTCGGTAAGACCACAACAGCCATTAATCTAGCTGCTTCCCTGGCTTCATACGGGCAAAAAGTACTGCTTATAGACCTCGATCCCCAAGCGAACTGCACAAGCGGAATAGGAATAGATAAGAATTCTCTAGATGGTCAGATATATGATCTTTTGCTTGGAGATCTAAACATTTATGATTCAATTCATGAGACAAGCATTGCAAACCTGCGTATTATTCCATCTTCGATAGACCTTATCGGCTGTGAGGTGGAGCTTCTCACCTTTGAAGACAAAGAACAGCGTCTGAAGAAAGTGCTTTCAGTTATTGATGGAAAGTTCGACTATATCATAATAGATTGCCCGCCGTCTCTCAACATCCTTACAATAAATGCGATGGTCGCCTGCAACGATCTGCTTATTCCTATTCAATCTGAATATTATGCGCTCGAGGGCATTGCCCAATTGCTCAAAACAATTCGGCTTATCAAGCGAAAACTTAATCCCGATCTTTCCATTTTTGGTATAGTTATCACCATGTATGATAGAAGGACAATCTTAGCGGAACAGGTCGCAAAAGAGGTTCGACGATATTTTAAAGATATAGTTTTCAATACAATAATCGACCGAAATGTGAAATTGGGTGAAGCACCGAGCTATGGTAAACCGATCTTGACGTATGACATTAGTTCCCGCGGAGCACAAAATTATCTGCATCTTGCACAGGAAGTATTACAAAAAGATGGAAAGGAAGACGCATGAGTAAACTTGGAAAAGGTTTGGAAGCTCTCGTTCAAGTTGATGAAGATGACAAAACCGGCGTAAAGCTGATCGCAATTCAGGACATATCCTTCAATCCTTATCAACCGAGGAAATCCATCAATAAAAATCAGCTGCAGGAACTGGCAGATTCCATTTCGGAAAATGGTATTATTCAGCCAATTATTGTACGAAAAACAAAAAATGATAAATATGAACTCATTGCCGGACAACGAAGAATCACAGCTGCTAAGCTCGCAGGATTCACAAAAGTACCTGCGATAGTGCGGACAGCAAAGGATCAGGAAATGCTCGCACTCGCACTTGTTGAAAATATTCAAAGAGAAAACCTGAACGCAGTTGATGAGGCAATGGCATATCAAATGTTTATTGATGAGTTCAAATATACACATGAAAAAATTGCCGATATTGTAGGCAAAAGCCGTGTGGCGATCACGAATGCATTAAGGATTTTGAAATTACCTGAGCCAGTTATCGAAATGATAAAGAATGATATTCTTACAGCCGGTCATGCACGCGCAATTCTCCAGGTTGATCCATCTTTGCAAATAGATTTTGCTAATTACATTGTGAAGAACGAGCTGTCGGTGCATAACGCTGAGGAGATTTCGAAAAAGTTTGAAAATCTCATAAAAGAAAAAAAGCCGGCAAAAAGGGACATTCATTTAGTTGCGCTTGAGCAGAATCTCGAGAAGAGATTTGGAACCAGGGTGAAAATCAAGGGTTATAAAAAAGGCAAATTCGAAATTTATTACCATTCTGAGGATGAATTTGAAAAAATCCTCAATATGATACTTAATAAAAATGAAACATAGAAGATTAGTCGTAATCCTTTCAGTGATCATTATAATTGTTGTGGCATCTTATATTGTTGTGTCACTTTATCTCATCAATGACCTCTCTTCAAAAAACGAAATTTTAAAACAGGAAAAGCAGGGCTTGGACCTCAAGGTCAAACAGCTCGAAGATATTATTGCCTCTATGCCCACAGAAACAAAAGGCCCGGTAATCCCATCAAAATCTGTAGAAAACATTCAAGCGCACGAGAAAGAACTCGAAGACGCAACGGATGATTTTATTAACTATCAGCAGTATATTCCGAATTTTTGCCCTCTTGCCGAATTAATACTTACAAAACCATATTTACCTAAGCGAAGCCATTATGGCATTGACCTTGCTGGTAAAGTTGGTGAGCCGGTTTATGCCGCAGCTTCAGGGGTGGTTGAATCAATTGATCTTAACAATGAGATATATGGGGAAATATTAGTTTTAGATCACCTGAATGGTTATAAAACAAGCTATGGACATAACTCGCACATAAATGTAGAGGTTGGAGCATTTATTCGCAAGGGCGAGAAGATAGCGGAAGTAGGCAACACTGGTATTAGTTCTGCACCACACCTGCACTTTGAAATTTTATATCATGACAAAAATATCGATCCTGAGAAACAAATAAAATGAGATGGAGGTTTTAGATGAAAAACGCTGAAAATAACCTGGATACAATTATTGGAGAACATACGAAGTTCAATGGAGAAATTCATTCTGAGGGTGGTGTTCGTATTGATGGTGAAGTTGAAGGAAAAATTCATTGTGATGGTTTTTTGCTTATCGGCGAAAAGGCAAATATAAAAGCTGATATTCAGTCCTGCGAAGCGATCGTGTCCGGCAGGATTGAGGGGAATATAACCATTGAGAAGAAATTGGAATTAAAAAGTTCAGCGTTCATTAATGGTGATATAATTGCAAAGGTGCTTTCTATGGAATCGGGAACTCAGATCAGCGGGAAGTGCAGCATAAGGCAGGTTGATACCCCGAAGAGCAAAGAAAAATAACCAATATGCCTTTGAAGAATAAGGGGTATTATAAAGAAATTTTTGAGGGGCTCGGGCTTGTCGCACAGCTCGGATTTACAATGGTTGTTAATATTTTGATATTTTTTTTCATAGGATTGATTATTGAAAAAAAATGGCATCTCAAAGGAATTCCAATAATGATTGGAGTCTTTTGCGGAGTTATTTCAGGCGCATTTTCATGTTACAAGCTGATAAAAAAGAATGAAAATTCTGACAAATAGTTTTCGTAAGTACGTGTATCACATTCTTGGGTTGATTTTCTTGACAGAGATTCCAGCCCTTTTGCTTATCACACAAAACTTGAAGCTTTGGCTAGGTTATTCTCTGGGATCAATTCTTTCAAGTTTGAATTTTTATTTTCAGGCAAAGGGTGCAGAGAGCAGAGTGGGACTAAGCCCCAAAGGTGCAAAATTAAGCGTATTCAGGAATTTTTATATACGATATTTGGTTTTGGTCGTATTTGTAGTCGTTTTTGTGAAGTTTTTAGAAGTGAATGTTTTTTCTCTTCTTACCGGGTTGCTCATTGCTCCAGCTACCGTTCTTATCGATGGTATTATAACCGGAAAAAATAATCAGGATTCTGAATAATCTAAAATTATTTTATGAAAAAAAAGTCCAAGAAAGCACTGATCATCATTCTCACAATAATCATTATTGAGGGAATTCTTTCTGTCGGAGTTAATCGCGAGTTGCAGATTGGATTTGACGACGGCAGATTCGTCATCAGAAATATTGAGAATGAACAATCCATCCAGGATCAGATCAATCATGAATTTCAGAACTACCATATGATAAACCTTTTTGGGAAATTTACAATAAATTGGAGTGTCATACGCGTTATTCTTTTCGTTGACCTTTTTCTAATATTATTTGCAGTACTCGTAAGACGTAAGATGCATCTCATTCCGAGCAAATTACAGATCATTGCAGAGACGACATACTCTTTCTTTTCCAGTCTTGTGATAGAAACTATTGGAGAGGAAAAGAGATATTTTACTCCATATATTTTTACAATTTTCGTTTTTATCTGGTTATGTAATATAATAGGCATGATTCCCATTCCTGGAAATCTTGAACCAACCAGGAATTTAAATGTTCCGCTTGGACTTGGATTAATGGCGATTATTGTTGTACATTATTCAGCCATTAAGGAAAAGGGTATTGTTCAATATCTGAAAGAATTTACGGCACCGATCTCTTTTATGCTGCCCATCAATATCGTCGGTGAATTTGCAAAGGTTATTTCAATTTCTTTCCGTCTTTTTGGTAATATTCTCGGCGGTGCAATTATTGTTCTTGTAGTTTCAAATCTTACACGTTTCATACTAATCCCAGTTGGACTGAATCTGTTTTTTGGTTTGTTCATCGGAACGGTACAGGCATTTGTGTTCACTATGCTTGTGCTGTCCTATACAGCAGTAGCAATTAAGTAGAGCATATGATTGACACTTTTAGCTTAGTGCATGTTGCTTCCTACATTGGCGCAGGGCTCGCAGTGGGTATTTCGTCAATTGGGGCAGGTGTTGGTGAAGGGTTTATTGCTGCAAATACTTCCCAGGCATTAATGCAACAACCAAAAGCAAGCGAAAGTTTATTGAAAACTATGCTTATTGGTCAAGCGCTTACTGAAACCGGTGCGATTTTTTCTCTTGTCATTGCCATGCTCCTTTTATTTGGGGGTATAACTAATTCAGATGGTGGGTGGCAGATGGTTGCATCGCTCTTTGGTGCCGGACTAGTAGTAGGATTAGGAAGTCTCGGACCTGCTTTAGGAAATGGCTACACGGGTGGACAAACCTGTAAAGGAATAGGGAGACAACCAAGAGAAGCTAATTTGCTTACTGCAAATATGTTAATAGGTCAGGCATTATCTCAAACATCCGCCATTTTTGCGCTGGTAATTGCTATGATATTATTATATTCTACGCCAGCAGGGAACAGCATAGTAAAATCCTTTGCATTGGCGGGTGCCGTGTTCTCTATGGGTTTGGGGACATTTGGACCGGGACTTGGAATTGGTATGGTTGCGGCCAAAACAGTTGATGGAATAAGTAAATTTCCTAAACAATCTTCATTACTGACAAGAACAATGTTTGTGGGTGCTGCTGTTGCAGAATCAACATCAATATATTCATTAGTTGTAGCATTTTTATTAATTTTCGTGACATAATTATATTTAGTCAGGAGGAAAAATGTCAGAAATAGTTAGAGCAGCTGCTCTTTTAGGAGCAGGACTTTGCATGGGTATGGGTGCTTTGGGACCTGGTTTGGGAGAAGGATTTACCGCAGGTAAAGCTTGTGAATCTATTGCTCGTTCGCCAGAAAATGCAGGGCTTATCACAAGAACAATGCTTGTAGGTCAGGCAGTGTCCGAATCAACAGGTATTTACTCACTGGTCATTTCCCTGTTACTTATTTTCGCAGTGTAGGAGCTCCAGTCATATCGGAAAGGAGTATTAAGTATGGTTAGTATTGATTATACGCTTATTCTGGTAATAGTGAACTTCATAATTTTGCTGATTATCCTGAAAAAGCTCTTGTATAAGCCGCTCATGGATTATATCAATAAGAGAGAATCTCAGATAAGAGAGGACCTCACGGGTGCAAAAGAGCATAAAGAAGAATCTGAAAAGATCCTTGAGAAGCAGAAAGAGCTATTCAGAAAATCAAAAGAAGAAGCCAGAAGTATGCGTGATGAAGCGGCAAAGAGTGCAAAAATACAGAGTGAGCAAATTCTTCATGATGCTGAAGAACAGCAGGATGCAATAATTCAAGAAGCTCAGGAAATTATCGATGTCGAAGTGATAAAAGCAAAGGAAAGAATACAATCACAGATCGGAGATTTTGTCATCGAGCTGACTGATAAGATAATCGGCAAGAAGCTCACTGAAGATGAAGATGTGAAGCTCATTAACGAAATGATCAAAGAAGAGAGCCGCAAAAAGGAGTCGTCTGTTGATTAAAAATATCATATCAAGACGATATTCATCTGCACTTCTTGAGCTTATTAAGAAGGATGACTTACCACATTTTGAGAATGAGATCATCGCACTTCAGACTATACTGAAAGATGAGCCGGAGATTGAAAAATTTCTTGTTTCTCCAATTGTAGAAAATGATCATAAAAGCGAAATTATTTCTCTTCTAATAAAAGAAAGCGAAACGACGGAAGTCTTACTTAATTTTTTGAATGTGCTTGTCGATAAAGAAAGAATTTTTTTTATATCAGATATTCTAAAAGAAATAATCAGACAAGTACACCAGAAACTCGGCATCTTCGATTTTGACCTTAAAACCGCACATGACGTTGATGAAAAAACGATTGGAAATATAAAAAAATTCATCTCAAAATATGTGAATGGAGAAGTAATATTTAAACAAACTATTGATCCGCATATCAGAGGTGGCTTTCTCGCATACAATGATGAACTGGCGATCAATGCATCGATCAGAAACAATCTTGATGCCATGAAGAGGGAGTTTTAATATATGAAGCAGATTATTTTAGGAGTATGATGAAAATACAACCTGATGAAATCAGTAGAATAATCAAAGAAAAAATTGAAAAGTATAACTATAAAATTGATATAGACGAAGTCGGCAGAGTTATCGAGGTCGGTGATGGTATTGCTCGTGTGTATGGTTTACAGGATATCATGGCATCGGAACTCGTCCTTTTCAATGATGAAATATATGGCATGGCGCTGAACCTGGAAGAGGATAATGTCGGCTGTATCATTCTTGGCGAAAGTGATAAGATCAAAGAGGGTGATATTGTCAAAAGGACAAAGAAGATCGCACAGGTCCCTGTTGGTGAAGAGATGCTCGGACGAGTGGTGGATCCGCTTGGAATACCTCTTGATGGTAAAGAACCGATAAAATCGAAACTGAGCATGCCTATAGAAAGAAAAGCACTCGGAGTTGTTGCACGTCAACCGGTGATAGAACCGCTGCAGTCCGGTTTAAAAGCGATCGACTCAATGATCCCGATTGGGCGGGGACAGCGCGAACTCATTATTGGTGACCGCCAAACAGGAAAAACAGCACTTGCGGTCGATACGATTATAAACCAAAAAGATACGGATGTATATTGTATTTATGTGGCAATCGGTCAGAAGAGGTCATCGGTAGCAAAGGTCGTCGAGGCGTTAAGGGAGCACGGTGCCCTGGATTATACGATCATTGTTTCGGCAACTGCATCTGATCCTGCAGCGATCCAATATATTGCTCCATACTCCGGTGTAACGATGGGGGAATATTTCCGCGACAGAGGTAAACATGTGCTTGTAATTTATGACGACCTGTCCAAACATGCTGTTGCTTATCGTCAGATATCACTTTTGCTCCGCAGACCTCCCGGACGTGAAGCATATCCAGGCGATGTTTTCTATCTCCATTCACGACTTCTGGAAAGGGCATCAAAACTAGAAGAAATATATATTATCATACCCAAAGAAATGGAAGGCGCAAAAGAGCGTGTGAACAAAAAAGAATATCGGAAGCATATTAAATCAAGTGAAGAAGAGTTGAAGAAAGATCTTAAGGAATTAGGGAATGATAAATTCAAGTTCTATAAGCTTCCGGAAACAGGCGGTTCACTCACTTCGTTGCCAATAATAGAAACACAGGCAAGTGATATTTCTGCATACATTCCCACAAATGTGATCTCAATTACGGACGGGCAGATATATCTTGAATCTAAACTGTTCCACGCAGGTGTACGTCCAGCCATTAACGCAGGTTTATCGGTTTCTCGAGTCGGGGGAAAAGCGCAAATTAAAGCAATGAGACAGGTTGCAGGAAGATTACGTATCGAGCTTGCTCAGTTCAGAGAACTGGAAGCTTTTGCGAAATTCGGTGCAGAGCTTGATAAGGATACTCAGGATCAGCTTAACCGCGGGTACAGGTATGTCGAAATCCTCAAACAGGGTCAGTACAAGCCAGTTCCCGTAGCCAAGCAGATTGCTATTATTTTCATGGGATATGAAGGTTATCTTGATGACCTCCCTTTGGATATTATCCAGGATGTACAGGAGGAGCTTTTCGAATTGATGGATGAAGAGTATCGGAAACTTCAAAAAGAACTGATAAAACCAGAAGGCGTAACAGAAGACGTCGAGAAACAGCTTCATGAATTATCCAAAAAAATCAAAGCAGTCTTTGAAGATCAGGTCATAGTTGAAGAAATAATCGAAGAAGAAGATTAAGCAGATTATATGGCAAGTCTGAAAGAACTTAAAGAAAGAATAGGATCGGTCATCAGTACACGGCAGGTCACCAGTGCCATGAAAATGGTCTCTGCTGCAAAGTTGCAGAAGGCGCAGCAGCTTATTTTGAAAGCACGCCCCTATTCTGATGAATTGAATCTTTTCTTGCGTTCACTTGCTTCTCGAAATCGCAGACAGCTTCATCCCCTCCTTCATGAAATAGATGACAATGCAGTGAAAAATGTCGGACTGATCGTTGTCACAGCAGACAAAGGACTCTGCGGCGCTTTTAATATGAATATCATAAAAAAGGCGGAAGAGTACCTTCATGATCATAAAGACAAGAAAATCGATCTGATATGTGTCGGCAAAAAAGGATTTGATTATTTTCGAAGACTAAATATGAAGATCCAAGCTTTTTATGTAGAGCTTTTCAATAAATTGGAATTCGAGTACAGCAGAGATATCATGAACCTTGTGACTGACAAGTTTGTCTCAAGGAAATATGATAAAGTGCTCATAGTTTATAATGAATTCAAGTCTGCAATACAGCAGAATATCGTCCTCAAACAGCTTCTTCCTATCAAAGAGTTGAAAGAAGATAAAGAAGACAGATTTGCAGCGTATCTGTTTGAGCCCTCACCCGAAGAATTGCTTGATGAACTTATCAGGAAGCACCTTGATATTCAGATATGGCGTGTGCTTCTGGAATCATCTTCTGCAGAGCAGGGAGCGAGAATGGCTGCCATGGATGCAGCAACGGATAATGCAGATGAAATGATAAAAGATCTGACGCTCGAATATCATCATTTGCGTCAAAGTAAGATAACCACAGAAATCATAGAGGTATGTTCCGGTGCAGAAGGATTACAGTAAAAACAGCACAGGAGGAGTTTTGGAAAAAGGCAAAATAGTTCAAATAATCGGCCCGGTGGTAGATGTAGAATTTCCAGAAGAAAATTTACCAGAAATTTATACAGCACTGCACGTGAAGAGAAAAGACGAAAAGGTTCTTGTGCTCGAAGTGCAGCAGCATCTAGGCGAAAACAGGGTTCGTGCAATTGCAATGGACTCAACTGACGGACTGCAAAGAGGAGATGAGGTTATAAATACAGGAAAGCCTATCTCGGTTCCAGTGGGTGAAGAAACGCTTGGACGGTTGATAAATATCGTTGGCGAGCCCATTGATAATCTCGGAGAGATCAAAGCAAAAACTTATTATCCGATACATCGAGAAGCTCCTACATATACCCAGCTTGATATAAGAGACGAGATATTAGAAACAGGCATCAAGGTAATCGATTTGCTTTGTCCCTATCCAAAAGGTGGTAAGACAGGTCTTTTTGGAGGTGCCGGAGTTGGTAAAACAGTACTCATCCAGGAACTTATCAGGAATATTGCAACTGAGCATGGCGGGTACTCCGTTTTTGCAGGTGTGGGTGAGCGAACACGTGAAGGAAATGATCTCTGGCTCGAAATGAAAGAATCAGGAGTTATTAATAAAACGGCGATGGTATTCGGTCAGATGAACGAGCCCCCCGGAGCACGACTTCGAGTAGGACTTTCCGCGCTGGCAGTTGCAGAATATTTCCGCGATGAAGCTCATCAGGATGTGCTGTTATTCATCGATAATATTTTCAGGTTTACCCAAGCCGGTTCTGAAGTTTCCGCGCTTTTGGGAAGAATGCCCTCCGCAGTTGGTTACCAGCCGACACTTGCAACGGAAATGGGTGAATTACAGGAAAGAATTACTTCGACAAAGGATGGTTCGATCACCTCAGTACAGGCAATTTATGTGCCCGCAGACGATTTGACAGACCCCGCTCCAGCAACTGCCTTTGCACATCTCGATGCAACGACCGTACTCTCAAGAAAAATTGTAGAACTTGGTATTTACCCTGCAGTCGACCCACTCGATTCTAACTCTCGAATTCTCGACCCACGCATCGTTGGAACAGAACACTACTCTGTCGCAAGAGAAGTTCAGCAAGTACTACAGAAATACAGAGAACTGCAAGATATTATTGCAATTCTTGGTATGGAAGAACTTTCTGAAGATGATAAGCTGACCGTGAACCGAGCGCGTAGAATTCAGAGATTCCTTTCGCAGCCCTTCCACGTTGCAGAAGAATTCACCAACTATAAAGGACAGTATGTAAAACTCGAAGATACTATCACGGGTTTCCAGCAGATACTTGCAGGTGAGTGTGATCATATTCCCGAACGGGCATTCCTTATGGCTGGAACAATTGAAGAAGTTAAAGAACGCTACAAGAATATGAAATCCCATAAAAAAGAAGATATTATAGAAGAAGAAATATCAGAGGAAAAGCAAAACATAAAAGAAAAATCTGATGCGAAACCCGAAGAAAAAATTGAAGACAAGAAAAAGAATAAAAAGAAAAATAAAAAATCGAAATAATGGCGAATAATTCTCAATTCCTCCATTTAAAAATAATCACACCCAAGGGAGTATTCCTTGAAGATGATGTGAGCGAGCTGGTTGCACCCGGGACAGAGGGTGATTTCGGTGTTCAGATCGGACACACCCCATTTATTTCTTCAATCAGACCTGGCATCTTGAAAATTTATAAAAACGATAAACCGGAACTCTATTCTTTAATGAATGGCTTCGTGATGGTCGATGTTAATAAGGTGAGAATTTTTACCGAGATAATCGAGAATCCTGAGGACGTTGATGTAAAAAGGGCTGGGCGCGCAAAGGAAAGAGCAGAAAAACGCCTGCAGGAAAAAAAGGAAAATACTGATCTTCGTCGTGCAGAAACTGCATTGAAAAGAGCAATTGCCCGTATTCAGATCAGCGAAGAAGGATTTCACTAATTGATTTCGTTGACGCAAAATTTTAAATAGCTATATGTGAGTATAGCTATTTTTTTGTGCAGGTGATACATTTGAAAAAACAAAAAAAGATATTGATCATATCATTAGTATTTCTCTTGATGCTATGTTTTAATACATTGTGTGCAGAAAGAGAAGATTCCTCGTTTATTGAGCATAAAGTTCGTCCCGGAGAGAATTTGTACAAGATAGCCAGAAAATATATTGACCAATCCCCCACTCTTTTTCTCGGTGAATTTGTCGAGCAGATCAAAAGTGCAAACGGTATTTCAGATTCGAATATTATTCACATCGATCAAGTATTATTGATCCCAACAGGAGGGTCAGACATTATTGCCAGCGAAGTAATCCATCATGATTATTTGTGTGGGATTTATCTTAACACCTATTCTCTGACTGAGAATAATATACAAAGGATCATAAGTAAATATGATTCGCTCGGGTGCAATGCCCTTGTGGTGGATTTTTCAAATGTCATAGGCACACTTTTTTATTCATCTCGCAATACAATAGCACGTACAAATGGTTTGATAACTCCGATTATCAGCCATCCACAAAAACTTGCAAATCTCCTTCATCAATACGACATTGAGCTTATTGCCCGGGTCACAATGTTCAAAGATACGACGCTTGCATATAACTATCCAGAATGGCGACCTGTTATTATTCCTGATTCAACAGATACTCTTGCATCTGAAAAGAAGTATGAAGAACACTGGCTGAATCCAAATAACCGGGAAGTCCAGAAATACAAACTTGATATAATTAAAGAAATAATTTCTCTCGGAGTGGACGAGATACAACTCGACTATGTACGTTTTCCGACAGAGGGACACCTGCTCGATGCGGATTTTGGCATACCGGACTCGATGACGAAGCAGGGTGTGATCACCGATTTTATTTCAAAAGTATATGAAATAACTCAGCAGGAAGGAGTAAAACTCTCTGCTGATATTTTCGGGATCGTTGCGCTTCAGCATCCTGAAGATGTACAAAATACAGGGCAGGATATTAGAAGGATAATGCCATATTTAGACAGAATTCATCCAATGATCTATCCTTCACATTTTTATGGCGAATTCTGGGGAAAATCATATCCCGGAAAAGAGCCGTATTATTTTATTTATAGAATATGCAGTGTGCTTAGAGATGAAATTGAAGACGAGAACAAGATCATACCATATCTTGAGTCTTTCTCATTGTACCATAATTCGGTAGACCCCTTTATGATCTCTGCCCAGATACAGGCAGTCAAGGATGCGGGACTGGATGCCGGATTTCTTTTCTGGAATGCCGGAGCAAATTATAATTCAACCTGGGAAGCGCTTGAGGATTTCCAAAAATAAATGCTCGATGATTTTAGCTTTACTAGTTCCTAAAGCTCACTTTTTACAGTTCCCAAAACCCACCTATATTCTCGTTCCCAAAGCCCACTTTAGGAATGAGGACGGCGTTTCCATCACAAGGCGGGTAGGTGTGTGAAAACGATTTCTTTAAGTTAAAATTACCCCCACCCCTAACCCTTCCCCCTATCGAAGGGGAAGGGAAATGCCTACGTCAAAATAAGATAGATTCTTTCCCTAAATAGGGGGATTTAGAGGGTTTTGAGAAAATATCGAGCATTTCACTAGTTTTCACACAGCCTGGGGATTTGGTAACGAGAGCGGAGATAGTATTTTAAATCAATACTCAATTAATTTCTTGACGCTTACTTAGCACAATTAACAATTCCAATTAATGAAAATGAAATACGTTAAGATTCCATTAGTATTTCTTTGCTGTGTTAGCACATTAATGCTCACATACTGTGCATCAAAAACAAAAGTGATGCCCGGAGCAGCAAGCGGAAAGTATATCGAGGTTTTCTTTCTCTCAGAAAATACAAATCAGTATTTTGTGCACCCGATCGAGTGGAAAGAAGGAGATCTTAACTTAAGTATAGATTTTACAGTTAGAGCACATAAAAAAACACAACCTGCCGACCCTGTCTCCTTCAGCTATACTCTTGAACAAAATACCCCCTTTAATGATGAACTGGTGCTTTATTTCATTCTCAATGACACTACTGCGGTTGCACCGTCTTTGGTAGAATCTCTTGCTTCTGAGGATAATAACAACTATGTGAGATATACAAGCCAGATTGAATATCGCGATTTTATTAAAATGATCTCTGCCAAAAGAGTCGATATTATTCTCCTCGATGGAATGAATGACCAGCGCATTAAACTGCCGAAGCAATTTTACAAGGCAGCAGATGAGATGAGAATATTATTAAATATTCAAAAGGGGTAAAAATGAAAAGAGCTTTAAGTGTTTTGATCGGTCTGGGAGCAGGACTTATTGCGGGGTTCATAATCAGCAAAATATTTCTGGGTCCAGATTGGCAGGAGGCATTTGCCAGCCCGGTAGTTGTCGGAGCCCTGATCGGAACTGCTGCAGGATTTCAGTCAGGCAGAAAGAAAAAGAAGTAATAATCTTACCGACCAGCTTATTCATTTTGCATAATTGTCTAATTTTCTTGACGCAATACCTAACTGTTTAGCAATAATTTACACGCTTTTCAAAAATCATATAAGGATGTCTATGGAAGAACTATCTTATGAAACACAACTAGCGAAGTTGACCCTCATTGCAGATAAGAAGTATTTACCGCTTGCAATGGATTTTATTCAGGATATTGCGGTCGTTGTTGGACTCCCAAAAATGGATGCACAAAAGCTCGAGCTGATCGTAGAAGAAGCAAGCTTGAATGTCATCGAGCATGCATTTGACAAAGATGAAAAAGGAAATTATGAGATCAGTATAATCCGCAAACCCGGGCAGCTTGTTATTGCAATTAGGGATAAAGGACTTCCCTTTGATTTCCATAAAATAAAACCAGGGGAGAATTCGGGGTTGGGCATGGTTTTGATGAAGGCATTTGCTGACGAAATTCATTTTATGAATCTTGGACGTGAAGGTAAAGAGGTGGTATTTATAAAAAATCTTCCTTACAAAAATATCACTGAATTCGACGAAGTAAAGGAAGAAAAAAAAGAACCCCCTTCAGAGAAGAAAGAAGTCGAGCTTACATACCGTCTGATGACTGCTGCGGATGCTGTTCCTATGGCACGATGTATGTATCGATCATATGGCTATTCTTATGGTAATGATTTTGTTTATTATCCGGAAAAAGTACAAGAGCTCATAAAAAGTAGATTGCTGCATTCCTGTGTTGTATTAAATCCAGAAGGAGAGCTGGTCGGTCATCTTGCAATGATGTTAGATTCTCCAGGGGCAAAGATCGGTGAAACAGGAATGGCTGTGGTCGATCCCCGCTATCGAGGACACGGCATTTTCAAAAAAACGAAACTTTTCCTTGTCGATTATGCTGCGAAGAGAAATATGGCCGGCATCTACAGCGAAGCAGTTGCAGTTCATCCTTACACGCAAAAAGGCAATATCTCACTTGGTGCTCATGAAACAGGTTTTCTGATCGGGTTCACTCCCTCAACCATGTTTTTCAAGAAGATCGAAAAGCAGCAGAGAACAAAACGGCAAACGACAGTTCTTTTCTATCTCAAGCTGAAGGACGAAGAGCAGAAGAAAGTGTATCCGCCCTTTCACCATAAGGCAATGATAATGAAGATATACGAAAAGAGCGGATTAAATAGAAGAATAGAAAAAGCAGGGCACAATGTTTTAGAAAATATAGATGAAAAGTCCCGGGTTGATATAAAGGTACAAACCGAACCGGGTAGAGCATTTATGAGAGTTTCACAATTTGGCAAGGATGTTGCGGAACTTATTGGTTTTCGATTACATGAGCTTTGTCTTCAAAAGATAGACTGTATCTATATCGATCTACCTCTAAGCCACCCAATGACGCAGCAGATCTGTGCACCATTGGAAATGATGGGGTTTTTCTTTGCGGGTATTATTCCTGAAATGTTTGACGGAGATGTGCTAAGATTACAATATCTAAACAATGTTGATATAGACTTTGAAAAAGTGACGGTTGTTTCCGATTTTGGAAAAGAACTTTTTGACTATGTGGTCACGGCTCACGAACGGGAATTATCAGTATAATTTATTATGCAAAAAGTAACAAGGAGTAGCTATGCTAAAAGAAAACTTTATCGATTATATTGAGAAAGGGATCAAAGAGAATTGGGACCTAAACGCATTTACTAATTACAGAGGTGATACACTGACCTACAGGCAAACCGCAATAGAGATTCTGAAACTCCATCATATATTTAAAGCCCTTGACCTGAAAAAAGGCGCCAAGATCGCAGTGCTGGGAAAAAATTCAACAAACTGGGCGATTACATATCTTGCAGCAGTCACATACGGTGCGGTAATTGTGCCGATCCTCCCGGATTTTAAAGCTGATGATTTTCACCATATTCTGAATCACTCGGATTCGGAAATGCTGTTTGTGGGAGATGGGCTTTATGAGGATATTGATGAATCCAAAATTCCAAACATTGATGTGATTTTTGCTATTGAAGATTTCTCAATACTTTACCAAAAGCACAAATCTCTTAAAGAAAACATCACAAAAGCAGCAATTCAATGGGATACCGAATTAGTAAAAAAGCTAAAACCAAACTCTTTCACTTTTGAAAAAATAGCGAATGATAAACTCGCTGCCATTGTTTATACATCAGGTACAACCGGTTTTTCAAAAGGTGTGATGCTTTCCCATAACAGCTTGATCGGGAATGTCGTTTATGCTCATGAGCACATGCCTCTCAAAGCTGGAGAAAGGATCCTTTCCTTCCTACCACTTGCACATGCATACGGTTGTGCTTTTGAATTTCTTTTCCCATTCACGCTTGGTTGCCACATTACATTTCTTACAAAATTACCTTCACCAAAGATAATCCTCAAGGGGTTTGCCGATGTGAAACCTCATCTCATTCTTTCGGTGCCGCTTATTATAGAAAAAATTTATCGCAAACAGGTAAAGCCGGTTCTTGATAAAGGAAGCATGAAGATTCTTTTATCGCTTCCCGGATTGAAATCAGTGATCAAAAATAAGATCAAGAAAAAACTGGTCACCGCGTTTGGTGATAACTTCTATGAGGTTGTGATCGGTGGTGCAGCGCTTAACGAAGAAGCCGAAGCATTTTTCCAGAGCATCAAATTTCCTTTCACTATCGGGTATGGTATGACGGAATGCGGACCGCTCGTCAGCTATGCAAACTGGAAAATTCATAAAGCGGCTTCATGCGGACAAACAATAAATTTCCTGGAAGCCAAGATAGATTCTGATGATCCTCAAAATATCGTAGGAGAAATTCTGGTTCGAGGTGAAGTTGTAATGGATGGATATTATAAAAATGAAGAAGCAACTTCTGCAGCAATTGATGATGATGGCTGGCTTCACACTGGCGATCTTGGGCTGATAGATAAGGATAATTTCATCTTTATTAAGGGGCGTGCAAAAAGCTTGATACTCAGTTCATCAGGACAAAATATCTATCCGGAAGAACTGGAAGCAAAAATAAACAACCTGCCCTACATTCAGGAATCTCTTGTCATTGAGAAAAATGGAAAACTTGTTGCTCTTGTATATGCTAATATGGACAAGATCGATGCTGAGCACATTTCCGAAGCAAAGGTTGAAGAACTCATGGAGCAGAACAGAAAAAATATTAACCAGATCTTACCCGCCTATAGCTCCATTTCAAAATTTGAGCTTTACCCGGAAGAGTTTGAAAAGACACCGACAAAAAAGATAAAACGTTTTATCTACGCTGTTTAATAAGTTCGAGGTGATATAAAAGCCGATAGGTCATATTATATGAAAAAAATTGTGATAATAATTATAATATTAAACTTTATATTAATAAGTTTAAATGCACAAGATTTTGTAGATAAATCTTTACCCAGAACACCACAAGTAGGGCATTTCAAATGGATAACTCTAGACAAAGGGCTATATTTTGCTAGAATACCCGCATTAGTAGACAAAGATACTGTAGAAGTCGCCTCAGTTGTAAAAATAGATCCAGAGTTTTATGCATTTAGACCTTCTTTTGATTATGATGCAAAACCAATTAGCGAATGGCAAGAACAATTAGATTCACAGGTATTAATCAACGCCAGCTATTGGGAACCAGATTACACTCCAACAAATCATTTGGTTATGGATGGAAAACTATTCATAGGACAATTCCCAATAATGCAAGAAAGATTATACCAAGAGTATAGAAATAAACACAAAGGAATATTTGTTGCTGGAGCTCTAGAAGATTCATTAGATGAAGTAGGCATACTTGGAACAAACGAAATTTCTGATTTTTCAAATCCAAGATATGAAACAATGGTGGAATCTTGGCCAATGCTTATTAAAGACAATCAAGTTGTAATTAAAAAGGACAACTGGATTGCAAACCGGACTATTGTTGGACTTACTGAAGACAATGAAGTAATATTTGCTTTAACTGAAATTGGTGATAATCTTTCTTTATATGAAACTACCAATTTCTTATATAAAGCCTGCAACTTAACAGATGCGCTCAATCTAGATGGTGGAATTGCTTCAGAAATGGCAATATCAACCACAAACTTTAACTACATCATTACAGGAACATATGAGGTAGTCCATTTACAGGGAGAAATTAGAACAAAAAAAGGGACACAGATACCAATACCTTCTGTGATTGGAATCTATCCAACTACTAACTAGGGTTGTTTCAAGAATAAACCCTCCAGCATCTCAGAATTATAAACATTCTGGACCTTTTGACCAAAATTCATATCTTCAACAAAACTACCATCTTAATTTTTAGCTAACATATATTTTAGGTATTTCTCTCATGGTTTAAATGTTTTGCTGATATTTGTTTAATATCTTTTCAATTTTACGAATATTTACATTCAAAACACGGGATAGCGATAAAGCAAAAAATAATAAATTCTTTATATCTTTTTGATCCATTTCAGCTACGAACAAAATAATTGCTATTGTTGCTTCCATTAATGGTTCATTTAGTTGAAGGGCATAGCGATATGCATCGTAAATTTCCTTACTTTCTGCGAATTTCTTCTTAATATCATTATTTATTTTTTCTTCTCCAGCATATAAAATATTCCCGCTACAATAGAATGGATCACATTCTTTCAGTACGAGATTTTTGTGATTTGTTCTATATTTTTTTTCACGTTCAGGTGTCCAATTTGAATAATTCTGTAATTTTTCAATAAATAATAATTCATCATTAGCTTGTGCAGAAAAAGGATTTAATTCTAAATAATCTTTTAGGATATGTTCTGCATCTGCAAATTTATTTTCTTCAACCAACTTTGTAACGTTTTCTGAAATGATATCTTCCTCCTTTTTAATAATAGACAAAAAATTAATTGAATAAATACAATACAGAGATTGCCAATAATGTTTAGCACAAAATGCACCTGCAACTCTAAAATAATAACGTGCTATATCATATTTTTTATTATGAATATAAAACGACCCTATTAACAACGGAATTATAGGAAATAACGAAGAAATTTCAATCTGAGATTTCCACAATTTCAATTCAGAACAGATTTTTTGTATATCAATTTCATCTTTATAGTCGATATCAAACAATTTTTTGATAAGCCAGTTTATACTATTACTTTTATCGGGCCAATAAACAATGAAATCTCGAATTCTGATTAGACCTATTTCATTTACGAAGTTTGATAAATATTCAAATTTCTCATTGATTTTAAGGAGTCTGAATTCTTTGAGCTTTTTATTTAGATTCTTAACTGAAAATGAAAATTTATTTTCAATTACAGTTTCTTTGAACTTTTTTATTTCTTCTTCGGGAAATAAAGGGTCGGAATTATAATATCTTAAAATACAATGAAAATCAAAGAATTTGGGATAATGTGGAATGAAATCAGGTAGTCCTTTTGATAAGTTATCTTCTAGTTTATTAAGTTGGGATTCAAGGATACCTGCAGAGAGAATACTAAAATTTATCGTATTATCAATACTTATGTTTAATTCAAAAAGAATATCATAAGGTTCTGAAGAAATTGTTAATGCAACAATCTCTTTATAGATAAACTCCAAAGCATTTATTAAATCCTCTTGATCGAATACTATACTACTGTATGCAGGGAGTTTGTTACAAAAAGGATCGATATATTTGAGACCCAGTTTTTTGGGGGGGGGAGTATACTTTATGTATTTTTGACCATAAACAAATGCATACCACATAAGACATAAAACGATAATAATAAAAGGTTCCATTTTAATATACTAATCCCTGTACCTATAAACTCTTACATTCCCATGATAGGCATCACCGACACTTTTTACTTCAGGTTCATGGAATAGTGTTTGAATTACTAAATCCCATTCATTGAAAACTCTATCTGATTGACCGGCAAATTCACCATTAGGGTCACTTTTATCTTCAAGGAATAATGCAACGTGCCCACCTGATGTGTTATAATTCCAATAAATGAAATCTCCAATCTGGATGCCTTCTTTTCCTACAACGATTATCTCTTCATTTATATTTAACAGATTTTTATCCTGATAGGAATACACAGTAGCAATAATGTCTGTATATTCATTATTTCTTATTTCATCATAAGGGATTTGATAACCAGCTAATTGATAAGCAGCAACTGCGAAATCTGCGCAATCTGCTCCAATAAATAATTCAGACTGATGATTATCCCATTTACTACCAGTAAAACTTTCGCTACCCCAAATGTAAGGTAGGTTGCATAAAGAATAAGCATGGTTAATAATTTCATTACCCGTGTTTCCTTTTAAACTTATGCGATGAACCTTGTCGCTAATAGATCCTTTATATTTTGAGTCTTTACCTGGTGTTGAAATTGTTATCCCATTTATTGTCAGAGTCACCTTAAAACGCATTGTGCCGACAGTTTTTCCGTTGCAGAAAACAGCCCTAAAGATTGTCGGTTCAACGCAAGGGATGATATCATACCGATCTCTCCATTCTATTATCTCAGTTTCTTTATATGGAATATCTTCCCAATGCCAACTAGGTGAAGTGTTGTTATAATATTTACCGTTGGCTTCTTCTACTTTGAACCATTTAATTGAATAATCATTATTGATTTCAGCCCAATTTTGAATATTACTTTCACTTATCACCTGACCGTTTATTTGCAGTTTTGTAGAATTTGAATAATAAACCTGTTCTCCATTATTTTCATTATTCCCAACAATGCTCATTCTCAGCGTATCATTTATAGAAGCTGTTTTAGAATCATTTGTGAAGACAGAACCATCAATATTAGAAACAATGTAAATATTATTAATATCACCCGCCAAAGGAACAGCTACTAGAAACAACATAATATAAAAATATATTTTTTTCAATTTATCATACGTGCCTTTTCTTTTATTTTTAAAATTATTGATTTTTCACTGAGAACTTTTCTCTCCTAAGTCACCCACAAGATCATTTCATCGTCAAATAATTTCCCAATTACTCTGTCTTTGGAATGTGCAACAGGATTATCAGAATCTAATTCTTCAGAAAAAACGAAAAGAGGATGGGCATAATAACGGTAATAAACAAGGCAAATATAATCTTCTCTATCATATACAATGCATACAACGTAACAATCTAAACTAATAAGAAAAATGCCTTTACGTCTTTTGGGATTTTTCATGTTGGATGAATAATTTTGTTTTGAGTGAAATTTCCTGTTCATATTATTTTTTCATGTACTTCTTAGCTTGAATAGATTGAAAATTTGATTCAATGTATGTCAATTGTTATGTGGTTTTCTTACATATTAACAGATAAATTAAACAATAGAAGAAATGGAGGAATTAACTCCCGATTCTCCGCAAATTCAAAAACTAAAGGATAAATTGAATGAGGGAAAAAAGAGTAATTTTGTGAATACAATTGGGAACTAGTGGGAGTGAGGAAAGCGGCGGTTTTGAAGTAAGGATGTTTAAGAAATTATTAATTTGACAAGGAAAGAATGAAAATATTAAAATAGATTAACAAAAATTGAAGTTGGTATTATAGGAACTCTGGACGGATAATTATATGAAAAAGAAATATAAAATTAGAATTTTGGAAAACACATATTAGATAAAATATGGGAGTTTGAATGAAAACAATTTTTATTATGTTCTTAATTTTATTGATATTACAATTATCTCTTAGTGCACAAGAACCTTCTTGGCAATGGGCAACTAAAGCCGGTGGAAATTCTAACGATGGAGGATTTGGAATTACCATCGATGATTACGCAAATACTTATGTTACTGGATTTTTTAGAGAAACAGTGACCTTTGGCTCCTATTCTCTTACAAGTAATGGACATTTGGATATTTTTGTAGCAAAGATGGATGCAAACGGAAACTGGCAATGGGCAACTAAAGCCGGTGGAAGTGATTTTGATACAGGAAGTGGAATTACCATCGATGCTGATGGAAATACTTATGTTACAGGACCTTTTAGAGAAACAGCGACCTTTGACTCCTATTCTCTTACAAGTAATGGAGATGTTGATATTTTTGTAGCAAAGATGGATGCAAACGGAAACTGGCAATGGGCAACTAAAGCTGGTGGAAGTGATTGGGATGGAGGGTATGGAATTACCATCGATTCTGATGGAAATACTTATGTTACAGGATATTTTAGAGAAACAGCGACCTTTGGTTCCTATTCTATTACAAGTTATGGGGGAAATGATATTTTTGTAGCAAAGATGGATGCAAACGGAAACTGGCAATGGGCAACTAAAGCCGGTGGAAATAGTTCTGATTGTGGATTAGGAATTACCATCGATGATGCTGGAAATACTTATGTTACAGGATTTTTTTATTATTATACAGCGACCTTTGGCTCCTATTCTCTTACAAGTGATGGAAATGGTGATATTTTTGTAGCAAAGATGGATGCAAACGGCAACTGGCAATGGGCAACTAAAGCTGGTGGAATTGATTGTGATAGAGCAGTAGGAATTACCATCGATGATGACAGAAATACTTATGTTAAAGGGTATTTTGAAGGAACAGCGAACTTTGGCTCCAATTCTCTTACAAGTGATGGAAATCTTAATATTTTTGTAGCAAAGATGGATGCAAACGGTAACTGGCAATGGGCAACTAAAGCCGGTGGAAATTATTCTGGTGGAATTTATGATGATTATGGATTAGGAATTACCATCGATGATGCTGGAAATACTTATGTTACAGGAGAATTTAGTGGAACAGCGACCTTTGGCTCATATTCTCTTACAGGTGATGGAGATAATGATATTTTTGTTGCAAAGCTGGGTAATTCAAATAATTCGGGGATTATAATTGGCACAATAATAGACTTATATTCAAGTAATCCTATTGAAAATGCTGTTGTCGTTACAACAGGGAATTATCAGTCACAACCTACTAATTATCATGGGGAATATATTATTTATAGTATTCCTTTTGGTTATGGTTATCATCTTTTTGCTTATGCACCCGGATATGGATTAAATGAAATAACCGGAATAGATGTTACAGAACAAAACCCCATTGTAACTGTGGATATTACCTTGAGCCCAGTTGTTTCAGATTATGAAATAATTGGGATAGATCCGAATCCAAATCCTACTATCTCAACAATTATGGAAGGTGGTACAGTCCATAGATATTATCTTATTAGAGATCAAGTAACATATAACCCAGGCATGGGAATTGAAATAGAAGTAGTATCATCTGATAATTCATATTCTTTTTCTTCAGATCAAAATGGTATTGTAGATATATCAATATCATCTTCCCACATTGGGTCCGGACAACCTGGAAATACTGAGGATTTTAGTATTATATCAGTAAATGGTGAACCAATAAGCCCGACGATAGATTTTACTTGTGAAGTTACTAATCCAGTGTATTCAAAGTACTGGGATAGTAAAGAGTTTGGAAAACTTGGAGTTTCATTTTTTTCTATAGATTTTGAGAGAGGTTCTTCAACTAAACTAATTGAAAATAATCCCGATGTATCAAATGCTGAGCTTATCAGCATAACTAGACAGGGAAGGGCTGGTGTAGGTGTTGACTTTAGCGTGAGTGTGGGAGCAGGTGTTCAATGTGGTGATATATATGCAGGGGGCGGTGCTTCTGCGGGTGTTGGTGGGAACATTTCTGGAATAACTGAAGATTATTACGAATTTCCTCACCAGGATATAAATAACTGGGAAGCATTAGCACAATATATCCTCGTTGCAGACGGCAATTTTGGAGATCTCGATAATACATTGATTAGATTTCTTTCTTTGCTTGAGGAACATTTCACGAATCAAACAACATTAGAAGATGCCTATTTAGGAGATAAAAAGGGTTTAGATGTTTGCGTGAATGCATCAGCTTCAGCATCTATCGGTGCAGGTGTTACAGATGTTATGGGAATCGGAGCCAATGCAAATATTGGCACTGAAGGGCATGCTCTTTTTAATATTATACATCACAACGATGTAGATATGAATGAGTACAATTTTGGAGTATCCGGGACATATACAGCTTCTGCAAATGCAGGTTTGGTAATTGATATCCCAATTTCTGAAGATTGGTCTTTAGGTTTGGATGGAATGCTGAATATAGCAGACTATGACGGCACACGTGGTATGCAATTTTCAGTATTTACAGATGATTATACAGGCGCATTTACAGAATTTCATTTAAAATTCCTGCATCGCAAAGAATATCAAGGATGGGAAGAGATTGTAACATATAAAATTTCAGGAACTGACGTGTATAATGCGATTGAATCAGTAAATAACCAAGTTGAGATATTGTGCAATCCATCATCATCATTGGGAAATATCACAGTTCCAAATAATTTGTTTTCTCAGCTATTAAATAGCATTTTCCAGATACTGTATGATATTCAAACCAATCAACAGGGAGATGCAACAATTTCTTTTGAGAAGGAAATCAAAGATATTACTGATATTAATTCTTTTAACATTGAAATTGGTATTAGTCTTACAAGTGCAGTAAGCGCTGAAATTGGTGGTGGTGTTGGATTTGAAGAAGGAAAAACTAAAATCAAAGAATATGGAAAGTGGGTGTGGGGTAATCATCTTGTATTGGAAGAATATGGAGATTATATACCAAATATTCCTGAAGATTATCAAACCGTATTGCAAGACATAGTCGATTCAGTACCCTTATGGATAAGAATTCTACTAGGATTAATAGATGTATTCATTCCAGGAAAAGATGGTGCAACTTTTTATGTGGGAGATACCGGATCCTATATGTTTTTTCCAGATGGCGCGATACCATCGTCAATTGATTCTATTGCCTGTGTCTCGTGGAGCTGGTACGGCAATTCGCCTTCAAAAAATATCAGTGATGTTGCACAAGAGAAAAAAGAAATATATAGAAAGAATAGAGCACGAGCTGAAAAGGGTTATGGAATGAGATATGGAGTTGGTGGCTTCTATCAGTTCGAACCTTTGAATACTACTTTATTAGAGACTTGTCAATTTACAATTGTATATCCTGACAGCGATGTTGTTGAAATAGATGAATATACACTTGGAATGTATAAAGAGGATAAGGAAAATCATACCTGGATATTTATGGGAGGAGTATTAGATACTTTAAATAATACGGTAACTGCACCTGTAATAGAATTAGCATTATATACCCTTGCTCCAAGATTGCCGTTAGGAGAGTTTGGATTAAATGCAATTCCTGATAGTATTTTAGCCGATAGTGCTTCAACTTCCATAATAACAAGCGATATAATTTATTATAACAATGAAAATCAAGTAGCTGATGGAGAATTGTTTACAGTTAATACTGAATCTGGTTATATTATTACTGCCGATCAAGATGCCACAATTGAAGGTGTTCAAGTATCGGCAAATAGTGGGTTTATTACATTTGAAGTTATGTCTGGATACATTTCAAGCATAGCTAAAGTGAGTGCATTTAGTGTGAATGGTTCAGCGGAAGCCAGTACTTATATTACATTTTACGATACATCAGCACCTAGTAATCCTATCGGTTTATCTGGTGAAACAGGTGATCGTCTTATTGATTTGAATTGGTTGCCGAATCCAGAAATGGATATAGCTGGTTACAAGATTTATTTTGATTCTGATGAATCAGGACCTCCATATGATGGAATTGCAACAGTGTATGGACTTCCATCTCCAATAATAATTGGACCGGATACTTCATACGCCGTTACAGGATTATATAACGACACAACATATTATTTCGTAATTACTGCGTTTGATATAAGCGGCAACGAAAGCGGATATTCAGATGAGATCGAGATTAATACATTAGATATTGATGAAGAATATAATCCTTTACTGAAAGAGCCAATTAATTATCCCAATCCTTTTATTAATAATACTGAAATATCATTCAATATTATTAAGGGAGGAAATGTTAAGATTGAAATATTTAACATTAAAGGGCAACTTGTAAGAATTTTGTTAGATGAGAGAAAATCATCTGGCAATCATTCAGTTGTATTTGATGGCTCTGATCTATCACCGGGCATATATTTTTATAGAATACATGCTGATGAGAAATATGAAATAAAGAAAATGCTTTTGATAAGATAATGTAGCAGATTAACCAAATAATATAGATCCCCTCAGAAATTGAGGGGATTTTTTTTAGATTAGTTTTGCTTCTTTGAAGATGGTTTCGATAAGTTCAACAGCTTCATCATCGATTTGCATTTGCGATATTATGGAGATGGATTGGGAAAAGATTATTATAATAATAATTGACGGCAATATTGAATTGTCAAATTTACAAAGCATCTTTATTAGACAGAGAAAAGAATTTCTTACAATGATAAACTTCATAAATATATTAAAGAAGCCGCATGTTTTGTTACTATTTTAATGCTAAATATTTAAGCTTGGCTTTGAACATGCATTATGGCTGGTTGTAGCGCAAACAATATAATGTATGGATCATACTTTTCTGCTTAAGATCCTTCTGAGTTTTTTACTCGGAGGGGTCTGGATTACGTTCTCGACGATCATTGCAGAAAGGTTTGGTTCCAAGCTTGGCGGAGTTCTTGCTGGACTTCCCAGCACCGTCATAATCTCTCTTTTCTTCATCGGCTGGACACAATCTCCGACAATTGCATCCAAAGCAACAACTGTTGTACCAATTATCATGGGGATCGATGCGCTTTTTGTGGTAGTGTATGCCCTGCTAATTAATAGAAACTTTCTTATAGCGCTTGGAGGAGCACTTTTATTCTGGGCAGTTTCATCCTTTATTCTTGTATTGTTAAGGTTTGACAGCTTTTTAATTTCACTGATAGGTTTTGCTGTATTTGTAGCGCTTTCTTTTTATATTCTTGAAAAGCGTAAAACTTTCCCTTCGGAGTCCCCAAAATATACAAAATACACTGCGCCAATGCTTATAATAAGAGGAATATTAAGCGGCTCGATCATAGCATTTGCAGTACTTATTGCAAAGATTGCTGGTCCTCTTATCGGTGGTATGTTCTCGGTATTTCCTGCGGTTATGATCTCAACAATGATCATTACACATTTTGCACATGGGACAAAATTTTCAATCGCAGTGCTCAAAATAATCATGGTAAGCGGTCCGGTAAATGTAGTAGCTTATGCGATAGCGGTGCGCTATCTTTATGGAAGTTTAGGTTTGATCTGGGGAACGCTGATCTCATTTATAATTTCTGTGATAAGTTCGTTTTTGGTGTATCAGTTTGTAAAAAAGAAAATGATATAACGTCAAGAGAATCAGGCAAAGAATTTGAATTAATCAGATATTTTTTTTTGGTAATACCCCAGTACTTCACCTATCGTATATAACGAACCGCTCACGCAGATGAGATCATCTCTGTCTACAATTTTCTTTGCATGCTTGAATGCTGAAATGCTGTTCGGGAATTTATAATATAGGGTGCCGGTTTTCTTCACTTCTCGCTCGAGCGTTTCGATCGCAGCAGCCCTATGAGATTGCGATTTACTGATAACAATAATATCTGCGATCTCAGAGATCGAACGCACCATCTTTTTGATTTCCTTATCATAAAGTATGCCAAGCACAATGATGAGTTTCTTATATGTATAGATCGATTTGATGTTCCGAACGAGCTGTCTCATCCCCGAAGGATTGTGTGCACCGTCGAGAATTATTGTGGGGTTGTTTCCGATTTTTTGAAGCCGTCCATCCCAAACAATAGTGTGCAGTGCGCTCCTCGTTTTATTTTCATCGAGTTTAAACCCAAAAATTTTCCCGAGAACAGCACACACGAGAACTGCCAGCGCAGTATTTCCAACCTGATGTGCACCCGCGAGATTGCAATGAACATGCTTTATATAAAAATCATAAGAAGGAATTGAGATACCATAATACACTCCGTCCTCATCGTAACTTTCATTTGTAACGGTAACCATTTTATCATATTCAATAACAGGGCATGAGAGTTCTTTTGCTCGTTGCAGAATTGCTTTTCGTGCTGCAGGACGTGTCATGCCAAGCACAAGGGGTATTCCGCTTTTTAGAATTCCAGCTTTTTCGAGAGCGATCTTAGGAAGAGTTTTACCAAGAGATTTTGTATGATCATATTCGATATTTGTGATCACGGTTATGACGGAGTTGAGGAGCACACTTGCATCGAGTCGTCCCCCGAGCCCGACTTCCATAATAGAGTAATCTAATCTTTTTTCGTAAAAGAGTTCGAAAGCAATGGCTGTAGAAATCTCAAAGTAAGTGGTATCATATTTTTCGTGAATATCTTTTCTTTTGAGATACAATGCAAGCAAATCTCCCGGCAGGACTTCTTTCTTATTAATGCGGAAACGTTCCCTATAGTCAACAAGGTGAGGAGATGTATTCAGTCCGACCGAAAATCCGTGTGCATGCAAAATCGACTCTATCGCTGCACAGGTCGAACCCTTGCCGTTTGTACCTGCAACGTGGATTCCCTGAATTTTCTTTTCAGGATTGCCGATCACATCGAGAAACTGTTTAATTCTCGTGAGCTCTATTTTTCTGTTTGTTGCAGTTTTTGCAAATATTTCTTTTAGAAAATCTTTATAGTTCATATTATTTTAAATAGACCATTTTATGAAAGGCAGTTTCTACTCCATCTGTAATGATCTTGTAAAGATAAATACCTCCGGAGACAGTATTTCCAGTTTCATCCTTACCATCCCACACAACCCCTCTTGTTCCTAAACCCCTATTTGGGAACGATATGAATGTTTTTACTTTCTGCCCCATTATGTTATAGATTTCTATTCGAGATAATTCGTGTAAATTCATGTTTACGTTACATGAGATTGTGGTCGAGGTTGAGAATGGGTTAGGGTAGTTGGATACAGTAAGGTTGTTATTATTGGGAGTATCCACACCTACGCCCGGATAGTAGAATCCTGCATCTTGAGGATTAACTCCGACCGTAAGGGTGTGAAGCAGCTCTTCGGTATTGGAATAAATATAAACTTTCCCATTGTTGATCCAGTCCATAGAGTCGCCCAGATATAAAGTTCCACTTTCATCAATTTGTATGAAGCTTCCCCCGCTTGCCCAGAGGTTTGCGGAGGAGTGAATAATGGTGAGAGAAAGTGCATTGTACGCCATATATCCCAGCCCGAAACCATCTGCGAGGTAGGCAGTTCCGTTCGAATGAATGGCAATCTTTGTTGGTGAGCCACCGATCTCCAAAGTGTTTAGGACTTCATAAGTTGAAGTATTTATAATATAGATCGCTCCCCACACTGCCGGACTGCCGTAGCCGTAATTTCCGGTGCACACCACATGCAATCTTCCAATTGCATCAACCGCACCGAACTGGGGATTGTTCCCAACTGGTATCTGGTCGATGATTGAATCATTATTCACATCTATAACAGTTATACTTCCGGCGCTTGATCCATATGAGGAATTCATCACGAATAATTTGTCATTATACATAACCATTCCTTCTGGAGTAGAACCAACTGGGATAGAATTTATGACAGAGTTTCCGATCAGATCGATCACGTACACTGTATTAGTAAATAGTCCACTCACATACGCTTTATTACCGTCAGGATGAATTGCCATCCAATAAGGATTCGAGCCATTTGGACATTGAATATGGGCAAGAGTAGTTTCGTTCTCAAGATCGATGACATGAATGTTATGAACTCCGGAGTTTACTACGTATGCCATGCTGTTCTGAATGACAATTTGATTGGCATATTGCCCGAGTTGCAGTATATGATTTTCAAGAACTTCGGTTTCTGTGTCATAATGGGACAGTGTCTCATCGTTGCTGTTCACAATATATACATCATAACCAAAAAGAGACGAACAAAAAATGAGAGCGAGAAAAATGGGCAGTAATTTTTTCATTGATTCCTTTCTAAAGAAATTGTACAGAACATGAAACTTCATAATTCCTTCCTGGTGACGGGATATTTCTTGAAGTTTCGTATTCAACATTAAAGATATTATTTATTCTAATAGCAATTGTAGTTTTGAGTTTTTTGCAGATCTGTGGAGTATAATGTGTGCCTGCATCGCAGGTTGTGTACCCATCAACAACTACAGTATTGCTGAAATTATCATACTGTTTTCCAACATTGAGAACTGAAGCGAAAAAAGAGAGAGTCAAAAAAGAGTATGTAATTTTTCCCTGCATTTTATGCAGCGGCTTATTTGTAAGATATTTATTATAATGATCTGCATTAGAAGTTTTGTTGATCGGATAATTTCTTGAGCCATTCACTTCGACCTCAAAGTTATCGGAGACCATCCATTTGATTGAGCCGGAAAATCCATAGAGTTCTGCATCAGCAAGATTGTCCGGTCTCCATACTCCAAGCGCAGTTCTATACCAGTATATGAGATTTTCAATCCGGTTGAAGTATGACTCGCTTGAGAGAGTGAATGAGCCGAATTTTACTTTTGCGTTGCCGCTTACTCCATAAGAGCGTTCGGGTTCGAGATCAGGATTCCCTTGCACTTGAGAGTCCCCTTTCCAGAAAAGAGAACTGAATTCCGGCATCGCATAAGAGTTTCCTCCAGATATGCTCATTTGAAAATTTTCGGAATTTGCTGGATATTCAATCGTAAAATGAGAGGACAGATACATATCATCCTCAACAAAGTAGTCCGCGCGTAGTGAGGGAATAAAAGAAAATTTCTGTAATCCTATTAAAAAGGGGATCGAAGTTTCGTTTGATAAATAGAGAAATGTTCTGTTCTTTTGCGAGATCGAACTTTCAGGATGAAGGTGATCATCAAATTGATAGGTCTCATAACGCACACCAAGATGTGAGATCGAAGACATAACTGAACCTGTTGAATTTAATTTTGCCCGAGCTTCAAAAGTAGAGGTTTTATTTGTTGAGTTTCCGATATAAAAAGGATTTCCTGTAGTATTTTCGTAATGGCTTTTATTGAATTGGTAAAATAATGAACTCATAAAAAGATTTTTACCAAATGGAACGTGCAGTTCACTATTGATATAAAATCTATCAGCTTTTCCTCGCGCATTCTCGAACCAGATATAGTCATTGGACTGCCCCGGAGTACCCCTTTCGGCTTTGTAATAAAGGAGCGATAATTTTGAGTATGCATCGTCTTTGAGAGCAATCCGTGATTGAAGCGATACAGAGCCCTCTTTTATGTCATTATTCATACGACTGATCATTTTTTCATCGTATTTATTATAGTAACTGAAATTGTTTTGCGCCGTACGACCGTAAAGATTGCACAATACAGAAGATCCTCCAAGAGGAAGATTATTTTGATAGTTGAAAGAGCAGTTTTGCCAGCTTCCCGTATGTAAAATAATTTCATGTTTGTGAAGATGAGAGCGAGATTTTTTCAGCACGATATTTATTATTCCTCCAATCGCAGAATTTCCTGAAGTGCTTCCTGCATTATGAGAGATAATCTCCACATGGTCTATCATATCAACGGGAATTGCGGAAACCGGATTTCCCATAGAATTGCCAGTTTTCATTCCATCTATAAGATACACACAGTGACGCGCTTCGTAAGCGTGAAGCTGAAGCTGCTTTTCGCCGGTTGCACTTTCTTTTATGAGCAAGCCGGGCAGCGATGAAACCATTTCCTGCGTGCTCTTTTGTCCGAGATCTTCAGGGACGAGTATCTCAACATCTGCGGATGATAATTTGAGGGCAGTTCCCTTATCTGTACTTACACTTAATCCCTTGATCCTGATCGGGTCAATTGAGAGATAAATGAGATTATTTTTTTGGTAATTAGCAGTAAATTTTTTCTCTTCATATCCCTGTGACGAAATGAGGATTTTACATGGAAATTCGCTGACCGGCAACGTGAAGCAGCCATTATCATCAGACATTGTGATATGATCAGCATTTTCTGTTTTTATGAGCGCATAGCGGATCGGTTCTTCTGTTTTTGCACATAAGATCCTTCCTTCAATTTCTGCATTTAGCAGAATTGGGGAGATGAGGATCATGAGAAGGATACATCCTACCTTAGTCATCCAATTCTCCATTCTCAGTATAATTATAAAGAATATTCGGCTTACCCGTGAAAGGATTTTTGATAACTTCGATCGGAACCTGAAAGACTTTTCTCAACGCTTTTTTCTTAAGCACTTCATCAGTTTTACCAAAAGCAATAATTCGACTATTATCCAATATGAGAATTTTATTGCAAAACTCAGCAGCGAGATTGATATTATGAGAGACAGCAAAAATAGTTTTGTTCTGTTTTAGATTTTGTTGTTGTAGAAGTGAAAAAATTCTTATCTGGTGATGAATATCAAGGTGAGAGGCCGGTTCGTCAAAGAGCAGAATATCCGTATCCTGGTTTAAAGCCCTGGCGATCATAATGAGTTGAAATTCTCCACCGCTCAGTTCGGCGAGATACCTGTTTGAAAGATGACCAATATTGAGGTCTTTTAATATTTGTTCGGTTTTGACAATTTGCCCACTTGTATAATTCTGCCAAAAACCGAGATAGGGATATTTACCCATCAGTACGACATCCCGGACAGTAAAATCAAACTCGAAATGAGGTTGCTGAACCACAACAGAAACCTGGCGCGCTCGTTCAAGAGAGGAGTAATCAGAAAGCTGGATATTATTTAAATAAACATCTCCTTGATAATCTTTAATATAACCGCACAGGCATTTAAGAAGTGTTGACTTACCAGCGCCGTTCGGACCGATCACACCAACAAAATCATTCCTGTCTACAGTGAATGAAACATCATCCAGAACGAGCTTGTCTGAGTAAGAATAATATAAATTTTCAACTTTTATCATTTTTTTGTTGACGTTAATATACTTGTTTTGTATGTTTTAGTAAAACATGATCATGGAGGTCATAATGAAAATGTCTATAGATACAGATTACTGCCTGCGAGCTTTGCAGGAACTTGCTTACCAGGATAGGGAAAAGCCCTACTCTATTGTTAAGATAGCAACCAAGAGGAAAATCCCTCATAAATATCTTGAGAAACTTTTCAGAAGATTGAGAATAGGCGGGATCGTTAAATCCGTAAAGGGACGCAAGGGTGGTTATATGCTTACTCGCGACCCCAATAAGATAACTACCAAAGATATTGTAAAAGCGGTTGATGGCAGAACTAATATTCATAGCTGTGAGGAGCGTAAAGCCGAAAAGCTTTGCGAATTTCTCGATGAATGCTCGTTTGAGGATTTCTGGACTGATTTTAATACTCATATTAATGACTTTCTTGAATCTTATACATTAGCTGACTTTCTTGAAAAGGAAAAATAACGGAGTGTTCGATGAGCGGTAAGGAAGTATATCTCGACAGCTGTAAGACATCTCGGCTTGCCCCAGAAGTTCTTAACGCAATGATGCCTTATTTAACAGGTAAATACTGGTATCCCGGCTCATTTACCAGCATTGGAACCGAGGTCGCAGAAGTGATCGAGAAAGCGCAGGAAACTGTTGCCAATTCGCTAAACGCTAAACCCGAAGAGATAACTTTTACTTCCGGGGGAACAGATGCGAATAACATTGCGATACAAGGAATCCTACAGGCAAACAAAGAGAAGGGCAGACATTTTATCTGCACAACTATCTCACACCCATCGGTTCTGGCGGTCTTTCAGGGATTGGAGAAGCAGGGATTCGAAGGGACTTATATCTCCGCAAATAAGGATGGATACATTAATCTGGAAGAGCTCAAAGCAGCGATCAGACCAGACACAATTCTTGCTGCGTTCACGCATGTAAATCATATTCTTGGTACGATCCAGGACTCAAAAACGATCCGAAATATTCTTGATCAGGCAGACCATAAAATATACTTGTTTATGGACTCTTGTGAAGCATATACAAAAATCCCGATCGACGTTGACGAACTGGGAATTGATTCCCTTTCAATTTCTGCACATAAATTTAACGGACCAAAAGGTATGGGCATTCTATATGTTAAGAAAAGAACGGAAATCATCCCGACACAGTTTGGAATAGTAAGATTGTATAAATTGAAACCCGGAGCAATCAACGTACCGGGAATTGTGGGCACCGCAAAAGCTGTTGAGATGGCATTTTCTGATTTTGATAAACAGTTCGAGAGATATAGAAAACTTCAGGTATTGCTTTATGACGAGATTATAAAACGAATTCCAGATACGGTTCTGAATGGACCGCCAATTGGTGAAAGAAGCCCTACTCATCTTAACGTGACATTCCGCTTTATAGAAGGTGAAGCAATAATGATGATGCTAGATTTTGACAATATCCATGTTGAAACCGGATCTGCATGCTCATCTCAGAACCTCCAACCCAACTACATTCTTATGAATACAGGAAGAACCCACGAGGAATCACACGGCTCTGTACGTTTTACGATGGATAGATTTGTCACAAAAGAGGATATTATTAAAACGGTCGATGCGCTGGAGAAAACAGCGAAAGAACTTCGCCGAAGAAGTCCGCTTGGTAAGAAGGAGCAATAATGGTTATCAAATATTCAGAATTGGTGATCAAGCATTTTAAGAATCCGCATAATGTTGGAACTATTGAAAACCCGGATGCATCGGCAACTGAGGGAAGTCCTGCATGCGGAGATCAGCTTACTGTGTATCTCAAAGTAAATCCCGAAACACAACTTATCGAGGATATAAAGTTTCAGTCCTATGGATGTGCGTCCAATATTGCCACTGCTTCGATAATTACCGATCTTGCACTTGGCAAGACGCTGGAACAGGCAAAAGGGATCACGTGGAAACAAGCGGCTGATGAACTTGGTGGTCTGCCACCTATAAAAATGCATTGCTCCGTACTTGCCGTGGATGCACTGAGATCTGCGATCAAAAATTGGGAACATAAGCATCTCGGCAAAGAAATTGATGATAGTCTCAACAAAAAGAACATTGTAAAAGAACTTCAGAAAGTGATATACGGTAAGATTGGTGTCGATATCGTAAGCTTGAAATTGCTTAAATATATCGGAGTTGACGAGAAAAATAATGTGCTGCTTGAGATTGCCGTCAAAAAAGATGATCCGTTTCTTGATGATGTAAAACACGAGATCAATGAACGCTTGGAAAATTTTCCGGATATAGCATCAGTTAAGATTTCGCTGGTTTAGCGAAACCTTGTGCTCATCTACACTCTATGATTTTATAAAGAACAATTTATTTTCTTTTTAATAAATAAACAAAGAATGGTGCACCAAATAGTGCGGTCACTACGCCAACAGGAATTTCAATAACCATTACAGAACGAGCAATAGTATCGCATATTACGAGAAAGCTTGCTCCCAGAAGCGCTGAAAGCGGAAGCATATAGCGGTTATCAGATCCGATGAGAAGTCGTGCTATATGGGGAATAATAAGTCCTACAAATCCGATAATTCCAACAAAAGATACAATTATCCCAACAAGAAATGAAGTCAGAATGAAAAGAAATTTTTGCGTTTTGTAAACATTCACTCCGAGGCTTTCTGCAGAATACTCTCCTGTGGAGAGGATGTTCAATTTTACCGAGAAAAAGCAAAGGACTATCACACCGACAATCGAGAAGCCAGCGATCATCCAAAGTAAAAAAGAGGTGGATTGAGAAAAAATAAATCCAAGATTACCCATAAGAATAGAAAATATTTGAGCAAGGTCCTTGTGAAAAATACTCATTAGGAAAGCAATGATAGCTGAGAAGAACATGTTCACCACGACACCTGCAAGTATGAGTCTGGTTTTATCGATATAACGATTTTTTTGTGCGATTTTCCAAACGAGAATCATTGTAATAAGCGCACCGAGGAATCCGAAAAGCGGCATCAAATATATCTTCTTAAGAAGAAGTCCGATAATGCTTCCTAATGCTGCACCGGAAGAAATGCCTAAAAGATAAGGTTCCGCAAGTGGATTATGCAGCATGCCCTGAAGTACACCACCGCTTGTTGCAAGCACGAGACCGGCAGCGATTCCAAGTATGATGCGCGGGATTCGAATGTTAAATAGGATATTTTTGCCTGTTTCCGAAAGCGAAAAAAGATTGATGGAGCTCCCACCAACCTGCAAGGATATAAATATTGCGATCAGTAATGCAATAAAACCGAAGAGGAGATATAATTTCTTATTCATTATATTGAACATGAAGTTGTGATAATGCCCGTATTCCCTGAACGATTCTCGGACCAGCCCTCAGAATAATATCCGGATCAATATCTTCGGTAGTGAATACCTTATCGTTTTTAATTGCCGAGATCGTACTCCAGCCCAATCGCTCTTTGATATCGCTCTTGTTAACACCCGGATAGGTGATCAGGATTATGTCAGGATTGAGCTCAACAACTTTTTCCGATGAAACAGCACAGTATTCACGAGGCAGGTCAGGAAATATATTCTTCAATCCTGCTTTGATGATGACATCTCCCACAAAAGAATTAGAAGATGCGGTCATAAGCGGTCTGTCGTAGATCTCGATGTAAATAGTTGGGCTTTTTCCCGACTTTTGAGTAGAGACGATAGCGTGTTTCAAGTATTGTATAAGCGAATCTGCTTCCACTTCTCTTTGAAGTAACTCTCCTAAAGAAAAAATTGTATCATAAAACGCATTAATAGATGAAGGATAGAATTGGTGAATCGGGATATTGAGATTTTGCAATTTCTGCTTGATCATTTCCTGCTCCATACCTGTAAGAAAGACTGCATCTGGTTCGAGAGAAATTAATTTTTCTAAATTTGGTGCACTGAAACTACCGGTAATATCTTTTTGTTGTAGGGTTTTCGGGTAGTCACATTCCTGAGTAATGCCGACAATATTATCTTCAGCTTTGAGCGAACAAATAATCTCAGCAAGCTCCGGCGAGAGCACTACAATACGCGGATGAGGAGCTTCTGTTTTGTCACTCGGAGAACTGCAACTAACGATAAGAATCAGCGCAAACAGGAAGAAACATTTTTTCATAAAAAAAACCCAATCTCGGTGGAAAATGGGTTCTCAATGTATGAGAATTATTCTTTCCGCCGAAAAATAATTGTCTAATATATAAGGCAGGTTTCCTGGCTTACAGCGGAACAAGGATGCCTTCCCATCCACCGGCTGGCGGACAGTGACGTCTCCTGATAAAAGATGCTGATTACAGTGGCGGGGACCGCTTCCGATTTTCACGGAATTCCCTCTTGATTTATGCCAAAGGCATATGCACAAGCACCTTATATATTACACACTATGGTAGAGAAGTTGAGAGCACGCAAAACGCTTGTCAAATAAAACGGGAATTTATACTACATCACAAATAATTATATTTCACAAAACTAAACTATATGGTCTTTTCAATCGGCAGCAGTACTATTTTCCCGATCTGATCATCTACAAACTTAACATCTGAACGCTTCAGCTCATCGAGCATAAAATCGATTTGAGCCTCATCCGCAATAGCCATGATAAGATTGGTGAATTGTTTTTCGGAACCAAATGAATTGCGGAAACCTGCGAACAACGGCATACTGAAAGTCATTTTATGACTTAATGATTCACCACTCAGCACGATCGTATCTTCGACCCCGGCTTCTGCCAGAGCCATCATAACATCATCCAAATATTTCGCTTTATAAAGCTGCAAAATCATATACATGATCTTCTCCTAAAAAATTATTCCCCTGTATCTGCCATTGCTTCGCCGGATTTGAACAGAGCCCATTTGAGGAAGAAAGGACCGACAAGCATGACAAGAAAAGTAGTCGCCGTAACAGTGCTGATTATCTGTTTTGCATACAATGTCATTCCTAGATTTTCGAGTGTTTTTGATGCAGCGAGCGCAAGCCCGATTGCAACACCTGCCTGGTCGAGAAGGCAGAAACCAAGATACTTGCGCACCGGTTCCATCGCGCCTGAGAGTGAACCGCCCACGTATGAACCCACCCATTTTCCTGAAGAACGGGCGAGAATGTACACAATTGCAAGCAAACCGAATTTGATCAATAATGAGAGGTCCAAACGAGCTCCGATAAGAACAAAGAACCATACATATACAGGAGGAGACCAATCTCCAAGAGCAGTGAATATCTTTCTTGCATTAATTGGTTTTGAGTTAATGACCACAATGCCCATTGCCATATTTAAAAGTATAGGTGATAGTATCAATACCTCGGCAATGCCGCAGTTCAACAAGATGATGCCCAATGAAAATATAAGCAGTTTTACCCTGTCATGTATTTGCCGGGTGATGAATATCATAACGAATCCCATAACTGTTCCAATAACAACGGAGAGAAGCATTTCCAATCCGGCAGTGCCAAGAGCAGTAAGTATAGATGCTGAAGCTCCTATTTGTGTGTCACCAAGGAAGATCAGCGAAATAGGCAGAACAAGGATAAAAATAATAAGTGCCAGGATATCATCCAATCCTACGATAGCGTACAAAGTGGTTGTGAGTGTGCCCTTTGCTTTGTATTCACGAACAACTTCGACCGTTGCAGCCGGAGCTGTGGCAACGGCAAGTGCGCCGAATATTATACCCAGAGGAATGCTTTTGAGCAAAATACTGAGTGCGATACCGACAAAGATAAATGCCCCGAATGATTCAAAAAATAGTGTATAAATTATAACTTTTCCCAGCTTTTTGATCTCGCTCCATCTTAATGCTCCGCCGATGCCAAAACCAATAAGAGACAGCGTGAGCACATTTATGATCTCAAGTGATTGTATCTGTTCGTATGATATGAGATTGAAAACACTGGGTCCGAGCAGAGCTCCTGCAATGATATACCCGACGATAAGAGGTGATTTGAGAAATTTTGCTCCATTTGAGAATATGAGCGCAGCAATGAGCGATATTCCAAGAAAAAGAAATATAAAAGGAGTCGTCCCCATTTAATCCTGATCCTTGATAAGCGTGTAAATTTTTTCGGGAGTTTCTGCTTCAAGCAGATTTTTTACAAAGGTTTTATTCTTTAGTCTGAGGACAACCCGTGAAAGAAGGCGGATATAATCCTTATCCTGCGTATCTGATGCGCCGATCATAAATATAAGTTTGACGGGTTTGTTATCAATAGATTCGTAATCCAGCCCCTCTGCTTTTCTGCCAAGTGCAATAACAAAATCCTGCACAGATGCATCACGAATATGAGGAACAGCAATACTGTATCCTATACCGGTGCTCATCAATTTTTCTCTTTCATATATCTTCTTCAAGAAGAGAGCTTCATCCGAGACAATGTCACTTGTTCCTATTACTTCAGCGAGTTCTTTCAGCGCGTCATTTTTATTGTCAGACACAATATCAATAATACGATTTACATTCATAAATTTATAAATTTCAATGGGCTGTGCCATAATGCGACCATCCTGATAAAATATTTCCACCTCTTTTTTTGATGAATGAATAATTGTCAAAGAATTACAACTATATAGTATTGTATCACTAATTTCTTGACGGATTTGAAGATATATATCATATAAACAAAAAATCAGGAGTTAACTATGCAGAAGTATATAAAAGTGTTACTAGGAATTGTTTTATTAGCATCTACACTGATGCTCACAAATTGCGATTCACCTCTCTCGGACGAACCGCTTAACGATCCTTCCAAAATATCTCCAACCCTTACAATTGAGAGGACCTACGACAACTCCAAAGCCCTTAAGGGAGAAGCTATTGCCTATCTCTGGGATAAGAATTTTAATCTCGTAAAAATTAAGGACGGCGGCGTGTCCGTGAATAGCACAGCTCTTACGCTTGGATATTTGATTACAGGCGGTCCATATTATGAAACAAGCGGAGATTATGAGATCAATCAGTACACAAATTATACCATTACTGTCGAAATGAGCAATGGAGATACGTATGATTCTCAGGTAAGAACACAATTTCAGGATCTTCATACATTCAATATACCTGCTACTTTCAGTCACACGGATAGTATCCAGGTAACCTGGGCAGATATAATTATAGATCACTCTATGTGGATAGAGTTTAGCTATGGAGATGATTCGGGTGCGGGTTTTATAAATGTTGATGTGCCGGAAGATAGCGTAGGCACAGGCAGTTTTACGATACCTTCTGATAATTTTACTACACTTGCAGGTAAAACCGTTCAGGCAAAATTAGTGTCCGAGAAATTCGGAACCGCGAATGAACATTTCAAGACAGGTGCACTGATATCTTCTAAGTTTGCTGTAATTCAAGAGTGCCAGATTAATTAAGGAAATTTAGTTTATTGATGTTTCATTTTCTCATTCAGTTTGATAGATCTGTATTCCTGTTTTTTAATAAAACACTATCAAACCCTTTTTTTGATAAGATATTTCCAATCATTACAGAACCAAAGAATTGGCTGATCGTTGTGCTGATCGCTCTGGTGTTTTTTGTTATTAAAGAGAAAAAGAAAGCACTCGGATTAATCGTACTTGTAGTTATTGCAGCAGCACTTTCAGACCTTATTGCCTACCGTATTTTAAAACCTTTTTTTGGTAGATTGAGACCGTGTCATCCGGAATATTTTATTGAAAGCGGCAGATTTCTTGTTGGCATGAAAACATCTTTTTCCTTCCCATCAAACCACGCAATGAATATCTTTACTGCCGCAACAGTGCTCTCATATTTTTATACAAAATATTTCTGCTATTTCTTTGGTTTTGCTGTGGTGATAGGATTTTCCCGAATTTATGTAGGTGTCCATTACCCGCTCGATATAATTGGGGGGGCAGTCTTTGGAATGATACTTGGAAGCGGTGTGTACTGGGGGTATGTTGGCATAAAAGTTTGCATAAAAAGGAAAGTTATTCCAAAAGAAGATAGTGAGAATTTCGAAAGATGATTAAGACCTAATTTAATTTCTTCCCGACAAGTCGGGGCTAATTACAAATAAAATGTCTAAATCAAAATGTCAAAGTAATTATTGCTTCATCTTTTAATTGTGGAATTGTTTATGAAATCATTCTCAGCTAATGTTTTGATTCTTTTAACCACCCGACTACGCTGCGCTTCAGTCTTCGCTACGCTACGCCCCGACAGGACGCCGTGGCGGGCGAAAGTCACCCGTCTCCATTGCATTACGCCGAGGTAGACGAAAAACACGAATATGATGTTTAAAAAAAAATCTTTAGCCACTAAAAAAATTGAACTTACAAACAAGTTGTATTGAAAAAATTCCCGCAAAGACGAGAAGAAAAAAGTAAATTTAACCACCAGTCTCCGTTGCACTTCAGTCTTCGCTTCGCTACGCCCCGACAGGACGCCTTGGCAGGCAAGTCTTCACTGCGTTTCAGTTTTCTCCGCCAGCCGGTTGATCAACTGTAGGTAAATTTCTTGACGATAAAATACTGCTAAAACAAAAATGCATGAATATTCTACGAATAGGATTGGATATGCAAATTATAATGAGAGAAAGTAATATTGATGGTTCAAGATGCATTGCATTGTGTTTTCCATATAATGAAAATACAATCTCTCTTATAAAAAAAATTGAAGGCAGGAAATGTTCTGCCTCCAATAAATTCTGGCATATACCTTATCAAGAAAACCTTCATAATCATTTAAATGAGCAATTCAAAGGAAAATTGGAATTCGTAAGGCAACAACATCCAAAGTTCCCGCCAGAATACATTGAAACTTTGAAATTGAGAAACTACAGTGATGCAACCATCAAGACTTACAGATTACATTTCCTGAGATTCCTGAACTTTTTTCAAAACATAAAACTCGAAGATATAACAAAGGAACAAATAAGAAAGTATTTACTATTTCTTGTTCAAGAAAAGAAATACTCTGTTTCTGCGCAAAATCAGGCGATAAACAGCATTAAGTTTTACTATGAAAAAGTTCTTGGAAAACCAGTCGAAAAATATTATGTTCCCAGACCCCGCAGAGAAAAGAAGCTGCCAGAAGTTCTAAGTGAAGAAGAAGTAACCAAAATACTCAAACAAATCACAAATTTGAAGCATAAATGCATCATCTATTTGATCTATTCTGCTGGTTTAAGATTAACTGAAGTTGTACATCTTAAACTATCTGATATTCAATCTGACAGAAAACAGATATTCATTCGCTCAGCAAAAGGAAATAAAGACAGGTATGTCATTTTATCTGATACTGTATTAAAGCTATTAAGACCATATTATAAAAAATATAAACCAACGTACTGGTTATTTGAAAGCAGACCGGAAATTCAATATAGTAATAGAGCAATTCAGAAATTTTTTAAATCCGCTGTAATAAAAAGCAATATAAATAAACCGGCAACAATACATACATTGAGACACAGTTTTGCAACACACCTTTTGGAACATGGTACTGATTTAAGATATATTCAAGAGCTTTTGGGACATAAAAGTTCTAAAACTACTGAAATTTATACACATGTAACAAGAACTGCAAAAAGTAAAATTAAAAGTCCTTTAGATAATTTGAAGTTAGATGATCAATAATGTCAAAACCATGAGAATGTTCTTATATAACTCCTATATGGATGTATATACGAACTTTTTGAGAAATTTAATGGAAATATCCGCGAACTTGTTCGGGGATACAAACATTAGTGGTAATTTAAAAAATATAGAAAGAGGTAAAATGAGAGGAGGATAAAACTTTAAGAAGAGAATTTTCTGTATAACTGGAAATGCAAATGTAATATCAAAATTTTAATAAAAAACAAAATTATAAAAAAGGAGTGTAAAATGTCTAAAGAAACAGATATCAAAATCGGCTTATCATTTCTTGATGAGTATGAACAAGAGTTTGAAAATCGTATTGGGAACTATATTGCTGTTCAAAAATCTATAAGATTATTGAGTTCTCTTGGTGGACCTTTTAGTGGTGAAGCAGGTCGTTTCGGTTCGTGGATATCATCTATGGAAGAAAAGTTAAACCTTGCGGAACGAAAACTTACAGACTCAAATGAGGGTTTAGCTAAACTATATTTTTTAAGAGCTGTTAATGAAGCTGTATTAGGGGATTCCAGTATATCCAAAAGAAGAAGAAGGGTAATTGAATTTTACAATCAAGCACTTGAACTGGGTTACAAACCAGAATCAAGAATTTATTATAGAATGGCTGTTACAAATCAGGTGCTCGAAGGTAAAAAAGAAGACATTATCTCAAACTATGAAAAGGTAGTTGACCTTGCAGGAATTGACTCTAAATTAGGAATTGAATCAGCAAAGGAGATTGAAAAATTAAAAGCACAGACAGGCGGTGGATGTTTCATTGCTACTGCTGTTTATGATTCTTATGAAGCCCCTGAAGTATTAATTTTAAGAGAATTCAGAGATGACGTTCTTCTAACTTCAACTTTAGGGAAAATATTTGTTAAATTTTACTATTTTGTTTCTCCACCGTTTTCTGATTTTCTCAGAAATAAATCTAAATTAAAAGTTTTATTTCGAGAAAATATACTTGCACCTTTTGTAAAATATGTTGAAAATAATTTAAATAAATAATTTATGGATTTTCAAAATGAAACACAAAATTGAAAATCTAAATGTTTTTATCACACCTAAAGCAGAAAAAATGAAAGAATTTAAAGGAATTGGCTGGTTGGAATTCGAATTTCCTAAGCCAATTAGAACAGTACTTTTCATCTATTGTGGCTATATAGAAAATCGAAAAAATGGTGACGATTGTTATGAAGCAGTTGGAAGACTTTATGAATCAAGTAATCCAAAAGAGACAGGTGAGGATCATATTGGTAAATTGTATATATATGTTTACGATCATCCCGAAAATGTGAGATATGAAACATTTTATGAACAATTAGAACACCGTCCTGATGGTTCGTTTTATATCGTTACTCAATCAAAAGAATTGTTTTACTATAAACCACGAAAAAAATAAGAATAAGGAGAATGAAAAATGGCAACAATTAAATCAATTGACAAATGTAAGGATTGTAAACATTGTCGTGTTTGGTCAACAGACCATAGAAAAGCAAATTGTACGTTGTATAATGAACAAGGATTCAATCCTGATAGAGGTGTCCCATCAAAATGCGTTGGAAAAACTACACGAAAATATTAATATTTTACCTGAACAAAATAGTAATTGTTATAGTGCATTAAAATAAAAAAACAGGAGAAATATATGTCAGAAACAGAAAAGGGTTTATCAATAATGAAAAAACTGGAAGAATTACAACATCAGTATAAAGATAATTATGATCATGAGTTATTAGTAGGAGGATATGATAATTATATTTATTCTGACAAGTATTATGAAATGGCTAAAGAACATAATTATTTAAAAGGAGATAGCTTTCATATTGAAGATGAAAATGTAATACAAAAGGTAATAGATTATATTTCAAATGACAGAATGATAATTATTGTTGCAAGAACACAAGAAAATCGAATAGATTTATATTTGGAACCAATTTAAAAAAAATGCTATTCGTGTTATCAGTTCTCTTTGCCTGATTCACCAGCTGGCGGGATCAGGGTTTGGGTTTGTTGTTACGGCTGGTATCCTTCTGATTTCACCGCACATGCAATCCCATTATTTGCCGGGACAAACTCACTGAACACGACTCAGCGTAAAAAGATGAGTCGGGTGAACTACACAATCCTTCGTTGATGATTTGAGAAGTGCCCCCCCTACTTCATCATTGGATATTCCTTGTTGGTTATTGGATATTCATTCCCTCCCGAGTCGTTCCCTTCACGACCGACTCGTGACAAAAAACCTAAAATCTCAACGTAAATTCTGTCTTTACATCCGGCTCGGAATTCACTGTTATCGTCCCTCCATGCAATCCCATTATCTGCCGGGACAAACTCAGTCCGATGGACTCTTTGACATTTTGCCATTTCTGAATATTCGACATGTTCAGATATATTTCTTGACTCTGAGGTGTTTATTTATTACAAACTGATAAAATTCTACAACATTGGATTGGATATGCAGATTGAAAGAAAAACAAGAAGAGCGTGGCGCACGCAACACAGTATTAGTAATTGTAAAAAATAAAAGGAGTAATTATGTTTTTAACAAATCTTACTAAAACTAACCAGATAAGAAAAGCAGTATCTACAAATAATTCCCAAAAATTGAAAGTTTTGCTAGAAAAGGGAGCTGACGTAAATTTGAAGTACAAAGATGGTAGAACACTATTGATGTATGCTTTGGAAGAAAAATATCCTGATATAGCCCGAATTTTAATAGAAAATAGAGCGGATGTAAATGCCACTGGTGAATATGGTTGGACACCATTAATGTTGGCATTAAAGAATGAACATATGGACATTGCACAACTGATTATAAAAAAAGAAGTTAACGTGAATGTGAAGGATGAATTTGGAGATACACCTTTGCACGAAGTAGCAGAAATTAATTATCCTGCAATATTGACGTTATTGATAGAGAAAGGAGCGGATATAAATGCGAAAGATAAAGATGGAGATACACCATTGATGAGAGCTGCACATAGAAATAATAATCCTGATGTCTTAGATTTATTGATAGAGAATGGAGCTGATGTAAATGCAAAGAATAAAAGGTATACACCTTTGATTTATTCTGCCTGGTTTAATGACAATCCTGCAATATCAGAGTTATTGATACAGAAGGGAGCGGATATAAATATGGGGGAAAAAGACGGATATTCACCTTTATATTATGCTGCGGAATATAGTAAGAATCCTGATGTTCTGAAGTTATTGTTAGAGAAAGGAGCATATCTATCTAAAAAAGTTTTAGAATTGGCCAAAAAGAATAAAAAAGAATCAAAAGATGAGATATTATCAATAATTACTTCAACACTTAGTTTACTTGATTATAGTTTCTTTAAGGAAGCAACTCTAGCAGAAGTAAGGAGTAAAATTTCTAAAGGAGCATCGTTAAATGCAAAAAATGAAGATGGTGGCAGTCCATTAGGACGAGCAGCAATGTATTGTAATAACCCTGACATATTCAAGTTATTGATACAGAAAGGAGCGGATATAAATGCTATTGATAAACAGGGTTGGACACCATTAATGTTGGCTGCATCAGTAAATGAATCTGCGGTATTGAAGTTGTTAATAGAGAATGGAGCTGAAATAAAAGCGAAAGATAACGGTAACAAAACTGCTTTGATACACTCTTTATATAATGATAATCCTTCTGCTTTGCAGCTATTAATTGAAAAAGGAGAGAAATTTGAAGGAAATAATGGTGATCTTCTTACATCTTTTGCATATTTCCTGAGCATAGGAAATGTTCCTAAGATAGAAGAGCTATTAAATAATAGCAAAGAAGTCTCAACATGTAAGATCGATTTAATAAACATGACTTCATTGATGCTGACCGTAAAATATCTCAATAACGTAAATATTGTAAAGCTATTGATTGAAAATGGATCTGATGTGAATTATAAAGGTAGAAGAGATAAAACCGCACTTATGTATGCTGTTTCAAAATGCGATTCATTGGATGTAACAGAATTATTAATTAAGAATGATGCAGAAATAAATGCGAAAGATAAAGATGGTAAAACACCTTTGATTTATGCTATTGAAAAAAATAATTTCGAAATAATAAAATTATTAGTTAAAAATGGAGCAGACGTAAATGTTAAGTTTGATTATAGGCAGATAACAATATTAATGCATGCAGCGTCATATACTTTGAAACCAGAAATATTGGAATTTCTTATCAAACAAGGTATTGATGTGAATGCAGGTGATAAGTATGAAGACACAGCCTTATTTTATGCGATGAATAATAATAATTTGGATTTGGTTCGAATATTGATTAATAGTGGTGTTGATGTTAATGAAAGTAATAAGTATGAGAAAACACCATTAAAATATGCAATAGAGAAAAATATACCTGATGTAGTACGCATTTTAATTGAAAATGGTGCAAATATGAACGTTAAGTTTTCTGCTAATCACCAACCTTTATTATTATATGCCTTGCAGCATAATCAACCAGATATCACTCGTCTATTGATAAAAAATGGTGCAGATGTTAATGAGCAAGATCTTAGACAAATTCCACCTTTGCATCAAGCTGTTGACCACATAGAAGATCCTGAAATAATAGAATTACTGATAAAGTATGGAGCAGATGTAAATGCGGAATGGAGGTCGTTCGGAACAGCTTATGGCGAAGCATTAAAGAAAGGCAAAACAGGTTTTGCTAATATTTTGAAAAAATATGGAGCTAAATTGTGCACAATGGATAAAATTTTAAACTAATATAGTATTTCAATATTTTATTATGAAAAATTAATAATGAGGACAAATGATAAATATATTACTATTACTAAATTGAAAAATTGGAGAATTCCAAAATAAACAAAAAAATAATACTAACATTATGTATATAACATGAAATTCAAATTAGAAAATCTGAATATTTTTATTACTCCTAAAGCGGATAAAATGAAAGAATTTGATGTTCTAGGTTGGTTAGAGTTTGAATTTCCAAAGCTAATTAGAACAATACTTTTCATCCATTGTGGCTATATTAATAATCGCAAAAATGGTGACAATTGTTATGAAGCAGTTGGCAGACTTTATGAATCCAATAATCCAGAAGATACTGGTGAAGATCATATAGGGAAGTTGTATATTAATGTTTATGATCATCCCAAAAATGTCGGAATATTAATAAATGAGAAAAATGGCAGCACAACTGAACAATTTTTATTAGCAGCAAAACAAAGTAAAAAAGTAAAATTATTTGGAGTAACTACTGCTGGTATATTGGATATTTCTAATATGTATTTTGTTAATTCACCTGATAATGAATTTAAATTAGGATATAGTTTATCAAAGAGTATGCGAATTCCTGAAATGACAATCGACAATAAAGGAATACAACCTGATTATTATATCGACAAAAGTATTCCAAAATATAAATGGATTGAATTTGTGAGTAATGTATTAAATGAATAAAATTTAGCAGGTAACAGGCGTGTCAGCAGTTCGTGTTATCAGTCCGTTTCGTCTGAATCTTACGATTCAAACTTTGGTTGGTTCGTTTCCGGGCATGATCGTTCCGATCCCGCCGCACACGCAAAACATTAGCAGCAACTCAATATGGAGAAGAAGATGAAAATAATTGTGATTATTATTAGTTTATTATTAATTTATGTTATAATTTTTGCCGATACACACATACCCGCAGGAAATGTAAGTGGAATTTGGGAATTTTCCAATAGCCCCTATATCATAGACGGTGAAATAAACATTATCGTTGATAATACACTTGAAATCGATCCAGGTGTTCAAGTGATTTTCTCAGGACATTACAAATTTAATGTTTATGGTAGATTATTAGCAGAGGGAACTGAAAATGATACAATTATTTTTTCTGTAAGTGATACAACAGGGTATAGTACTTTTTATTCAACCACTGGAAGTTGGCATGGTTTAAGATTTTATGATACAAATTCTAACGGGCAGGACAGTTCTAAAGTTATTTATTGTAAACTTGAATATGGAAAGTCTACTACAGGTGGATCTCCTGGTATCTATGGCGGGGCTATACTATGTGATAATTCATCTAATGTATTAATTAAATATTGTTTACTTACAAATAATACTGCAAGTTGTGGTGGTGGAATTTGCTGTTATCCAAATTCTAGTCCCCGTATTGAAGATGTTATTATCAAAGGGAATATTGCAAAATATGGTGGTGGACTATATTGTAGGGATAATTCTCATCCAAATTTAAAGAATGTGAATGTAATTGATAATCATGCAATTGATTTCAGTCTTGGTGGAGGTGGAATTTACTTAACAAGTCGGTCCAGTCCAAGTTTAGAAAACATCATCTTAAGTGAAAATGAAGCTTATTACTGGGGTGGGGGAGTTTGTTGTGAAGATAATTCATTTCCAACTTTTAATAATGTTATTCTAAGTGAAAATTCTGCTATGAGAGGAGGAGGATTGTATTGTCATTATTTCTCTAATCCAAGTTTAACCGATGTAACCATCATAGGAAATACTGCCGGCGAAGGTGGTGGAATTTGCTTAGAAGCCTATTCTGATGCAAGTTTAATGAATGTAACTATTCTTGAAAATCTTAGTAGCCGTGGTGGAGGTCTTTATTTTTGGGATTCAAGCCCGACCTTAAATAATGTTATTATCAATGACAATATCGCGAATGGACAAGGTGGAGGTATTTACTGCGTTGGGCTTAACATTGCGGGTAACTTCATTTTTTCAAGTCCTGTTTTGAACAATGTTACTATAAGCAGGAATATATCATTGGAAGATGGTGGTGGTATTTATTGCTGGGAATGTTCGAATCCAACATTATTAAATTGTATTTTGTGGGATAATACTCCCCAAGAAGTGTATTTTTCTCCCGAAGGTGATTCTATTTCTATTACAATTTCTTTTTCTGATGTTCAGAATGGAGAAGCTGGAATCGTTACAAATAACAATGGCATAGTTAATTGGTTAGAAGGAAACATTGATGCACTACCATTATTTGTGGATCCTGGTAATGGAGATTATCATTTAACTGAAAATTCACCGTGTATAGATGCTGGAAACCCAAATTATCCTCCTGATCCTGATGGAACAATTGCAGATATGGGAGCATATTATTATGATCAATTAACTGATATTGATAATACTGAGTTTCAGATTCAAAGATTAACATTGAATAATTATCCAAATCCGTTCAATCCTACAACAATAATTGAGTTTTCAATTCAAAAGGAAGCTAAAGTTGACCTTGTAATTTTCAACATAATAGGCCAAAAAATCAAAACGTTAGTTCACAATGAATTTATAAAAGGTGTTCACTCCACTATTTGGAACGGTGATGATGAGTCTGGAAAACTAGTTAGTTCTGGTATTTATTATTATAAGTTGAATATTAATGGCAAAACTAAAGTTGTGAAAAAGTGTTTGCTATTAAAATGAATAAGATGCTGCTAACAAGCGTGTCGTCGGTTTGGTCTTGCGGTGCTGTTTGCCTGAATCGTTCCGATCCCGCCGCATACGCAAAACATTAGTTGTAATATAAAGAAAAGACCAGCCCGGAGGCAAGTCCCTTGGAGATCACTCTCAGAACAATGCTCATAAAGCGCTGAGACTGAGCAAACGTAACTAAATTAATGAAAAAATGTATTATCGATGTAAAGAAATA
>Ga0222696_1000027_pt1 | contig 118469 bp, 95 predicted proteins | sample AntAcemetage1400_FD_179817 | JGI IMG/M metagenome (GOLD analysis project Ga0222696, IMG submission 179817) | Saline water microbial communities from Ace Lake, Antarctica - #1400 | ecosystem: Environmental > Aquatic > Non-marine Saline and Alkaline > Saline | place: Antarctica: Ace Lake... | reverse complement strand
ACATACCTGTAGATGTATATTGTACTGGAGTTAGCAATTTAGATACCTATGAATTTGAGGTTATCTATGATGCGACCGAGCTTACTTATATATCATCCAGTGCTACCAATCCCATTAACTATGAAGAAAACATCCTTACTACTAATGGTGGCACAGCACTCGGCTGGATGGTTGATACTTCAACTCCTGGCGTATTAAGTATTGCTTATACCTTAGCAGGCAATGACCCATCCCAGGCACCTGAAGGAGAGGGTCTGATAGCAGACATCGTATTCCAAGCACTGGTTAACACATATGGGACCCTTAGCTTTGGAGATGTGTACTACTATGATTCCTATGGTGTGGTGGACCTCATCACAGATACGGGAACAGCTACACTGCCGGTAGAACTCTCCAGTTTCAATGCTATTTATAATACCGTATCAGGATTTGTTTCTCTTTTCTGGGCAACTGCAAGTGAAACTGATGTGAATGGATTCAATATCTATCGTAATACGGAAGATTCTTTTGGTGAAGCTGATAAGATCAATGTTGATTTAATAGAAGGATCAGGAACTACAACTGAGACCACTGAATACAGCTTTACAGATGAAACAGCAGATCCATATTATACCACATATTACTATTGGCTTCAAGTAATAAACTTTGGCGGCACAAGTGATGAGTTTGGTCCCTATAATTATATCCCGATAGATGTTAATCAAGATGGTGAATTGGGTATTGTTACTTCTGCTCTTAGCCCTTGTTATCCCAATCCTGCAAGAATAGGAAATGAGATAAAATTTAATTTCCGAGTAGGTGGCTTGGAAGGAACCGCTCGTAATGTTGAACTCAAGGTTTATAATATCCTTGGGAAATTGGTTGCAGAAGTTGTAAATGGAGAACGACTTGTTAATGACTATACAGAGACCTGGAAGCCTGAGAATCTTTCTAATGGAGTATATTTCTATCAACTCAAGACCGATAACTACAGTGAAGTTAAGAAGATGATGATCCAATAAGAATCGTTAATATATGGGAATACCCGGGATATTTTTCTGGGTATTTCCTCATTTTTAGAAGAACAAGTAATGATAAGGAAAAAATAATGAAAAGAATGTTGTGTAAAGAAATAATTTTAGTATTAGCTATGAGTTTATTTTTTAGCTCCTTAGTATTTGCCTGTCCTAACGAGAATGCCGGTATAAGATTTGACCTGGATGCCACAATTTATGGCAATCAGAATGATACCAGTATGACAATACCGGGCGTAGGTAATTACATCCGGGTTGATGTATATGCCATAAATGTTCACAATTTAGATACCTATGAGTTTGAAGTGAGCTACAACCAGAGCCAGCTTGAGTATATAACCGCTAGTGCTACAAATCCCATTACATATGAACCGAACATTCTTACTACTAATGGTGGCACAGCAATAGGTTGGATGATAGATAATTCTACGCCGGGTATATTGAGTATTGCTTATACATTAGCAGGTACATATCCGCTTGAGGCACCTGAAGGAGAGGGACTGATTGCAGACATAGTATTCCAGGTTTCAAGCACCGTTGGTGATACCCTTACTTTTGGAGATGTTCACTATTACGATTCTTTTGGTGTGATGGATATTATCATAGATAACGATATTGCAGTAATTCAGGGTTCTGTTTCTGTAGACGATAATGGTTATAATTCACAAATCGAAGAGAGTAGACTTTATAATTATCCTAATCCTGTGCAGAACAGTGCCAGTATTGAATATTCAATCAAGGGCATGCTAATATCCGAAGAGGTCGAGATTGATATCTACAACATGAAGGGTCAGATTGTCGATACGGTAGTGGGTAGAAATGGTGAATCTATCTGGGATACAAAGGATCATCCTAACGGTGTGTATTTTTATAAACTCAATGCAGAAAGTGTAAGTGAAATCAAAAAAATGATTGTAGCACACGAATAGATTAATAGATTGCTCAATAAACCTCACCCAATCATAAACTCTCTGAGGATCCCTGCAATACCGCGGGGCTTTCTTTTTTCTATATCCCTTCTTTCTGTTCATAATGAAATCAAAATAGTAGTTTTCTTAATTTTCTGTTTCTACAGGAACTACATCCCTATATTTTGAATCTTCGCTTCTACCGGCATAAGAATCCGAGGACGAGATATCCCATTCTCGCCTTTAATAATATATCATTACCACACATTTATTCCGAACCAGGGCTGAATGCTCCCTGTTCCGAAAGATCTTTCAGGGCATTTTCCAGATCCTGTAGTGCTTGTGACGCATCATTATAACGCTTTTTGCCTAAAGATTTTATATAATTATTAAAGGCATTGCTTGCCTGCTGTATCTTTTCCTCTATAGTAAATACATCTCCCACATCCTTTTCTGTGATAATGTTTGCAATTTGCTTATCGAAAAGTCCTTGTAGCGCTTTATCAAATGTTTCTGCATAGCTGAGTTCATCTCCGTGCATGACCGCAACAAGCCGAAGTTCGGGATATGCGGCTGTTTCCGCCTGAAGATAGATCGGCTCGACATAAAGGAGAGTATTCTCAATCGGAATTGCCAGTACATTTCCGCGTATCACATTCGATCCCCGCTGATCCCAGAGTGTGAGCTGTCCCGAAAGGTATGAATCCTGGTCGATCTTTGTCTCGACCTGCTGGGTGCCAAGCACTCGTTTTTCCTTGGGAAATTTATATGCGATGAACCTCCCGTAATTATCTCCATCACACATACCTGCGATCCAACCGATAAGCACCTGCCGCTTCTTGGGCGTGAAGGGAAGGATCATGACAAACTCCTGCTGGTTTGTTTCAGGAATTTCCCACATGATGTAATAGGGCTCAACCGCTTGTACTTTGCTGTAATATTTCTCGGTCGCCCTGATCCACAAATCTTCCTGGTTGTAAAATACTGCAGGGTCATTCATATGATATTTTGCATAGACAAGCCCCTGGATAAGCAGCATCTTTCCAGGATAGCGCACATGTTTCTGCATTGCCTTAGGCATTTCGTCCTTTGACTTGAACATTCCAGGGAATATCTTGCTCCATACTTGAATGATTGGATCTTCTTCATCATAAATATAAAAATCCGTTGAGCCATTATAGGCATCTATTACTATCTTCACGGAATTCCTGATATAGTTGATATTTCTCATAGAATTGGAAACGAGATTCTGGAGAGAACGGGCCGCAGATCTTTGCTGCGCAATCTCGCTTGAGCGATATGGCTCACTATAAGGAAAATATCCCGAGGTCGTGTATGCATCGATTATCCAATATAATCTTCCCTGGCTCAGTACGATATAAGGGTCGTTGTCGAACTGCAGGAACGGTGCGAGAGTTCTTACCCTGTCTTTTATTTGCCTGTGAAACATGATCCGGCTGTTTTTAGTAGGGTAACCCGAAAGCAGCAAGCGTGTGCCGTCGAACTTCCATCCATACAGAAATTTCCTCCAGAAATTAGAAATCTGCACCCCACCAGCTCCGGAATAGCGAGTATAAACATTCTCCTCACCTTTAGGATAATCGAATTCCTCTTCTTCGGAATTTACGATCACGTGTCCGGAAGAAAGTTCGCCATAATAAATTTGTGGAACCGTCACATCCAGATCGGGATAAGTGCTCGTTGGGGGAATATTTTTAATGAGGAGGTTGGGCAGCCCCTGGGGAGTGAACTCACTCACATTTGTCAGAGTAATACCATATCCGTGAGTATATTTGAATCTTCTATTCACAAAGGTCTGGCTTTGATACGGAAGGTTGGAAAATCTCATCTCGCGAGCTGACACCATAACCTGGCGATATTTATTATCAATCATATAACGATCAATATCCACATCAACAAATTCATAATAAAGCCGGATTTCCTGGAACTGCTTATACACGGCGTCCAGTGCTCTCCAGTCCCAAAGCCGGATATTTTTGAAGATATTTTCATTCTCGGTCACCATGTTGGGAGTAAAAACATCACTTACGGGGAATTCCCGCTCCTCGACATCATCAAGCTTGAAACCCCTGCGGGTAAATTCGATATTGTTCTCTATATAGGGTTTTTCCATGGTAATCTCATTGGGCTCGACCCTAAGCCATTGGAAAAGTCTCGGCACGGCTTCAAGAGCCAGTATCCAGAAGGCAATGACTATCACTGCCAGAATTACAATGGGGGAAAGCCGTCTGCGGGCACCGAATCCATCCCCCCTGCTGAGTTTTTTTTGCAGTACTGTTCTCAGCTGAGGAATGATCAAAAATAGCGCAGCAATGACCGTGAGAATAATCACAACTGTATAAGCAGGAAAGCGTAAATGCACATCTGTCCAGCCGGGTCCGTGTACTGCTCCCCATGTGGAATACATGAGATGAAACCGCTCCAGAAGTTTACCCAAAGCCAGCACCAGTACTACAATACCTGCATTGAAATAAATAGAACCAAAGCTTATCTGTTGAAGTTCTTCACCGTCGAGATTCACTACTTTTACTTGACCCTTCTCAAAGGTAAAGAGCTTGGAAAAAAGCAATGCTATCAGCGAAATGACAGAAAGAATGATCAAAATTGTGTAAAGGGCATCATAAAAAGGAAGCTTGAAAAGGTAAAATCCGGTATTTATGTGAAGGATCGGATCGACCTCCGTAGTGGTAATTGAATTGAAATATTTCAGAAAAACCGACCAATTTGCATATCCCCAATTAGCGCCAATGATCACCCCAGCCCCACAAGCAATTATTCGTACAATCTTTTGTCCTTTCCCGAAGGTAAATGTTAACAGGAAAATAAATATTATTCCAAATACTCCGCCTGCAACAGCGCTGAAAAATTGCGACAAGACCACTTCCCAGAAACGTGACCCATAGCCAAGATTATGAAACCACAGCATTTCTCCCCAAAAATCCAGCAGCCAAAAGAAAAGCGGTGTAAGCACAAGAATAATAAATCCGAGAATTGTCACACCTTTTTTCTTCTTTTTGATTCCGCTGCGAATGATCAAACCCGCAATGATCAATAATATAATAAATAATACTGTATACATTTTGACTCCTTATTTATGCTTTTGCTTCGGACAAGACCGGCATCAGCCAAATTGCCTTTTGCTATGTTTTTTATAGTTCATAATGTGGAAGTTCATTGCGCAAAGTTTCTTGTAAAGAAATAAAGAAAATGCCTTTTTGTCTTATTGTAACGCTCGCTCTCAAGTTCAACTTGGGACAGAGAAAATATATCGTTGTTTCTAGAAAAAAATTATTTTTTATAAACCAACTTTCCCTTTATATAAACTTCTTCTATGTAATTCTCTCCGTTACTATAGATCAGCTTTGATATTAGGTCTTCGGGGTTTGAAAAAAAGTTCTCATTACATACATTAAGCTGCGCAATATCAATTACAGAGAAATCGGCGCTTTTTCCCTGTTCAAGACTACCTGTCTCGTCTTCTATAGTAAGTGCTTTAGCCCCGCCAAGCGTAGCAAGATAGAATGCTTCAATAGAGGTAAGGGGATTATAGACGGCAGAGGTATCCAGAAAATGTATTGTTTTTGAAGATTCGATTGCTTCCCTCATTTCAGAAAACATTGATAAGCTGTATCCGGCGCCCACATCTGTTCCCAAACCGATGGGAATGCCGCTCTTTTCCAACTTTCGATATGGCATAATACCGCTTTGAAGAAATCGGTTTGATGAAGGGCAATGGCTTACCTTGGTTCCTGTTTTCTTGAGTATTTCTATCTCTCCCTCATTAAGATAGATACAATGTGCAGCAATCGTTTTTTCTGTGAGCAATCCTGCTTTAAAATACACATCGGTATAATTTTCAAGGTCAGGAAAAATATCCATAACAGTTGCGATCTCTGCTTTACTTTCTGCAAGATGTGATTGGATATGCACGCCACGTTTCTTTGCAATTTTTCCAATTCCCTGCAGAAGATCAAAGGAACAAGATGGGGCAAAGCGGGGAGTGAGCACATAACGCAGTCTTCCATTATCATGCCCTTCCCACTTTTCAATAAGTTCTTCGGAATCCCGTAACAAAATTGGTGTATCTTTAATAAGATAGTCCGGCGCATTTTGATTCATGAGCACATTACCCAGGAATGCCCTGATGCCTGATTTTTCTGCACACTGAAAAGCAATATCTGTTGCTTCTTTATGACTCGTTACATATGAACTCGTCGTTGTAGTGCCTTTGCTTAGCAGTTCCTGAAAGAATCTTTCTGCAAATCGTTCTGCAACTTCTGGAGATGAAAACCGTCCCTCTGCCGGGAAAACAATGTCGCTCAACCATTCAAAAAGATTGCCCCTGTATAATCCGCTTAAAGTAAATTGTGGAAGATGATTATGAATGTCAACAAAGCCGGGGCATATCAACTTGTCGGAAAGATCATAATATTCTGGATCCTGCTCTCCGCCTGTAGGGATTTCTTTGCAGACATCTTCTATGTTGCCATCTTCAGAAATAACAAGATATCCGGGATCAAGAAATAAAACCCTTTCGGGTGAAATCGCAGTAAGCAACTTTCCTTTAATTGTCTTCTTCGTTTTCATTCGCTTTTTTGATACGGATTATGGTTTCACCTTCTTTTGCAAGACCCAATTCACGGGCTTTTTTCTCAATTGTTTTAGGGTCCTGCTTCTCGAGGTTCATTTTTTCTTCTTCCAGAACTTCGCGCTCATGTGCAAGTCTCTCGATGTTCTCAGTTTTCTGGTTCAGGAGAAAGCTCGTTCGCAAAATTTTGATGACACTATATTTATAAAAAAATAGGAACCACACAAGCCCGAGAAGGAGAAGGATCAGAAAAATTTTTACATTGCTCCGCCATCCGGTAGATTTTTTCCTTCTTCGGGCAACCATGATGTTTTTTATTTTATTTTATTAAAGAGATTTTTTCCTGGAAATCGCGCAGTCTTGCCCAGCTCTTCTTCTATTCGTAAAAGCTGATTATACTTAGCAATACGTTCAGAGCGGGATGTTGAGCCGGTCTTGATCTGCCCATTGTTCACTGCTACGGCGAGGTCTGCAATGAATGTGTCACAGGTTTCTCCTGAGCGGTGAGATACAACACAAGTATAGCTTGCATTCTTTGCCCGTTCGACAGTATCAAGTGTTTCTGTCACCGTGCCGATCTGGTTCAGTTTAATAAGTATTGAATTCGCAACACCTTCTTTGATGCCCCTGTCCAGCAGTCTGATATTTGTTACAAAAATATCGTCGCCGACAATTTGAATTTTTTCGCCAAGTTCGTCAGTAAGGAGCTTCCAGCCTTTCCAATCATTTTCGTCAAGCCCGTCTTCCAGAGAAACGATAGGATATTTTCTTATCCACTCTTTGTATATGCCCACGAGATCGGCGCTTGAGAGCTTCTCGGTTTTGCCTGTATTGAAAACATATTTCCCGGATTGGAAAAATGATGATGCTGCAGAATCTAATGCAATAGAAATATCTTCACCCGGACGATATCCGGCTGTTTCAATCGCTCTCAGAATAAATTTAATTGCTTCTTCGTTGGACCCAAGATTGGGCGCAAATCCACCTTCGTCACCAACCGCAGTACTGTATCCACCATTTTTCAAAATCATTTTCAAAGCATGAAAGGTTTCGGTAGCCATTTGCAGCGCTTGAGAAAATTTTTCAGCTCCCAACGGCATGATCATGAATTCCTGAACATCAACATTATTATCAGCATGCTTTCCACCATTGAGCACATTCAGCATGGGAACGGGTAATGTTTTTGCATTTGTGCCGCCCAAATATCGATAAAGCGGAAGCTCTAGCTCCAGCGCAGTTGCGCGAGCCACAGCCATAGAAACACCAAGAACCGCATTCGCACCGAGCTTTTCTTTATTCGGCGATCCGGCCATATCACACATTATGGCATCTATTTCAACCTGCCGTTCGCTTTCGATACCCAGTATTTCAGGTGCAATTATTTCATTTATATTTTTAACTGCCGTCAGTACACCTTTTCCATTATATCGTTCATCATTTTCATCTCGAAGTTCCACTGCTTCATACTCACCTGTCGAGGCGCCTGAGGGAACAGCAGCTCGTCCCCAGTAACCGGATTCGAGCATAACATCAACTTCAACTGTAGGATTCCCACGAGAATCTAATATCTCACGAGCAAAAATTCCATCTATTAGAGACATATATTCTCCTTCATTATTTTTTCAAAACATAATCGAGCTTACCGCCATTAATATATAAAAATTTTGGCTTTCTCGGAAAATCTTTTTTCTTGATCTTATCAGAATCTCCTTCTTCTTCGATGCGCCAGACTTCCCAGCGGTCATCGCTGCCATCAACGCAGAACGTCACTTTCTTTTCAACAAAGTCATCGATTACAAACTGAATGCTCTCCAGGCTGCCGATCTTAGTAACGGGCACACAGAATTTTTTTGCGTCATAGAGATATTTCTCAACAGTTTCCTTTTTCTTCGCCATTTCATCTCCTATCTATGGGTTTATTTGAAAAATCAGTTCTTCAGTAAGCCTGCAGAGGATATGTCCTACCGTAATATGAGCTTCCTGAATTCGGGCTGTATCCTTATGGGGAATTATAACTGAATATTTTGCAATTTCGGCGATCTTGCCGCCATCCCTCCCTGCCAGTAAAATCGTCTGGATGTTCTGCTCGTTCGCATATTCCAATGCTTTGTACACATTCGGAGAGTTGCCGCTGGTGCTTATTCCAATCAAAAGATCACCTTCATTTCCGAGTCCTTCAACCTGGCGTTTAAAAACCTCATCAAAACCATAATCATTTGCACATGCAGTGAGCAGCGATGAGTCGGTAGTAAGCGCAATTGCCGGCAAAGACCTTCTGTTGAAATCACCTCGAAACCTAACAACGAACTCGGTGGCAATATGTTGTGCGTCCGCAGCGCTCCCGCCATTTCCGCACAGCATGATCTTATTGCCCCTTCCAAGGGTTTCGGACATTTGTGATGCAATTGCTTCAATAGCCGGATAAAAAGCTTCTATCCCGTTGATAACCTTCTTGTGTTCTCGAAGGGCTTCATTAAATAATTCTTTAATTTTCATAAGTTATACATTTTGCTGTGAGTGTAAAAAATCATGCAAGAAAAATTTTAACCAATTTTCATCACACAAAACTGCGCTCCCTGGCATATTTAAAAATAAGTCCCATTGAAGCAAGATTAAGAAGCAGGCTGCTCCCTCCATAACTGACAAACGGAAGGGGAATTCCTACGACAGGAATGATCCCGATGTTCATGCCGATATTGACGACTATCTGAAATATAAAATAGGCAAGAATGCCTACAATGATAAGTCTTTGCCTGTCGATTCTGATTTTTCTTAGGATTATGACAATGCGCCATATAAGCGCCCCAAAAAGGAGCATCAGGATAAAACATCCAACGAAACCGAGTTCTTCTCCTATCACAGAGAAAATAAAATCAGTTTGCTGTTCCGGCAAAAAATTCAAGTTCTTTTGAGTTCCCTGCAAAAAACCTTTGCCGAAAATACCACCGGAACCAACAGCGATCTTTGATTGAATGATCTGATACCCGCTTCCAAGCACATCGAATTTAGGGTTGATGAATGCAAGGATACGATTTCTCTGATAGTCATGCATGCTCCACCACATGAACGGGGTTACTAATGAGATGAAAGCATTTCCTACCAGAATAGCTCCCGCAGGAAGCAATGATACTTTTCGAAAAATCAATACAAGGAGAAGAAATATATCAAAGATTATCCAATACGTTATATTGAAACCCACAAGAATACTTATGAGTGGTGTAACAATAATAAATAAAGTAAAAAAAGAGACACCTGCAAAATACATCATTGGGAATAAGATCGCAAAAAAGACCAGCGTACTTCCGAGATCTGGCTGTATTAACACAAGTAATGCAGGAAGTGTGGCGATAAGGAAGCCAAAGAGCACAATTTTTGAAGTGGGTATATATTTGATTGAAAAAACCTTCGCAAGAAGGAAAATTACCCCAATCTTTGCAAATTCGGATGGCTGAATATGCACGCTTCCGAGACTTATCCAGCGATGTACACCCTTAATGGACGGAAGTATCAGCACAAGGATCAGCATCAGAAAGATCAGTATATTGTATGGTACGATAAGCAGGTCTAATATGACATCTGGGATATATAATATGGTAAAAAAAACGGCAAGGCCCATTATTATCCATACAAGCTGTTTGATATAAAAGTCGCTTACAATTATTTCCTCTCCAACCTTCTGCACTGAAGCACTATACAATGCAAGTTCTCCGAAAACCAGAAGAAGCAGAAGTATGATCATCAGCTTCCAATCGAATTTCTGAATGATCTCCGTTGAACTCATTTATACCCAGTACTTCCTATCCAAGCTGCGGTATTGAATTGCTTCGCTTATATGAGCAGGAGTAATTTGTTCACTTTTTTCAAGGTCTGCAATAGTCCGGGAAACTTTTAGTATGCGGTCATAAGCCCGTGCTGAAAGCCCTAGTTTTTCAATAGCGATCTTCATGAGCTTTTTGCCCTCCTCGTCTATCCTGCAGAATTCCCGTATCTGTTTTGATTCCATGTCCGCATTAGAGTAGGTCGTTCTTGAGCCTGCAAAGCGCTGGTGTTGAGCATTCCGCGCAGCATTCACCCTTTCCTGTATGACCTCTGATCTTTCACCCTTCGGATCTCTTGAGAGTTCGTCATATTTCACTGCTGGTACTTCAACATGAATATCAATACGGTCCAGAAGAGGTCCCGATATCCTTGAAACATACTTTTGTATAATGGTGGGCGAACAGGTACATGTATGCCCTTCTACATTGCTTCCGAAATAACCGCAGGGGCAGGGGTTCATTGATGCGACGAGCATGAAATTGGCAGGGAATGTAAGCGATTGGACAGCTCTTGAAATCGTGACAATGCCATCCTCAAGTGGTTGCCTGAGTACTTCTAATACGGATTTTTTAAATTCCGGCAGCTCGTCCAAAAAAAGTACGCCGTTATGTGCGAGAGATACTTCGCCCGGCTTCGGGTAACTACCTCCTCCGATGAGCGCAACATCGCTTATTGTATGGTGCGGGGCACGAAAAGGTCTCGTGGCTATCAGTGAGCGCTCGTGAGCTGTTTTTCCTGCAACAGAATGGATCTTTGTGGTGGTCAGCGCCTCTTCCAAGGTGAGTAGGGGTAGAATCGTTGGAATCCTGCGTGCAAGCATTGTCTTGCCGGAGCCCGGAGGTCCTATCATAAGAATATTATGGCTTCCGGCAGCAGCAACTTCAAGTGCTCGCTTTACATTATATTGTCCTTTCACATCGAAGATATCAATAGTCTCTCTGCGCTCATTTTCAAAAATTGTAGAAATATCAATACTCAATGGTTCTATGGCTTCGCGCCCTTCTACAAAGGCAATGCATTCTGCAAGGGTTTTAACGGGATATATTGAAATTCCTTCCACTACAGCGGCTTCTTTGGCATTCTCTTCAGGAACGATCAGCCCTTCCAGCCCTTTATCTTTTGCAGCGATGGTGACGGGTAGAATGCCCGTTACCGGATGGACTTCGCCATTTAGTGAAAGCTCTCCAACCATGCCGACAGTTTCAAGAATGATCGGATAAATTTGTTTAAGCGAAGAGAGCATGCCTATAGCAATAGGAAGATCAAATCCCACACCTTCCTTTTTCACATCTGCGGGTGCAAGATTCACAGTATATGCACGTGGCGGCTTTTTGTACCCATTATTTTTTATTGCAGCAGTGACCCTGTCTTTACTTTCTTTGACCGAATTCGTCGGCAGGCCGACCATTGTGAAATAGGGCATCGAGGTGTGTTTTGTATCAACTTCCACGTCAATAGGGATGGCATCGATTCCTAAAATTGAAAAAGAAATTATCTTTGTGAACATAGGACAAATAGGAAAATAAAAGCTGGAGTGGTCAAGATATAAAATAAGCAATTTGATATGGGTAAAAAATGGCACGCCAGAGAGGATTCGAACCTCTGACCCACAGCTTAGAAGGCTGTTGCTCTATCCTGCTGAGCTACTGGCGCGCATTGAATAAAAAACTGCCTTAACGGCAGCAAAAAAATGGTAGCGATGCAGGGACTTGAACCCCGGACACTCGGATTATGATTCCGATGCTCTAACCAGCTGAGCTACATCGCCGCGAATTCAAAAAAATGGTAGCGGGGGCAGGATTTGAACCTACGACCTTCAGGTTATGAGCCTGACGAGCTACCAAACTGCTCCACCCCGCGTCAAAAGAATACAACATTTTTACTCTCTAAATATGCTGTCAAGAAAATGGCACACCTCTTTATTAGGAATACATATAGCCCCAGAAGCTCAAAAATACAAGTCTGGATGTTAACTTTCTGGTTTGATTATAATATTAACAGAACAAATTCTCTAAACTCTTTGCTGCGTTAAAAAATAACCTGTTTCAAATGCTTTCCGGCAAGAGCGGGTTTTACGTACTTTTGTATGTTGCCTATTTCCTTTTCTTTGTTGCGGTAATTTTTCACGCTTTTGAAATCCCGATAACGGGCAACTTGTTTGCTTTGGCTGTTATGAGCTTGCTCTTTTTGTTCTCTGCACTGTTCTACACGCTCTTTGTTGCATCCTTCTTCCATAGCCAGAAACGATACATGGAAATTATGGCGTTTACATCTTATCCCCTGTTTTTAATATGCGGGTATTCCTGGCCCATTTCTGCGATGCCCCTGGCATTAAGTGGCTTTCATACACTATTCCCACGACACCATTTTTTAATGGATTCTTAAAGCTGAGCGTTATGGGTGGAGGGTTGCAGTCCATAAAAGGATATGCTTTCCATTTGATAATATTGGTGCTGGTTTCTTTTGTTGCGATTGTGTGGAGATGGAAGTATTTAGGTAAAGCATCCTCTCGTTAATGCATTCATAAATCCAACCTATGAACGAGGAGGAAATATATTTACTTACCCCACTGGTATTCATAAGCGCCAATATCCACCGCAGGTCCGGATATTCTCGGATTTCCTAAAATGTCTGTGTCGGATAAGTCGGGCGCATTGTTGCATCCTGCATTTATACATGGGGAGTTCGGTTGCAACTGGCAATTATTATTTTCCTCGTCCACAAACATTGGATCGAGAGTACTTCCCAGTATATTATGACCACCGTCTATGCATCCAGCCGGCAGTGTGTCGGATTGGATGAAAGAATAAGTAATTGTTGGGTGGGTATTGGGGTCAAAAATATACAAGTTCAACTCATAACCTTTTACAATGGTGTTATATATAATGGGGCTAGCCCCTTCAGCGCATCCTATTCCATATGATACTTCCTTATTATCTTCCAAAAGTACAATTGTATTGTTGGAAATGATAGGATTTGATTCTTCGTCACAACCAATCCCCGCTTGGTGGTTTAGGAAAAAGTTATTGTTAATATTTATACTCGTTCTATAGTAATAAATTGCCACATAACCCTGATTCATAAAATTGCTTTTTATTTCTCCATTCTGGCTCTCTATAATATATATTCCAATAGCGTTTAAGCCGAAGGTATTTTCCTCTATCAGGATATCGTTCATTTCTGTGCAATAGAGGGTATAGTAGTATCCTTCAAAACTATTGTGTCTTATACGTACATCAGATTTTTCTGACCAGATAGCACTATAGGGTGTATAGAAACCGGCAAGATGATTTAAGCAAGTATTATCCACTATCTCGGCTGTCGTATTTCCTACACAAAAAACATCAACTCCATTATCTACAAAACGGCTGTTTTTAATCGACACCCCTTCGCTCCTATAACAAAAAATACCGCTCCCGTTATTATAAAAATAACAATCTTTAACCGTTCCGGTCGACTTGTAAAAAAAAACTGCTCCGCAGTCACAATGTCCATATCCCACATGGTTACAACATCTATAAAAATCTTCAAGCGTTCCTGAATGAAGCATTTTACAATACTGAAATATATTTTTATCGGTGGAGGTACTGTCAATGCAGATTATAGTCCACTCATACTCATCGCCACCTCTTGTAAAAACTATGGAATCGTTTTTTGTTCCTCGTGCTATGATCGTACCCTTTACGTGCAACATGCCTCTTTCAAGGTCATTATAATTATTTCCATATCTAGCTGCTTTGAACCGCACCTCAACGCCGGGTTGGATCATAAGGGTTTTTCCCTCGGGTACGACATAACATCCTTCGATATAGATCGGGGACTGATGCTTTGTCCATACTATCGTATTCTCATCATCGTTTCCCGAAGACGAGAAAAAGTCCGAACATCCCAACAAAAATGAACACGCCACAATGATCAGTAACCATACAATTATCTTTTTCATCAAACTTTCTTTATATATTTTTCGATATATGCATTTTAGCTTTTACAGATTTATCCGATAGCCGACACGAAGCATGAACCGTATATTTTCCAAGCCAATACCCTCACCCCAAATGAAGTCAAACATCCTAAATTGCATGATCATTTCTGTATATAATTTTTCTTTATAGTCAAGGCCCCATCCACCACCAAGATAAATAATTGTCATATTCGCTGTAGATTTCCCGTTATCTTTTCCCCAGGATCCTCCTGTGCCTAATTCGTTAATAAAATAAGGGCGGAAATCATCATTAATAGCCAAGGGAGAATACTTAAAAATAGCATATATACATAGTTGAAAAACATTGTTTAAAACCTTTGTTTCTTCAGCCTTATATCTATCAATATAATGCAAATTAAATCCAACTCCCAAATGATATCTATCGCGAAATGATCTTATCGTTTCAAGAGTTAATTCTGGAATCAGTATTTGTTTTTCCGGGTATTGATTTTCTTCGTCCTCGGAAATGAGCAACAAACCTCCTCCTATAAATATGAGTGAATAATTCTCCGGTTCATATATCTTTGCCCGAATATCCAGCGTGATCGGTTTTCCTGTTTTAAGGTGTTTAAATCGAAATGTCCTTTCATCAAATGATCGCCCGGATCCCATAATCCAATCTACGCCAAATCCAATACCTCCGAGAATCGGGTTTAAAAACACCAGCAAACCATTGTTGAGGATTGCCGAATTCAGATGTGTTTTGAGCTGGTAGTCATGCTCCTGTCCATCTGGCATATAGAACATTGCTGAATTCTTTTTTAACTTCCATAGCTTGATAGATGTCGGTGTATAGCCAATATCTTTTCCATTTACATACACGTTCACGCTATCTGTATTGCTTGTAAATTCCACTTCCTGAACTGGTCCCTTAGTGATCATTGCACAACCAGCAATTAATAACATTACTAAGAAATATATCAAAGTTCTCATTTTTCTCCTATGACCATCGTGGTTGTCTTTTCATATATCTTTCCGCTCTGTTTTCCTCCACCTTCAAGATGCACGATATAAATTCCAATGGGAACAACGTTTCCGTTTTCATTCTTGCAGTCCCAGATTACCGTGCCCTGCGACCCTACCCATTGCTGGTCTGTGAGCCAGCGCAACATTCTTCCTTTCATGTCAAAAATGCGGATGTTTATCTTTGAGATCGGCTCAGGCAGGTTGTATTCGATGAGCACAGATTTTTTCTCTCTGTATGAAAGCGGGTTGGGTGTGACGGTCAGCTCAACCTCAGGAATAATGTGCTCGACATAAATACTGTTCTGCTTGCCGGGTGTCGCTCCCAAACTGCTCACAGAGCTATCCCAATTATCGGAATTCTCTGTAGCAAGATGCGGATTGATGCGCTCGAGAGAATTGTCCTCGATCTCTTTCCACTCGCTGAAGTAATTAATACTGTCGATCAGGCAGCCGTTTTCGTCCCGGAGCACAAGTATATCCTCGTCATTATTCAGAGAGGGAAGTTCCCATGCAAAAACAAAATGAGTAAGGGTGTCGAGATATGCAAAGTGTGTTTTTAGCGCCAGTGAATCAGTTGCTTCCGGAAGTATCACAATATAGTCGCTTTGTGCTATCATGCTTTTTGCTGGCTGTAAAATGAGCGTGTCACTCTTATCCGCAAGTGTCCATCCTGAAATATCGAGTGCATGATCGAAAATATTGAAAAGCTCGATCCATTCGGGCTGTTCATCGGATGGTGATGCCTGTATCTCATTTATACAGATAGGATGCGAGCTGGCTGTATTATGAGTCGTCAGTATTTGATTGTTTAAGAGATCCATGTCCTGCATGTCCTTCACATAAAAACCATATCTGTAATAACCCATTTCCGGAATGAAGGAATAGGAAAAACTTGCAGAATCTCCTGTTGAAATGTCGAAATAACCGGTTACCAGCCCTTCACCCTCATCATACTGAGCATTCCAATTTATGTCATCAAAGAAAATATATTCTGCGTCTTCGATGGGATTGAATCCGATGTTTTTGCAGACTGCGTGCAGTTCGAGGGTTTCACCCTCACTAACTTTTGAGAGAGATACAACAGCAATATCATATTCTTTTGGGGTGATGCTGTTCACTTTGCCTGGCGTAGCGCCAAGACTATCCACAGAAACACCCCAATTGTTTGGAATATTTTCATAAGGGTCGATTCGCTCCAGCGAATAGTTGTGGGGGCAGGAAAAGTCCTCGGGGTTATAGCTCATTGAATCCAGTTTCGTGTAATATTTATCAGAGATATGGACTTCATCCGGCGTTGTATTATTCAAAGAAGCCCAATCGTTTGTTTGGATAAGTATAATATCATATTCGTAATAATCTTTAACGGCAGTTGTATCATCCGTTATTACAATATAAGAAAAGGGCGTAATGCTTTTCTGTGTGATAACCGTATTCCATCCAGAAGTTGCATCTCTGATATGCCAGTTCAGAACGGAAAACGTGTTTTCTGAATTATTGAACAGTTCTATCCACTCAACGTTCGGGGTGCCGGGCATATACATTATCTCGTTGATGATGATCGGTGATTCTCCCACAAGAAATGAAGACTCATATGAATTATTTAAGAGCGTCGTATCAGTAAAAAGGATCAGTTCTACATAATATTCACACAGTCCGTTTTCAAATATTCCAAGCTCAATATTGAGTTCGTGCGTTCCGTGACTGGGAATCTCTACTTCAATATTCTCTTCTGAAACGAGTTCTCCTGATACAAATATTTTATAGGAACAGCTATCTGCAGGGATTGAAATGTCTGAATTATTATATGCAGAAAATTGGAGAACGATTATGTCCGTGCTGTCCGGATGAGGCGGTTGGATAGTTACATTCTGCAAAACAACATCTTGCGGCATCACATTTGGTGCGCCGGGTGTTGGGTATTCGCATTCAAAGAAATCCTCCTCGCAATTATCGGTATCATGACCATTCGGATATCGGATGAGTGAATGTCCTGAAGATGCATCGACCGCAAAGAAAATTCCCGGGTTGTGTGCATCGCTCGGCAAATTATTAGAATTGGGTGAGTCATACAGAATAGTATCGATAGTATCTCCTGCTGTAGAAATTATACGCACACCGTCTGTTGCAGTTCCTCCGTTTTGAAAAGCCAGTACTCCGATAAGGTCTGCATTTGGGACCTGGGATTCTCCAACCAATAGATATTCTGCGGGATAAATACTATACTCGGGAAATGTAAAGCATTCTTCGAAGTTGGTGCCGGCTTTCTGTATTTTCCATCCCTCTAGCTGAACCGGTTCTGTGCCAGTGTTGTAGAGTTCAATCCATTCATTCCCTATATCTCCACCCGATGGATCATAGAGAATTTCGTTGATCTTAATTTCCTGTGCCTCCAAAGGCAGGATAAATATGCACAGTGCTATCACACTTGCAATTGAAACAAGAATGTGTTTTCTCATGGTGCCCTCCTGTGGGTTTATTTTTTATCTATCGTTTCAAAAGTACTGCTTACAATTTCCAGCGCTATTAATGCGCGCAACTTTTCGCCTTCCGGAAAATACACTGCGTTATCTATCATATATGCCATTTTCTGCTGCTCATTATAGAAGCCCCAACATGCAAAAGTGCCTCCTGTGAAGTTTGTCATATTCTGCCATCTGCCGGATAATTTATATGCGTTATAGCCAAGAAATTCTGCATTCTCCTGACGTACATCTTCTACTAAAAGCGTGTCGCCGTTATAATATTTTTCTCCGATCTCAAGCCGTTTTTGAAAGAGCCATTCTTTTGAGACATTATTCTCTTCCATGGGCTCCCAATACACGCTAAGGAAACGATCGGGATATTTTTTCACACGGCAGAGATATGATACGAAATTGTGGGTGTCGTCTCTTCGGAAGACTCTGTATTGAGAGGGCAGCTCCATATACCAAGGATAATGTTCTTTCTCGTATGTGATCTCCTCTTCATTTAATCCGGGTTTATAAACAACCTCCTCGATCCGCTCAAACTCACCCCCTTTATAAATATCAAAAATGAGGTTCAGATTTTCAAAAGTGTAGAGAAGCAATTGTTCGAGGTCTTTTCCCAAGATAAAGATAACACGTTGGTCCCGCGCCCATAAATCTTTTGCTGCTACCATAGTTGCAGGAAGTGAGTCTCCGATCGTCGCTGCCTGTTCCGGGATGATATCTTTCACATATTCGGAAACTGGTTGCTTCGAGCTTACATCACATAAAAATAGGAGGTTTGCAAATTTATAATAGGTGTGGATGTTTGAAATATCGTGTCTCTCCACCGTAAAAAGCACTTCATTCTTTGTTGTGAAAAACTGCCTTTCGATGGATTTCTTTATCTCAAGCTGCCCGTAATCCCACGCCTTGTTATCTGCATACGTGAAGATGCGGTGAGATTGTCCCCACGAAATCGGCTTCTTGTGGTCTGTGCTGCTCTTTCGCGCAGATGGTCCATTATCACAACCTGCGACGAACAATACTGCGCACGCTGCGAATAAAAGAATACACTTACGTCCCATGCCGCTCCTTCCGAACTTGATATATATAGATAATCGCTGACATCCAGGCTAATGCCGCAATCAAAAAATACATAATGATAAGAATGGTGTCAATGATTGCGACCCCCGGCAGGATCGCTCTATACGCAAGGGTTGCAATGATGGTAACCATTTGCGTAGTGGTTTTAATTTTGCCGTATCTGTTCGCAGCGAGGAAGATGCCCCTCTTCTTCAACAACTCACGATAAATCGTCATACATACTTCCCGCAATAAAATAATTGCAGTAAGCCACCAGAAAAGAATTCCCCAGTATGAAAAAATTACAAGCGCCGAAGCAACCAGCAGTTTATCTGCAAGCGGATCGACAATTTTCCCGAAATTTGATACATATCCGAATTTCCGCGCTATCACGCCGTCAAAAGTATCTGTCAGCGCTGCAACAACAAATACGACAAGTGTGAGAAAAAAGTAGTCGTTGAGTGCAAAATATATAAAGACCGGTATCAGGATAATCCTGAAAACCGTGAGTGCATTTGGGATCTGTTGTTTATATTTTTCCACTTTTTTTAAAAACCACCCTTGTTTTTTCTTTATCCTTGAACATGAGGTTTATGAGTGAAATCAACATATAAAGTCCAAGCAGCACACACACAGAACGCCAGCCGTCATTGAACTGCAGAATATTGATGTTGAGCAGGAGCAGTATGTCATCTCCGAAAAGTAGAATGAGCACTTCGAATATACATCCAACCACCCCTATTGTGATCAGAAATTCCAGAATAAGATGGGGCACTTTGAAAATCGGTCTGATATTCATGCTTTTCCAGAGTTTCCACTTTTCTTTCTGCCTGCTTCGCATGAGGCGTCTGACGAGGAATAGTACAAAGCTGAAAAGTATCAAAACGAGTATTTGCGGCGCCCATTTGAACCTCGTGAAAAGTGAATTGATCGTCCCTAGCCGCGCGACTTCCACGGTGTTATAATCAATCTGCTGTATCCTCTCGTCTGCCGAGAGCGAATCTATCATCGCGGTGAATTTTTTCAGCGAAAATTCCGGTGGGCTAAGATTTGCTTGTACAAAATCCGGGATTTTCTCCAGGTTGACCCACTGGGGAAGGGTTGTCAAACCATAGGTTCTCTGCAGTTCATTGATGGTTTCCATGCTTGTAATAAGCTTGTGATTCTCAATGGTCGGATAAGACAAAATGCTCATCATCACATCCTCTGTCTGTGCTTGAGGATTGATATACACAATTATTGAGGTTTTCACCACCTCTTCGTGTAGCACTTTCTCAAAATATTCTTCCGCATAGAACATTGCAAGAAGCACAAGCGCGGTAAGCAGGATCAGGAACCAGATAATGATAAGGTGCCCGATAAGGTCAGAATAGAGTTTTCTGAAAAGAGTGAAAAAAACTTTCATGAGTGCTTTTTAATCTCCGCTACAAATAATTTGCTCTTTTGCGCCCATTTAGATAAATCTGATTCATTTTGTGAAGATTTCCATGTTCCGCTGGGATTTTTTATATCTTTGAAAAACTGAATTCTTGAGAGTTTCATATGTTTAAGCGAATTCACCTTTTGCAGAAATTCTTCGAGTCTCTCTACAGGATAAATCAGAAAACCTAACCCCCGAAACTTAAGCATATATTCAAAGGCATCCAGCACATCACCCATGGTGCAGAGCATTTCGTAACGGGCATGAAGCTTTTCTTTGGAAGGACTGGGTCTTCCTGACCCTTTCAGGAAAAAGGGCGGATTCGAGAAGCAGCAATCGAATTTTTGTGGATTAAAGTATTCTTTGATCTTTCTGCCGTCTATTTTGATGAGGGCTATTCTCTCTTTCAGTCCAGCATGGATGATATTCTCTTTTGCAAGTCTAAAGAGGGACTCCTGTATCTCTATTGTTGTTATGGTTATGTTTTTCAGTTTTGCTGCGAGCAGTAATGAGATAATACCCGAACCTGTTCCAAATTCGAAGGCATTTCCTTTGTAGTCAAATCCCACTCTTTTTATGATCGTATATAAGAGGATCAGCGAATCTTCTGTGCTTCGGTAACCTCGTTTATTCTGGCGTAGGCGAAGGTCTTCATATTGCAGGTCATCCAGTGTGGTTTCCGGCATTTTTGATTATCCTGTGTGACCAAATCCGCCATCGTTTCGTTCTGTCTCTTCTAAAGAAGTGCTTTCCTCTAATTCCGCATGCTCTACTTTTGCAAACACCATTTGGGCAATCCGCATGTTCCTCGTGACAACAAAGGACTCATTTCCAAAATTGAACAGTATCACCTTTACTTCTCCGCGATAATCTGCATCAATTGTGCCGGGTGAATTCAGCACCCCGATCTTGTGTTTGACCGCTAATCCGCTTCGGGGACGAACTTGTGCTTCATAACCCTGTGGAATCTCCAGCGAAATGCCTGTTGAGATAAATGCCACATCCTTGGGCTGTACTATTAGCTCATCAACATCAGCATAGAGATCAAAGCCCGAGGAATGCTCGGTCATTTTTTGTGGTATATGTGCTGTTTGTGTGAGTTTCCTGAATTTTATATTGATCATCAAAATTCACGAGTTGCAATATAAATACAGATCTTTTTCAGGAACTCCGCTTTTGGCCCGTAAAAAGAAATTATATTCTGCGCCTTGAGCATAAGCTCATCGCGTTTTTCCTTTGCTTTCGCCAGTCCGTAAACCTTTGGATAAGTTGCTTTTCCGACCTTTACGTCCTTGCCGGATTTCTTACCCATCTTCTTGGTAGTTCCTTCTACGTCGAGGATATCGTCCACTATTTGAAAAAGTAGCCCGAGAGTTTCTCCAAATTCAGTAATGCGAATAATATCATCTTCGCTTGCCTCTCCCATAATAGCACCAAATCTAATAGCCATGCAGATCAGTTTGGCGGTTTTGTTCTTGTGTATGTAATCGAGAGTTTCTACGTTTACTTTTTCCCCTTCGCTAAGAATATCCACAACTTGCCCGGCGATCAACCCCTTGCTGCCGGTTATCTCTGTAAATTCTGAGATTATTTGGGTTTTGAACCTCGGTTTTACATCGAGCCGGAGCATCAGCCGAAAGGCTTCCATGATCAGTGCGTCTCCTGCAAGGAGCGCAATATCTTCTCCGAATTCCACATGGTTTGATGGTTTTCCTCTGCGCAAATCGTCATCGTCAATATCGGGGAGGTCATCATGAATAAGTGAATAAGTATGAATCAGCTCAATTGCAGCCGCAAGGGGCAATATCTTTTTATCCATGTGTCCGAAGAGCTGGTATGTCGTGATGGTCAAATATGGTCTGATCCGCTTACCGCCTGCAAAAAGGGTATAGCGCATCGCTTTGTGAATTATCTTAGGGTATTCATCCTTCCTTGGTAAAAACCGATCTATAACAATGTTGACCAATTCTCGTTTTTCTTTTACGTCCTTTTTCAGTCGCATCATTTTGGTCATTGGATTTCTCCTATACAACACGCCTTATTCATCTTGTGCTTCCTCGTCCTCGTCTATCTCATTAAGCAACGCGATCTTATTCTCGATCTTCTTCAGTTTCGAGGAACATTGCTTTATCAGATTGATACCTTCCTCGTAATATTCAAGAGATTTTTCAATATCAATATTTCCACCTTCTAGTGTTTCTACAATTTCCTGAAGTCTCTCCAGTGCTTTTTCAAACTTTATTTCTGCCATTTATCTTCCTCTTATTATTAATAAAATTCCCGTTGAAATCTTGACAGAAAGCTTCTCTTGTTCTGCTATATTACTAATCCCGCGTGTGTGCTTCCTAAACAAGATCTCGTTTTGCAAAGGATATTTAAAACCTCTAATGAATTCCATTTTCGTCTGCTCCGTAAGAGAGATCAAAGAAATTTCTGCACCTTTTTTGCTGTTCAACTCTATCTCGTCCGGTCCACAAAGAACAAATACTTCATTTTCCTTATTAATAAAATAAATCGAAAGCCCTTTCTTCACAAAATTTTCTATTAAGAAAATATTTGCCAGTGAATGCTCCAGCCGTCCGTTCACCGCATTGACCATTGTTGCTGAATCAAAGTGTTCATTAATACAATAATCCAGTGCGAGCTCACTATCGGTTTTATCCTTTTCTTTGGGGAACTGCAATATTTCTGCTTTATCCCTTAGTTCTTCCAGAGAACTATCTGAAATAGAGTCAAAATCTCCTATGAGAACATCGGGTGTTATATTACGGTTAAGTAGGAAATTTGCTCCGCCATCCGCTGCTATGATCTTGCCATCCACAGGAAAGTCTATTGCAAAATCAATATAATTATTATTACAGAAAATAAATGCTTTTTTCAAGATACGATAAAATCGTTATGAAAGATATCTTTTATCTACGTATATCGTAGACTTCTTTTTGTTGAAATAATTTATCGGGTTGGTACTCTTGCCATAGAATCGCACTTCGTAATGAAGATGAGATCCTGTTGATGTGCCGGTTGAACCCATTTCTCCGATTATTTGATATTTTGTTACTTCCTGCCCAATGTCCACAAATCTCTTCCTGAAATGTCCATAGAATGTTTTATAACCATAACCGTGATCGATCAGTAAATAGTATCCGTAATCTTTATGATATCCTTTATCGACAACTTTCCCGTCCGCCGCTGCGTAGATTACAGAACCCTCTTTGTTCGCAATGTCAACCCCGTGATGAAATTGTCTTACTTTATAGATTGGATGTACCCGGTATCCATATCCTTCTGTAATCCGCCCATTGGTTGGTTTGATCGAGGGTGTGTGGTTATAGATTATATTTTTTACTGTAAGATATTTTGAGATTTCAGCAAAGCTGGATTTTTCAAATTCCATTTGTCGTGAGAAAACATCTATCTTTTTCAGAACATTATTGTGAATGTCAAAGAGCTCCCGATCCAAGGAGAAAAAGGTCGAGTCAAAATATTGAATACCGCCAACACCCATCTGCCGAATGTCATCATCAATACGACGCAACCCCTCGAGCTCTCTTATTTCTTTATCTCTATCCTGAACATTCTCCAGCTCAAATTGCATAGTATCGAGCAAGGAATTTATTCTTGTCATCTCGTTTTTGAGTTTAATATTATGTGCCTGGAGGTCCCGTAGCTGGTGTTTGTCAACTTCGCTTGTAACAAAAAAATAAGTGATCACTCCGGTGGTTAGAACAAAAACAAATACAAAAATTGCGAGGAAAAGTATCAATGGTTTGGATATATGAAATTCCTTCACTCCTGTCGCAGAATTGCTCGTAATTAGTATATGCCAGCTTTTTTTGTTGCTCATTTTATTTAAAAATTATTAATATTTTTCTTATGCTAATCTGCTTTATGCGTCTTACTAATGTCAAGTTTTACGCTCTCTCTGAGAGATGTATAAATTATTGAATAATTTGAAATTACTCTCCATTAATTTATGTTGAAATTTAAAGAATGACTTAACGAGATGGCGTAATATTTGTTGATAAAGAACTTTTTGTTGACAGGAGTTATTTAAAACCGCCTTTTTTGGAAAAAATTTCAGGGTTCGAAACACACTAAAGTGTGGATAACCGAAACCGTCAGATGTTCTTTTTTCTTGTATCCTCCTGAATAATGGCTAATTACAACTGTTTGTAAATTGTTGATAATTCTGTGGATAACATTTAGGTGGCTTTCGTATCTCCCTGATATTCAGTAATATAAAAGGTTGATAACTGTCTATGGCTGGATCATTAGGATTGTGGAAACAGATTCTAGATGAGATAAAAGTTCAAGTAGAACCTCAAACCTATTCTACCTGGTTTGATAAAACAAAAGAGTTCAGTTTTGTAGACAAGACTCTCACGGTAAAAGCCCCTACCAAATTCTTTGCAGATTGGCTTGACCAACATTATAAGTCTTTCATCGAGGAGATCGTATATAATCTCACTGCGGAAAAAATCACAGTTGATTTCATCGGTTCTGCTTCAGAAGCTCCAAGTAATTACTCTTTTTCGAAAAAGTCTATTATTGATATATCAAGAGATAACGGACTTAATCCCAGATATACCTTTGAAAGGTTTGTCGTCGGGAACAATAACCATTTCGCCATATCTGCCGCTCAGGCTGTTGCTGATAAACCCGGCAAAATATACAATCCTCTGTTTATTTACGGAGGAGTCGGGCTTGGCAAAACCCACCTCATGCAGGCAGTTGGTAATTACTTAATTCAAAATAAGATCAACAAACGCGTTCTGTATACTCCTACTGAAGACTTCACAAACAAAATGATCTCGGCAATCCAGACAAATACTACTGTTAATTTCAGAAAAAAATTCCGAACTTATGATATCCTTATGATCGATGACATCCAGTTTCTTGCCGGAAAGGAGGGAAGCCAAGAGGAATTCTTCCACACATTTAATACCCTTTATAATGCCAAAAAGCAGATCATTCTTACAAGTGACCGTCCCCCCAAAGAAATCAAAAAGTTGCAGGACAGACTTATCTCCAGATTTGAATGGGGACTTCTTGCTGACATAAAGCGTCCCAACTATGAAACCCGAGTTGCGATCCTGCGCCAGAAGTGTGACGAAGAAAATATCACTTTAAAACCTGAAGTCCTTGAATTCATCGCAGAAAATTTTGATGACAATATTCGGCAGCTTGAAGGTTCTCTCATAAAAATTCTTGCATTTTCGTCATATAGAAAAATCAATGCCCACCAGTTCGAAGTTAATGACGTAAAGGAAATACTCGAAGATATGATGACAAACCGTAAGCGTCCCGTCTCCCTTGATCTTATTCAAGAGGAAGTGGCAAAATATTTTGAAATCGGAAAAAACCAGATAAAAGAACCTACTCGGAAAAAGGAGATAGCATTTCCTCGCCAGATCGCAATGTACTTATCTTCAAAACTCATACCGCATATCTCTTTACTTGAGATCGCCAATCATTATAATAAAAAAGACCACACAACGATTATTCATGCAAAAAAGATCATCTCTCAAAAATTAGAGAGCGACAATAATCTCAAAAGAAAAATAAAAGAAATCACAGAAAATATTATCCAATAAAATATGAAAAATAATTACTCAACATCTTATCCACAGAACATGTGCAATGCTGTGCATAAACCTATGCCTTTGATAAAATTCCCGGTATCATCTCCGTTGAATGTGGATATATCAAACTTATCAACAATTTCTTCCTCAGAATATTATGCTATTAGAGATAATGTTTCCAGGTGCATAGCAGTGTTATCCACAAATCCACTGTGCCTATGAAGACTACTGATTTGTTAATGTTATTTAAAATAAGAAAAGGTTTTAATATGAATAAGTTTATTTCCATGATAATGCTCGTTTCTCTGATCATTATAGCATCCTGTACTCAAAAAAATAATTATATGGGTTACGATCCCGACCATGAGCCGGATATAACAGAAGCTATTTTAAATGCAATAACTCTCGAAAGATCATTCACGAATACGATTGGAATTTTTCCTGCAAATTCTTTGATGCTAGTCGGAAACTTCAATGGTGTGGAAACCAGATCATTGATGAGGTTCGGTGCATTGCCGGATACAACATGGCTTGACTCCACTTCTTTTGAAAGCTGCGAAATCCTTTTTGAAAGGAAATCACAATTCGAAACAGATATAGATATCCATGCCTACAAACTTATGGTCGATTGGGCTGTTGGCTCAGCTACATGGGACACCATAGGAACAGAATTCGAGGACTTTCCCACACCTGTTGAATTTGTATCTGACACAGATTCTTTCTACGTTCCTTTTGATCCGGCAATAGTTGAGGATTGGATCATTAATGATTCTCTGAACTACGGTATGCTTCTCGATGCTCCGAATGCGTTAGAGAATTTTGTTGAGTTCTTTACATTCAATTCGGATGATAAAGGACCGAAGCTCAAAATAGTTGCGGTCGGCGATGAAACAGGATATAGAGATACTCTTTTGCTCGGTACAACAAAGGATACATTTATTGGTTTCGATGAAAACCTGCAGAAGAATTATGATCCTGGCAAAATGATCATCGCAAATCTACCACCATCCCGGCTAATCCTGAAAGTGCATGTGGATTCTATATATTCTCAACTCGGGATTACGCTTGATGAGCTTGAGCGGATCAGCATGAACTTAGCTGAAGTGCAGATAGATTCCTTTATGGTCGAAAACGCTTATGTGGATGATGATTATATTTCAATAATTCCTTATTATGTTTCTGATATTCAAACCGATGAATGTACGTATATTTCATCAACACCGACTTCCTATTTCATCGAAGGAGATTCTCTTTCAACCGTTAATATAACAACTGTTTTGGAGGGTATAATCAGAGGAGACCTGTCAAATCCTTATATAGCGTTAGTTTCAAAACACGAAAATAAGGATTATTCTTTCGTAGATTTCTCTGATGAACACAGCAAACCCGCACTCCACATAATTTATACAAAACCAGTTTTAGAATAAATGAGGTACTATGTTTTTTAGAAAAATAATAATATATCTCCTGTTTTGCTGCCTTGCCGTTCCATTGTTCGCCGCATCTATGTTTTCTCCTAATGGATTTGTCGAAGAGCATTTCGGAGCGGATAATTTTGGATCGGGTATGGGATTTACCGGGATCAGTTCGATATTCAGAAAAAATTTCTCGATAATAAATCCAGCTCTTCTTACTACGGTCAATAAAGCAAATTACTCAACCCAGATAGATTTCGGATACACAATTTTCAAAGATTCAAATGAGTCTTATACAAACAAAGTATCCAGCATACCTTATGCTGCAATGTATGTTCCCGTTGCCAAAGGAACTATTCTTGGTATATCCTTTCTTGAAAAATACTATTTTGGTCTCGATACTGCATTAGGAGACACAGCAAGCTTGGTTGGAGATTACCTCGTAACAGATCAAAAGTTTGGCTCTCTTAATCAACTTGGTTTTTATCTTGCAAAAAGGATCGACGCTTTTGGGCTGGGTATCAATATAAACTATATCTTCGGAAACCGGACTGAGGACCTGTACGTAGATTATTCAGATGGGGACTTGATCGATACAAGAGAGATAAAACAACATCTTATGGATGGGGTGAACTTCTCTGCAGGATTTACTTTTCCGTATAAAGCGTTCTCCTTTGGCGGCTTCATCCAAACCAAAGCAAAATTGCATTCAGTGGATACCTACAAAATCGAATACTACAACAATTCAAATTATGATTATGAAAGTAGTACTACTTCAAAATATGATATTCCCATGCAGATGGGTTTTGGCGCAGGTATGGAAGTGACAGATTTTCTTTATGCAGAGACGGATTTACGCTATACTTTCTGGAAAAACACAAATGTTGAGAAAATGAATGATAGAAATACTAATATGGTTTCACTTGGAATTTCATATACACCGAAAAAGGATTTCTTCTGGAAGACACCCACACGAATAGGTGGATATTATAGACAGCTTTCGTGCAAAAACAACGGTAGTTATATTGATGAAACAGCGATCACTGCAGGATTCGATATACCAATAATGCTTCCAACTCAGGGCAGACTAAGCGTGTCACTTGCATACGGTGCTCGCGGCTCAGTGGATAAAAATATATATCAAGATAAGTTCTTCCGTATCTCATTTGGATTCTCTTCAACGGATTGGTGGAGAAACCCAAAAGAGTTTAAGAAGGATAAAGAAATACCAAAATTAGACCAGAAATATAAAGAATACTGGAATTAAGAAAAATTGAAAAAGAGTTGGTTTCTTCGTAATCATCAGACAAAGGATATTGTTTCATCTATTGTCAGGGGTAGAGAAATAAAGAATGTAGATAAATTCTTGAATCCGACTCTGGACAAATGCAACGACCCCAATCTTTTAAGTGGTTCACGAAAAGCAGCGAGAAAAATATTAGCGAATATTCAGGAATGTGAAAAGATCACCATTTTCGGGCACGACGATGTTGATGGGATCACAAGCACGGTTGTGCTCTATACTTTTTTATCTAAACTTGGCGCGAAGAATATTTCTTTTTACATACCTGATAGAGAATTTGAGAAGTTTGGTTTACAAGAGAAGTTTATTCAGAAGGTTTTAAAAGACGGTACCAAAAGGGTAATAACAGTTGACATTGGTGTTTCAGAAGTTGGGCCAATAGCGCGCCTCAGAAGGAACGGTATAAAAACGATCGTAATTGATCATCATAAAATAATGAAGGAACTTCCGCAGGCCTCAGCCATTGTAGATCCTTACAAAAAAAACGACAGATTCCCCTTTAAATATCTTGCTGGAGTTGGTGTGGTTATGAACGTGGTCAAGGTGTTATCGCAGATGACAGGCATTCCGACTGAGCCGGTGTACCCCTTGCTTGTAGGGCTTGGAACGATTGCAGACAGAATGCGGCTTGTTGACGATAATAGAATATATGCAAAGCATCTTTTTTATAATTTCGAGCAATCAGAAAATCCATTTTTTCACTTTTATGCAGAGGAAACCCGAGAGCTTTCAAGAGAAAAAGCAGTAAAGCAGCTCATTCTTTTGCTTACATTGGGCAGGGAAGATAACGGAAAACACCTTGGGGTCGACATCCTTCTTTCGCAAAAGAAGAGCGAGATCAAAGAGATTTATTCAATTCTTGAAAAACGTGTTCATGACAACAAAGAGCAGGTTCAAAGAATCAGAGATCTCATGGAATCAGAATACAAGAAGGAAGAGGGGCATTGTTTCGAGTATTACGATTCCAAAGGTAATATATCAGTAAAATATCTCGGAATTGCAACATCATATATTACAGACACCTATCGGATACCATGCCTGGTGCTCACAAAATGGGAAGATGATGTTCTCTCTGCAGAAGCACGCGCACCGTCCGGCTTTAACTGGCTGGACTGTTTGAAAAAGATAGAACCCTGTCTCATACAATACGGGGGACATAAGGAAGCAGCAGGGTTTTCCTGCCACGCAAAATTTTATTCAAAGATCCATGAGAAACTGAAAATACTGGCAGAAGAACAATACAAAAGCATAAAAAAACTACAAAATGAATCAAAGAAGATGTACATAGATTATGTGCTTGATGAAGACCAATTTGATGTCAATAGACTGAGAGAGATACACAGAATATTTGCACCCTTTGGCCAAGGAAATCCGTCTCTTGTTTATCTGATGATAAATGTAAAAATCAAGGAACTGCAGGTAAAGAATTTCATGAATATTCCAGATGAACCAGAGAATGCAAGTATAAATATAGTTTTTTCAATATATGAAAAAGAATTTACAATTATAGATTATGAACTAATAAGTAAACGCGATGAATTTTTTTAAGGAGAATCAATGTTTTGGGATTTTATTTTAAATTGGATAACGAACGATGTGGCAATAGATTTGGGTACAGCGAATACGCTTGTGTATCTGAAGGGGCATGGAGTTGTTGTCAACGAGCCCTCTGTTGTTGCAGTGGAAACGGAATCCAAAAAGGTCATAGCAATTGGGTACAAAGCAAAGGAGATGCTGGGTAAGACACCTGAAGAGATCAGGGCGATCAAGCCCATGAAAGACGGAGTGATCGCCAATTTTGAGATCACGGAAACAATGCTTCGCCACCTCATTCTTCAATCACAACAGAAAAAATTTTTGATCAGACCCCGAGTGATCGTTGCTGTACCTTCAGGTATTACAGAGGTAGAAAAGCGAGCGGTCAAGGAATCGGCAGAACATGCAGGAGCGAGAACGGTGTATCTTGTTTCGGAACCTCTTGCTTCAGCGATAGGTGTTGGATTGCCCGTACACGAACCGTATGGCAATATGATAATCGATATCGGTGGAGGAACAACAGAGATCGCTATTATATCTCTGTCTCATATTGTTGACCACAATTCAATTCGAATCGGCGGGGATGAGATGGATGAAGCAATAGTTGCCTATCTCAGGAGGAAGCACAATCTTTATATCGGAGAATCAACAGCAGAAAGAATAAAAATAAAAATCGGGTCAGCATTTCCACTTGAAGATGAGCTGACCATGGAAGTTCGCGGACGAGATCTGATCACAGGATATCCTGTTTCTATGAAAATTTCCTCTGAAGAGATCAGGGAAGGGATAGCCGACACCGTGAACAAGATCGTCGATGCGGTGAAACGCCTTTTCGAAGAAACTGCACCGGAGCTTTCTGCCGATATTGCCGATAGAGGAGTAGTGCTGACAGGTGGAGCCGGTCAACTAAAAGGACTCGATAGGAGAATCCAGGAAACTATCAATCTTCCGGTGACGCTCGTTGATGAACCCTTAACCAGTGTGGTCATGGGCTGCGGTAAGATTTTGGACAATCTCGAAGAATACGAAAAAGTCCTTTTACCAAAAGTATAAAAGAACAGACGAAATTTAATACGAGCCAACATGTTCACCAGAAGAAACATTGTTTTCGGTATCCTTCTTATTCTCTCAATTCTTTTTATAATTGGAAACAATGAGGAGAGAATAGAAAAGGCGCAATTCGTCGGCAATACAATCCTGTTACCATTTTCATCGAGTATCACCTATATAAAAAATCTCTCCAATGTGTATCAGAGGAACAATTATCTGCAGAGAGAGCTTTTTCTTGCACAGAACGAACTAAGAATGTTCAAGGAAGAGCTCAACAAACAACAGAGATTCGAAGAACTTGTTGAAAATATTGATATTTCCAGCTATGAATTTTTAATTGCAGATGTCATAGGAACAGGTTCGTTTCTCAACTATGAAACTCTCATTATTGATGCAGGGAAGAATAAAAACATTCTGAACAATCAACCGGTTATATCAGAAAAAGGGCTTGTGGGAAAAGTTGTAGCAGTTTACCAGAATTATGCAGTAGTGCAGACCTTTGGAAACAAATATTTCCGGCTTGGCGCAATTGACAGCAGAAGCAGGATTCACGGCATTGTGGAAACCGAACTGAACGGGAAAATATATTTTGAAAAGATCAAGGTAGGAAGCGATCTGAAAACAGGGGACCAGATAGTTTCCTCAAAATTAAGCTCGATCTACCCTTCAGAACTTCCCTTTGGAAAAATCGTTGAGATCGAGCAGAGCAGCGAAGGGTTTTTCACAAGAGCGGAGATAGAACCCTTTGTAAATTTGGCAAATATAGAAGCAGTAGCAATAATTCAGAAATATGAGAAATAATATCACAGAAATAGAAGTCGGCAAGAAGGTCTATTTGAGGCATCCGATCAAAACAAAAATTTTAACGCCGGAAGATGATATTATAGATATCGTTCTAAAAGATACTGAAGGAAAGCGAAAGAAGGGTGATATTATTGTCATGAGCGAAAGCCCTGTTGCGATAACCCAGGGAAGGGCTGTACTGGAAAGCGAGATAAAGATAGGGCTTCTCTCAAAACTTCTCTGGCGCGGAGTAAGCAAAGTACCATATGGAGTTGGCTTGCGTTCAAAAACAAGCATGCAGTGCGCTATAGATGAGTGCGGACATATCAGAATAATTATAGCAGCTATTGCCGGTGCTTTGGGGAAATTATTTGGGATACACGGACTATTTTACCGCATCGCAGGCAAGCAGGCAGCACTTGTCGATGCCGCCCACACATCTCCAGTACCGCCTTACAACACAACAGTTATCAAAGGACCTATTCATACGGATGAGATATGCCGGAAAATTCATGAATTAACGGGAAATGATGCCGCTATCATGGATATTAATGACATAGGGGGATCGTGGGTTATTGGCAGGTCTGACGGAATTAATGCTCGTCTTCTCGAAGAGATAATGGGAGATAATCCACAGGGACAGCAGATGGAACTTACACCCTTGTGCCTTGTGTGGGAGAAATAATGATTGTTCTTATTCTTGTTACTATTTTTACAGTATATTTTCAATATTTCTTTGCAGCTTCTCTTGGATTATGGGAAACGATTCCCAACCTTTTTTTACCACTGATTATTTATTATAGCATTGCGCGGGAGAATATTTCCGGTTATGTGCTTGCTTTCATCCTTGGAATAATTATTGATCTTAACCAGCCCTCGTCCTTTGGTGTTTCGTCTCTGCTTTTTCTTATTATAGCATTTTCCCTCAGCAAGCTCAAGAAATTACTTGGCAGGCAGCTGATCGGTGTAGGGTTTGCACTGGTTCTCATCACCAACCTGTTTTATTTTATACTTTCAGCAACGATATTCCTGATATTTAATACGGGTAATGCCCTTGCGTTTGGAAAGATAGTGGTTCTTTCTCTATATAATTCAGCATATTCTTTCATAATAATTCTCCTTTTATACTTGGCAGACCATCTTAAACTAAGCTTTGCCCAAAAATGAAAATTAAGCTGAAAAAAGCCGACCAGCTACTGATTCTCGTACTGGTTCTTTTTCTGACGCTTACCTATTTTTTATTTCGGATACAGGTCATAAAGGGTAATGATTACAAGGAAATTGCAGAGAAGAACTACTTTCGGATCATAAAAAAACCTGCACGCAGGGGCATCCTGTACGACCGCAATATGCAACCTCTCACAGAGAACATACCGTCCCTTTCTGTTTATATTGATATTAACGAAATTACTGATGCTGACAGCGTGGCGGCTTTCCTGTCCGGTAATCTTGGAGTTCCTGTAGAGGAAATCGCCGAGCTCATCTACAAGCACAGGTTCTTCAAATTTGCACCGGTTCTTGTGCAGGACAAAGTTAATATGGAAACCGCGATCAAACTTGAAGAACAGTGCGAAGAATATCCGGCGGTTATTATCAAGCCAGAAGCAATTAGGTATTATGACCTTAACTTTCATTATATTGGATATGTGGGAAAAATGTCATCTGCGGAGTATCAAAAGCTTAAGGACGGAGATTATACTAAAACCGATTATATTGGCAAAGTTGGTTTGGAGAAGTGTTACGAGACAGAGCTCAAAGGAGAAAAGGGATATGATATCATTCAAGTGGATGCAACTGGGCGACCACTTGGACTAATGAAAAAAAATTCCGGAAAACATTCTTTACCCGGCAAAGATTTTGTGCTTACGATTGACAAAAATATTCAAAATAAAATTGCCCGACTGCTCCCCAAAGATACTTCAGCCGTAGCCATTGTGATGAATTGCAAAACAGGTGGAATCGTCGCAATGGTGAGCACCCCGGAATATGATCCTAATAATTTTGTCACAGGAATGAATGAGGTTTATTGGAACCGGATATTGGAGGATGAAAACAACCCCCTGTTGAATAAAGCGATGAACGCAACCTATCCTCCCGGATCAGTTTTTAAACTTGTCGTAGCTGCCTATGCATTAGAAAGAAACCTTGTCGAACCGCATGAAATTCTCGTAGATTGCGAAGGCGGAGTAGAATATGGAGGAAGATTTTTCGGTTGTTGGAAAAAGAGCGGTCACGGGAAAGTTAATCTTCTCGATGCTATAAGAGAGTCCTGCGACTCATATTTTTACAAAATAGCAGAGATGATTGATCTCAATGATTTTAAGGAATTTGTAGAGGACTGCAATCTTCTTGAAAGCATTCCCGTTGACAAAATGCGCAGCAGAAGGGGCTTCTTTCCCACCTCAGAATGGTATGACAGAAATTATGGAAAATTGGGGTGGACACGGGGCAACCTACTGAATCTTTGTATTGGACAGGGCGAAGTGCTACTTACCCCATTATCACTGGCTTGTTTTTATGCCGGCATCGCCAACAATGGAATTGAGCTCCGACCACATTTTATAGATTATGCAATTAGAGATGAAATCACCGAAAAATACAAATATCCGCAATTGAGATTGCCCATTTCACAAAACACTCTTGATTTCTTGAAACAAGCTTTGTATGAAGCGGTCAATGCAAAAGGAAGAACAGGTGGAATGGCTCGAGTAAAAGATATTATGGTTGGTGGAAAGACAGGCTCTGCAGAAAATTATTATGGAGATACTCATGCCTGGTTCGTAGCAGTAGCTCCGATGAACGATCCCGAGATAGTTGTGCTTGTATTTGTGGAGCAGGGGGGATCGGGAGCGGACATCGCAGCAAAACTCGCGGGTAAAATATTAGGATATTATTTTGAGAAAGAACCGATATTGAGATATTAGAAGATGATGTAAAATATGAGTTGGATTTTTGGAATATTAAGAAAAAACAAACAGACCGTTATACCCAGGAAAGAATATCACCCATTTAAAAGCAAAGATAAATTCTCGGTTGAGACAAAAGATTACTATTTTGCAAGCGGAACCGGACATAAAAATAGTTTTTACAAATATAATCAAAAGAAAGATTCCGGCTGGATGGTTTGCGGAACCGGAATTTCTTACGAAAAAGATGCGTTTCGCTTAATGGATTTTCATGATTGGGAAGCATTCTTATCAAAGAAAAACAACAATATTCGAAACCTGAATGGACATTTTGTCATTGTTGAATGGGAACCGGGAAGTCTTAGAATAAAAAACGACCAGCTTGGAATGCGCGATATGTTTTTTGCAGACACCAAGAATTATCTTGCATTTTCAACAAGATTGGACTGGCTGATTCCTTTCATTGAAGGACCTGAAATAGATTTCGAGATTTTTAGCAGCAGTTGGCTTTGTGTAAATCCACTATCAGATGAATGTTTTATAACGAATACGGAGAGGCTTGGACAGGGAGGGTCTGCACGATTTGAAGATAATAATTTTACGAAGACTAACCAACCATGGTTGCCGGAATATGCACTTAGATTACCTGAAAAAAATTATTTTGAGTTAATTTCAGATTTCACCACACAAGGTATTAAACAGAACAGACAATTATTGTTAGGACTTTCTGGAGGACTCGATTCACGGTTGCTCTTGTCGATATTGCTTCAAAGAGATAGGAAAAAATGGCGCACATATACCTTTGGCGACGGTAATTTTCCAGATGCAATAATTGCAAAGAAGCTTGCAGCAAAACTTGGCTTCAACCACACAGTCATCTCAAATCTATTTTTAACTGAATCAAAAGACGTTGACAGGTTCGTTGATTTTGTACTTCAGACCCACACGTACATGATCGGTTCTTTATTTTATGAACAAGATCATTATAAACGGCTAAACAAAAAGAATCTAATAATAGATGGCGGGAAAGGAGAATACTGTACAAGAAGTTTCGCAAAATGGTTATCTGTAAAGGGCAAGAGAGCAATATTAGAAAGAGACACCCAAAAAATATTGAATTTAATTCCTCACTCAAAACCCAACATGTTCATTCATGATATAACGAAGAAGATGATATTTTCATGCCAGCAACAAATAGAAAAAATCATTGATATGATGCCTTCTATCAAGGATGTTGGCGGAGGTAACTGGATTGATATATTTACTATCAGAACACGCACGGGCAATATGGGTTCGGTAACCCAGACGCGACTTGATAATATTATTCGAAATTATATGCCCTACTTACAACCCAGCTTTCTGAGAAAGATGCTTGAGCTTCCTGTTAGTTTTCGAGAACGTAACAATGTATACAGGTCGATATTGCATAAAGGAAATTCGAAGCTCACACAATTTCCGCTTGTTAAAGACGTGAGCATAATTCCGTTCACCCTAAATAAGTATCTAGCGTTTATATTAGGCAAGCTGTTTGGGCGATTCCAGAAATTTCATACAACTAATTTTTCACAGTTATTTCTTATAAACAATAAGGAATTTATTATGGATACTCTTAAAAGCAAGGGAGTGAAAGAATATCCACATTACGATTATCATATGATCCAAAATATGGTTCAGGGGTATTATTCAGGACAGAACAATAACGCAAAAGGGGTTTTATGGTGGTTAACGTTTGATGTGTGGAGGAAGAAACTTCAGAATAGTCAAAAAATTACTTGTTAATTAAAAAATTTTTGAATTATTATATAGAATATAGGCGTGCAAAATTCTTGACACAGGAAGTGGAGCTAAAAATTTTTACTTCCTACAGCGGGAATAGCTCAGTGGTAGAGCTCTACCTTGCCAAGGTAGACGTCGCGGGTTCGAATCCCGTTTCCCGCTCCATTTTTTCCGGCGACATAGCCAAGTGGTAAGGCAGGGGTCTGCAAAATCCTTATCCCCGGTTCGAATCCGGGTGTCGCCTCCATGTTTATAGCGTGCCGGAGTGGTGGAATTGGTAGACACAAGGGACTTAAAATCCCTCGGGTTTTTTGCCCGTGCCGGTTCAAGTCCGGCCTCTGGTACCATATTTAACCCGCCATGTGCGGGTTTTTTATTACAAACATTGACAAAAAAATATCACAAAACTTATACATTTATTAAGAGAAAAAAATAGATGTGGAGCGAGTTATGAAATTTATTCTTTCTACGATTTTATGCATTATCTGCATCATCCTTCCGCTTGAAGGAGCATTCTTGCAGTATGCCCCCTCTGCAAAAATCGCGGCACTTTCCGGAATTTCCCAGCTTGACGGTTCTGCTTCATGCCTGTTCCTTAACCCTGCAAATATACGGCAGCAGTTCTCGGCAACCTCTTCATACACCATACCCTTTTCTTTTGAAGAGATATCTTATAAAAATATTGCGCTCTCTTATCGATTTGGTAAAACGACAATCGGGATCGGCTATCAGGATTTCGGAAACGATATCTACAAGGAGCAGAGCTTTATCACGGCAGCAAATATCAAAATATTATCACACTATTGGCTGGGAGTCGGACTGCGCTATCTTAATGATAAGACAAAATCCTTTGAAGCCCAGAATTCATATCAGGCAGACGTAGGATTTCGGGGAGAATATAGAAACCTTACATTCTCAACCTCTTACCTGAATCTGAACTTCGGAGAGCTGGAAAATGATCCCCTTCCACAGGAAAACAGAACGTTCATTTCATACACAATTGCGGAAAACCTGCAAGCCGGCTTCGGCTTCGTAAAAGAATTTGCCTACCCCTTTTCGTTTCGAGTCGGAATTTCTTATTATCCACTTAAGTATGCTGGTTTTTTTAGCGGATTTCACACTGAACCAAACCAGTTCACTGCCGGATGCGAATTCAGCTTCTCAAACATTAAGATACAATATGCCATCGAAACACACGAATATCTTAAATCAACGCATTATATCTCGATTCAATATGGGAAATAAATTATTTGCACTGGTTTTACTTGCCCTTATAGCTCTTTGCCCGCTTAGCGCAGAAGATACAGAAGAGCAGATGGAGAAGCTCTTTTCTTCGGAAGACGAAACCTATATTTCCACAGAATTGCAGCAGCGCCTGGAATATCTTGAAAAACACAAACTCGACATTAACAGAGCAGATTACGATGAGATTGCGGAGCTTCCATGGCTTTCGCCACAGGACGTGGACGCGATTCTTATTTATCGAAAAAAACATACTATTACGAGCAAAAAAGCATTGAAAAAAGCAGGCATCTCCGAATGCATCATAGAGGAACTTCAGCCCTATATTTCGTATCATTTACCAATGCCCGTCCACTTTACCACGCGGCAGAGACTGCAACTTAAAGACAACACAGACTATGATTCTCCGCTGAAGTTCTATCAGAAATATCAGGCGAACTGGCGAAATTTTTCATTGTACTTCCTATCTCAAAAAGATGAGGGAGAAAAAGAGTGGATCGATTACTGGAGCGCTGCTCTTTATGTAAAAGAACTTGGTTTTGTGAAGAGTTTTGCAGCGGGCAACTACAGGTTATCTTTCGGGCAAGGAATACTTTTTGCTCCCAAACTGGCGCTCTCGAAAGGCGGAAATGCAACTCACCAGCCAATCAAACATTATCAGGATATAAAACCCTATACATCCACAAATGAAGCATACTCGCTATTTGGATTTGCTGGAGATTTTTCTTTGTACGACCTTCACATTATTCCCTTTTATTCGGATTATGCGTTAGACGGAATTGTTGAAAACGGATGCATAAAAAGCATAGATATTACGGGATTTCACCGAAGTAGTGCAGGTCAGGATAAGAAGGATGCAATTCGGGAAAAACTTTACGGTGCTCATATCAGTTACGGAGGCCAAAACACATTTGGCATTACTGCTTATAGAGATTTATACAATCACCCATTTTGTGATTCGACGAAAAAACAATTTCAAAATCTTTATAGTGCAGATTATTATCTGAACTATCGAAATATTACACTTTTCGGTGAGGGTGCATTTGCGAACGGGGAAAGGGCTTTTGTTACAGGAATGTTATGGCAACAGGGCTTGTTCGAAAACATAATCCTTTATAGAGATTATGAGAAAAATTTTCCCACTTTTCATGGAAATCCATTTCATGGCGGAGGAGATTTTGATAACGAGAGGGGGTTATATTATGGTATTACCTATCGTCCCTTTACACGGTCTCGACTGGATGTTTATTTTGACGTCTTCCGTTTTCCCGAGGAAAGCACTTACGGCAACCTCCCTATTTATGGCTTTGATTCCTTTGTGCAGTTCGATCAAAAGTGGACAGCTTCTCGCATACGCCTGACCTATCATCACAAGCAGACAGAGCGGTGGCGAAGTTTTGATGAAATGAGCAAGCTCTACCAAGTTAAGCGAAATACCTGCAGGTGCGATTTTGTACAAAAGATAAGCGAAAAGATCGAGCTTAAATTTCGGGGAGAATTCACCTACCATCACTACACAAATACAGACAAGTATGACGCGGGGATCCTGTTATATCAGGAAGTGAAATATTTCATTACGCCTAAATTAAAGAACTATATCCGCCTTTGCCAGTATCATACTGACGATATCATCTTGTATATGTACGAGAACGATCTGGACGGAATAATGCTCAACTCTCAGTTCAAGGGGGATGGTGTTTTCGGATATATACTTTTAAAATATGATATTGGGCCACAACTGTCATTACAGGCAAAATATGCCGAGAAGATCTGGAAAGAGAAACAGATTAAAAGATCAAGACAGATAAAATTCCAGGTTGAAACAAGTTTCTGATAACAAGCGCTCTGGAACGGGTAAGGAAAAAATTGACACATATTCATAAACTTAGCTTCTCAACTTATAATATTATTTAGGAGGCACACATGAAAAAAGTGCTTTTACTTATTGTATGTCTGCTTTTTGTGAGCAGCCTGTATGCTTTTAGGGCGGGAACCACGTCTCTTGGTGGAACTGTAGCTTATGTGAGCTACAAATATAACGAAGACGCTAACCCAATCAATGTTATTATTATTAATCCTGCCCTTAGTTATTTTCTCATGGACAACATTGCGGTCGATGGTCTCTTTGAATATGTTAATGCGAACAGTGACGACATGGATGATCCCGAAACCGTGATGAAAATCGGTGTTGGTGGACGCATTTTCTTTGGCAATCTTTATGGAGGAGCTGGAGTACTTTTCACTTCAGAAAAGCATACTGGCGAACCAGGAGGAACATATTTAAGAATTTATGGCGGCTACCTTCTTCCCATCGTTGAAAATGTGTACCTTGATATAGCAGGAATGTATCAGATGGGCATGGGTAAATATAGTGGCGACGACTATGACGAGCAAGACAATAAAGGAGCAGAATTAGTCGTTGGGGCTGGTATAGAAGTATTTTTTGATACTGGCAGATAAATAAAATATTTCTTTGGATTTAGGCGGCAGGTGATTTCATTTGCCGCTTTTTTATTCGAAAAACTTGCCGGAAATATCACACCAAATTTCTCTATTACTATGTTCAGAGTGCGAAGACCTCAATCCGTAATAGTAAGAAAACAGAGAGTCCCGATGTTCATCTGGGGGCTCCTTCTCGCGGCAGCAATATTCGGTTTACTTCAAACAAAATATTGTCACAAGCAGCTTGATAAATATCTGGAAGTGAAGGAGATCAAGATAGAGACAGAAGCTCCCACCTATTGCCAAGTTTATTTTGAGATTGAGAACAAAGCGGGTTTTCAGATTAAAAGGCGCGTGATCGTACGGGTGTTTCACAAAAATCTGGAGCTTGGCTCAAAGATGATTTACGGGGTTTTCGAGACAGAAAGAACAAAGGGCTTTCTTACCACTATTGAATTCCAAGAAAAGGTTCTCAAGGGTGGTGAAGGCATAGATGAAGTCTCAGTAAGATTCTACGACTGACCATATCACGCATCAACAGGGAGAGTAATTTTAAACTGGCATTCGTCATCGCCAAGAAAAATGCTTTTTAGCATCTCGATCTCAACTGGTTTTTGCAGGATTGTTTCCCAGATATTTTTATAAAATCCAGCACTACAATAGCAGTAGTTTGAAGGTATGCTTTTACCTAACTTTACTGCATCCCGAATTCTTGGGCAGTGGCAGTAAATCTCTCTACGTTTTTCGGGGTCTTTTTCATCCAGGTATTGTTTAAGGTAACCACTTTTTGGAATTTTTGCAACAATGATTGTATTTCCTTTTTTGAATCCTGCAACACCCCAACCCCGGCGCTCCACTTCCGCGATCATTTTCTCGTCTAGTTTCAACACATTGCTAAGAAACCTCTCGAATTTCTCCTGCAATTTTCTATGAACGAGATCGACATCCCTTGTTTCTGCGTAGAGCTGCTTAAATTCTTCGAGCTCTGATTGAGGGTAATGGCACGCACTCTCAAGCAGGATTTTTCGGACTTCACTGTCATCCACAAATCTTTCAAGCCTATCCAGCGCGTGTTGCGTCCAGGATATGATATCTTCCGGGTTTGATTTTGAATTAAGACCTTCAGCCCCTTCCGTTACTTTTTGGGCTGTTTCCTCATCGGAGAACCGAGTAATATTTTTATGGAATTTGTTTAGCCAGTCGGTTTCGAAATCAAAATTTTCTGACATAATAAAAAAGACCTCTTGTATTTTTTAGCAAGTATACATACGGACACAGAAGGTCAAGAAAAACAGGCTTTATAGTTAATTCGTGTAATTTCTGTTTTTATTTCGGGTTTTACAATGACAAGAATCCGCCACAAGGACGGACGAGAGAGTTTATTTTTTCGGGGTACTAAGATATTATCTATTGAACTCCTCAAAGGTATCCATATACTTTTTAAGAATGTTTGACCTGCTGTGATGGCGTAGTTTTTCTTTTGCCTTTTCCTCAATCTGTCGGACGCGCTCACGTGTAATATCGAAAATATGACCCACTTCTTCGAGGGTACGAGGAGTTTGGTCGCCAATGCCGAAGCGCAGTTTGATAACGCGGCGTTCCCGCTTGGTGAGTGTGGAAAGCACTGCCTCGACCTGCTTTCTGAGCAACGTTCTCTCGGCAATCTTCTCGGGGGAGATCATATTGTCATCTTCGATAAAATCGCTGAGGGTGGTATCTCCATCCTCATCACCAACTGGTTTGTCAAGCGAGACAGGGCGCTTTGCGACAGTCATAATGCTTTTTACTTTTTCCACAGGGAGGTCCAGTTCTTGTGCGATTTCTTCGGGATAGGGCTCGCGCCCGAGCGCCTGCACCAACTTGTTGTGAGCACGGTTCACCTTGTTGATCGCCTCTGCCATATGGACAGGCACACGTATAGTTCGAGACTGGTCTGCGATTCCCTTTGTGATGGTTTGGCGAATCCACCAGGTGGCATAAGTTGAGAATTTATATCCCTTGTGATAATCGTATTTTTCTACGGCACGAATGAGACCGATATTTCCTTCCTGAATAAGATCAAGGAAGCTGAGCCCACGATTGTTATATTTTTTTGCAATGCTGATTACAAGACGAACATTTGCTTTTATGATATCATTTTTTGCCTGCTCTTTTTCACCCTGAGCTTTGCGAATGTTCTCCATAAGACGCTTGAGTTCTTCTGCGGTCATGCGGGTTTCGAGCTCTACCCTGCGGATCTTTCTCCGGTTGTTTTTGATTTTTCGAAGAGCGTCCATAAAAATGTGTGGATCGAGCCCGGTAAATTCAGCAACTTCATTAAAATCTTTTTTTCCTTTTTCTGCTTTTCTGCCCAGAGTACATATCTTTGCGGTGCTATAGCCCCTTATGTTGCTAACAGCGCCTATGCGTTTGAGGCTGACGTTGATGCGACCAAGCAAGCTGTTGATCCTGTAAATAAGTCGCCGGATCATCATGTCTGTGAAGCACAACTCTTCAAAAAGTGACATTATATGATCGCGGTTCTCTTTGATCTTCTCACCGACAGACTGAGTTTTACTGAATCGTTTAGATGGTTTTTTGTTGATGATCTTCTCGATCTCATCAGAGCGATCAAGAGCTTTTTTTGTTTGTTCATCAAGCAGGCATATAAGACGTTCGTTATTTTCTTTATCAAACCAACTACCGAATTCTATCTTCAATATCTGGTCTATTTTGATCTTGCTTTCACGGTAGCGTTTGATCACATTTTGAAATTCACGGAGACTGCTTCCGCAATTAAGGGTCATCTTGTTGATGGTAGTCTGTGCGTCCTCGATCCTTTTTGAAATGTGGGCCTCATCCTCAGGCGAGAGCAATGGAACTTTTCCCATATCCTTCAGGTACATTCGGACAGGATCGTCGTAAAAACTTATTTTAACTGATGCTTTTTTTGGTTTCGGAGCACGCTTTCTTTTGCGGATACCGCCCTTCATGGTTTGATCGAGAATCTCGAGTCCGGCATCCTTCAGGTCATTAAAAATATCATCAATTTTATCTAAAAAAATCGGATTCTCCGGAAGCAACTGATTTATTTCATCATAGGTGATGAAACCTCTCTCGTTCCCGCGTTGTTTTAATTCTTCAATAAATTCACTTATTGTCTTCATAAAGTCTCCGGGCACCCAAACAAAAACTTAGCTTAAAAGTTTCTTTACAGTACCGCCTTTAAAGTCCTTCTTTAATTGATTTATTTTATGCATAATAGCTTTCTTCTCTAGAATCTTTTCTTCATTATCTGGATGTTTAATAATATATTCATTAAGCGCCACTAAGTCAACATTTAACTTTCTGATTTGCAAGCCGGTCAGCATTTTTTCAAAATTATTTCTGGAAAATGGCAGTTCGTTGAACAGAAGGTCAGAAATGAAATCAGCATCTTCTGGATCAAAATAATCCAGGAGATGGGCTCCCTTTTCAGCAAGAATATCGGAATTTTCTTCGGTTTTGAAAAGTTTAAACAGCTTCCTGATAAGAGGATGAGTAAAATAATCAACCTCAATATCATCGAAATAATCCGCGCACTGCTCTGGATAAGAAAGAATTAGTTTTATGATATCTTTTTCTTCATGATAAGGATCAACGTGCAGGTTAAGCGGGTTTTTTGGCTTCCATGATTTTTTCTTGAGCGCCTGTAATGACCTGAAGATGTTCGTTTCGCTCACCCCGAAAAGGTTTGCACATTCCTGCACATAAAGCTCTTTTTGCACAGGATTTTCGATCACACCAAGGAATGTGATAACATCATTAAGGGCTTTTCTCTTGTTATCGAGATTTTTTTCAGCATGCCTTATTTCAAAGATGAAATTGTAGAATGTTTTTGCATCATCGATATAATCACGAAGCGCACCAGCGCTGTTTTCTTCGAGGAAGTCATCTGGATCGGTGTTGGGTGGAAGGATGATAAATTTTGGGAAAACAGACCGAGTGATAAATATATTAATAGCGCGTGCAGCGGCTTCTTTACCTGCGCTGTCGCTATCATAAAGGATGTAAATATTTTTTGTATATCTGGAAAGAAGTTTGACCTGTTCTTCTGTAAGCGCAGTTCCCAAGCTCGCAACCACATTCGTAAATCCATGGTGCCAGAGTGCTATCAGGTCAATGTTGCCCTCAACCAAAAGGGCAGAATCGTTTTTGATGATCGAATCCTTTGTCTGGTAGAGCCCATAGAGGTGTTTTCTTTTTTGAAAGATTGGGGTTTCCGGCGAGTTCAGATATTTTGCACCCCGGTCATCGTCTTCTTTATATATTCGGCTTCCAAAAGCGATCACCTTACCGTCCGAACTATACACAGGAAACATGATCCTTTCAAAAAATTTGTCCCGAAGGTTGCCATTTGAGCGTGTAAACAATCCGCATTTGGTGAGTACCTCTTTTGAAAATCCCTTCTTGATCAGATGAGCGTGAAGCCCGGCTTGTGTTTTTAGAGCCAGCCCAAGCTTAAAGGTCGTGATGTCTTCGTCCGAGACGTTTCTCGATTTCAGATATGCAAGCCCATCATTATCTTTGGCGGTGAGATTATTTTGATAATACCGCAGTACGGATTCATATATTCCATAGAGAGAGTTGTATAAGCTCTTATCTTCTTTGGACTGTTCCTTGTAAGCCGGGAGTTTTATCCCGACCCTGTCTGCGAGTTTTTTGACCGCTTCGGTAAAAGTGATCTTTTCATATTCCATAAGAAAAGTGAAGATGTTTCCACCCTTTCCGCACCCGAAGCATTTAAATATCTGCAGGCGTGGAGAGACCAAAAAAGAAGGTTTTGTCTCATTATGGAATGGGCACGGCGCCGTATAATTCGCACCACTTCTTTTCAGGGGCACGTATTCCCCGATCACATCTACAATACTATTTGCAGAGCGTATATCGTCGAGAAGATTTTGGTCGTATCGCATGACTTTAATTAAAAAAGGTATAAATTTTATGCAAGTTTCATGAACATAGTTTGTACATGAATTGTTCTTCCCATGACCTAGAACACTATTTCTTTATTTTGATTTTTACAAATTTTCGCTTTTACTCATAAACTTATTATTAATCCTCGGGGAATGTTCTTACAGCGTTAAAAACTATTTTATCCCCGTTAGAAGAAAAAACAGGATTTCTCCCTTTAGCAAGCCATTTTTGTTCTGTTCCGTCACTATTCATTATTCTAATACCACCAAAGACTATTTTTGTACCATCATTTGAAATCATTGCACAACCCCCTTCACCTAAATCAGTTATTTCAGTTCCCTCTTCATTAATGATAAAAATATGATCATTGGCTGAAAATACAATTTTGCTTCCATCCATTGACATAGAAATAAAATTATAGTCTAAGTGACCATTAAAAATACAATTGTTATTCTCACCATTTGTTCTAACAGAATATAATCCATAATTTTCTCCACTAAATTTATAATAAACTCTCTCTTCATTAATGGAAATTACTGGGTAATAATATCGAGATATATTAATATTACTAATAATCTCATATTTATTATCTCCCTTTTCATCCATAATTGATATTGTATAAATACTATCTGATATTGTTGTATAAACAATTTGACTACCGTCTGAGGAAAAGTGAGGATATATTTCGTAAATCTCTGGTGAATCTGTAAGGTTAATTAGGTTGTTTCCATCAATGTTCATAATATAAATATCACTAAGACTTTTTTCTATTGAATAAGCTGCAAAGGTAATTTTTATAAAATCTAAAGAATCTGTGCAAATTGAAGGTAATGCAGAATGAACCAATAACGAATCTGTTAGAGCTTTATAATCTGTTCCATCCAAATTCATAGACCAAATTCCTTTTTCTTCACGATTCACAATTATTTTCGTATTATCAGGAGTAAATTGAACATTCTCTGCTCTCTCCTTAATAATATAATTTAAACTATCACTGGTAGAATTTATTGTAGCAATCCAATCTTCTTGCCAATCTCCTTCACCTTCGTATGGATTTGTACAAGAAAATAAATATATAGTTGCAAGAAGTATAATAATTAATTGAATTATTTTCATAACACTACCTCTATTTATTTAAGGGATAATTAATAATTTAAAATATTACATTCATATTATTTACTATAATCAATAAGTTCAATATTCATATTTTTAACAAATCCTTTGTCCACATCTTTATAAGAATCAGATGATACAATTGCAGGAACAGCAACATATAGAAAAGGTAGCATTTTAGGAACTACTTTACTAAAGTAAAATCTCATTTCATTTTTAAGTTCTCCGAGCTGTTCGGATGTCATATCCTTACTTATACTTTCACTAAAAAGGGGTTCCAGATATGAACATTCAAAATATCCTACAGGCGTTTTTACTGTTTCTTGTTCCTTTACTTCATTCCATCTTGTTGTAGACCCATATACTTTTATGATATTTGTAGTCTCCTGAATTTTTTCATATACTTTTGTGTCATTTAACAGTACTGGTTCCTGCTTATTACCTTCTTCATCATAACCAAAAAGGTCAAGCAGAGTCATAGTTTTTAAATCAACAAGCATGTGCACTTCATTACCTTCAAATTTTTCCACAATCCATACGCCCCCTCTTTCTTCCTTTGTCACTTCAAGTTCAACTTCCGTATTATTCTTATCATCTCCAATAATCTTGTATTCAACCCTGTCTCCTACTTTTAAGTCTTTTCCAAATTGATATCTTGCTGACCATTGTAGCATAGCTGCCAACTGTTCCTGTGCTTCCTTTTCTATCGCTACATCTTCTTCATAGTCCCAATCCTGTGCAGTCAAAATATTGTTACTGCTTATGAAAAATGGAATTATTAAGTTTACAATTAAGCAGTAACGCAAAAGCTTGCTAATAGGTTTTCTTACCATTTTTAACATTTATCCTACGTTTGTTTCTTTATATTTTATTCATGATTTGCAAAAATGATGTTATATATAATTTTGTCAAATTAAATTTTTCATTATTGCTTATCCTTTTATATTCCATTTCAAATAAAATCTGCAAATCCTTTTTTATAAACGTTTCGATCCCTATGCAATATATTTTGATATATTGATATTTTACATTAAAAACACCACAGTCACGCCGTCTCCGCCCTCCTGGAGCGGGGCTGAGGCAAACTCTTTGATGCGTCTGTCGTTTTTCAAATGCTCCCGGATCTTCCGCCTGAGTTGCCCAGTGCCCTTTCCGTGCAAGATTCTAACTTTTGGATAATTTAACAGTATAGCTTTGTCAAGATACTTATCTAATTCAAAACGGGCTTCATCAAAAGTTAAGCCCATAAGATTGAGTTCAAAAGCAAAATCGTGGTCGATATCAGCATGAATGGAAATATCCGTATCGTCCTTATGCTCAACGTGTTCTTTACCCTTCGGAATTTCATATAGGTCAGTTTTTTTCACGTTGTAGTTCAATCCTTCAGCAAGAACGCGAGCAGTATTTTTCTCAATAGAATGCACTTTCCCAACCAGTTTTAACAGTTTGATATAAACCTCTTTACCAACGAAGATTTCTTTAGCCGGAATGAATTCGATATCAGAAAGCTCATCCTGTTTTTTTTCAATTGCAGTTCTTTCTTGTGAGATTCTATTTTTAATGTCATGTACTTTATCGTGATCTATATTTTTTTTAGCCCGAAACTGTTTTTTCAACTTGTCAATTTCTTGATTGAACTCCCGCTGTAATTGTGAGAGATATTCCTCAGAATCCCTGAGCGCCTTCTGCTTTCGTTCTTTTTCAATTTCCTTCCAGTTTTGCTCTTTTTTGTTCAAGGATTCCAATTGCTGTTCAAGAAGTTTGTTCTTAAGATCGAATTCATATAACTTTTGCGAAAGGTGGATTCTCTGCTGCTCAGTTTTTTTAAGAAGCTCGCTCAATTGCAGACTTTTCTGGTCAATAAGTTCCCGGGCTCGAGCTACAATATTTTCAGGGGAATGGTATTCTTTTGCAATATCCAACGCATAGCTGTTCCCCGGAAATCCGAGATCGAGCTGATAGGTTGGTTGCAGTTTTTCCTGATCAAACCGCATTGAGGCGTTTTCACAAAGGGGATGCTCCGAAGCAAAAATCTTGAGTTTATTCAAATGGGTAGTAATGATCACCTTTGATTTCTTGGCGATGAGTGCTTCCATGACGGATTGTGCAAAAGCAGCGCCCTCTTCGGGATCAGTGCCGGTTCCAAGCTCATCGATGAGCACAAGCGAAGACTCATCCGCGTCATCAAAAATTGCATTCAGCTTCTTAATATGAGAGGAAAAAGTGCTGATCGAGTCCTCGATGGATTGTTCATCGTTGATGTCCGTGAAAAACGAAGTAAATATCCCGACCTGAGATTCCTCGACAGGGATCATCAAACCCGAAAGAGCCATCATTGTAAGAAGTCCGGTTGCTTTCAACGTAACGGTTTTACCTCCTGTATTCACTCCGGAAATAACGATTCCACGGAATTCATCTCCAATATGCAGAGTGAATGGAATAATATTATTAGGATTTTTTATACTACTAAAAAGGAGCGGGTGCCGTGCATTTTTCAAACTCAAACGAGAATCGTCTATAATTTGTGGCATATGGGCATGAATACTTACGCAATAAAGTGCGCAGGCATTTAAGAAATCGACCTTCTGAAGAGAGTTAAGATTTTGCCACAACCCTTCTTTTTGATTTTTTAGCTCATTGTAGAGTTCTGTGAGAATTCTATGGATTTCCTGTTTCTCTTCTTCGGAAAGCGTATTTAGAGAATTGTTGAGTTCCATTACCGAGAGGGGCTCCACGTAGAATGACGCTCCCGTTTTTGAGCGTCCGTGCACAATGCCTTTCATTTGAGTGACACCACCCTCGCGAACCGGGATCACATAACGCTCATCCCGAAAGGTAACAACCTTATCCTGAATAACATTTTCGTAATCTTTTTTATCGAGAATGCTCTCCAGCTCGGAATAAATTCTCTTTCTGGTTTTCTGTTTATTCCTTCGCAAGGAAGATAAAATTGGGCTTGCTGTATCTTTGATTTCCCCACCGGCGTCGAATATCTTATCAAACCGTTTTTCCAGTTCCCCCATTTCGATGAGCCCGGCAATAAGCGAATGCAGCTCAGGAAAATTTTCGGGAACGATATCTTTATCTTTCTTAAGTGTATTAGCGATTCGGATATTGCTTCCAAACATAAGAAATTCGTCGATATTGAACTGCTCGTATCTGCCAAAATATTCAAACAGATATTCTGTATCTTCAAGCCCGGAAAGTGCAAAATGATGGCTTTGTTCGAGGTAATTGAAGACGTCTTGCAGTTCGGAAAGTTTCTTTTCTACGAGTGATTTTTTTCTAAGCGGAGCGAGATTTTCCACAAGCCGTTCTCCCAGGGGAGACACACAATATGAGGAAATCAAAGCTTTTACTTTATTGAATTCCAGTTCGTCAAAAGCGTTCTTCATGAAAGTGGAGAAACGGCGTCCGTTACGTCCTTCTGGAGTTTATATTGTAGCTTTAAAAGTTCCTTATAATAGGAGATGTTACGGATTTGGGAGTCAAGCTTGGTCGCTTCAAGAATTCGAGCGATTTTCTCATTGCTCCATTCCACAAAAGGTGCGTTTGTAATGGTTGTCTGGGTTTTTTCCTGAAGAGGGAGTATTTGTATGAAGAGCGAGAGCAGAAAGATCACGATCATTGCCTGGAAGCAGCCAAGAATAAATCCAAGCAGCTTGTCCAGCAAGCTTAGATGGAGCGCTTTAGCCACCCTCTTTAGGATTTTTACAATGATGGCAATGATAACCATCACGATCAGAAAAATCACAACCCCGCCAAGTATGTGCGAGGTTTTTACCGAAAAATGGAAGGTGTTCTGAAAGAAAACGGAAAATGCAGGACCCAGCCGGATCGCAAGTATCAGTGCTACGATCCATCCGATGAGACGGGCGCTTCCTTTGATGAATCCTGATATAAAACCAAAACCCCCGAAAACAAGAATGATTCCGAAGGTAATGATATTAATAATATCCATTAAGGTTTACGTAAAATTATCGAAACACATTAGCGCGAACGAAATCTAAAACTATTACGTTTAAGTTTACGTAAAGTTGCCTTGAGCTCTCTGCGCTTTTTATCGCTGGGCTTTTCGTAATAACGGTTCTTCTTGATATCAGAAAGAACGCCCGAGCGCTGCACCTTCCGGTTGAAGCGGCGAAAAGCACCTTCAAAGCTCTCGTCTTTACCAACTACAACTTTGGTCACTAGATATCACCTCCGGTAAATTTATATATAAAAAACAAAACAGTGATTTTCTATGTCAACCTTTGCGGTGATATTTATTATGAAAACATATAGGTCAAAGGTTTTCCTTTGGAAAAACTGAGATTCTATTCCACAATTTCAATACTCTCAATAATAGCATCCTGAAGCGGTCTGTCTGCAGGGTTTGTATCCACAACAGAGATGGCGTTCACAACATCCAGCCCCTCGATAACTTCTCCAAAAACGGTATATTCTCTATCAAGGAAGGGGTAGCCACCGAGAGTCTTATAGATTTCTCTTTGTTCGTCAGTGTATTTGAATCCCTTTCTTTCCTCGACCATAGTCATTTCATCTTCAGTCCAGGGGCGTCCTACAACGATATAGAACTGCGAGCCGGAGGAGCGTTTCTGCGGGTTAACCCGGTCTCCCTGGCGTGCTGCTGCGAGCGCGCCCTTTTTGTGGATAAGGTCTTTGCGGAATTCAGCCGATACTGTATAACCGGGACCGCCTGCACCAAGCTGTTTTTGGGGCATCGCACCTTTTGAGTCCGGATCACCTGCCTGTATCATAAAACCGGCAATAACCCTGTGGAAGAGCGTGCTATCATAGAAACATTCCTCGACCAATTTAAGAAAATTATCTCTATGCTGCGGCGTGTCATTATAGAGCTTGATTGTGATATCGCCATAATTCGTGTGCATTTTTACTATCGGGTCTTTCACGATCTCCTCTTCTGCTTGTTCGTTATCCTGTGCAAAAAGGAATCCGCCGCAGGAAAGCAGAACGATCGAGATGACACCTGCCAGAACTAATCGGAAGATTTTCATTATAATGAACTCCTTTTCATTGTGATTGGGAGGTTTATAAAAATTAAGCACAGGGTGTCAAATTTTACTTAACATAGATCGAATCAGGAAAAAGTTGACAGCTTCGATATGTAAAGATTGTCACATCTGAACATAAAAGTTCGAAGAGTAACTATGAATGTAAATATCGAATGCAGAATTTTGCACACAGAAGAAGAATTTTCCAGATGGAATGAATTTGTAGCATCGACCAGCGCATGCCCGATCATTCAATCCTATGAATGGGGTGAATTCAAGCGGATATCCGGATGGGTGCCGATCAGAATTGCCGTTATTGAGAACGGCAGTATCGTCGGTGGCATTTCCGTTCAGAAGCGGAAAATCCCACATATTGGCAAATGCCTTTTCTATGCACCTCGCGGACCCGTCATTGATGTAACAAAACGTGAGTATTTTTCTGTTTTGGTGAATAAAATTTCTGAAGTTGCAAAACAGCATAACGCGATTGTCCTGAAGATCGATCCTGAAATTGATGAAGATGACGAAACAGCACTAAGTATTTTGCATGAGTATAATTTCGATTTTGTAAAAAAACAGATCCAGCCACGAGCAACATACTTTCTCGATTTGACCAAATCTCTTGAAGATATTCTCGCGGGCTGTGAATCCAAAACTCGGTACAATATTCGCCTTTCACTGAAAAGGGGAGTAGAAGTAAAAGAGGAAACCTCACTGGAAGGCGTCAGGAAATTTTATGATATTTATGAGACTACTGCAAAACGCGACACCTTTATAATTCATAATTTTGAATATTACAAGCAAGTGATTACACTCATGGCAGACAAGGGCATGGTGCGTTTATTCCTTGCCTATTATGACAACGTTCCTGTTGCAGGAGTGTATATCTTTGCGTTCGGGCAAAAAATATGGTACATGTACGGAGCTTCGTCGAATGAATATAGAAACGTCATGCCGAACCAGGCACTTCACTGGCATGTGATACAATGGGCAAAGCAACAGGGTTACAAAATTTACGATCTCTGGGGAGTACCGGCTCATCCCCGCGAAGGACATCCGTTGTATGGCGTGTATCGTTTTAAAAAAGGATTTGGTGGTGAGTTCAGGAAATTCATCGGCATGCACGACTATGTGTTCAAGCCCTTCTGGTATAAAATCATGAACAGCGGGATAAAAACCTATGTCTCGGTGCGCAGTCTTATCAAAAAAGGCAAAATATCCGATTCGCTGGAAGAATAATGATACTACAAAAAATTCTTGAAAACCTGGAAGATTATACTGAGCTCGGCAACAAGCCCACCCGTGATATTGATATATCCGGCATCTCTTTTGACACACGGAATCTCGAAAAGGGTGACCTCTTCGTCGCGATAAAGGGAATTGATGCAGATGGGCATAAGTATATAAATAAAGCTATCGAAAAAGGGGCTTCAGCAGTCCTCTTTGAAGATGAGACACACAAACTACAGGATAAAAACATTCCCTTTATAAAAGCGAGAAATTCCAGAGAAGCATTAGCTCGCATCGCTGCAGCATTTTACGGATTCCCCGCAAGAAAGCTGAAAATTATTGGCGTGACAGGTACTGATGGCAAAACGACCACCTCGACACTCATTCATCATATCCTGAATGAAACAGGACACAAAGCCGGATTGATCACTTCGATAAATGTTATAATTGGAGATAGAGTATTCCAAACAGGATTTCATACAACGACACCCGACGCACTTTCAATTCAAAAATATCTGGCAGAAATGGTTGCTGCAGGAACTGAATATGCCGTGATAGAAACTTCATCACACGGACTTGCTCAATATAGAGTGGAAGCATGTGAATATGATATTGCTGTTTTGACAAATATAACATCCGAGCATCTGGATTTTCATAAGTCCAGGGAAGAATATATACATGCAAAAGCTCATTTATTTGAGCTTCTTTCTTTATCATACAAGAAGAACAACGTTCCTAAAATAAGTGTGCTCAATTATGATGATCCGTCGTACAGCACTTTAACAAAATATGATGCCGATCAGCATTTTTCTTTCGGACTGAGTAATAAAGCAGATTTTTGGGCTGATAAGATTTTGCACAATGAAACCAAGTTAAAATTCAATGTCCACACACCGATAGATGAATTTGAAATTGCAAGCCCTCTTCTGGGAGAATATAATGTGTATAATATCCTCGCAGCGGTTACTGTTGCATATTCGCAGAACATTCCCAAAGATAGAATCATCTCAGCAATTGATTCATTACAGAACATAAAGGGTAGGATGGAACTCATTCCACACACGCATGGGGACTTTAATGTGATAATTGATTTTGCCCATACTGCAAATGCGCTTGAGCAAGCACTCCGATCAGTTCGCGTATTTACAAAGAACCGGATTCATGTTGTATTTGGGAGTGCTGGGCTTCGGGATATTCAGAAGAGAAAAGAAATGGGCATCATCGCAGGAAAACTTGCTGACAAGATTTACATCACTGCAGAAGATCCACGCACAGAATCTGTGGAAGCAATCATAGAAGAGGTAGCCACGGGCTGTGCGCAGGAAGGAAGAAAAGAAGGCATAGATTTTTTTATGGTCCCGGACAGAGAGGAAGCAATAGAAAAAGCGATAATTTCTGCACAGGATGGAGACACGGTCATCACGTGTGGAAAGGCACATGAAACGACAATGTGCTACGGTACGCATGAGCTTCCCTGGAGCGAATATCTGGTTGTGCTAAATGCACTAAAAAAGAGAGAATTAATGTTGACAGAGAATCCGGCAGTTAAAAAAGAGTAAACTATGATAGTTGGAATTGGTACAGACCTTGTTGAGGTTGAACGAATAAAAAAAGAGTTGGTTTCTCACGGCGAAAAATTCATAGATATGCTTTACACTGAGAAAGAGAGAACCTATTGTACTAGAGCCGAAAATCTTGCAATTCAGGCACAATGTTTTGCAGCCCGGTTTGCTGCAAAAGAAGCATTTCTGAAAGCTCTTGGTTCGGGTTTGCGCGGCGGCTTGAAATGGAAGGATGTTGAGGTTATTAATAACGAACTTGGTAAACCGGAGATCCGAATACGGGATACTGCAAAGAAGATTTGTGAAAACGCCGGAATTAACGGAATTTTCTTATCCCTTTCCCATACGAAGGACTCTGCAATTGCAGTAGTAGTTTTAGAAAAAATAAATTGAAATCGGAGGAATGAATGCAGAAAATACTTGTCACTGGAGCTGTAGGTCAAATTGGTTCTGAGCTCATAATGGAATTACGAAAAAGATATGGTAATAATAATGTGGTTGCTGGTGTTCACAGAACCCAGCCGGGGGAAAAGTTAACAAATTCCGGTCCTTGCGAAACAGTCGATTGTACAAATGTTGAACAATTAAATAGTGTGGTGAAAAAGTATAACTTCGATACGATTTACCACCTGGCTGCAATTCTCTCTGCGGTTGCAGAGGAAAAACCAAATCTCGCCTGGAACGTGAACATCAACGGACTGTACAATGTACTGGAAGTAGCTCGTGAACAAGGTTGTGCTGTTTTCACCCCCAGCTCGATCGGCGCATTCGGAGAATCTACACCGCTCGACAATACACCCCAGGACACGATTCAAAGACCAAGCACCATGTACGGCGTCACCAAAGTTGCCGGAGAACTGCTCTGCGATTATTATTTTAAACGATTTGGAGTGGATACGCGGGGTGTTCGATATCCCGGTATCATCTCAAACGAAACGCTTCCTGGCGGTGGCACGACAGATTATGCGGTCGAGATTTATTACGAAGCCATCAAAAATAAAAAATATACATGCAACCTGGGCAAAGGAACATACCTGGATATGATGTATATGCCCGATGCGATAAAAGCCGCAATAGATCTCATGGAAGCCGATCCTGCAAAGCTGAAGCACAGAAATGCCTTTAATGTAACGACAATGAGCTTTGACCCGGAAAAGATCGCAGCATCGATAAAGAAGATCATTCCCGAATTTGTGTTGAATTATGATGTCGATCCTGTTCGCCAGGCAATTGCAAATTCATGGCCAAATTCCATGGACGATTCCGATGCCCGTGAAGAATGGGGCTGGAATCCGGAATATGACCTCGAAGCAATGACAAAAGACATGCTCGAAGTATTATCAAAAAAATTAAAATAAGCATATAAAAAATATATCTGGAGGAATAAATGCCAGTAAACAGATTAAAAACTGCGCTTGAAAAGGAGTTGAAAGAGTTAAGAGAAACCGGCAGAGATAAAGGCGCCGAAATGGTCATTACAGACGTGATAAAACCGGAAGGCAAGTTTGGTCCACGTTTTTGCATCAAAGGAGCTGGAGATAAAAAGTTCATTAAGATGAACTCAAATTCCTATCTTGGAATGTCACTTAATCCCGAGGTAATAAAAGCTGAGGGAAAAGCTGCTGAAAAATATGGTGTTGGACCCGGTGCGGTGCGTTTTATCAGCGGTACCTATACTCCACATATCGAATTGGAAAAGAAACTTGCAGAATTCCACGGAAGAGAAGCAGGTATGATATTCAGCTCTGCGTATGTGACAAGTCTGGGTGTGATATATCCATTAATGACCAAGGAAACGGTGGTGGTCAGCGACGCGCTGAATCATAACTGTATCATCCAGGCGATCCGGCTGTCCCGCCCGGCAGCAAAGCTGATCTGGAAGCACAATAATATGGAAGACCTGGAAGCACAATTGCAGGAAGCTGTCGGAAAAGGTAAACGCTGCATGGTAATTACTGACGGCATCTTCAGCATGCGCGGTGATAATGCCCCGCTTGATAAGATCGTAGAATTGTGCGATAAATATGATGATAAGTTCGAAGAAGGTGTTGTTTGTATTGTTGATGATTCCCACGGTGTCGGAGCACTCGGTAAAACCGGACGTGGAACCGAAGAATATTTGAATACAAAGGTTGATGTGCTGGTTGGAACCATGGGTAAAGCATTTGGTGTGAACGGCGGATATGTTGTGACCTCCAAAACGATCCTCGATTATCTCAGAGAAAAGGCCCCGATGTATATTTATTCCAACCCGATCACAAACTCGGAAGCAGTTGCGGTGCTGAAGGTTCTGGAAATCCTCGATTCACCGGAAGGACTCACGCGGCTTGCCCACCTTGCAGAAATGACGGAAAAATTCCAGAATGGGTTGATCGAGCTTGGCTACGAGACCATCGAAGGACCTCACCCTGTGGTGCCGTTAATGGTTCGTGATACACCCAAGACAGCAGATATAGTTAAATATCTTACAGAAAATGGCGTGCTTGCCACAGGACTGAACTTCCCTGTAGTACCAAAAGGTGATGAAGAGATACGATTCCAGGTAAATGCCGACCACACTGAAGCTGATATTGATTATGTCCTCGGAGTTTTGAAAAAGTATAAAGAAACACACTAGTACCACTCAATTAGATAAAGAAAAAGCCCTGACAACATGTTGGGGCTTTTTGTGTTGTATAAGTTAATAATCAGCTTTACGTAATAGTCTTTATTATTCTAAATAATCTTATAAACAATCATCCCTTTTTTAAGTTGAGATTTCGAGTAGCAAGTTTTGATGCCCACGATAGAGTCGACCTCAGCAGATTCAACGGGATTTGTATTTATTTGTAATGATGATACTTCTTCTTCCAAAAAACCGGAATGTGTAAAGAACCCAATTCTATCATTAACATCTATTGTATCTAACAATTTCACAGAAATAACATTTATTTCGTTATAATAATTTTGTATTTGACCGATTTCTTTATAATGAGATGGAATTATATTAAATCTTCCTTTTGTATAGAAATTCTCTTTGATATTATCAAAACTCCAGCCCCATTTCATCATTGCCTTTATTATCAAATGTAAATCCCATGTTGTTATTAGAAGTATATCGTTAGCAATTGCATCTTTTATTTGTTGTTCTGTAAATACCGATATGTTATTTCTTTCAAGCGGAGGTATATTTTTTTGATGGTTTACAACAAATACACCGCTTATATCAGTTATTTTCCATTCCTTCATCCTCCGCCTTACATATTTTACTACCTGAAGGACGTCTGATTCTTGTGGGGGTGAAGATAAACCTTTAACCTCAACTAACAATTTAGGAGAGAAATCTAAAATCTGAACATCTTCCTGTTTATTTTTTTCATCTTCTTTAGAATCAACATCTTCGATTTTTTGAAAACCAATATAATGTAATGCATTAATAAGCGAGCCCACAAGTTCATCATCACCCTGAATCAGGATGTTGTGTAAAAAATCGAATTTATCTCTTTCCCGAGTAATAATTTTCTCTACACTTACAATTTCATCTTGTGCCCGATTTTTTATTTTTTCAATCTCTTTTTTAAAGGATATTATTGATGGAATTTCATATTCATCTCTTTGAATCCATTTAGAACCCTCATAATGAGGAAAAAGATGTGGTGATATTTCAGGTAAAACCTCTTTTACTAGTGTTAGAATTTGAGAGGGAGTTTTCGACATTTGAGGTAAAATCAAACACTTTCCTTTATGATTATTAAAATAAATGTATGCAGCAATAGGATCACCAAATTTATTTTTTAAAATTGTTTTCCATTTTCCGTTTCCTAACCAAACAGGATTAAAACTTGTAGTGTATCTAAAATCGCTAAAGTTTTTCCTGAAAAAATCAGATAATGAATGTTGGTTATCTGGTATAACAATTTCCTCCCCTGTAATTGATTTAATTTCAATACTACCGCTATTGAAAAATGATAAAAATGACCAATTATCCATATTAGCATTTTTTTCAATTTGAAAACTAGAGTATTTATGATTTCCCCATACTAATTCATAAGATTTCCTTGGTTCAGCAAAAATAACAAAGAGCCCTCCATAATCTAGGATTCTATCAAAACCTTCTGATTTATATAGCATTGATAATGGTCTGGGATCAATTTTACCCCAACTACATTTCGCCCATAGATTTGTTTCTTCCAAAGGTCTTAGATAATTTTTATTTATTGGTTTTTCAATTGGTTCTTCTGCTTTTAGGTTAATAAAGACTATTTCTTTTTCGTTAATATTATCTATATTACCTAATGAAGAACAATATATTATTGGCTCATAATCTGCGGAGATTTTAACTTTATATGGTTTCCCAAAACTACCCTTTGATACATTATATCCTAAGTCTGATATCATGTTAAAAACATCATCAGGCATATCAACTAACAGAATCTTTGGTTTTTCAAATTTCATAACATTTTTTCTCACATTACTTTATTGTTGAGTTACATGAAGTACTAGTTTTCTACACAGTTTAATTGTCAAATTTATTAATATTATTGAAAAGAAATGATTTATAAATTTAAATGTAATAGTAAATACAGCTAATATTTATTTGATAATAATCAAGAATCTTGCAGGTTGTAAAATACAGTTAAAAATATTAAATTACTGTTTTTTCCCCACCAGCTTCTCCCCAATCTCCTCCATATTCTCAAAAAACAAAGTAGGGTGTAATTTTTGCAACGCAGCAGGATTAGTATATCCCCATGCAACAGCCCCAAGATCGAGCCCGACGTTTTGTGCAGATTTGAAGTCCCGCAGTTCGTCTGCAATGTAAATCGCTTCCGAAAGAGGGATTTTGCACTTGTGGGATATTTTCTTTAGCTTGGCTTCTTTGCTGAAGAGCGAAACGCCGCATTCATAATCTGTGACTAAAGCACTCAGGTCAGCACCAAGCACCGATTTCACGTTTTCTTGGGAGTTTGTGCTTACTACTGCAAGTGTAAGTCCTGCATCATGTAATTTATGCAGCATTTCCGGCACACCATCAAAAAGCTTGATCGTATGGATCTCTTTTTTCATGAGTCCGCGCATGTGGGTGGCGATCAGCGGGAGCTTGAGCATGGGAAAACCGACGTGCTTTAACATATGTTTCGCATCAAAATTTCTTAACTCTTCGACCTCCTCATCCTTTATATGTTTAAAGCCGTATTTATCCGCGACAGCCCCGATGTTCTTTACAAACCAGGGAAACGTATCGGCAAGAGTGCCGTCGAAATCCAGTATGATCAATTTATATTTCAAAAGAAATCCTTTTCTATGAGAATATTACTCAAAACTCCACACACAAACCAACACCAACTTCCATCACCGGAGCAACCTTTGCCAGCGCGCATTTCGAAGTAAAATCAGTACAATGACACGCATAAAGTGCGGTCAGGTTAATTTCTTTAATATATTCCAAAGTTCCGGCAAGCTGTTCTTTGGGTGGGTCTAACAGGTGCAATCCGCCGATAATGGCAACAATGCGATCATCATCACAAACTTTTTTTGCATGCTCGGTTATATTGCAGATCCCTGCATGTGAACATCCTGTGATGATCACCAATCCTTTCTCTGATTTGTAAGCAAGCGCAGTATCATCAGGAACGAGATCATCTTCTTTTTCACCCGCTTTTCTTCCTATTGGAGACATGGTTTCAAATGGAAATACACGCGGTATCTCTCCAAGAAATATGAGGTTTTCAGTGAGGGCAACGGGGTCTTTGCTAAGTTGTAATGCAAAGTGTGGCTGAATTTTATTTTTGGAAAATAACGTTCCGATCTCACCGACCCCATCGACATAAGTGCTTACGAAGATCTTTGGGTGTGCAATAAGCAGCGGTTTTTGAAAGTTCTGTTTCTCAAGGCGTGCTTCTGTATATTCGCGGATTAGTGTCTCGATGCCCCAGGTGTGGTCAAGGTGTGAATGTGAAAGGACAAGGTAATCCAGAAAACGCAGATCGATTCCCATTTTTCGGGCATTCTCAAAAAATATATTACTGTAGCCGCAGTCAAAGAGGATCCTTTTTTCTTCATCCTCAATAAAGAAAGAAAGTGCCGGTTCTCCAAGAAAATATCGGTCGATGTAAGTATTATTGTCCACGAGAACTATAAGTTTCATGTTTTATGCTCCTGTGTTGTGAGAATATTTTTAAGATTATCATTTCTGTCAATTTATTGAAAATGGGTGTTTGGGACGAAACTATCAAATCAAAATGACATAAGGGACTGGTGAATTCTATAGGGGTATTTTTTTTTCCTTTATCCACCCCTTTGCCTGTTCAAGCTGATCTGTGGGGAAAACCTTAAATTGCCCATGCACGGTGAAACCCCAGAGTCTTACCCCATCGGCAAGCCGTTTGATATACATTGTAATCGTATCACCTTCAGCTCGTTCAATTGACATCGGTATCCTTTCACCTTTTGGGACAGTGATCAACACGGCAAAATTGCCGGGACGGAATCTTTTAGCCACCTCAGGAGCAATGACATCAATGACATAATCCGCAGCATTGAGGTCTTCCTTACGTGTAATGGTGTGTTTCATTTAACTTCTCCTTATTATTTCTTTATTGTTATATTCGAATAGTTGGATATACATAAGAAAAAAAATTTATCTCTCAAGTATTTTGATTATCTCAATCGTGAACTCATCGACGACTTTATAACAGACCTGATTTCCCTGGCGTTTGCTGATGCAAATCCCAGCTTCTTTTATAATTCTAAGGTGCTGAGAGATAGTTGACTGAGGCAAGCCCATCTTCTTCTGGCAAACAGACACATTACATTAGTCGTGATATAGCCCAAGTACGATCTTCAGCCTGTCAGCATGGGACAACGCTTTTAAAATTTTGCACGTTTGATCAATATCGTATTTCATGATTTTAATAAAATGTATTTTTTTTGATAAAGAGTTGGGGATGTTTTTGATTGTCAAATTTTTCTATGTTGTATATTGAGTCATATTCAAATGTATTTCAGGTAAATCCAAGGTAAGAAACTAACATTTGACAAAAATATTTTATTTATTTGATATCTAACCATATTTAATGGAGATGATAATTTCTTAAATATATTTGAATATGTGTTTTAGGCATTGAGTTATAATTTCCATCTGGTTTAAATATAGATTGTATTTTTTTTGATATAACTCTAATTAGATTCTACCCAATCATCTTAATCCTTACTGCGAATCGATAAGCACTCCACGATCTTTAAGAAGCAACAGGAAATGATGGCTAACTCAATAATAAGGAAGTAGTTTTTAGTAGTAAAATTTATGAAGAACAAAAGACTTTTACACCAGAGGAAAGATAGCATGAAAAGATTATTTTTTATTATAGTTTTCGTTTTTATTAGCACCCGATTATTCTCCATCGATTATATCACCTCGCCATTAGTCTCAGGCATATATGAAGATGTTGTCATATCAAACAATACCGCATATCTGGCAACACAATGGTGTGTTATGATCCTTGATGTAACAGACAAAACAAATCCGGAGCTTGTGAATATTGTTCCTTTTAATATGGCATATTACCTCAGTATTCAAGATAACCTTCTTTTTGTGAGTACACTCGTATCCTCCTTCGGGACATATGATAATAAAACTTCTATATATGATATCTCAAATCTCCATGAACCGATTCTCATTTCTGAAATCGATGAATCAGCCCAGAGATTTGTCGTACGAGACACATTGCTGTTCATGCAAACCCAGGAATTCGTGGGCGATGAGCTGACATATAAGTTGAAAATTTATAATATCAACAATGTCTTCTCTCCAGTTCAGATTGCCGTGATAGATAGCGTGAAATCTTTTGACTTCCATAACAATTACCTTTATACAGCTAATACGATATATAACGAATCAGAAATTCATTTGAGAATCTATGAGGTGGAGGATATTCTAAATATTTCATTATTAAACGAGCTGAGCCTTCCGCTATCATATGCAAGCAATAATGATCCATACTTATTGATAGACGGTAACATTATTTATATTGCTGAATGGAATTCTTACTTTATTCTAAATATTATAAATCCTTTATCACCAGCTATCTTGAGCTATACAGAGAGTCTTGGATTAATGGATTGGAATAACAAATTTGTAAAATATCATACCTATTTATACCTGAATGGAGGGAAGATCATTAATGTGTCGAATCCTGCAAATCCGGAAATTGCCGGCAACTATGATCCGCCCTGGCCACCGGGAAATGTGATCACAAGCGTGTATGTTTTTGACGAATATCTTTATGTCACGAACTGGGAATATGGATTTTATATCATGGACTTAACAAACCCTACTCAACCTCTTCAAACATACTGGTATGAAAATACTGATTTCTATGAAGGCATTGATATTAAAGATGATTATGCATATATCTCATCCATGCGGGGAGTTACAATATTAGACATTTCTTTACCAGAAGAGAGCGACGTTATTGGGTCATATCCATATATTAATTGGAGTAGTGATATTTGCACGGATGGTGTTCTTGCTTATGTTGCATGTGGTTATGGACTTGTAATATTAAATGTGAGCAATCCGGCTAATATGTATCCTGTAGGCGATTATCAGGGATGCCTAACACGGTTAGCAAAAAAAGAGAATCTTATCTTTGCTGTTGATAACATCTGGGGTGTTCTGGGAGTATATGATGTCACAAATCCTAATAATATACAATATCTTGGTGGCTATAGTTTTGCAGATAATCCCAATGCATTGTGCGTAAAAGACAACCTGCTTTTTATCGCAGATGCCAACTTTCATACCTATCAAACTAATTACAATGGCGGATTGAGAATTATTGATATATCTAATCCGGCAAATTTGGATCTTATCGCTACAATAAATCCGGATACAACACGATACTACCGCTCTCTTGCCCAAAAGGACAATTATGTTTTTATGGGAAGCAATGAGCATGGGATATATGTGTTTGATGTTTCAAATCCAGCACAGCCCTACCAGGTGAATTATATAGAATCGAACCGCTCATCTTTTGCTTTGGAAGTCCAGAATAACTATTTATATAATGGTGTGCAGATCTTTGATATTTCGGACATCAATAATATTATTTTGATTGATTCGTGTACATCGGTTTGCGGACCCGGAGTACCATGGTCGATTGCAGTTTATGGCAACTATATTTTTGAAGCTTCTACCTATGCTGTGAATCTATATTATTCTGACATAGTCACAGATATTGACGACGAATTTAATGAAAATATTACAAGCAAGATATACCTTTATCAAAATTATCCCAATCCCTTCAATTCCTCTACGACGATTCATTTTGGCTTAAGAGAAAGAAATCGTGTAAATCTATCAATATATAATATCAGGGGTGAACTTGTTGCAAAATTACTCGAGGGCATACTGAATCCCGGAACTTATACGATCAACTGGAGCAGTAAAACAGGTGTCGATCCTATGAACTCAAGCCCACTTTCGAATGGGGTATATCTCTATAAATTACAAGCAGGAGATGGGGTTATAATAAAGAAAATGCTATTACTGCGTTAATCAAGAATGCTATCATTTCCATAATGGGCTGAGGGATTACTCGCTAAGAAAATCCAGCATGAGAGCATTCGTTTCTTCTGGTTTTTCCATTCCGATCAAATGAGCAGAGTTAAGGACTTTAATAGTGATATCCGGCACCGAAGACATAGATCAGGCGGATTTTTTTATAGATTTTTACCTTTTCCTCAACCGCAGGCATGACTACAGTTTTGTAATCTTCAGCAGTGAGCTCTCCTATTGCAGTGAAACCCAGCACATTATCGGGCAGGTCTTTCATTCTTTCTATCATGAGGAAACCCCCAGACTTTTTTATTATAAACGAGAAAAAATATTTAATAAATGGTAGATTTGCTGTCAATTAAAACACGCGAGTCCCTACTAATGATTTATCAATATGCAAAACCTCAAAACAAAACTCCAACTCCCACCTGTGTTCCATAAAGCTTACGGGCAAAATTCGCATTACCCCACACGCGCAACAGGAATTTCTTAAAGATCGTATAATCGATTTTATATGTGAAGCCGGAATAGCCATCTTTACTAACATCCGCATAGGTGTAACCGAGCATTATACTCGAAGTACGGTCATTAAATACATAATTAAGATTCGCGGTTAAACGACCGAAAAACATATCTGATCTGTAACCTGCCAAGAAATAAAGCTTGCCCGTAATACCATATTTTATTTCAACCGCAGGCAGCAATGACTTCAGCCCGGGTTCCTCTCCTTCACTAAGGATAAGTACATTTATACCGAGTTTCAAGGCGAGAGATTTATAAAGGATATGAGTAGATGGCTGGATAATAATCGTACTTTCTTTATATCCGTAGTATGAAGTGTAATCATCCTGAAGATACCAGGCGTTTAAGCCGAAACCATTTATGTTTGGTAAGGGAGTATAAACTATCGATATGTTTTTATGTGATGAGATGGAATCTAAGTAAAGTTGATTCTTCCCATACAGCACCATACAATAATGAGTATGCAATGATTTTTTGTTCTCACCTGAATTGAGCAGTGCACAAATAAAGAAGAGCATCCCAAATAATATGATGATCTTTTTACGCACATATCCTCCTTTTAGAGAAAAGGACAACTAATCCTTTCTTCTTTTGGTTATCCGATTTTTAATCTGATACCTTCTTGCAGCGTATTTTCCAATATTCCATGATGATCAAACCGGGAGTTTCGTCCATTTCTTCACATTCCGCAGTAGGAGACTGGAGCACCATACCAAATAAAAGCGGTTCATTGGGTGCAGGTTCCAGCGGAACATCAACATCCACCTGAATAAGGTAACGGAAGGGGTCCAGGTTGCTGAAGAAATACTCTATAAAATCTCTTTCCTTTTCTTCCTGTATGTGGGGTATATACTTTGCTGCCTGTCCGACAGAAGTGTCCACAGGTATCCAGCCGTAGTTGGGAATGTATATATGAGCCCAAAAATGATCTCCACATCCGGTTGCCTGAAAAGGGAAAAGCTGCATGCCGCCCGATGCTCTCGCTGGAATGCCTACAGCGCGGCACAATGCAGAAAAATACATGCTCTGAGCCCCGCAGTCACCATAACAATGATCGTGAACAAACACGGATTCAGGAATCTTCAGTGCTTCCAGGGCTACGTGCGGCATATAACTGTAATCAAGATCATATACAATGTGATCGTAGAATTTCTTGGCAACGAGATATGGGTTTGTCTCATCTCCGGCTAATCTGTGAGCTGTTTCTATAATCGCAGGAGTGATCGCGATATTCTTATCAGATGAAGTGTAACGCCTATAGAGATTGGAAGTTCTATCATACTCTCCGACCAGATCCGGGTCAACATCAAAGCGCTCTTCGTAACGGGTTATTTGGAGCTTTTCTCCTATTTTCAGACTGTCTGTTACTTCTTCGAGAGGAATTTCAAAATATACATAACCAATATCACCATCGAGATGGCAGGGGTAGGGAATATACTCTTCTGGATAAATAGAGAGCACGTTGATGTCTGTTTGAGATGAATTTGAAAGAGGCAATGGCATCCATACCCTGAGGATCCCCTCATCCGGGAATTTATCACGGGGAATGGAGAGTTGCCCCTCCAGCTCAAAGGTCATCGGGCTTGAAAGAGTCTCGTAAGCGGGCAAGTTATCCTTTTCATACAGGTATGGTGACATAATATCAAATATTTTTCCCATCTTCCCCAGCGCACCTGCTTCTTCCTGGGTTCGAAAGTCCGGGTAGATATGGTAGAGAGTATTCATGAATTGATCAAAATAATAGGTTTCTCCACCAATTTCAAGATGATCGAGGCGACCGTCATTGATAACTTCATCAATGCGGGCATCAGTGGTTTCCGGATATTTTTCTTTAATCATTTTTCGGACGTCTTCTACTGTGTAAGTATAGGTAAGAGTTATCTTCGTGATCCGCGTGCATGACTGCCGGCACTGATTGGCAAGGACTATATCATCTACCTTGAGAAGTTCTTGCCGTGCTTGTTTATAAAGCTCAAGGGCTTTGAAATAGTCTGCGTTCTTTTCGAGGGTCTGTGCCTGCATATACAGAGTCTTACCTTTTAATAATTCTATTGCAGCCAGTGAATTACAGACAAGTATGAGGGTTGAGAAAAGTATCACAAAAAGGACGATATTTTTTTTCATATAAGTTCCTTTGTACTGATTATTTAGTTCCTTCACATATTCGATTTAACAAATTTCAGCTTATAATTTATGTCAATAAAAAAAGGCACAAGCCGGAGCCGGTGCCTTAATTTTTTGGTTCAAAAACCTTGTTAACAGCTTGACACCAAAACCTGAAAATTATATCAGGTGGTAAATTAACATGATTAAGAACTGAACCAAAATATTGGGATTTTAAAAAAGGAGTCAAGATGAAAAAATATCGTCTCGGAATTGACCTGGGAGCAACATCACTTGGATGGTGTATGATTGAGTTAAACGAAGACAACTCACCGAAGGATTTAATAGAACTTGGTGTTAGAATTTTTCCGGACGGAAGGGACGCAAAAACAAACGAACCTTTAAACGTGAAACGACGTGAGCATCGTAGTATGCGGCGAAATCGTGATCGGTATCTTCAGAGAAGAGCTTATCTTATGGACATTTTGGTGAAATACGGTTTTATGCCAGAAAATGAGAAGGAAAGAAAACAACTTGAACATCTCGACCCGTATTTTCTCAGAGTAAAAGCCCTGGATAAAAAAATTACTTTGTATGAGGTTGGCAGAATAATTTTTCATTTAAATCAACGCAGAGGTTTCAAAAGTAATAGAAAATTAGATAATGCCGAAAAGGATTCTTCCAGGATGAAAGAGGCGATCAAAGAATTGAAGCAGAAATTTAAAGAAGATGGCGCCAGAACATTAGGTGAATATTTATTCAATTTAAATATAACGAAAAACAGAGAACAAAATAGAAGGATTCCAATCAGAATTAGAGATCATGGTAAAGAATACAATCTTTATACTGAACGCTCCATGTATGAAAACGAATTTGATATGATATGGGATAAACAAAGCGAGTATCATAGTGAACTAATGGAACAGAAAAAAGAACACCTGAAACAGATAATCTTTTTCCAGCGTCCGCTGAAACCACAGCCAAAAGGTAAATGCAGATTTGAACTTGATCAGCCCCGCTGCCCTGTGGCATTTCCGGTTTATCAACAATTCAGAATTTACCAGGAAGTGAATAATCTGATATTATTGGATTTTGATCGAAACGAACATGAACTAACAAGCGCTCAAAGAGAAATGATCACACAAATACTCTTAAAACAAAAGTCTGCTACATTCAAAAGCTTAAGAAAAAAACTTGGGAAAGAATTTGCAGGTGATTATGTGTTTAATCTGGAAAGTGAAAAACGAAAGGATTTGAAGGGAGATGAGACTTCCTTTATAATGCGGAAAGCAGATTATTTTGATGAAAAATGGGACTCGTTTACAGAATTAGAAAAGGATGAAGTTATAACACGCCTCATAAATGAAGATAACGATTTGGAAATTGAAAATACATTGGTATCCTGGCTTTGTGATAAATTCAAGATAACTAAAGAAAATGCAGAAAAAATAAAAGATATTCGTTTACCGCAAGGTATTGGAAGCGTCAGCAAAAAAGCAATCAACAAAATTTTACCTTTCCTGAAAGAAGGTACCCGTTTATATGTTTCTCAAATAAAAGCAGGTTATACTGTTGGAAGAACCGGAGAAATCTTCGATGAAGGAAATTTGCCTTATTACGGCAAGATCATACCACATGCTGTAGCTTTTGGTACGGATGATCCCAACGACATAGATGAAATCCAATATGGGAAAATTGCCAATCCAACGGTTCACATTGCTCTAAATCAAATGCGGAAGTTTATAAATGCTTTAACCAAAAAGTGTGGCGCTCCTTCCCAAATTGTTGTAGAGCTTGCCAGAGAATTGAAGCTTGGGCAAAAAAGATTGAGGGAAATAGAAAATGAACAAAGCATTAACAGAAAGCATAATGAAGAAATTGCTGATGAGATAAAGAAACTAGGAATTGAAAACACATACCAGAATAGATTGAAGTATAAACTTTGGGAAGATCTGGACAGCGATCCGGCAAAACGCTGCTGCCCATACACAGGAAGACAGATTCCCTTAAATGCAGTCAAGGGGTTGTTTTCCAACAGATTTGAAATTGAACATATTCTCCCAAAATCTAAAACATTTGACGATAGACCAGCCAACAAAACAGTTTCGTATTACCAGGCAAATAGATTTAAAGGAGAACGCTCACCATTCGATGCATTCGGTGAAAATCCTGAGAATTATAATTGGAAAAAAATTCTGGATCGTGGCGAAAAGTTACCCAGAAATAAACGTTGGAGATTTTATCCCGATGCCATGAAAAACTTTCAGGATCAAGGTGAATTGATCTCTCGAATGCTAACGGATACACAATACATGAGTAGGGTTGCCAAAGAATATATGAGCTATGTTTGCGGTGATAAAAATGTCTGGGCAATTCCAGGGAAACTGACTGCAAAATTCAGGGCAAAATGGGGACTGAATGAACTGCTCTCCGAAAATAAAGAAAAAAACCGGGCAGATAATCGCCACCATGCAGTTGATGCTTTTGTGGTTGCCTGCACAGATAGAGCAATGCTTCAGAAAGTTGCCAGAGCCACCGAAAGAACGCGAGAGAGATTCATCGAAGAAATGCCTTCACCATTTTACGACTTTTCCTTTCAGGATACCTCTGAAAAAGTTGATAAAATAGTTGTTTCCTACAAACCCGATCATGGAAATGCAAAAGCTGCAATTCTAAGAGACCAAACAGTTGGGCAATTACATGACGAAACAGCATATGGCTTTGTTTCTGAAGATGAAGAAAAAGGGAAAATCACACTTTCTATAAGAAAACCATTAACCAGCTTAGATAGTATTAAGAATATCCGGGAAATTGCCTCAACAAAAATAAGAAACGAACTTATTAAATTAACAGATGCTATTCCTCAAAATGAAATAAAAGCGATATTATCCCAATATTCCGAAAAAACCGGAATTAAAAGAGCAAAAATTCATGTAGAGAAAGATGCAAAAACAGTCATTGCCATTCGTAATAAAAAGGGTGAAGTTTACAAATACTACCTTTCTGGCAGCAACTACTGTGCTGATATTTATTGTCCGAGCAAAGGAAAAAAAGCTGATAAATGGCAGGTGGATATTATTCCGATGTTCAAAGCACACCAGTCGAATTTCGAACCCGAATGGCACAAACAAAATCCCACAGCAAAAAAAGTTATGCGTTTGTTCATAAACGATTATGTGGCATTTGATGAAGATGGCGAGCGAAAAATAAGAAGAGTTAGAAAGATGACAGGCAACATAGTATATCTCCGAGAATTAAATATTGCTTTAAAAGAAAAAGGTAAAGAAGATATTGGCGAACAATTCAGACCTTCTACTTTTCAAGCAAAAAATGCTCGAAAAATTGGAATAGATATCTTGGGAAATGTTTGCGATTAAAGCTATAAAAAATGAAAATAATCGAAATTAACAAAAATAATGTATATCTTTGTATTTATCGTGGCTTCTTACAGATCAAGAAAGGAACGGAAGAACTCGGCAGGGAACCCCTTGCGGACATAGACTCGATAATAGTGAGTGGTTTTAGTATACGCTATTCACACAACATGCTGGCAAAATTATGTGAGCTGAACATTCCACTGATAATTTGCGGGGATAATTTCATGCCTGTCGGTTATTTGCTATCCTATTGTGCGAATTATGAACATACAGGAAGGTTGATCTTCCAGATTGAATGTTCATTACCACTTAAAAAGAGACTCTGGCAATCTATCATTAAAAAGAAGATTACCAATCAAAAATTGGTGCTGAATGAGTTGGGTGATGAGGCAAAAGACTTTTCTAGGATGGTCGGCAAAGTAAGATCGGGTGACCCTGATAACCTCGAAGCACAGGCAGCCGTTCGTTATTGGAAGCGCGCTATTGGAATTCAGTTTTGTCGTGACTTTAAATTGCCGGGCATTAATAGTTTCCTAAATTTTGGTTATGCAATTATACGCAGTTGTACGGCACGTTATATCGTTGCTTGTGGACTGATTCCCTCTATAGGCTTGCATCATCATAACAAACTCAATCCTTTCTGTCTGGCAGACGATATTATGGAACCATTTCGTCCTTATGTAGATAGAAAGATAATCGAAATGAAAGTGAATGGTTCTATGGAACTAACCCCTGCAAACAAAAAAGAACTGGCAAATCTACTGAACGAGAGGTTCGTAATGGTACAGGAAAGACTCACTTTGGATAATTGTATAAAGCAAACTGTGTTATCTTTGCTCAATTCATTCAAGTATAAAATTAACATGATTAAATTCCCTGATTTCTATGATAAGCGGTCTTAGACTTATGTGGATGCTTGTGATGTTTGATCTGCCTGTTACTAAAGATGTTGATCGGAGAAGGGCAACAAAATTTCGTAATTTCCTATTGGATGAGGGGTTTAGCATGAGTCAGTTTTCTGTATATTTAAGATTTTGCGGAACACGAGAAAAAGTACATACATACATTAAAAAAACTGAAGAGCATGTTCCGCCCAATGGAAACGTCAGTATCCTTTGTTTCACCGATAGGCAATATGGTAAAATTGTAAATTTTAGCAACCGCCAACGGACAGAGATGCCGAAAAAATCTCAGCAATACGTCCTTTTTGATCTGTAATAGCACATATTTTTTACAGAAATAGCGGCTAACTCACCACTTCTCAGCGGGTTGAGCAGCCGCTAATTTAGAAAATCATGTTTTGGTGTCAAGCTGTAACTCAATACTTGTGAGCCAGAGGCAAATTCATAATTTAGAAAATCATGTTTTGGTGTCAAGCTGTAACAGCTTGGTCATTTCTTAATCCTTTCCCGGAATTTAGAAAATCATGTTTTGGTGTCAAGCTGTAACAGATCTCCTATTCATTATATGTATGTATTAAATTTAGAAAATCATGTTTTGGTGTCAAGCTGTAACTGCTAAAGCCGAAGAACTGAGGATAGTCGTAATTTAGAAAATCATGTTTTGGTGTCAAGCTGTAACAGATCTGCAAGCGCCTGTGCCTGCCCACCGAATTTAGAAAATCATGTTTTGGTGTCAAGCTGTAACTCAAATTGCCGAAGTATGAAGTATATATCAAATTTAGAAAATCATGTTTTGGTGTCAAGCTGTAACTCTGAAGGTGTGGACCCAAATGTTTATTGGAATTTAGAAAATCATGTTTTGGTGTCAAGCCATCAGAAGCTCCATCTTCTGACTTCTGACTTCTGAATTCCGGATTCTTCCACTAATCCAACTGTTGGTGTATCCAGGTTGCACCTTCGTAAAAAGCAATGGGGGCAGCGGAGACATGCACAGTTCCTGCCCAGTTAGGCACAGGAGGCCATTCTACATACGTGATGTTACTGGCACCACCCTGTGCAAAGGCGCTTTGCGCTGCTTCGAAATTGCCAATAGGTACACAGTCATCGTTTTTACAATGCCATAACAGCATCTTGCTTTCCGGAATCCAGTCGGAATAGGTGTTATTCTGCCAGAGGATCTGATGCGCAGTGCTGGATGCGATGTTCAGTGAATCAATAAAAGAATCTGTAAACACTTCTTTTAAAATTCCCGAAGCAGGCATGATGCTATTTACAACATCTTTGTTGTAAAAACCGGTAGTATATTTGGGAATATCTGTTCTGTAAGGTTCTTTCAGCACCTGATCGTATGAAAACGGTGAAGGATACACGGTTTGGTAGCCAACCAGCATCAATGGAAGGAAATAGGGCACGGGAAAGGGATTGTCGCTAAGCAAGGCATCCACCATAGTGCCAGAAAGATCATAGGGTCCATCCATGCAAACAGAGCCGCTCAGGTTGATATTTCTATTTTCAAGTTCACGGGTCACCGCCATGGTCACAAACCCTCCCTCAGAATAGCCATAGACAAAAAGATGACCGTCCCAGTTCACTTTTGGATGGTTGTTGTCCTTTATCATAGCGATACCTTTCTCAACCATATCTGCTGTGGCAGTGGCTAGCTTTTCTCGTACGCAATAGGGATGATTCTCATTGATATCATAGCCCATACCCTGGTAATCAGGCATCACGATGGACCACCCATACCTTGAAGCCATGATGTACGCCACGATCACTTCCGCGAAATTAATCCATTCTGAAGGGTTAAAGGGATCCCATTTGGATGGAGCATATTTCTTCAGCAATTCCGTACCATGGTCCATAGAAACCAGGGGAGTCTGTATTTTACCACCTAACAGTTTAAACAAAGCATGAAATTCTTACATATTAAACTTAAAAGATCAATATGCCTTTATGTTCTTACAAATTCCAGCAAAAGTTTGTAATTTCCGCAGTCTGCCTGGTGAAGAGCAGCAATATATCTTCGTCTGCTGTCGTTGGTTGCAGATAAGTTCTCACTCCCCCATGAGAAACGAGAACACCCAAGAATATTTTCTAGAAGAATGTCAGTAATTAAGCGGGCATGGCGCCCATTTCCATTAGGGAATGGATGAATTGAAACCAACCGATGGTGAAAGCGAACGGCAATTTCATCGGAAGACTCATTCTTTAATTCTAACCATAATTTTGTATCATCACACAAATTCTTAATACACATAGGTACTTGAATCCACGGGCAACCAATGTTTTTGTCACTTAGCCTGAACTTTCCTGCCCATTTCCAAACATCGCCGAACATCCGCCTGTGGAGTTCCTTTATGAATTGTTCGTTGAAGATATCTTTCGGCTTTTTTTGATCCAGCCAAGCTAAAGCCACTACTATATTATCTTGTTCCCAACGGTCCAGTTCACTGCGTGTGGTGATATGTGTGAGGAGCAAGCCGTCTATGTCGTTCGGGTCAATGGACGTGGCACCTTCAGGATATTCAAAATTGGGCATTATTCATCCCACAGGTATTTCGGAAGTTCATCGGCAAGTTCGTTGGTCATGTCTTCCAATACCGTTTTGTTCTCTATTGTATTGAGAGACTGGTCCTCAAGACTCATTGTGTGGGATGCACGAGCGAGGCGCGTTGATGCAACTTTTTTTGCCTGACCCCGAATAATTTCTTCAAGACTTGTCTTTGGAATGAAACCGTATACAAATATACAATCCAATGCTTCAGCAGTGTTTCGCAAAGTCTTGATAGTTGCTGTTCCCGCGATCTCTCGACTCTCAATCAACGAAGCATTTTGCTTAGTAACACCGAGACGATCGGCGAGTTGCCTTCCGCTCATACCGATGGCGTTTCTGATTGCTCTAATCCAACCCTTTTGAGGAATTTGGATGTCAAGCAATGGACGTAACACAGTCAACGTTTTATCTAATTGCTCTCTTATGAGCTTGTTATTTCTTTTCATCTTGTGCTCTCCTTTTAGTCAAGCTATATATTGACAAACAAGACAATTGAGTCAAGCCATATATTGACAGCGCCCAAATTATTGTCAATATATATATTGACAATAGGCTAGATAAAAAGACGTACTTAAAAAATATGAGCTATCGCAACACACATACCTCGCATAAAATAGAAGCACATGACATGTTTAATGTCCCTGATGATATGTATTTGCTAGGTACAATATTTAGTTTTAATGTCAATAAAAAAACCGGAAGTTTAGCAAGCCAATGAGGGTTTTGAAAACGGTTTCTTGTTCCAAACAACATTCAATATTAAACAAAGCATTCATTTTTCCTTAATTAAAAGTGGAGATACCAAATAAAGCGGTTAGAATAAAAAAGAATCAGGCCAAGGCCATCTTTAATCCGTAAGGCGAAAAATTTTATCGGTCAGTCTATTTTTCCGTGTATTTATCCGGCAGTGTAGTTTTTATAAATTCCTGCAATTTTCCAATTATTTCCTTGGAAGCTTCCTGTTCTTTGAACACATACTTCTTTTTTTCTGTGTGAATGTGAATTTCACTGGCAAAGAAGGTGGCAAATCCAGGCTTCTTTACCTTCACCATGGATATTTCAGTGTAATGAATCTCAAAGTTATTCTTTTCGCTTGATAAAATGGATTCGGGGATTAATTTGCTAAGTTCTTCGGACTTGCTTTCGCTTTGCATCTTTTCAGATAAGAGGAACCCGGTACTTCCGCTCAATGTAGCCAAATCTTTAAGGAACGAACCTCCTGTCTTTGCAGCGATAGCGCGGGTAGAAGTAAAAAATATGACATAGTTACCTCTACCATACCCTTGATTCTTAATTGTGAAAAGAATTTTTCCAGACATTATAACTTCTCCTTTTGTAAGTTAAGTATTCTTTGGAAAAAATGCTATTAGTCATACGGTATCTCATTATTATCATATATTAATTTTCATAAGTTATTTATAATTGTCAATCTATTTCAGGACGGGTCATTCGCTTTCGTCTTCCCTAGTACTCTTCCCGCTTTATTCACAAAAACATTGCCAGAAATTATACAAAACAAAAAAACTTTTCTATATGAAGCATGGAACGCTCTACATCGTACCCACGCCCATCGGCAACCTTGGCGATATGACGTATCGTGCAGTGGAAGTACTGCAAAAGGTGTCAATCATCGGTGCTGAAGATACGCGCACCTCGAGGACTTTGCTTGGGCATTATAATATTGATACGCCAATGGTGAGTTATCACAAATTCAATGAGCGGGCACGACTCGACGAGTTCATCGAGAAGCTGCAAAAGGGAGAAAATATTGCGATCATCACCGATGCAGGCACTCCCGGGATTTCCGACCCTTCCAGTATCCTGGTTCAAGAAGCGATAGGGCAAGATATCGAGGTTGTCACGCTTCCGGGCGCGACAGCTTTTGTGCCAGCGCTTGTGTCTTCGGGATTACCAGCAGAGAGATTCAATTTTGTTGGTTTTCTGCCTGAGAAACATTCAGAGCGAAGAGAACTTCTGGGGAAGCTGGAAAGTATTCATGACACGCTTATCTTTTACGAAGCACCGCATCGCCTGGAAGAAACCCTCAAAGAATTATTAAAATTTTTTAGTGACAGGCAGGTTTGCATTGCCCGGGAAATATCAAAGAAATTTGAAACCTATTACCGAGGAATGCTCTCGCATTTTGTGGATAATTTTGATGAGATCACCTTGAAGGGCGAGTTCGTTCTCGTGCTGGAGGGTGCGCAGGAGCAGACTTTTTCTGAAGAAGAGCTTCGGGAACTTATCACGGAGAAATTTCACCAGGATAAGTCGGTTAGCCGGACTGCAAGGGAACTGGCTCATGAACATAAACTCTCAAAAAACCATGTGTATAAAATGGCTTTACAGATGAAAAAAGAAAAATGAATTTTGCGCACATGAAGATGCCAAAATCCTACATCCGCAAGATACCGCGCTTTTTCAAGCCGGCGTTTTCTACAATTCCGCAAACCGTAATGAGTGTTGTAAGAGAAATAGATGAACAGGGCGGCAAGGCATTCCTGGTCGGCGGCAGTGTGCGTGATATGCTGCTCGGTAAAAAGCCCACAAAGGATCTGGATATCGAAGTGTACGGCATGCAGCCGGACCAGATACAGAGAATTGTCGAAAAGTATGGTAAGGTCATGGATGTGGGTAAATCCTTCGGCGTGTTGAAATATTATGACGGCACACTGGAAATAGATTTCTCCCTTCCCAGAAAGGATTCCAAAGTCAGTGAAGGGCACAGGGGATTTGCAGTTGACACAGATCCTGAAATGGACATCAAAGATGCAGCACGGCGAAGGGATTTCACTATTAATGCTATGATATATGATCCAATTACAGAAGTGCTCATCGATCCGTTCCAAGGGCTTGTCGATCTTGAAAAGCGGGTATTACGAGTGGTTGATAAAGATACTTTTGCGGAAGACCCGTTACGCGTGATGAGAGGTGTTCAGTTTATCGCACGTTTTGATCTCGCGGTCGACTTAAAGAGTTTCTCTCTAATGCAGAAAACAGTGCCATCTCTTGTAGAGCTTCCCAAAGAGCGCATTCAGGAGGAGTGGAAAAAACTTTTACTCAAGGCAATAAAGCCCTCCCTGGGATTAAAAACAATGCTCGACCTTGGAATAATAGAGAGGTATTATCCGGAGCTTTTTATACTAACCGATACCGAGCAGGATCGTATCTGGCATCCCGAGGGCAATGTGTGGGTTCATACACTGCTTTGCCTGAACGCCGGTGCGCATATCATTCACAGGGAACATCTTCGTGTGCGAGAAGCATTTGTGATCATGCTGAGCATTCTATGCCACGATCTCGGCAAACCGGAAACAACGGTAAATAAAGGGGATCGAATTTCCACACCTGAGCACGAACCTGCGGGAGAGAAGCCGACCAGAGCATTCATCAATCAGATCGGTACTGACAATGAAACCAAACAGAAGGTGATACCACTTGTGAAAAATCATCTTGCGCCGTTTTCGTTTTATAAAGCAGAATCCCGCAATGGTGAGAAGATAACGGACGGTGCGATACGGCGGCTTGCAAGACGATTATATCCCGCCACAATATATGAACTCACCCTCGTTGCAGAAGCGGATTATCTGGGCAAAGGCACGCGACTTCATGATCGGGACGAAAATTTTAAATCCGGTGCATGGCTCATTAAACGCTCACAGGCACTCAAGGTTGACCGCGATAAACCGGAAAACATCATCGAAGGCAAAGACCTTATAGCTGCCGGATTTACTCCAGACAAAATTTTTGGCAGGATCATCCGGACTGCGAACCAGCTTCGGGACGAGCATGAGTTCTCGCGAAATAAAATTTTAGGTATGATCAAAAAACAGGGCTCTGCAAAAGATGCTTTGCTCCGCTTGCAACAGGAAATAGAGGAAGAATAACTATGAAAATACGAACTATAACCCACGGAATCACACTCTCCTATCCTGTGGATGAATATGCCGTCAAAGAAGCGGCTGCGTTCAATAATAATGCCAGAAAAATATTTGAAGATCAGGGATACGAGGTGCAGGAACCGCGCATAACCACAAACTCCTGGCCCGAATTTCTAGGTAATCTGAACAAAGATGAGCTCATCCGAACCTTACAAAAATTTGAAACACTCTGCAAATCAGAAGGAGTGGAATTCACAAGTATTGGAACAGTGAAAGAAACCGAATACATGGACATGATCCCCGAGATAATCCGGCACACAGAAGGAATTTCCACCACAATAACTATCGTTGACGACATTACAGGATTAAACGTGGAAGCTTTGACAAAAGCAGCGCAAACGATAAAAACCATTTCCGAAACGACGGAAAAAGGGTATGGAAATTTCCGTTTTGCAGCCATTGCGAACTGTCCGCCGGACATTCCGTTCTATCCTGCAAGTTATCATGTTGGTAAGAATTGCTTTATTCTGGGACTTGAATGCGGCGATCTCATTAATAGAGCATTTGTAGGCCAAAGTTCCTTTGATACTGCGCGCGAAAACCTGAAGCGAATTTTCATACAAGAACTACGCCCCCTCGAAGATATAGGTATGATGATTGAAGATGATACAGGTGTGACCTTCAAGGGTATAGATGTTTCAATTGCCCCTTCGCTGGAAAAAGAAGAGAGCATTGCTTTTGGATTTGAAAAATTAGGATTAAATAAATTTGGCGAACCGGGCACGCTGGCAATCGCGGCTATGGTCACAAGCGTCTTGAAATCTTTACCTGTAAGAAAATGGGGTTATTGCGGTCTGATGCTGCCCGTATTGGAAGACATTGGACTTACGGAACGATGTGGAGAAGGTCTGATTGATGTTCAGAAATTACTGGCATATTCTGCGGTGTGCGGAACCGGTCTGGATTGCATCCCGCTGCCGGGCGATATCACAGAGCAGGAATTGGTTAATATTCTATATGATGTTGCGAGTTTGAGCTCCAAGCTGGACAAACCTCTTTCTGCACGCCTGTTTCCTGTTCCCGGCAAAAGAGCGGGAGAGTTCACCGATTTCAACTCACCCTTCCTGACAGAATGTAAAATTCTGGACGCGAAATAAGCAGATTTTAAAAATTAAATAAATACTCCAGGAGGAGACATGGAAAAAATAATATCTGCCTGTGGAATAATCTGTTCAGGGTGTCCTGCGTTCATTGCGACACTAAATGACGACGAAGAAATGAGGAAGAAAACTGCGGAAGAGTGGTCAAAAATGTACGGGGCAACTATCAGCCCGGACGACATATACTGCGTGGGATGCCTGGAAGAAACGGGCAGGCATATCGGGCATTGTTCTGAATGCGAAATACGAAAATGCACAAAAGATAAGGGCATCCTCAACTGTTCTTATTGTGATGAATATGGGTGTGAGAAGATTACCAAATTTCACGAAATGGTTCCCGAAGCCAAAAATGAATTGGACTCAATAAGAAAAACGCTTTAGGATTTTTGTTGGATCTCAAAGACAAGAATGATGAAGAAAAATAAAATATTCTTTGAAGAACTCGAGCATTGGGTTAGCGATCTGATTCATGAAAAGGCAGGCATGTTCCATAAGCTGCAGCGTGTCTGTAAGCTTCTTATAGAAGAGGTAGCGCATTATGATTGGGTCGGATTCTATTTTGTTGATAAGGAAAATCCAGAAGAACTAATGCTCGGTCCATTTGAAGGAGCTCCGACAGAACACACGCGCATTCCCTTCGGGCAGGGCATTTGCGGTCAGGTTGCCAAGGATAGAAAATCCCGCATAGTTCAGGATGTGGCAAAGGAAAATAATTACCTTTCCTGTAGTATAGAGGTGAAATCCGAAATTGTGGTGCCGATCTTCAAGAACGAGAAATTTATAGGCGAGATAGATATTGATTCACACAAAGCGGCTCCTTTTACTGATGAAGATGAAATATTTCTGGTAAAAATAGCCGAGAAAGCATCGAAAATATTTTAACTATGAAACGCTATCAATCAGACCACCGAATTGTTATGACCCTCGATGCGGGGGGAACAAATCTGCGTTTTTCTGCGATAAAAGGTGGGAATGAGCTTGTGAAACCGATTACAAAAAACACCTGTGGACATGAGCTCGACAAAAGTTTGAAAAATATTATCTCGGGTTTTTTTGAAATCAAAGTACAGCTCGATGAGGAACCTGTTGCAATAAGCTTCGGATTTCCCGGACCAACAGATTACAAAAACGGTATCATCGGCGACCTTATAAATTTACCTGCATATCGAGGTGGAGTGGCACTTGGTGCTATGCTCGAGGAAAAATTTGAAGTTCCTGTTTTTATCAATAATGATGCTGACCTTTTTACTTATGGAGAAGCGATCGCAGGGCTGTTACCTTATATGAATTCACTGCTTGAAAAGGAGGGAAGCTCAAGAAGATATCGTAATCTCATTGGCGGAACATTCGGCTCAGGTTTTGGCGGAGGAATTGTCATACAAGAAGAACTTCTGACAGGTGACAATTCTGCACAGGCGGAAATTAACAGAATGTGGAATCATCTTTATCCCGATTATTCAGTTGAGGAGAGTGTCAGCAGCAAGGGTGTTCGAAGAGTATATGCTCGAGAAGCGGGGATTTCCGTAAACGAAGCACCTTCCGCGAAAGAAATTTATGAGATCGGCATGGGAACGAAAGATGGAAATGAACTCGCAGCTCAAAAAGCATATGAAGAACTTGGTCGGGCTGCCGGGAATGCATTTGCTCAGGCAGCAACGCTTATAGACGGACTTGTGGTAATAGGTGGCGGGCTATCCGGGGCATGGAAACTCTTCATGCCTGCGCTCATCAAGGAAATGAATACAGTATTCCACTCCTTTGATAATGAAAAGATCGACCGGCTTGAAATGAAGGTTTTCAACCTGATGGATGAAAAGGGATTGGGTGGATTTCTGCAAGAACGCAGCACCCTTATACAAGTTCCATTTAGTAATAAAAAGGTTAATTACAACACAGAGAAAAAAGTTGGGGTAGGAATTACTCGGCTTGGGACAAGCAGGGCGACTGCCATTGGCGCCTATGTCTTTGCGCTACGCAGGTTAGACAGTTAAACAGTTACTTCAAATTCCAATCCTCCAGAAAAGATCAGGTTCACGCAAAGACGCCCCGATACGGTCATCCTTCCCTACGGGACAGGCAAAGAACGCAAAGGGAAAATGAAGAATATTTATTTGAATACACCTCATATTCTGCATGTGCGGAGGGATCGGAACGATTCAGGCAAAAGCCACCGCGAGACCAAACCGATGACACGCTTTTTAGTCACTTCAGTCATTGTCAAAATAACTTTAAATATTTATCGAATACAAACAGTTTATTTCTACCATAACCAGTCATTTCTTTTACAATATCATTCTTAAGCATTATATTTATCAATGATCTCATAGTTTTATCAGGGATTTCAGTATTTTTTACTAATTCTTTTATACTCAGAATTGGGTTTTCATAAAATACATTAATAATCTTAATAATCTTTTCGGATCTACTACCAAATGTATGACTTAGTTCCATCATTTCTTTTTGTAGTTCAATTATTTTTATAAAAGTTAGTTTTGTGTTTTCTGAAGTTATTGCGATTCCTTTCAGAAAAAATTTTATCCATTGAATAATATCATTACTTCGTGCATCAGTTAAACATTGATAATATTGCCTGCGATTTTTTTCAAAATAGTCAGATAAATACAAAGCGGGTTTTGTTAAAATTTTATTATCAATAAGATATAAAGTGATTAACAATCTTCCGACTCTTCCGTTTCCATCTAAAAATGGATGAATTGTCTCAAACTGATAATGGATTAATGCTAATTTTATTAAATGAGGAACATTATCATTCTTCGTATTAATAAATTCTTCAAGATCCCCCATAAGGTCATTTAGATATCTATTATGCGGAGGTATGAATTTGGCGTCTGAGAGATTTTTACCTCCAATCCAATTCTGACTTTTTCTGAATTCACCTGGAGTTTTATTTTCACCTCTACCTGTTCTCAGTAATATTTCGTGCGTTTCTCTGATCAACCGATTTGATAAAGGCAGTTTTTCTAACATCACAATTGCACTTTTCATTGATTCAATGTATTGATGCACTTCTAACCAATCATTTCTTTTTTCAGGAGAAAGTTGTTCTTCTTTCATTACAGCTTCATCAATGTTTGTTTTAGTCCCTTCAATTTTACTTGAAGTATTTGCTTCCTTTACAATATGCATTTTTATAAACATATCAATATTTGGAATTAGATAGGAAAATGCATTAATTTCTCCGAGTTTCCTATTTGCTTCATCTAGCAAAATATTTATTTCTGAATCATCCCAAATCCAGTTTGAATTAATGCTATTGGGTAAAAAAGCTTTATATTGATATTCTTGTGTATAAACTCCAGATTTAAATTCTTCTAATTTCATAATCATTACCTACTTCTCATTTTTATGAGACAATGATAATATAGAAATCTGTTTTGTCAAATAAAACAAAAAATGACAACATGGATTATCTTGTTGTCGTTTTAGTGTGTTTATCACAATTAAGATGCATAAAGCACTATTTCATAATCTTTAATTCTTGATAGAAGTGCCTAATGTTCTACGCGTGCGGCGGGATCGGAACTATCCAGGTAAAGAGCACCACGAGACCAAACCGACGACACGCTTGTTAGTGGAAATTAACATTTAACTAATTTCAAATTCATGGATTTTTTCAGCTATCACATATCTTTTATTTGTTTCAATATCATGCTCATAGATTCTAGAAAACATTCTATACTTTCCCAAAGATAATCCAACAGTTGAAAAATTAACCAACTTGTCCTTTATATTTTGATGACCATGTAAGTTGCCTGGAGTATTAGATTTCGAATTGTCTAAAGTATCTGGGTCAATAACCCAAAAGTGCTTACCAGTTTCTAAATTTATTACTTTATTATCAAAGAACCCATTTAACAAATTACCTTTAAAACTATATCTAATTTCAAGAATATTATTTTTCATTCTAATTTTGCTATCAAAAATAATTTTATTTATAATAGAGAGATGTTTAAATAATTCAAGATAGCATTTTCTGAAGCTATAAGATTCTTTTATACTATTTGTTATATTAGAAACATAAGTAAAAGGTAAATCTATTTGGTTATGGATAAATCCTTTAAGATTATTTATAATATTTTTTTCAATGATCGGTAAAATTGTTTTATTTGAGGCAAACGCGAAACCAATTTCTTGGTTCACCCATTGATTATTTATCGAGTTTTTAGTTATTATAGGTACAAAGTATGGTGTTGATAAAATTCCTTCTTTGACTTTTTCTGTTAATGGTACTCCATGCTTTTTACTATAGGCAACAATAATTGGCTTAAAATTATACGGCTTTTTCTGTGCTGCTTTATCTATAGCTATGATTTTATTGTGATCATTATTTGAATAACTTAAAAAAAAATTAATCATTTTTGCTCCTAATAATTTCCACTAATGTTCTGCGTGTGCGGCGGAATCAGAAGGATTCCGGCGAGAACGAACAGCACAAACGTTTGAATCGGAAGATTCAAACAAAGAGTACTGACCAGCTCTACCGACGACACGCCTGTTATGCACATGATTCTTACTTATCATTAAGACTTTTTGAGTGGAAATATTCTGTGTAAAAATCTAAAGTTTTGAATGTAACATGTTTTGTCCTCTTTAATTCTTTGTACAAAGAATTATTGTCCGAAGAATTTTCTAATAATAATAATAAATGATTGATACTTAAAAACCAACAATCGAAAAATCTTACTCTATCAGAATAATTGGAATCTATATCACATAATTGTTTATATTGTGAAATCCAAGATTCCTGCTTTTTCTCAAGTTGTATAAATTTTTTTAATATGCCAGCATCCTTGGAATAGGTACCAAATTTATGAGTTAAGAAAATTGATAAAAGCTGTTTTACTATAGTTCTATCTTGAAAACCGCCAAAATCAAGTTGAGTTAAAGCTATTCTCTCAATACGTCTTTCTTTTAATTGGATTTTTTCTTTAATACTATTTCTATTAGTAAGTTCAATATAGTTATTTCTTTTTAACAAGATTTCAATTTTACCTGTTTGGAGTTGAGCTGATAATAAACTATCAACTAAATCAATTATGATATTAATATCAATACCAGATTTTGATTTACGAGTTAATACTTTTTTCTTAAATTCAATTATAATTATGGCTTCTTCAGTTTCCACAATCATATCAGATTCTCCATTTTCACCATCAACCTGATAATCACCTTCAGTAAATATTATACCAGCTTTTTGAAATTTATTATATAAAAAGGATTCAATTGAGAGTCCAATATTTTCTTCGATTTTCTTCACTTTTTTAATTCGTAGATAAAAAGCCAATGCTTCATAAAATGCTGGTGCACACCACGATTTATCTAAAAGTAAAAATTCAGTTGAAGTTATCTCAATGAGTGGTTTAAAAGGAAAATCAATACTTTCATTATCAGATGGAATGTTATAATTAACATTTATTTCATTTTTGTTATGAGATAAAATATTCAGTATCAATCGTAAGTTTGGGATTTTTTTACCATGCATTTCTTGAGTTAAATCTGAGATATAAATTATTTTAGGTCCGTTTGTATTTTTTGCAATATCAAAAATAATTTTTGAAACAGCTTGAAAATCTTCAATTGTGAACCCAATTTTCTTATATATTTTAGGGTCATTAATCCAAGAAAAAAGGTGTTTAATTATCTCTAAAATATACGAAGGTTTATTTTGTGTAATTGTAAAACTTGAATCATATAAGGAAATACTTTGAACAAAATCAATGATAGTTTCACCGGTTTGGAATTCTAATTCCCAGATACTATAGGGTTGACAGGCATAAAAACAATTAACAAGAGCTGTAGATATTTCAATTATTTCAATAAAAGATTCTTGAGGATTCGCTAGGTCTTTTTGAGGTTTATATATACTCTTTGCTGACAAATTTAATAGATAGCCGTATGGTATTTGAGGAGCCTGATTGAATGGAATTTGATTTACCTCTCTACATATTAAGTACCTTTGATATAGATGATCATATTTATGATTTTTTACAAAATGAATAAATAAACATTTACAAAAATATTTGCTTCCAAAATCAGAGATTTTATCTTCGATTAAACTAGCGATTTTTTCAATTCCTTCGGTTATAGTAATTTTTGAGTTTACAATTTGAATTTCTGCGCCAAGTTTTTGAATTTTTAGTGCAGAACTAGATATGTCAAAATCTTTTGGAAAATCTCGCCTCAAATTTTCTATCTTATGAGAAAATATCGATGGAGAAAACATTAAGAAATCTTTTGCATTTACAATCACTTTTTCCCAAATATTATGATGGTCTAGGCTTGGGAAATTTTTTTCTTCTTTACTGCTAGCATCTTGTATAACACTGATAATATCAATAAGATTGCAGGGATCCTCATTGTAAAGTTTAAATCTATAAACTAGTTCGGAAATTAATTGAAAAAATTTATTCTTAAATAATTTATCACAATCATCAGTAGGTATTAAAAGTTCTCGAATGTTAGAATATAATTTTTTTTTACTTTGCTTTCACTATAACCATTACTTATATTGATATCTAAAATTTTGCATATTTCTTCATATTCAGTAAGATTGTTATTAATTCTGGGTCTCGTAATATTAACAATATTTTTAAATTTTTCTAGCATTATTTATCCATGTGCATAATGTCTATATCCCCGTCAATTTTGTCGCGAACACTACCATATTTGGTGTTATATATGACAAATGTCGTGGATATCCCATTTAGATTAACATTCATTTTTCTTCTTCTTTCTTGTTGTCTTTTAAGTCCAAATTATCTAATGGACTGACGATTTTCGTCTTTGCTAAATTTGTAATATGTGTATATATTTCCGTAATTCTACTGCTTCTGTGCCTATCAATTCTACATTCTCTCATTTCAACCTTCATATATTTTCCCAATCAGACTCATTAGAAATTAGCCCGCCAGCTGGCGGATCGGATTTAGAAATTTACACAATCGTTTCTTCGGTTTCCTTATCAAAGAAGTGGACCTTCTTCATATCAAAGACGAGGTTCATGATTTCACCCATCTTTGGCTCTTCCTTTGGTTCGAGCCGGCCCGTAAAAGTGGTATCTCCTGCAAGGAAATTTACAACAAATTCAGAACCTAGCGGTTCCACAACTTCAACCTCGGCATCCAATTCGGCAGGTATCTCTGCGTTGGACGAATATTTCTTGTGATATACATCCTCAGGGCGCACCCCCATAGTGATATCCTTACCCAAATAATCCTTTAAGGAGTCTTCATACGAGTCAGGAATATATACGGTGAACGTGCCGAAATCGAAGTGAAGCTTTTCGCCCTTTTCGCTGATCTTGCCATTAAAGAAATTGATCGCCGGGCTTCCTATGAAACCTGCAACGAATTTATTGGTAGGATGGTTGTACACATTAATAGGTGAATCTATCTGATGAATGAGTCCGTCCTTCATGACCACGATCTTATCACCCATGGTCATAGCTTCAGTCTGGTCATGGGTTACGTAAATGATGGTTGTTTCCAGGTGTTTGTGTAATTTGATTATCTCGGCTCTCATCTGCACACGGAGTTTTGCGTCGAGGTTTGAGAGGGGTTCATCAAACAGGAACACTTTTGGCTGGCGTACAATTGCCCTGCCCAAGGCGACTCGCTGGCGTTGACCACCTGAAAGCTGCTTTGGTTTCCTATCCAGGAGCTGCTCAATACCAAGAAGTTCTGCCGCAGTTTTCACACGCGTTTCTATCTCAGCTTTTGGGGTTTTGCGCAATTTAAGCGAGAATTCCATGTTCTGATACACGGTCATGTGCGGATAAAGGGCATAATTCTGGAACACCATTGCGATGTCCCTGTCTTTGGGAAGTACATTATTCACAATTTTATTTCCGATGAAGATATCGCCGGATGTAACATCTTCAAGTCCCGCTATCATACGCAGGGTCGTTGTTTTTCCGCAGCCGGAAGGACCAACCAGTACGACAAATTCTTTGTCTTCAGCAATAATGTCCACATCTTTTACCGCAGTGAAGCTGTTCTCGTATATTTTTGTTACTTTATCTAATTGTACTTTTGCCATGTATTATTCCTGAGATTTTTGTAATTCTATGCATCATTGCACTTTGCCATGTCAAGTTTTATAACGGTGTTTGTTATATACGATCAAAAAAGCGGAACTCCGAAGAGCTCCGCTTTTGTATATGTAAGGATGCTAATGCTTTATTTATCAGTATTCATCTGTTTGGACTGCTGATTGATCTTCTCGAGAATGTCTTCCTCACCAGTGAGAGCTTTCAGCATATAACGTGCTGAGGGATGGAGTGTTGTATCTGTCTGGGTCCCCTCTCTCGGATAGGTAAGTACTTCTTTGAACATTTCGATCGCTTTTGTGTCATTCTTCAGGTATTCGGAGTAAATGAAACCCTTCATGAATTTGGCTTTATAATCATCCTGTCCGTTTGGATATTCTTCGATTACTTTGTCATAGTAGTAGTTAGCGCGCGCATAGTTTTTCTGTGTCATGGATTCTTCAGCAATAGTGAAGAGTGAATCAACAGGAAGTTTTTCTTCAAGACGGTCCGGATAGACCACGAGATTATATTTCTGACGCATCTCTGTTTTGAGTTTTTCAAAAAGGTCCTGCTGCGCTTTTCTCATAAGATTAGTCTCGAGCTCAGCCCGGACATCATCGATGCTGCGATATGATTTTGGGGTGAATTCAATTACTTTGAAGAACAACCAGTTTCCTTTCACGTCTTCAAACACATCACTGAAAGAACCTTCTGGCACTGCAAATATTTTTTCAAGATACAGGTCGTCTTTACCCACGCCAGGTATGATGCCGCCTTCATAAATGGGTCCGATCATGCCGTCGTTAGCGGTTTTCACACAGTATTCTTTGATCAGTGCATTGAGTTCTTCCGGGGTCTGTGCTTCCTTAGCTTTAAAGAGTAAGAAATCGGCAGTAACCTGATTTTCGCATGCAAATTCCTGCACTTTGACATGGGGTTTATTCACATAGCGTTTTTCTTTATCTGCCTCATACGCTTTCACGAGCTCTTCTTCCGGTACTACGGCTGCGTCTACTACAAATTGCTTATAATATTCGCGGAGAGCACCGATCATCTTTGCTCTGCGAAGCTCGTCTGCGATTTCTGGATGATTTTCATATCCCTTCTTCATCGCATCATGATACAGTAAATTATTGTTGGCTTTTTCGTTGATGAAATCTACTTTTCCATTGGCTTCCTGAAGGAGCTGTTTTCTTTCCATCGGGAACATGCTGACTTCATGGGCAAAATCCATTGCAGTATAAACGAGTTCTGGATCTGATGATGCAATGAGCACAATGCTTCCAGCAATATCCGAGGTGTCTGCTTCTTCAAAATTAACGTCTTTTACCGCGAGTGTATCTATGGAAACATTGTATTTGTTAAATAATTTATTAAGAATATCTTTACGGAGTGTCTGTTCTTTTTCGCTTGCATATCTGCTGCTCACATCTTTTTCCACTTCATCATAGGGACGGATCGTGCTCAGGTCAATATCAGTAACTTTTACAATGTGAAAAGCATCATTGAACTCAATCGGAGGGATGATGTCATTGATTTCAGCAACAAAAATGAGGGAATCCAGTTCTTCCGATCTGCCAATATTGGGGATATAGCCGCCTTTTCTGATATTGGTGATCAAGCCACCCTTTTTCTTAAGATTTTCATTTGTGGTATAGACATTCATAACCTCAACAAACTCTTTGCCGGAAACCAATTCCTGGTATGCTGCATCTGCATTTTCTTTTGTCTTGGTTTCTATGTACAGAAGTGTGGCTGTCGGTGATTTCTTATAAAAGTCATCTTTATGTGCTTCATAGAAAGTCGTAAGCTCGGTATCAGTGGGTTTGATCTTGTCTTTGATCTGCTCCTGATAATATTTATCGAGGATAACTCTTTCAGCATTCTGGCGATAGAATTCCTGAGCGCTTTGTGTGTTTTCCATTCCTTTGCTCAATGCCTCGATATAGAAAATCTCTTCGATTGCATAGTCATCGAGATATTTTTGCTTTTGCTCGACGGTGAAGCCACCTCGGGGGCGATAGAATTGAGGGATCTGATCAAGACGTTCGTTAAAGACTTTTTCAGTGATCGTGCCGCCATCCCATTGTGCGAGGACTTGAGTTTTATCTTTTCCTTTTTCTCCCAACTCGCATCCGGCTAATACCAAAATTGATAAAATCGAGACGATAATCAGAGAACGAGTAAATCGAACCATAGTAGAAACTCCTTATTCTTTTATGTTTTGAACAACAGATATTTGATTGCTGTGATTTTCTGTCAAATTATTAATACACCTAACTATTAGCATACTCATAAACTATGAAGAACGTATAAATTGACAAATTAATAATTTGCTCAATCTGGGTTTATTAAGATCCGAATGGTTTGAAGAACGTATAATGTAAATTGGAGAATGTAGAATGTGGAGTCTGGTGAGTAGATAAGAAGAAAGAACAAAATTATAAAGGTGATATCAATTATAAAAGCTTGTCATTCCTGTGCAAGCAAGAATTCAGGATTCGCACAATAAAAAAATTGATTAATAAAATGTTAGCTATTCTTTCTTCATGGCAGTTCCAGATCACTTATCTGATAAATCTCTTTGGATTTTAATTTTTTCAACAGTTTCTTTAAATATCGGATCTTTCATCATTCTTTGTACGTCTGGATTTTTCTCTTCGACTAAAGCAAGAGGAATATAAAAGTGAGATTCTGCGATCTGATGATATTTTTTATCGATCTGTTCCAAAACTTTCTTTACTGTTTTTATATTTTTATTTTGAACCGCGTATAAATAAATCATCATCAAGGATTTATTAAAAATATCTTCTGCCTGATCTTCATTTTCAAATTCAATACTACTTATAACATTAATCCAAAGCTCAGTAAATTCCATATATTTCGGATCCGCAGATTTGATGGATTCAATGAGATTAAAGAGAAGAGTAAAAGAAATCAATATAGGATACGGATTATCTTTGTTCTTAAAAATAATAAATCCTTTTTCAGAAAGAAAGGTTTGGATTATATCATTTTGTTTATAATAAGATAGCAGGAGAATATGTTTAAGTCTTTCATTTTTAGAAATCTTTTGGATAAATAATTTTTGTATCGAATCTGAGGTTTTATAATTATCTTCGATATAAACAAATAGTAGCTCCAATGTCTTTTTTATTAGTGGCAAATCATCGGTTTTCAAAATAGATACCTGAAAATCTTTTATACTTTCTTCAAATTTTTCTAAGAACAATAATGTGCCTGCTCTCATTATATATGTAGAAGCATCTTCAGGATTTAATTCGATCGCTTTGTTATAATCTTTGATCGCTGCCTTGAGTTTGCGTAAGAGCATAAATACATTTCCCCGATTGAAATAATATTTGGCGGTTTTAGGGTCCAATTCAATTGCTTTTGTATAATCATCAATTGCTTTTTTATATTGATTTAAGTCTGAATAATTTACTCCTCGAATGAAATAAGTAAGATTTTCTTTAGGATTCAACTCGATCGATTTTGAAAGAAGTTTTATTGCCTTTTTATTTCCTCCTAATGCACTGTAATTAAATCCCTTTAAACCATAATATGTATAATCTGGAATAAATTCTTTATTTATTTCAATTATCGAAAGAGCTTCTTTATATTTCCCCTCTCCATACAATTCAACGAGTTTATTTAATAACGGAGTTTCATCAGTTTTCTTCAAAATATCAAAATACTTTTTAACCTCATTCTTTTCCTGCCATTCCAGTGCTTTCTTATAAATCTCAACCTCAGATTGGATAAAACCTTCGTCTTCAATCTTTCCTTTTAAGGCTAAATTTTCCAACTCTCCAATTTTCTTCTGAATTTTCTCTGCCGGATAAATAAAACTCAAAAATTCAGAAACCCATCTTGCTTTTTCCTGATAAACACCACCCACTCTCATCTGATACCAAACACGGTAAATATACTCATTTAGAATAAAAAGTTCATTTTTCAATTGGTTTATTTTCTCGGTTCTAAGCCAATGGGTTGCTTTTAGTTTGTTAACCTGCGAATTCACAATATTGTCAGGCAGATTGCATGATTCAGCTATGTCCTTAGCTGAAAGCAGAGGGAAAATGTGCAAACATAGAGAATCAATTATCAGTCTCTGCTGGTGCGGTAAAGATTCTGTTTCTTTTTGAAAATACGGAGTAAGATCAGAAATAAATATTTTCATCATATCTTTGATACCCCTTACCTCCCCGTTTTCCAAAAATTTATATAAAAGCATGATTAGTCTGGGATTTCCACCGGAGAGCAACCCAAAAACACTGATATCAGATTTCATTTCTTCCAGATTCTTTTTCAATTTATCAGCCCTGTAAACATCACAGAAATTGTTGAGCATTTTCATTATTTCATCACTGTTCATACCTTCTAATTTGCGGGTTCTGAAAAAATGATAGAACGGTTTACCGTAATCAGAAAGTTTTCCCGGAATTTGAACAGCGGAAGCTATCCAGATCATTAGATCAGGATATTGATAAAACATATCACGCAATCGTTTCTGATCATCTTCATTGATTTGTTTGCTGAAAACTTCCTGCAGGTTTTCAATTAAAAAGATAAATTTCCTTTTTACCGATTTGCTCAGTTCTAAAAAAACATTCAAATATTTTTTCGATAATTCGTTCTCCTGTTCTTTTCTTTGGTTTGCATTACCTGTTATTTTAGTCTTATCAAGAATTTCAATTTCGCTTTTGAGTTTGTCGCAATTAGTTATGCTTTTTTGACAATCCAATTCCGAGATAATGAGAGATGCGAATTTCTTGAATAACCTATATAAGCTGTTTACGGTAAATAATTCTTCGGGACAGAGAATTGGAATCCATTTCTCGGAAAGTTTTTCATCTTCTTTAATTTTGTGATAAATCAAGGTTAGAGCATGGGATTTTCCCATTCCTCTTGCACCGTAGATCAACCAGGACTGATTCGATAATTTCCCTTTTTTATCAGGATGCAGGCTTTTCATTATTTGATCTATAATTTTCTGTGAAATAAACTCTGTGGCTTTTAATTCCTCGTATGTTTTTAATCTTGGATCCCATGGATAATGCATTTTATCTCCTGTCGAAATGTTTTTTCTCTTTCCACCAACCAGCCATAAGCTTTGAGAGAAAGGAATATTTACCATTTTCTTTTTTTAAATAAGCTTCATCTTCCAATCTATTTAGAAGTTCGGCTAATCGTTCTTTACTGACATGATTATCTACAAAGGCATATAAATCATCAAAATCTAATTCATCGTTTGATATATGACTTAAAATTATTTTGGCAGGTTTCTCAAGGTTTTCATCTTTCAAGTAAGTATCCAACCTGCTATGAAATTCTTCCAATCCGAATTCTTCTGATTTGAATACTTTTTCAACAGCCTTTTCCAGATTCTCGGAATTTAGTTCTTTGTTTTCAAAATCTAATTGTTGCACTTCATCAGCGAGTAGTTGAATGAAATAGGGCATACCATCTTCTATGTATGGAAAGATATATTCTATGGAATTTTCGCTTAAGGTATAATCTTCTGAATAAAGTAAACACTGAAAGAAAAGAAGGCTGTTTTCAGGAGAAAATAATGGAAATGTAAAAGTCTTATATCCGTTCAATTTATCTGCGAGACCAAGCGTTTTAATTGTTCTGGATAGATTGATTGATCCGGTTAATACTGTTTTTAACTTAGAACATTTATTTCTAAAAACCCGGAAATTTGATAAAAAAGGTTCAGCGATTTGGTTCTTTTTTAGGTTTAATATAAAATCTGGAAACTTGTCTATAAAGAGTATAAATTCTTTGGCGGAAAGAATTTTAATCAAATATTTTTTCATTTGCTCTTCAGTTGTATCTGATAATTTACCAAGTTGTATATAAGGGTTTTCGGGTGCCATTTCTACTATAGTATTCCACCCATTACGTAGGAATTCAATCGTCTTCTTGCTTCTACTTTGTTCTACAATCTGACCATAAATCTCGTTATAAAAATCATGCTGATTTTGACAGCCCTGGACAATGATGTAAACAATTGGCAAGTTCGTGTTTCTTGCAATAAACTCTTTCATAAAACTGGTTTTTCCAGTCCGTCTTATTTGAGAAATAGTAATGTGCTTTATGGTCATTAGTCTTTTTCTGAAAGAAATAAATTCTTTTTCTCTATTAAAGAAATCATCGCCAGAAACTTCAGCTCCCGGATTGATTTTAATCTTTCTTAAATACTCCATTTTATATTCTCCTTTGGGAGACAAAATAATTTTTTAAAATAGGGCTGTCAATAAATAACCTTGTTTTATAACAAAATCGTTTAAAAATAAAACCGTTATCAAACAAAAACGTTATAATTTGTGATATGCATTCAGTTTGTTAAATATTTTATTATCCAGGGAATCTTCTTGTTAAAAACAATTTACGCAAAATCGGAATCTCGTGTTACTTTATCTTCACCAGCTCATAATCCGATGATCCCATGCCAAGTTTTTCAGCATAAGAAAAAACATCTTCTATGTTAATGTGAGGAAAGAGCTCCTTGAAAAGGTTTTTGCCTGCTTTTTCATTGATAAGATCGATGGACGCCCTGTCGATCGCAACAATATCCTTTGAAAAGAGAATGCCAATGTCCGACACAAGATATTCACCGTGAATATTCACGCAGTCGCACAATTCCGTAATGTTATTCAGGAAGTTCACATAGAACATCTTATTTTTTTTATGAGACGTCACTGCATGGGCATATTCCGCGATCTTTGTATTGAGGAATTCAGACGCGGTATTCCACTTTATCCTTATCGCAGAAAAAGGACACACAGAGATGCACATGCTGCAGCCCGTACATAAATCCTCATCAATATGTGCTTTGCCGTCTTCTTTAATGCTGATCGCATTCACCTGGCACCATTGCACACAGCGCGCACATCCAACGCACCTGTCGTGATTGACAATCGGTCGGGATGTACTGTGCATAGCAAGTTTCCCTTTTCGGGATGCACATCCCATTCCGATATTTTTGATCGCAGCACCAAATCCTGCCGCTTCATGACCAGTCATATGCGAGAGGGCAAGTATCGCATCAGCATGATGTATGTCGCTTCCAATGTATGCCTCTTTTGTTTTTTTTGTATCAACCTTTACAACCTCTTCGCTTTGTCCCACAAGACCATCAGCAATAATCACAGGTGCATTGACCACAGACCGCGTATAGCCGTGCCGTATTGCCAGGTTGGTATGATCCACGCTGTTAACGCGTTGTCCGGCATAGAGAGTGTTTGTGTCAGTCAAAAAGGGCTTTGCGCCGAGTGCCAGAATTCTGTCCACAAAATATCGCACATAGCGCGGATTGATCACGCCGAAATTTGTTTCTGCCCCAAAGTGCATTTTTACTGCAACTTTGTCATGTTCCCGAATTGTATTTTTAAATCCTGCCTGCGAGAGCGCATCTCCGATCTTATCAAAGATCGAGCGCTGAAAGGTTGTATGAAAATCTATGAAATATACTTTGCTTTTCATGGAACTCCTTTTAAAACATGTCTTTAATGAACACAATGTCCCGCGGGAAGAATCTATCTATATATTTTATAATTTCTTCGGATATCTCAACCTCACCATAGGTTATCAGGTCATAAATCGAGCTCCTGCCGATGAACATTCGCGAGAATGAATCGATAGAACATCTCAAAATATGATCAGATTTTTCTATGAGTCCTATTTTCCCTTTATCTATTTGGAAAGCAAAGGAGAGGCGTTCGTTTTCCATCATTGGGTCCGAAACCTGCAATTCAAAATCAAAGGCAATATCTTTGGGAATGCTGTAGTGAAGCATTGCATTTTTTACATCAACCACCTTGAACATCATGTAAGATCTACAGAAGATTGCATTAAGGTTGCATGGAGCGAAATGAAACACATCAAAATCTTCGGGAAGTCCGATGATCACGTCCCTTACTTGGTCTCTGTGTGTTTTGAAAAGTGCAAATAATCCATTTGCACCTTTGTAATTAATAAATCCATAATCTCGCACATGTATGTTCACAGCGAATTCATCTTTTATTTTTTGATAATTGTATATGACATAAGCAACATCTTTTCCGGCATGCCTGATCAGGTAGCAGAAAAGTTCTTTTGTATTTTCCCCCGGATACATTATTTCTTCTTTCCAAAAATGTATGCTCCTGTAGGTTGATCCATTGTAGTGCGATGCAAAGGCTTTCTCTATCGCATCAAAATGTTTTGGAGTGGGTTTGTCGATCCGTATGAACTCATACCCACCTTTTTCTGCCTCAATATCCTCGACATTTATCGCGCATCGGAGTCTTCTCGAAGCATTCGCCCAACCGAATTTCTGATAATATTTTGGCTTGAAGGGTTCCAGGCATGAAGTAAGATATCCCTGCTCGACCATATCCCTTTGCATGGCTTTAAACTGCTCTCTTACCATTCCACGATTCCGCGCTTCCGGCATGGTAACTACGCCACTGATACCAGCCATTTTAAATTTTTTATTGTGAATATTCTGGTGGAAAGGTATGTAGAACATTGCAGAGAACACAACCCCGCCTTCTTCCGCAACGAACCCCTTGCAGAAGTTGAGTGCTCCTTGAATGTAGTGCTCGGAATCCTTCTGCAACATGTTAAAACAGTATTTCACCATCTTAACCAAGCTATCCTTATCATCCTTTGTAAAAGGCCGGACTTTCATGTTTTTCTCCCCAAAATTTATTGAATGACAATATTTTAAGGGCATTGATTTTGTTGACAATAAATATGTAGAGTTTGAGGTTGCTAACATGTTTAAGGATTTGAAGCCAATGAAAAAAAACTTAATTTTGTTATTGCTTTTTACATTTTTCTGCACCTCTATTTCTGCGCAGGTTGTGCTGGTTCCTCTGGACAGTGATGTGTATGATTTTCTGGAGAGAATGCAGGTAAAGGGAATGACCGGACGTTACTTCGACGGTATCAAACCAATACCAAGAACCGATATTCGTGAATACCTGGTGCATATTTACGATCATGACGATTACTATCAGCTTTCTGAGTCGGAGCAAGAGCAGCTCGATGATCTTCTGAAGGAATTCTCATATGAGAAAAAGTACAGCTTGAGTACTCGCGAAGTTTCAGCTGATTTTATCGAAGGATTTATTGACCTTTTTACAGATGAAGAGGTAGATACTACGCAGTTTAAAAATGAGAAATGGCAGCTTCTGAAATTTCCTTATAAATTTTATTCAGGAGAGAGTTTTATCTCCTTTGAGCCGAAATTCCAGGCGGAATATCACTACAACAGCAGTGACACCTCGACCTTTGCAGAAAACTACCAGCGGCTTACAGGTGGAGGTTATATATTCGGCTATCTCGGAGACAATATCGGGTTTTCTTTTTGCGGTGTGAATAATGCAGTTCAGGGCAATGTGTTTGATGTGAAGAAAATTGATTGCCCGGAGCAGGGCATTGGAGTAGAACACAAAGGAGATGGGAATTATTATTATGAGGAAGTGGATGCAGCTGTTTCATTTTCCACAAAATATGCAGACCTGACGATCGGGAGGTTTTCAAACTACTGGGGATGCGGACACACGGGCTCGGTTTCTCTAAGCAATAAGCCGCCGTCCTATCCACAAATTATGGTGCGTGCAAAATTCAGCAACTGGCTGAAATTTGTGTATTTCCATGGCTGGCTGGAGAGTAATATCCTCGATGACAGCACTTCTTATTGGATCAATTATGGCAATGACGGGGAGTTTAATCGTGAGTTCTATAAGAAAAAATATGTGGCAGCTCACCGGCTTGAGATATCACCTTCAGAGAGATTCAGTTTTGGCTTGAGCGAACTCCTTTATTATGGTGAACGCGATGCCGAGTTTGTATATTTCATTCCTATTATGCTGTTCTGGTCTGCACAACGCTATACCAACGATCAGGACAATGAAATGATCGGTCTGGATTATGAATGGATCCCCTGGAATGGCATCAAGACTTACGGCTCTTTGCTCATAGACGAGATAGCTTTATCAAAGATGTTCAAAAAGAATGAATCACATAACTATATTGCCTATCAGTTTGGAGCATACCTTGTCGAACCCATTATTGACGGACTCGATTTTCGCATTGAATATACTCACCTGAATCCCTGGGTCTATACACACAAATTCCCGATCAATTATGCCACTTCGGATGATTACTGGATGGGTTACTGGACAGGACAGAATGCAGATAATCTCTATTTCGGAATTGATTATCAGCTCAATAAAAAGTTAAAGTTTTCTGCCGATTACTCGATGTATAGGAAAGGGTCTCAGGACAGCATCAAATATCAATATCAGATCCCACCGGTGGAGAAATTTCTATATGGTCATCAATATACGAAAAATACTCTTTCCCTGGGATGTTGCTATGAGATAATTTCTGAACTTGAAGCAGAACTTGGCTTCCGATATACAGACTGCAACGTGAACGAAGAAAACATAGCGCTTGCCGAGCAGGGCGAGTATGTGAACCCCGTGTATTACAAAAACGATTTCACCCAAACGACGATTTCGATTTTACTTTCCTACAGATTTGATTAATATATAATTCAACATGAAACTTTTTCTCCGTATCCTATCCTACCTGAAAAAGGTCTGGCCAAATGTCATACTTGGCTTGTTCGCGCTTATTATTTATGCGTCTTTTAGTGGTGTTTCACTAGGAATTGTTTATCCTGTTGTCGATGAGATATTTGTAAAACAGACGGAAGAAGAGTGGAAGGCGGACGAAGCAAGCAGAAGCTCTGCAAATCTCTCATATATATTCATGGAGGCAGAATGGCTCTTCGATAAATGCGTACAAGCGGTCAAGCATAACTGGAAAGAGAAGGATCGCTTTGAAAGAATAAAAGAAGAGATCAGTGTTTCTTTAAAAGAGTTTTCAGAGAGGAATTCAAAAAGCATTATCCTCAAGCTGCTTCTCGTGCTGGCTGCAATTCTGTTTCTTATACGCAGTATCTCAATGTATCTTCAGCAGATCATTTTCAAACAGATCGAGGAGAAGGTCATCATGTTCATCAGGAATGATTTCTATGAAGCTATTCTCAAGAAACCGATCGAGTTCTTCCACAGCCACAAACTGGGCGAGATCATTTCCAGAGCTGTAAATGACGTGAATATGATCCGTGGAATGACGCTCAATTCCGCAACAAATCTCATTAGAAACCTGCTTTTTATTGCCGTGTACGTCTTTATGATGATCGCAGTGAGCGTACGGATGTCCATGATGATGCTATTTGTTGTAATTCCAATATCGGTCACCGTGAGTTTGATTTCCAGCGCACTGAGGCGAAGAAGCCGGAAAGTACAGCAGAAATTTGCAGATATTACTTCCATCCTGCAGGAAACGATCATGAATATCCGAATCGTATTTTCCTTTGCCATGGGAAATTATGAACGCGCCCGTTTCTTAAGGGAGAATAGAAAATTCTATAAAAAATCCGTGCACATGGTGAGAGCTGGTCAATTGGTGACCCCTTTTACAGAATTCATGTCGATCATGATCACCCTCGTCATTATCTGGTATGGTGGATTGCTTGTTCTGAATCCCCATAATGCAATGAGTGCCGGAAAATTTTCACTTTTCCTTGTTGCTTTGCTTGCAAGCTTGCACCCTATTAAGGAAATCGCAAGGGTTTATTCGGAGATCAATAAGGGGCTCGCTGCTGCAGAGCGCGTTTTTGAAGTTATCGATGAGCCCGTATTTCTTATAGATAAGGATGACGCAAAATCTATAAATGTTTTTACCAATTCAATTACGTTTGATGACATGTCATTCAAATATCCAACCTCTGACATCGTGCTGAGAGATATAAATCTTACAATAAAAAAAGGAGAGGCAGTTGCATTTGTTGGTCCGAGCGGAGGAGGAAAGTCCACTTTGATGGATCTGCTGCTTAGATTTTATGATCCGATAAGCGGCGCTATCAGGATCGATAATATAGATATGCGGGATTACAAGATGGATGACGTCCGCAATCTCATTGGAATGGTAACCCAGGAAGTGATCCTCTTTGATGACACTGTAGCGCACAATATTTCCTACGGCCGGCTCGATGCCTCAAGGGAAGATGTCTTCCAGGCAGCGAAGGCAGCAAACGCCCATGAATTTATTCTGGAGCTTGAAGAGGGATACGAAACCATTATCGGGGAGCGTGGCGTAAAGCTTTCGGGCGGTCAGAAGCAACGCATTGCGATAGCAAGAGCGATACTGAAAAATCCGCAGATACTCATTTTTGATGAAGCGACCTCTTCACTCGACGGGGAATCCGAATACCAGGTTCAGGAAGCAATATACCGCCTGATGAAGGACAGAACCACGCTTATTATTGCGCATAGACTCTCCACAATCAGAAATTGCAGTAAAATCGTTGTTATAGATAAGGGTATCATCGCTGAGCAGGGCTCGCACGAAGAATTAATCGAGCAGGGTAATCTTTATAAAAAATTATATAATATCCAGTTCAGGGATTTTTCTGAATAAATTAATATAAACAACAACAAGCTAAAACAAGTAATAAAAGAGGTTTAGGGGCATACATACAATTAATGCAAAACAACAATTTAAGCTTATATAATCAATATTTTCGTGTAGTTTTCCCTACACATTTAGACGGAACAGAACGGTCTGGGTGAAATCCATGTTCGTTATATAATGTACAAGTTGCTTTTCTATGGTCGGTTGACCAAACTTTACAATGTTTACAATCTTTGCATCTGTCATTTGATTTAATTGTAGACATAAATAATCTCCCTTTCTGTATAGTTATTCTAAGTCTTTATTTATAATTAGTGTGGCCATTTTCTGTCTATTTTTAATAACTTCAACTTACTATTGTATAATCAAAAAAGAACTGCAGAACCACAATTAGTACAATTTATATTCGGAATATGTTGAGAAATATACTGCATTCCTTTTATATAAACATTAAGTGATATAAATAATGAATTATGCCAAATAAGTAATTGTACATTGTTTTATATTAGGACACTTTGGAGCATCGGGGAAATTACATTACCTATTAAAAAACATATAGAACCTAAAACAAATACAAAATTTCAAATGTTACGCTTATCTATACCTCCAGAAATTATTACACCCAAAGATTATCCAAACTAAAATACTGATACTAAATAAAGATTTACAAGTAATGTAGCGAAATAAATAAAACTTCCAAAAAACGCTGAGACCAGAATAAATCCAATCACATTAGCCCATCTTTCACTTTTTAAACTTATTTTCGTTTCTGTTATACCGATAACAGTTAGAGATCGTTTATTGAGAATATATTGTATCGGTTTGATTACACCCTCAGATTTGAAAGCCCTCCCAAGTTCCGGAAGATGACCAAGTGAACTTACCTTGAAATATCCAACTGTTTGAAAATTATCTTCAAAACTTCTCACAAGATTTCCTTCTGTATTTAATAACCAACTTTTGATATCATATCCAATTTTATTTTTTATGTCAAAGGCATCCACTTTATTTATTATAACAGAAATAGGAAATTTAAACTTACTCTTAATTTTGGTAATACTTCTTATAGTATTAACCATTCTATCAAAAACATCTTGTGGCTGCTCAGTACTTGGTTTAACATAATCTCCTTGATTAGCTAATTTAGACTCAAAAGATGCTCTAACACTAGGAATCGAAAATGGATCTATAATAAACAGTATTCCATCAATGTAATCGAAGTATTTATGCAGAAGTCGAGTATCTGTTGCATCTCCGTATAATTCTCCCGCAGCATCATACAAATATAGTAAATATTCCTCATTGTTAGCTTCTTTAATATTAATCATAAAAGAAGAAGGTGATAAATCACCGGTTTTCCTAACAACTTCACCAGATTGATACTGCTTCTCGCCATATTCAAAAACACGCTTATCCTTTTGGTTAGGAAAACTCACTTCTCGTCCTGTTATTCTGCTATCTTTTACTATTTCAATAGAACTAGCCATTAAAAAACTTGTCTTCCCGGATGCAGGACCACCAACTATCGGAATATGAATGTTTGTTGATGAACCAATTTTTTTATTCAATGGTCCGGAGCAATGAGGACAAATACTTTCAAGCTTATTTCTACCCCATAATGATGACGTTGGTAATTTATAATTGCATTTACATTGTCTTCTGAATATTCCGTAAGATCCAGGTATCAATTTACCTATTTGTTTGAATGACTTTTTTGTTTTGATATTCACCCCGTGCTTCTCACCGCAGCTAGGACATAAATATACAGGTAAAGCAATTGGCTTATAGCAATGTGGACATTTAAATGACACTTTTCTCCAAGCCATTGAGAATAATTCAATAGATCGAAAATATAGAGCTATAATGTACACAATAAGACATATCAAAGTAATAATAATGAGATGTATAATACCAAATAATAAATAAAATGCAATAGAAGCAGCAAAGGCAATGACCAATGCACCTGCATAAGTTAGCATGACAGGCCAGGTAAAAATCCATGCAGGCGCCATTTTCAATAACCAAGAAATTAGTACTTTCCCGATTTCTATGTTATACATCCAAGCAGCTATTAAAACTAAAAAATAATCAGTGTACGCTTTTTTAAAAAAGTAATTTTTATAAGCTGGTACTTTATCTTCAGGTGATTTACTTGAAATTAATCCGAAAGCTCTAATATAATTGACAAGTACGGTAATTACAAAACCAACTGACAATGCACCTAAAACATAAATCGCTATTGTTTGAAAAAACCATCTCATTGCAAGATAATATAAATAAATAATAAAACCAACCGCAATTAGACCTAAAATCCAACCCATTGTAGACTCCCTTAATTATTGTGTTATAAATTTATTTTGAAAATTCTTTTTATAACTGAATATTGATTTTTCCATTCTTGAAATTCATTTTCTACTTTGTACTTCTTTACTTCGAAGGATATTTTTTTCTTCGCTGCTTTAGAATAATTCGAATATAACTTTCTCATATCGGTTTTATACATACCCAAAAATGAATGTTTTCTGTTTTCAATTTCAAAAGAACTAAGAAACGCAAATAAACGAACCCACTTTACTACTGTTATTTTTCTATTTCTTTGAAAAAAATTACTAAAAGTTTCAGAAAAGATTGGTTCATCCATTGATGCAAAAGTTTGAAGAATATCCAACTTCTCATCTTTATCCTCGAGACGATAAAAATACTTATATAAAGACTCATGCATAATGATTCTTTTTGTATTCTTATTTCTTTCAGGAACTAAAGATAGCAACTGCTTTGTTTTTTTGATATTTTGTGATACAGTATTAACTTCTTCAAAGTATTCTTTATAATTCAAGATTCTTATGCATTCGGCCATTTTAGATTGAAGTTCTGATGGGATTTTACGAAAAATATATTCAATTTTATGCTTCTTAGATAATAATTCAGCATCATTTAGAAATGTATGTGCAATTAAAACGATAAATTTCTTATTTTTTAGTAAATCGGGATATTTTTCAGAAATTTCAAAAGAATCTTCTGCAGTAAGATTCTTTTGAATAGCTTCAAAGCACATGTCTAATTCAATAGAAGCAAGAGATATACCTTTGCTATTTAGTTCCTTAAAAAAAGAAACTAATTGCAATCCAACATTCTTACTCATCGAAATCCTGATACCATTTAATGCAATAAATAAAGATATATTCTTTTGTTGTGCAAATGATTCAATACGTGAATAAGTAGCTGGTCTATCAAGCATAGTTTTGATTCTTGATAATTCTTGTTTTTGAAATAAATCATAAACTAATTTAAAAACAATTTGATCAATTTTCTCGAATTTTTTTAATTCAAATAAATTGAACAGAAAGTTTTGTACCTCGAGATTGTAAATGTTAGGTATAATGAAATTATTTAACAGCTTAATGATTGAAGCTTCTAGATCTGATAAAACATTCATCGCTTCACAGAAATCAATTAGCCTTGTAAGCCATTGTAGATTTGTACTCTTTTCAATCTTTGGATAGATTTTTTGGATAGATTTGTTCCAATATGTTGAGGATATTTTTAATTTTAATAAAGTTTCAGAACATTCATTAAATTCTACAACCGATGCTTTTGGTAAAATTCTTTGAACAACCCAATCAATATAAAAATAAATTACATCATCCTTGATTTCATTTGAAACATCAGAGTTAGAATAAACACTATCAAAAAGTGACTTTGCAAGAGAATCAGCGAATTCTTCCTCATATGGAAATTTAATCAAAGCAACCGTGGTTAAATTGAAAATCTCCTTTTGCTTAAATAATTGTTTCTTTATTATGAAATCAATACAAGATAAAATCTCTTGTTCATTTATTTGGGTGTCTTTGATAAACTTAAATAAAATAATTAATGAATCTAAATCGGATATGCATATATCATAATCAAAATTATCACAGAATTTTTTAAATTCTATAACTTCTTCGAATTGGCCTGATAAATACCATTTTGAAATTGTATCAGAGAATTTGGTTGAAGGTTCTTCAGGAGAGAATCTATTGTTCTCAAAATCAAACACAAAATATTGAAATTGAATCTCTGATTGCGAGAAGTTAAAATCAGAATCACTAGTTGTTCCAGTAATTATTAAATCAGAATTATATGGATTTTTACAATAAGTGGTAAATGTTAGTGTTTTTATTATCGAATTTGGTAAAGCGAACGATATTAAGGTAATCCATTGAGCAATATTCTCATCAGAATCAACAATAATAATTCTCTTTTGTTTATTTTTTAAAGCAGAAATTATAGAAGAAATGAAAATATGTACATAAGAAATCAATTTTCGTTGAGATATAAATGCACTCAATGAGGTAATTTTCGATAATTTCCCTGCTGTTATTGAATTAATAAAAGGAAGTTCTGTCTTTTCATTATCTTTATTTTTCCACAGATTTGATTTCCACATGGATATTGGGGTTATTTTGTTAAACACTGAATTAAAATCATCGACAATAATGAAATGAGTAAAGTAATTTCCACGTCGTCCACTATAATCAAAACATAAATATTCACTATTTGAAAGCACAAAAGTATTATCCGGTAAAACATAAAAAGAAAGAGCTTTGGGAAATAAACCTGCTTTCGCTGTATCGCTTAATGAAACAGGGGGTTCATATAAACCGTATCGTTCAAGAAAACTCATAGTATTATGACTGATATCGGGACTTACAGCATTGAATTGAAATCCTGGAGAACCTCGCAATCCAACTTTGCATGAAGTATAGTAAGCTTGCTTAATATTCATTTTAAACTCCTAATCCATTTGCTTAAAGAACTATTTAATAAAAATAAAATTAATTAATTTTGGGTCATATCTTCTTTTTTGAGATAAAACCCTTTTGAGATAAAATCCACAATAAAGGATCTTCAATGCGGAAGGGATTTACTCCCCTGTTTATGTTTCCTGATAAGTCAGGACTATCACCAAGAGCTGATAGACCAAAGAATGAATATGTTTTAAAATAATCTTTCATTGTAGTTAAAAAATTCGGTCCCAGCCATTTACCTAAGTAGGAGTAAAACAAAGAATTAACATTCTCAACATCATTAATGTCAAGATAACCATTATGGTTGCTTGAACTTAATAATAATGGGTCAATAATCCCTTTTAAACAATCAAGTTTTGAAAAGGAAACTGCCACAGGAATCTTTATTTTCCTTCTACCTCTAATGCTTTTTTCTTTTCTGATTAGATTAATAACGCGGTTGATTATCTCGAATTGGTCTATATTATTAATTGGTTTTACTATAGACGAGGGAACTTCTTGCCTAACATAATTCGTTTGTAACGGATCCAATAAAAAAATTAATCCACCCGAATTTGATATATATTTATTCGTTGTTTCCATTATTTGCTGGTCTGAAAGGTCTTCACCTGCAGTATCAAAGAATACTAAATTTGCAATTTTCTTCCGCATAACTCCACATTGTTTTTTTCTGATAGATAATTTATATATTAACGGATACCTTACGTTAATTTGAGCTTTACCTGAAAGAGTAGCCGGAATTACTTTTGAATTCCTATAAATATATTTTTCAAAATCTTCATTATATCTTTTTATAGTTTTCTCATTCCGAGCAACCATTGAAATTTCAAATGCTGTGCCAATTCTATGTTGTAATTCATGAATCAGAACAGCAATATAATGACTTTTACCAACTTCTTTTGCTCCTATTAAAGCAATTATTAAATTATCATCTTCTCCAAATCCATTAGGTAGTTCATTATGACAAATAGGGCAAATCATTTTTGTTGTTTCCATCCCACAACTACATATAGCTTTTCGTGGCATTCGAAATGAAGAAACCGGTGAAACTATCTTTTGTAATTTTGGTAGATTTTTCCCTTGGTATTTTTGTAATCCTTTATCTTCTTCATATTCGCAAGCACTAGGATTTTCGTTTATACACCTAAATTTAATATCTTTTGGATAAAATTTCTCAAAACAAAAAACACAAGTTAATTTTTTCATTTTATCCTAATATTTTAAATCCTTAAAATTTGATTTCAATTTGAATTTTTGATTATCGTCTTCTGATATTATAAAAAGACGCAGCATTGAAGGTGAATTAAGATTATCAATTTTAAATCTTATCTCCTTTTCTTTATTTTTTTTTAAGCAAATATTTGATAATATTTTAACTCTTTCACCATTATTTATATCAATTGGACTTCCATTACCTCTTTTTGCTACTAAGATTAACTGAGGAATATTGGAAATATCTTGCTTTGATGATAATTTAATAATACCTTCTTTTTTTTGACCTATCAAATTGTATTTGTAATTAATCTTATAAAAAATCGTGAATTCTGGTTGTGATTCAACGATAGTACGACAAGTTGGTGAAATACCAGGGCTATTTATTAAAGTATTCATAAATATCCTAGATGCAAAAACTTTAATATAGTATGGTTTCGATAATGGTTCTTCAATTCGAAATCCTTCAGTATTATAATTGAAAGCAGTAATATTTAGCGAGTTTCTTTTGATAATTTGTAAGGGATGTGATTTGTGTGACCAAGTAACAGTATATGATGTTACATTAGGAATTCTTTCCCAACTAACTTGAATATAACTTCCGCAATGTGATGCCGTTATTCCAGTTATATCTTCTGGCCGATGGGCATTTTCTATTTGTTTGAGGTAAGGTTTTATTAAGGGTTCATCTTGTAGAGATGCACCCATAATATCCCATAAATTCAAAATCAATTCTTTATTATTAGTCTTAATTGCATTCTGCATTTCCCTAATATTATCTTTATAAATTCTTTCTTTCTCAAGTTTACTTTCAAGTTTTCTGTCATTTGTTTTTTTTTGCAAACAAGCAGCTTCAAAATCATTCCAAATTCGAACAAATTTCGGAAAGTCATTATAGCTTTTTTCCCATAAATTTTCAAACTTCTTTTTTTCTTTTACGTTCAGCGTACGCTGAAACAATCGTAGAACTTTCGAAAGCTCTTCAAATTTTTCTTTAATTGAAAAACCACAAGAACATTGCAGGCTACTTACTAAAACAGCTTTATTACATTTTGAACATAGATAGAATAATTTTTTCCCGCATTTTGAACAGCTATCACTGAATTGTACATTAGTATGTCCGCAACAGCAAGTAATTCGTTGCCATACATCGTTGTCTAAATCAACATTGATTGGAACTTTTCGCTTACTAGCTTTTTGTTTAATAAAATTAATTATTGTTGATTTCTCTAACTTAAGCTCTTGTCCACTTTTTAATAGAAGCATTAGCTGACCAAATTCTATACTACCAGTATTACATACAGTTTCTATCATTTCAAATAATGGGTCTGCTTCATGGTATTTGAGAGTGTTATCATAAATTTTTCTACTATTGATATCTGCAAAGATTGTTTTACAATGTCTCTGTAAATCAATTTTAATGTTAGCTTCTGTTGAACTACCTTCCTTTGGTTTTAATTTTTTATAAAGTTCCTTAATTTTATTTTGTATTATTGTAATTTCTTTCTCATCATCATCAACTTCCAGAAATTCGTATAAATTTTCATAATTTTTATCACTAAGTTTAGTCAAGAGTTTTAATTGCTTCTGGATATCTGTCCAAATAGTAATATCCAGCAAATCAGGTGCTGCTGTCGATGTAGTGTGATGTTCTTTTCTTTTCAACAAATCGCGAACATCTTTCTCAGTATAATAATATGATTTATATTTTCTTACAATTCTAACTATGGCTTTTTCGGATATCCTACCCTTTCTAAGAATTAGAATATCGCTTTCAAAATCAGCAAGTTTTGATTGCTTTATTGCTGAAATTTTTTTTTTGGCTTCTGTTGCTTGCACTTTTCGTTTATCCGGATCAAGTAAAGTCTTCTCTATCGATTCCAAATTTTTCAGATTTTCCTGTGCGGTTCGTTTAATTATTACATCTTCATCATTTCTTGTCAAACTCCATTCTTTATCTTTTTTTTTTATTGTAGCTTTTATTACATTTTCATCAGTAGTATCGGGATCTAATTCCAATATTAAGAAACAGTTTTCCATAAACATTACCCTCTTTTCATCTCAGCATTTGCATGCTTGATGTGTTTTCAGTAAGTACTTGGGCAATTTTAGTAAAGGATTCAGTTAGCTTACTTAGGTCCGTAAACAAAGCATTCTCATCTAAACTGGAAATGTCTTTCAAAAACTGTTCGTCTGCACTACCAAACCCAATTGCTATGACGTCAATTCCAACCTTATGACATCTTTTGGCTTCTGCAATTGCATGTTCTTGATTAGACCAAACTCCATCTGCTAAAACCAGAATAAAGCGAGCTCCTTTTTCCTTTTCTAAAAGCTTGTATGCTTCAGTGAAAGGTTGTCCACTATTGCAATATCCCGTAGAACCTTCAACCATGCTGTTTATAGCATTAGTAATTTTCTTTGAGTTTTGAGTTAAAGATTGAAATATCTTTACTTTGTCAGAAACTCCGATTACACCAATAGATGAATGAGCAAGATCAATATTTGAGACAAAACTATTTGCAGCTTTCCTTGCTTCTTTCAAAGGATGACCTGACATACTGCCGGAAAGATCAATTGCAAAATACAATGAAAGGTGTTCAGTACTTTTCTGATGAAGCTCAGGAGCTCTATCTAACCAAGATAAGTCTTCAGGTATCGGTTCTTTAGTGCAATTCAATGATTTCCCATTACTCTCTTTTCCCGATACCTGAATAATCCCGTTTTCATCATATTCGTATAAAACATTAATAACTGTGTTATTTTTATTATGGGAAATACCTGAAAATCGATATAACCCAATAATTTGATTATCTAATGGACGCTCATTTTCTCCTTGAGTCAAATAAACCTCCATTTGATTATCTATTTTAGAACCGGTTTGTAGTTTGTATGGTTTTGAGTTTGTTGAAGGAATAGGTTGATTTTTAGGAATAATTATTGAATTTAGGTACTTACTGTTATCTGAGTTAGCTGCAACAATGCCGAGGCTGTGACTCATAACATCCTTGATAGTTTTAGATGCTAAGAAAAATGTTTGATTTTTGTGACTTTCGGGATCGGGTATTGATCTTGTATGCATATCAATATTAGCTTGTATAGCTGCTCCGAGTGCAACCGCTTCATCAGGATCGATGCTTTTGATTATCGGGCAATCGTATCTTTTCGACAGAATATCTTCTATCATTGGCATTCTTGTGGATCCTCCAATAAATAAAATCCCGTCTATATCTTCTTTTTGATAGTTAGCATCTATTAATACTTGATCTACCAAACTGATCGTTGCTTCCGTAAGTGGTGCAGCAAGTTGGGCAAACTTGTCTCTGTTAATCTCATATCGAACTATTTTTCCCGAAAAGGTTATGGAGAATGATGAAGAATTTTTGTTTGAAAGGGCAATTTTAGTTGCTTCAGCCTTAACTCTAAGATCATTGATCAATACGCTATATAAAAACGGACCTTCACCATATTGCTCTTCAAACAGTGATGCAAAATATCTAAGTATTACATCATCCCAGTCTTTTCCACCAAGTTCATGATTTCCGGCAGTAGCAATTACTTCGACTTCTTCCTTTGATATTTTTATTAGGGAAATATCAAAAGTGCCACCACCTAAATCATATACAAGAACTGTTGTATCATCCTTAAATTTATTAGATCCAAACGCAATCGCAGCAGCAGTAGGTTCATTGATTATACGAAGCACAGTAAAACCTGCATTTTCTCCGGCAGTTTTAGTATTTCTTCTTTGAAAATCAGAAAAATATGCAGGGACTGTAATTACAGCATGAGTAATATTTTCACCCAATTCAGATTCTGCATCGGATTTTAATTTGCTTAGAACCATTGTTGATAGATCTACAGGTGTATATTCTTTATCCTCTACAAAAAATCTGTAATTTGTATCACCCATAGATCTTTTAAACAATGAGACAGCTGCTTCTGCACCAAATGCTTGCATTTCTTTGGCTTCTTTTCCAACAATTGGTTTTCCGTCTTCAAAATATACAACCGAAGGAGTTAATCTCTCTCCTTCAGAATTCTTGATAATTCTCGGCAGACCATCTTCACCAATTATTGATATCGCTGAGTATGTTGTTCCTAAATCAATCCCTACTGCTTTGCGCATAATAATTTCTCCTTCCTTTATGCAAATGTCATTGAATCTGATCTTTTTTTAGCTTCCTCCACTTCTTCTTTTGTCATTACAGAGGAAGTCTCGATTTCACCTTCAACATGATTACCACTTAACGGTTCAACACCAGAAAATTTCAGCATGCCTGCTTGGTCAAGATGAAAAGTAACTTCAATTGGAGAACCTTCAGGTAATCCGCTAGGTAAATTCAAAATTGCCTTACCAATTTCTTTGCAATCTGATAATTCGACAGTTTTGGCTGTTACAACTGTTTCCATAATTGTTAAATCTAGATCTGATTGATTTTCTTTAAGAGTTCCAAATTTACCTGTCTCCACTCTAGGAAGACTGGAATTATTTATGACCAAAGTAGCCAACATTTTTTTCATACTTGCTTTATCTACAACTATAACTACTCCAAAACTTTTATTAGTGACATTGACTATTTCAGTATTAGCCAATTTTTCAATTGTGTGCGCAGGGATTCCAAATTCAGGTGAAATATCTTCATAAACATCCTTGAGCTTTTCAGGATTATTTTTTTTAATTTCATCTTTTTTATCACCATAAATCTTAAAAAGTTCATCATCGATTTTTTTTTCAATGATTAGTTTCTGTGCAAACAACGCTGCACCTTTAGCAACTGCCTCATCAGGTTCATTAAACTCAATTGGAATCCCGGTATATTTTGTTTCTAGGATTTCTTTTACTTGCGGCATTCTAGTTGAACCGCCAACTAGTAAGATTCTATCAAATTTCTCAAAACCTTTTGCTTTTGATTCGGAAAGCATATGATCACATAAAGCTATTGTAGCATCCAATTTTACTTTTGTTATCTCATCAAATTTATCTCTAGTTAATTCAATCCTAAAACTTTCTTCTTGAAATTTAAATAAAACTTTTGTTTTATTTTTTGAAGTTAACGCTTTTTTTGCATCTTCAATTTTTAATTGCAACTCATATAAAGAAGTAGTATCCTCATAAAATTCATCAAGGTTCAATCCTTGTTCTTTTGCTGTTTCAAGACAATAGTTTGTCAAGACATCATTCCAATCTTTTCCTCCAAGTTCTTTATTGCCATCAACACAAATGGCCTTTACAGAACCACTTTCTATTTTCAAGAGAGTAACATCAAAAGTTCCACCACCAAGGTCATAAATCATTACCACTTCATCTTTTTTCGCTTTTTCTAATCCATAATAAAAAGCTGCAGCGGTTGGCTCAGGAATAATGTTTACAATATCGTCTTCTAAATAGCCTTTCAAACCGGCAATATGACCTGCTTGAGAAGTTGCTTTTTTTTCATTAGGTCCAAAATATGCTGGACAAGTAACTATTGCCTGTGTAACAGGCCTCCCCAGAGTTATTGAAGCATCAGTAATGATTTTTTTGATAATGTAAGATGATATTTCTTCAGCTGTATATTCTTCTTCACCAACAAAATGTTTCCAGTTTTCTTCACCCATTGAACGCTTCACAAATTCTACTGTCCTATCCGGATCGTAAAGTGCTTTTTCTTTCTTAGCAATTATTCCAACTACTATTTCTCCTTCTTCGGTAAATTGAACCACTGAAGGAGTAATGGAATCCCCGTCCATATTTTTTAAAATCACCGGTTTTCCATACTCATCCATGTAAGAAATGCATGAATAAGTTGTCCCTAAATCGATTCCTACTGCAAGTGGCTTGTTTTCATTCATCATGATTTGTATCCTCCTTAGTTTTATTTTTTATCATTATTTATATCATTTTCAATCTTATCAGGTAATTTTACTTTCTTTTGTTCGGTTGGTCGATACTTAAATACTTCGACTCGTTCCGGTCTTATTACTTTATCATTTCTTTTAAAACCTAAGCGTAGATGTTTTTTTACATTTAGATTTTGTTCAGAATTATCAGTTTCAATTATTTTCATAGCTTGCTGTTGTTTTGAATCAAACGATGTGTTTGGAGATTTAAAAGCATAAACATCATGTTTTTCAAGTATATCCAATACAGTTAATTGAAAATCTTTAAGAATACTTATAATAGATTCACCTTTTTTTTCTTTGTAAAAAATGATTGAGCTTTCAAAATCATCATAAAATCCTATTAAATCAAGAATAATTGGGTTTACTGATTTTAATATTATGTCATTTTTATATTCTTTAAGTTCTTCATGCATTTTATCAATGATTTCATCTTTGTGAAGATCGTATTTAATCTTTGTGTTAAAACTATCTTGAAGTATCTGAATATTAGAAACAATTATTGATAATGTGTCTTCTAAAAATGAATCATTTTCTTGGAAGTGTTCGTTTTTTATGATTAGATTATTATCTTCTTCTTTTTTTTTAATTTCTTGTTTATCGTGGTTATCTTTAGTTTTGATTGTCTCAAGACAATTAAGAGTGCTTTGAGTTAAATATTTTTCCTCATTATCATGAGGAATTAAAGTATCATTGTCAACTTTATCTTTTTGCTTCTTATTTTTATTAGACATAAAACCTCCTCATTGTCTTTTCATTTCTAATAACTCTTTCATGACATTTTTCACAACCTCTTATTTTAATTTCTGATTATAAAAAAATTTTAATTAAAATAATATGTCAAGTTACATTTATGATATTCTTCATCTTTATAATTTAACTATAGAGATTGATCCTCTTTTATAACTGACTCGGATACCCGAAACACCTAACGGATAGCCTTACCGGATATTTGAGCAGGAGGGTTGATTTTGTGATCTCTCCGGAGTTTTACTAGACTGTAAATAATTTTATTGACACGTATTAGACAGGAATATTGATTTATTGTATTTTATAAGTTTTCTCGGAGGAGAAATGAAAAATCATTGTCCAAAATGTTATTCTGAACGAATAACTCTTTATCGTCAATATAAGAAGAACAAGAGCACGGGAGATGGAAGGAGTTGCCTTGGTTGTCTACTTCTCTTAATCATATTGATTATTGCCCCTGGTGCAGTTCTTATTTTCGGACTCATCACGGGGTCAGCCATCTATGCACTTCGCATTCCGCTCTTAATTGGTCTGCTTGTAGGGGTGATTATAGCAATTGTTGTGAAAGTTCGCCAATCTGGGCTTATGATTTGCGAGAAGTGTGGACACAAGTTCAAATAGAGCATCTTACAACACCGATTAAAATTCACTAAAATTCTGTATGTGGGTGATATAATAAAGACACCCCCCCCTGCCCCCGAAGATGAGTCCGAAAATATTGTTTTCCAAAGCATTGCTTTATTACTGGTTAATATTTCCCGACTGGTTCCGGCTTGTCCGGGTTAGGTTTTTGTATTCAGCGTGGGTATTCATGCCCTCGAAAGACGTTTTTGAAATTTTAAAATGTCTATTTAATCATTTATTGTATAGTAAGCTTTTCAGATTTAAAACAATCTTCTGGTTAAATTTTTCTGGAAATAATAGCAATTAGAAAGGACGTTTGCCGAGTTATCTGTAATAACCCTGATATAGAAATTCTTGACGATGCAATTACTTTTTTAGCTTTTGTACAATACTTATGAGCTTAATAATTAAAGAAATTTTGTTGATCCTGGCAGCGTACCTTTTGGGTTCATTTTCCTTTGCACGTTTATTTACACGTTTTTATAGCAAGGTGAATATCTACAAAGCGGGAAATCTTACAGCTGATGCCGGGAATGTGTACAGGAATGTAAGTAAAGCGATCGGAATTGTCTGCTGGCTCATAGATTTTATGAGAGTGTATCTCATTATTTTCCTGACCCAGTATTTCTTCTTGAAAGACAATCCTGTTCTACTCATGCTCGTCGGTCTTGCTGCAGTGATCGCACATTATTTCCCAGTGATGCACCGATTTTTGGGGGGGCACAGCATTCTTCCGTATATTGCGTTGCTTGCCTATTTTGCGCCTGTTCCGACCCTCATTGTTGCAGCAGTATCTGGAATAATTATTCTTGCATATAAACAGATCCGGTTTTCAAAATATCTAATGGTTATTATGGTTCCTGTAGTGAGTTATTTTTATAACCCTCTGAAAAATGTAAAGGTGGAAGTGAAGTATTTACTGCTCGCCTCTGTAATAATGGGCGTTGTAAATTTTCTTATTTCAAGAAGACACAGTAGTGAGATATAGATGACTAATACTAAAAAAATCACAGTTAAAGAAGTAGTATCAAAAGCCGATCTTAAGACCTTTATTAAGGTTCCATGGACAGTTTATAAAAATGATAAGAACTGGGTTCCGCCCCTGATCAGCATGGAGAAAGAGAGATTTGATCCTGAAAAGGGCGCTTATTTCAAGAATGCCGAAGTCCAGTTTTTCATTGCGTATCGTGGTGAACGTCCTGTCGGAAGGATCGTTGCGCATATCAATCATACACACAATGAATTTCATAAGGACAAGGTTGGTTTTTTTGGCTTTTTCGAATGCATGCCGGATTATGAAGCTGCCGAAGCACTCTTTCATGCTGCTTCCAATTGGCTAAAGGAACGAGGCAGGGATGCCATTCGCGGTCCTATGAACTATTCCACAAATGATGAGTGCGCTTTGCTGGTAAAAGGGTTTGGTTCACCACCGACCGTAATGATGCCTTACAATCCCCAGTATTATGAGAGCTTTATCGAGAAATTCGGTTTTCATAAAGCAAAAGATCTGGTTGCCTATTATGTAAATATCAGCCAAATGCCGGAACGTTTTGAACGGATCATAGGGAAGATCAAAGAACGACGGAATTACACTATAAGGAAGTTGCGCAAGAAGCACTTTTTGGAAGATGTTGAGATTATTTTTGAAGTATACAATAATGCATGGCAGTATAACTGGGGTTTCGTGCCCATAACCCACGCAGAGATGATATACCTCGCAAAAGAACTGAAAGATATCATTGATTTTGACTTGGCATATATTGTGTATATCGAGAATAAGCCAATTGCGTTTTCTCTCGCACTACCAGACGTGAATCAGGCGCTTATAAAGGTGAGGTCTGGACGGCTTTTGCCCTTTGGGTGGATCAAACTTCTCTTTGCTATGAAGCAGATAGACCAGGTAAGAGTTCTTACTCTCGGTATCGTGAAGAATTATAAAAACATTGGTATTGATACTGTGTTGTATTACGAGACCATAAAAACAAGCTTAAAAAAGGGAATGTCCAGAGGTGAGATGTCGTGGGTTCTGGAAGATAACATTCGCATGTGTCGTCCCATCGAACGTATGGGAGGGAAGATCTATAAAACCTACCGGATATATGATAAGGAACTTTCCTAATCCGATGAATCGATTTGTCGGAGGGAAGTGTGTCTCATTTGATTTTCAAAATATTTCCATTCAGAAATACAATAAATTTTATTAACAATTAACTAAACAATTAAATCCTCACAGGTGTCATGAATTTATCTTTTCTCAACTCACTTTTTCTCATCGGGCTGATCGCAGCAATTATCCCCATTCTTATCCATCTTTTTATAAAATATAAACCCAGAATTGTATACTTCAGCTCTCTGCGTTTTCTGAAAGAAGTACAGAAGAAAAAATCCCGTCTCCTCAGATTGCGTGAACTATTGTTGCTTATTACTAGGATATTGATCATAATTTTCTTCATCCTTGCTCTTGCACGGCCTGTTCTGAAAACCCTCCTGCCTCAGAAAAGTACATCCCATGCACCAACAGCCGTTGCTCTTGTAGTGGATAACAGTTTCAGTATGAATTATCTGGAAAAAGAAAACACTCTTTTCTCTGAAGCCAGGGAGAAAGTTGAGGATATGCTTGATCTATTGAATGATAAGGACAGGGTGATGCTGTTGAGTCTGGATGGAGCATACAATGCCGAACAAGATTATTTTACAAGTCCTTCTCAGGCAGCGAAAGACCTTCAGTCTATTACGATTTCTGACAATACTATGGCGTTACAGCAGGTTCTTGAGAGCACACAACCACAACTTGAAAATACAGATATGATCAATAAAGAAATATACTTCATCAGCGATGGACAGAGTGTTCCGTGGAAAGATATTGATGAAGTAAAATTAGCAGAGGAACTCTTTGTGATACCTGTTGGAGAGGACAGCATAAGGCAAAATATAAGCTCGGTAAGCGCACGGTGTGTTCCCAAAATTTTGAGTGGAACAAATGAACCCGTAATTCAGGCAGTAATAAAAAACAATTCATCAAAATCTCTTTCCGATGTTATTGTATCTTTGGTTCTGAATAATATTACCCGGGCGGAAACAGCGCTTAACCTGAACCCTTATCAATCGAAACAGCTAACCTTTGAGATGCCCCAGCAAGGGGAACGGTTCCATTTCGGAGAGGTTCGTGTAAAAGACGAGATGCTTCCTGATGATAATGTCTTTTATTTCAATTTTCCCGTGCAGAGCAGACCGAAAATCTGTGTTATCTCCTCAACACAACTACCGGTAGCACTTTCATCTGTTCTTGAAGTAATAACACAACAACAATGGGAACAAAAAACACCGCAGGAAATGAATGAGCAGATTGTTGAGAACAATCAATTGTTCATATTGTATTCAGTGAATGCTTTTGATGAAAAATTACGTTTCTATGCCGATGAAATTTTGCAGAAAGGCAAGGCAATATTTCTTATACCCGATGAGCATGTATATCAAAGAAGTAGCTTGCAGGAATGGCTTATTAGACGCAACATACATTATCAAAATATTGATGAAGAATATTCGGCTATTGATTTTGTCAACCGTGCACACCCGATCTGTGCCGTTCTGGGCGAGGAGCATTTCCAGTCTGCTGACATATACAGAATGTGGAAAGTGCATGCACCCGATTTTGTCCCTCTCATTTCTTCAGACACCGGCAATCCCGTGATTCTGATCAAAGATAATTTGATGCTTTCTGCAATTGACCTCACGGAGTCCTGGAGCAATATAATTTACCAGACCGTTTTCCCGGTTCTTTTTTATAATATTGGATACTATCTTGGGGATGCATCTTCGGAGATCACTCAGTACGCTGTTGGCAGTGTGCCGGCAGGAGGTCTTGAACTGGATGGAGAATTTACCTGCCAGATCCCCGCCGGAGATATCGTACCGTTAACATTTACGGGTAACAGAAACACTTTTCCAAACACTGATCAGCAGGGGCATTATTATATTTATGATGACTCAGGGCTTGTAAAAGTTCTCTCCTTTAATGCACCGAGAGAGGAAAGCGACCTGTCGCTATTGAGTACTGCACAGAAGGATCAGATAACAAAAGATAACGGCAACATACATTTTCTTACTGCTGAAAACTGCCGGGATGAGATATTGACATCGCGCTACGGGTATGAATTCTGGAAGCAGCTTTTATGGGTCGTGCTGGCACTTTTGATCATCGAAATGCTGCTGGCATATTCAGGAAAGAATATTTTTAAGAAATGAATCCGAAAGATTATTTAGCGCCGGAAGTTGCAGCAAAACTCGACCGATTCGAGCTTCGGGCACGATTGATAGTCGAGGGCTTCATTACCGGACTACACAAGTCACCCTACCACGGATTCAGTGTGGAATTTCTCGAACACCGCGAGTATCTGCCAGGTGATCCTATCAGGCATATTGATTGGAAAGTGTATGGGAAAACCGACAGGTATTACATCAAAAAATACGAGGAAGAAACAAACCTGAAGGCATACATTCTGCTGGATTGCAGCAACTCGATGAAATTCAGTTCGCAGAAAATCTCGAAGCTGGAATACGGAAAAACACTTGCTTCTGCGCTCACCTATTTAATGATCAGGCAAAAAGACGGAGTCGGGCTTTTGACTTTCTCAGAGAAAATACATTCCTACATTCCTCCCCGCTCGACATCAGTGCACCTCAACACTATTTTTAAAGAGCTCCAAAAAACAGAGCCGCATTCCACAACAAACACGCCCGACGTACTGCACAATCTTGCAGACAGAATAAAAAAGAGGGGCTTGATAGTTCTCATTACAGATTTGTTGGATGATCCGGAAAAAGTCATGCTCGGGCTCCAGCACTTTCGGCATGAGAAGCACGAGGTGGTACTTTTCCATCTTCTTGACCAGGAAGAGATTGATTTTTCCTATAATAAAAAAACACGATTTATTGATATGGAGACAGGGGAGGAAATTATTACCCAGCCGTGGGAGATAAAGAAAACTTACCAGAAGAAGATCGAGGAGATGAAGGCGTATTATTCGTCAAAATGCCACACGTCTTATATTGATTATGTGCCTGTTACGACTTCCACTCCTTATGATAAGGTGCTTTTTGCCTATCTGATAAAGCGGCAGAAACTATTGTAATTTTATGAGTTGTCATAGACCATTCCATGTCAGGAAATCAATTTTGCTGGTTACAAAGTTGGACTTTGTAACCCATGTTTTGAAAGACAGATACCTCTCAGCAATTACGGGTTCGTTCCCAAGTGCAACTTAGGAACGAGATAAGGAAGAGTTGTGCTGAACTTTGCGAAAGTTCCAAACTTTCGTAAAGGTTGCTTCCTTTGTGATACCAGAAAGTTTTTTTATTTTTCTTGCCATAAAAACTATTACTTTTAAATCTCGAATCAAAGAAATGAGGGATCATGCTAAAAGAATATTTAAAAGCATTACAGGTCACCTATAATCGCGGTGATGCCCGAGAAGAGAGCTATTATTCTCAGCTCGAGAAGCTCATCTTTGCGTTTGCGGAGAAGTATGGAATAAAGAACGTAGACATAACCACACTTCCCAAACAAACCGAAGCAGGAAATCCAGATTTCAGAATTTGGGATGGCAAGAACCATATCACCGGATATATCGAAGCAAAAGCTCCAACTACATCAAACTTAGACGCAATTCAATATTCCGAACAACTCAAGCGCTACTGCTCAACCTTCCCTAATGTGATTCTTACAAATTTCTACGAATTCCGTCTTTTCAGGGATGGAGAGCTTATCGATGCTGTTCAGATCGGCAGACCTGAAATTGCACATCGGCTGAAAACTGCGCCACCATCAGAGCACGAAGAAGAATTCATCAAACTGATGAACACATTCTTTTCATTCTCGCTGCCTAAAGTCCATTCTGCAAAAACACTCGCTGTCGAGCTCGCTAAAAGAACACGATTTTTACGTGACGAAGTAATTACAATAGAGCTGAAAGAAAAAGAGGGCAAAGGAAATAAGGACATACTCGGATTTTATGAAGCGTTCAAAAAATATCTCATCGGCTCTCTCACCCATGAACAATTTGCAGACCTTTATTCACAAACTATAACCTACGGATTGTTTGCTGCAAGAACACGTACGGAAAAAGATTTCAACAGACAGCTGGCATATCAATATATACCGCACACAATCGGCATTCTTCGCGATGTCTTTCGTTTTATTTCATTGCAAGACCCTCCCACAGAACTGAAAGTAATTGTCGATGATATTTCGGAAGTGCTTCGAGTAACAGACGTCAAAAAGATCCTGAGTAAATTCTTTCAGGAAGGAAAAGGAAAAGACCCGATCATCCATTTTTATGAAACCTTCCTGGCTTCCTATGATCCCGAAGTTCGGGAACGGCGCGGCGTCTATTATACACCGGAACCCGTCGTGCAATATATTACCCATTCCTTACATGAAATACTGAAAAAGGAGTTCGGTCTTTCGGAGGGCTTTGCATCAGAAAATGTGACCGTGCTCG
>Ga0222696_1000024_pt1 | contig 120987 bp, 87 predicted proteins | sample AntAcemetage1400_FD_179817 | JGI IMG/M metagenome (GOLD analysis project Ga0222696, IMG submission 179817) | Saline water microbial communities from Ace Lake, Antarctica - #1400 | ecosystem: Environmental > Aquatic > Non-marine Saline and Alkaline > Saline | place: Antarctica: Ace Lake... | reverse complement strand
TTTAGAATATGTAAAAAGTCAAATTAAAGAACAAAATAATATTATCGAAAGAATGTCGGCCGATGAGCTTCTTGTACTTATTAATGAATTACCACCTGGATACCGAATGGTTTTTAATTTAAATATAATTGAAGGATATACTCACAAAGAGATAGGTCATATGCTTGAGATTTCGGAGAACACTTCAAAATCACAACTTTCCAGAGCACGAGCTTCTCTTCAAAAGAAAATATCTATAATACGACACAAGGAAAATCTTGGATAAAAATAATAACCATATTGACAAACTTATAAGAGAAAAATTTGATGCTTTTTCTCCAGCACCTCCCAAACATATTTGGACAGGTATCGAAATGGAAATAAGCACAATTCCCTCTGCTTATTTTTTAAGTAGTAAACGAAATATTGCAGTATTAGCTATAGTAATATTGGCATTAACTACATCAATAATATGGTTTAATCCATCATCAACAAGAATTTCCGACGATCCACAAAAAAATATTGCAACTATTCCTAATAGTAATGAAGTTATTTCAGATTCTGAAGTAATTGTTGATAATTCAGATAAAGAAGTAAACCAATCAAACAGGATTATTGTTGATACCGAAAAGCCACTTAATAACGAAAAACAACCTGCGAAAATTGTTATTACAAATTCTAAAGAACCAAATATTGAGTTGCAAATTGTTAACAATGAAAATAAAGAAAGTTTAACAACGAAACACAATATTCAAAATACAAAACTCTCACTTGTTAAACTGAAACAGAGTGTATTTATTCAACCTGAATTATCCGGCAACAATTATATACCAAAACAACAAAATTATACAAGCTCATTACCACAGGGATCAATAATTGAACCCACAACCAGCAGCAATAATTCACACTGGAAAATTGGTTATTATATAAGCCCTGAATTATCAATTTCAGATTTTGACTCGGTTCAAATACTTAATTCTTACACCATAAGTGCTGAGCCTTCTTATTTCATTAATAAGAATTTGTTTGTGCGGTTTGGAGCAGGGCTTTCATTTGTTCGGGATAGAGGTTTTGCAAGAATTAGTTACTTAACTAATGAATACATGGGTTCGTACAATGATGTATATGATATTACTTTTGATACTATTTCAGGAATTGTTACACCTGTTTATCACACTAAAACAGTTGAGATATGGGATTCTGTAAGACATGTTTCTGTATCAGAAGTTACTAACAAATATGTTTACCTGCAAGTTCCCTTGCTGTTAGGATATTATCATAAGAAACCCGGATCAGAATTTGGCTGGTATTTTATGGGAGGACCTGCTTTTAACATTAAGGTTAGCAGTTGGGTTGACAACCCCAAACCGGAAGCTAAAGATGCTGATATTATTGATTTGCAAAATAACTTACCTATACGTTCTAATAATTATTTCCAGTTATGGATTGGGGCAGGACTTGAATATGAAATAAATAAAAAATTATCAATTGCAGTTGAACCCAGCTACAGGTATTATTTTAAAAGTATCTATAGTAATCCATATAAAGCAACTTCTTCATCGGGAGTTTCACTTAGAATTGGTTTAATATATAATATGAAATAAAAATTGAAATAATAAATAATGAATTGGATTATATTAAATAATAAATACGCCAAATTTGCATTATCATCACTTTTTTGGTTGCTAATTAATAATGTATCTATAGCGGGGGGGGGGGACGACCCAAACTATATTATCATTTCCGGACAAATTACTAACATAAATTGTGGAACCCCTGTTGTGGGGCACTCTGTTTACATTAAAAGTGACACATCTCACTATGGACTTGGAGATTATTTTAAGACTGTTATAACCAATCACGAAGGGTATTATAGTGACACTATTTCTACTTTTGCAGATAAAGGATCATTATTCATTTATACAGAAGATCATTCTGGAGCATCAATCGACACTACTGTTCATTTTCGCTTCTTAGAAAGAGGTAATAGTGTTATTCTTGCAAATTTTGAATTATCCCTACCTTATCAAACAGGAAAACTACAAGCAAGATTCGATTATATTCAAGGATCAGGTGCTGATAGATATGGCTTCAACTTTTTTGATCAAACAATAAATAATCATATTAAAAGTTGGCATTGGAATTTTGGAGATGGCACCACTTCTACTCTTCAAAACCCTAAACATGAATATCAAGTATTTGGGCTTTTTAAAGTAACATTTACAGTTACATCCATGGTTAACAATATTCTTAAAACAAGTATAATTACAAAACAAATATATATAGAAGATAGAGAATATTATCATCTGGGAGGTCATGCTTTTTCAGAATATTTCCCAATTGACATGGGTGTTGCATATTTGTATTTGATAAGTTCCCCAGACCAATACCTCCCCATTGATACTGTTGCTTTTGACACTTTAGGTTATTATTATTTTTATCTGATACCCAAAGGAAATTACATTGTAAAAGTTGAGCCAATGCTTGAATCTCAATATTATGGAACCCTATTGCCAACATATTACGGTGATAAACTTTTTTGGGGTGAAGCACATACAATTAATCTAATTAACACATGTTGGGAATACGACATTAATTTGGCTAATTCTGACGGTTTTTTTACTGGTGAAGGAACTATTAGTGGTAATATTGAGTATATAGATCAGCCACGTTCACCACTAAACACTTATGCTATTGGTGCAAATGTTTATCTATTTGATGATTATGACAATCTGTTAACTTGTCACTATTCAGACGAAGAAGGAGTTTTTCTTTTTGACTTGGTTGAGATAAATACTTATTGGCTATATCCGGAAATTACAGGAATAAATGCTGAAAAAATCAAAATAGAACTTACCCCGGAATCACCTAATATAAACAACATTGAAATTAACATCCAAGCTAACAGTATAAATTATATTATACCAAATGAGGGTGATAATCTAAGCGAAATTATTGGAACACCTTACCCAAACCCTGTTTCCAGCAATCTTAATATTCCTTTGAATACAACCCTGAGTAATCCGGTTTCTTATGACATATATGATATGTATGGTCATATAGTTTTTTCCGGCCTTGCTGAAATAATTGTTGGTTCTGGAAATTTCGAAATTTCAACAAATAACATTAAAAATGGCACATATGTACTTCGTATAAAGATTAATAATACATCATATGACCATGTTTTTATTGTAGCCAGGTAAAATTGGAGTAAGGGGGAAATAAATACTTATAATTGCAAGAGTCGTTTTTCTCCTGAAGAACTTACTTTTAGTTCAAATTTTTGAAGAAGAACAGATAAGGTTACCGTTTTTGTTTTACGATCATAAGCTTCCAAATAATCAAGGTTTATTATTACTGAACGACTTATCTTAATAAATGATTTATTCTCCAGTTTCTTTTCTACCACGCCTAATTGAGAGGTAATAAATTCCTTTTTACCATTTGCAAGATAAATATTGCAATAATTCTTTTCTGCTTCACAATAAACAATATCAGCAGACAACACCATAATGAATCCATTATAAATATTAAACTTAATCTTACCTTGCTGTAAAAATGCATTCAGATTCTCAAGTTTTTTGTTAAGATTAGTTTTACCATTATTTTCCACATATCTTTCTATAGATTCCTTTAGTAATTCGGGTATTACGGGTTTTGTAAGGAAGTCGAATGCTGCATATTTTATTGCTTTAATAACATATTCGTCGTAAGCAGTAACAAAAATAATATTTGTTCTATTTTGAAGTTTGTTTAGTTTATTGGCCAGCCAGAAGCCATCATTTATAGGCATTTGAATATCAAGAAAAACCACATCAGGAAGTTCATCAATAATTATTTCCAATGCATTTTGAGCATTTTCCGCTTTAGCAACAATTTTTACATCCGGTAATTCACTATTGATCAAGGCTTCAAGACCATCACAGGCATCCTTTTCATCATCAACAATAATTGCAGTTATTTGCTTTAACATATTAAGTTGGTATCATATTGTCACAAAGCTATAGAATTTTATTGTCATGATAAGCTTTCCCGGTTTTTCATCGGAATTGTCAGGAAACATCTTCCGGGATCAATAATGTTCAAAAAAGCTTTCACAATACCCATTGAGCTTTACAAAAATTAACAGACTTATACTTCATTAAGGCAACACATACCAAAAGACTGCAACAAAATGTGCAAAACTTCCAAGCAATACCCAAATATGAAATATTGCATGATTATAAGGCATCTTGTTTAGCAGATAAAAACCCGCACCTATCATATATGATATACCTCCTCCAAGCAGCCAATATAACCCATCTGATGGAAGATTTTCATTCATAGGCTTAATTGCGATAATAATAATCCACCCCATCGCCACATAAATTAAAGCTGAGATAATATCATACTTTCCAGTAAAAAACAGCTTAAATATTACTCCTCCAATTGCCAATCCCCATATTATCCCAAACAAACTCCACCCCCATGGACCTCTTAGGGTTACAAGTAAAAAAGGAGTGTATGTACCTGCAATAAGTATATAAATTGCAGCATGATCAAAAATATTCAGCTTGTTTCGCAAACTTTGCTTTTGCACACTATGAAATAAAGTAGATGCAAGATATAGAATAACTAAACTGGCACCATAAATACTAAAACTCACTATATGCCATGCATCGCCCTCAAGACTAGCAAACACAACTAAAATTACGAGAGCCGCAATACTCAGCAAAAAGCCAAGTCCATGGGTTATTACATTAAGTATTTCCTCGATTTTTGGGTAATGGCGTGCATCTGTCATCTTTCTTCAATATTGATTTTAAAGATAACAATATTTGGTTGCATTTGTTGTTTGTGACACCTAAATTCTCGTCCTCGTTTGCAACAAGGACGAAGTTGGAAGAAAAATAGAAGAATTTTAGTGAAAATTATTTGATTTTGGTAGTATCCTTGCTACACCTATCTGCCTTAGGCATAAAACGAGGACGAGATGTGGGGGGCATAATCTGACTGAAAATACCATTCAATATCTGTATCTTCCTTATTCATGTAGAAAATGTAATTAATATAAGCGAATATTCAATATTTTTGCACCATGGAAACTATACGTCAGGAACGAATAAACAATTTATTACAAAAAGACCTTGGAGAAATATTTCAAATTGAAATGAGGCATGTAACTCAAGGAGCAATGATAACAGTAACAAAAGTAAAGGTAACTCCCGATTTATCGGTTGCAAAGGTTTACCTTAGCTTGTTTGCTGCCGCTGATAAAGATGCACTTCTTAAAAATATTCGAAGTCATACAAAGGAAATTCGCGGGAAACTCGGGAATAGAATTAAAAACCAGTTACGGGTTGTCCCCAATTTGAGTTTCTATATTGATGATTCTCTGGATTATATCGAAAATCTTGATAGTCTTTTGAGTGAGTAAATGCTGCAATGAGGTAATGATGAAATGCTGCAATGAAGTAATGCTAAAATGTTGCAATGATGAAATGCTAAAATGTTGCAATGATATAATGTCTTAATGTTGTATTGGAAAAAGTTTCAATTATTATAGAAGTACCATGACTGATAAAGAAATATTTATTGAAAAGATGAAAACCCGAACTAAGAGGTTTGCTGTTGACACTATCAGTTTTTGTAATTCCCTCAAAAAAAACAATGCTTCTCCGGTTGTTTCTTATCAACTTATAAAATCTGCAACCTCAACCAGAGCTAATTATAGGGCAGCTTGTAAAGGAAGATCCAAAGCCGAATTCTTCAGCAAGATCTGCATTGTAGCAGAAGAAGCTGATGAATCAGAATATTGGCTGGAAATAATTGGTGATACCGATTTATAGAAAAATACGCTAGAGCTTGAACGACTTTTAAAAGAAGCAAATGAGATTTCTAAAATAATAACTAAAGCTAAAAATACATCATATCCTGTTAATAAGTAAACTATAGAAATACTAACAATGCATTTAAAGATTTTCACATTAACACATTTAATCATTGCAGCATTTAATCATTCACTCATTCACTCATTTAACCTTTCTCATGAAATACGATCCCATAAAAAGAAAATTAGGAACTGTTTTTAATCGCTCACCAAAGCTGCGAAAGCTATTTTACAGGCTGCTTGATTTACTATTACTTCGCTCATGGCATATACGTAAGGAGATCAAAGTATGGGAAAAAACAATATCCGGAAAACAAAGCATATTAGATGCAGGGTCTGGTTTCGGACAGTATGATTACTATTTAGCGTCAAGAAATAAGAATTGGAATATCAGAGGCTTAGATGTTAAACAAGAACAAGTTGATGATTGTAATGGCTTTTTTAAAAAAATAAACCTGAATAATGCTTCGTTTTCATTTGGCGATTTAACTAAACTTAACGAAGCAAATAAGTATAATATGATTCTGTGTGTTGATGTAATGGAACATATTGAGAAAGATGAACTGGTTTTTAGTAATTTCTACAAAGCGCTGGTTTATGATGGAATGCTTTTGGTTTCAACTCCTTCAGATAAAGGGGGTTCCGATGTTCACCACGACCATGAACACCATGAAGATGATGAAAGTCATTCATTTATTGATGAACATGTTCGCGATGGCTATGGTATTGAAGAAATTACCGATAAAATGAAACAAGCAGGGTTTTCTCGTACAGAAGTTTATTACCAATATGGAAAACCTGGTAAGCTAGCTTGGAAACTCAGCATGAAATTTCCTATAATTATGCTTAATGCATCTTATTTGTTTTTTGTAATTCTTCCTTTTTATTATTTAATAACTTCCCCTTTTGTACTTCTGCTAAACCTGTTCGATGTTAAGATGAAACATACTACGGGAACAGGTGTTGTGGCAAAAGCATGGAAATAATATGCGGCTATACAATTACAATATTATACTACTACTAAGAAGGATTCTTCTGGCCTTATTTCTGTTTTTTTTAAGCAGATTGTTTTTTTTTATTTATAATTATGGATTATTTGCTGATATCGAATTTTGGCAATTAATAAATATCTTTATCATCGGGATGAGGTTCGACCTTTCGGTGATTTGTTATTTTAACCTGTTATTTATTATCATTCACCTAATTCCCATAAGTAAAATAGTTGCCATTCGTCCGATTCAATTATTTTTGAGATTATATTTCGTTATTGTTAATAGTTCTCTGGTATTCGTAAATCTTATTGATTCAATATATTTTCATTTTGTGCAAAAGCGTTCAACTGCCGATATTTTCAAATATATTTTTATGAGTGATGATGTAGCCACTTTAATCCCAGGATTTATTAAAGATTATTGGTTTGTGGGAATTATTTGGCTCATAATTATCATACTTACATGGATTATTTATCCAAAATTTGAAAAGCAAAAATTTGACATAATTGTTAACGCTGGTAAAACATTTAGCAAAGGCATTGTTTGGATTTATAAAATATTATTGTTGTTAGTTTTAATTGGCTTATCGTTAATTGGTGCCCGTGGTGGACTTCAGCTTAAGCCATTATCAATAATTGATGCTTCAAAACACGTTGGAGCTGCGAAAATGCCATTGGTGCTAAACTCAGTCTTTACAATAATGACAACAGTGGGTCATGATGATCTAAATGAAGAAAAATATTTTACTTTTGAACAATGTGAAGAAATTTATCCGATTATACACAATTTCGAGAAACCAGAAAATGATTTTAATGAAAAAAATATCGTTGTTCTGCTTTTGGAAAGTTTTTCGAAAGAATATGTTGGTTCATTAAACAACTACGATGGATACACTCCCTTCCTTGATTCATTAATGCAGTATTCCCTGGTAATGGAAAATGCGTATTCAAATGGATTACGCTCCATTGATGCTATTCCGGCTATCGTAACAGGTATTCCGGCATTAATGGATGATCCTTTTATAACATCAGTCTACAGCACAAATTTAACTAACAGCCTTGCAATTATTCTAAAAGAAAAGGGTTATTACACGTCATTTTTTCATGGCGGCACTAATGGAACTATGAATTTTGACGGTTATGCCGGATATGCAGGTTTTGACGATTATTATGGTCGTTTTGAATATAATAATGATTATGATTATGACGGATATTGGGGAATATATGATGAACCTTTTTTGCAATATTTTGCTCAGAAATTAAATTCATTTAAACAACCGTTTTTTGCTTTTGAGTTTACTTTAAGCTCTCATTATCCATATAGTATTCCTGAAAACCATAAAGGGGAGTTTCCCGAAGGAACAATGAAAATTCATAAAGTTGTTAGATATACCGATTATGCTCTAAAACAATTTTTCAATACAGCAAAGAACATGCCTTGGTATAATAACACTTTATTTATAATTGCTGCCGACCATCCTGCCCAGTCGGTAATACCATCAAATACTGCTGACATTGAGACGCCAGGTCAGATATTAAACAATTATTTTTTAAAGTATTATAAAAACACCTCAGGACGCTATGCAATACCCGTTATGTTATTTAGCCCTGACGATAGTTTGTTTACAGGTAATTATAATGGCACAACTCAGCAAACCGATATTTTTCCAACAATACTCGATTATTTGAATTATGATAAACCAATAATTGCATTTGGAACTAGCATCCTAAATGATAGCTCTCAGCGTGTTGCATTACAATACGTAAACGGACTTTACCAAATAACATCCGGAAAATATAGCCTGTTATTTGATGGAGATAGTAGTACATCATTGTATAATAATGAAGAAGATCCCCAGCATAAACAAAACATTATCAAAACAGAACCTGTTATAGCTGACAAACTGGAGACTACTATTAAAGCAATTATACAGCAATATACTTCCAGAATGATACATAATGATTTGCTTATTAAAAACTAGTTTTAAAATTTATCGGATATTTGCAGTTAGTTATTCAGTATTTATTATGACTGATAAGAAAAAGAAAGAACATAGTTTTCAATGTAGCTATCCAAAAAAGAAGTATTTGTCATTCTGTTGAGTAATACTGAGAATGTTGTGGTTACTAACACTTTCTTATAAATAACAATAAACCATATATGCAACTTCCATTCTTCATAGCAAAAAGATACCTCATCTCAAAGAAGTCGCATAACCTGATAAATATAATTTCCATAATTTCTGTTGTGGGATTATCGGTTGGAACAATGGCACTAATTGTTGTATTATCAGTATTTAATGGCTTCGAAGATGTTATAAAATCACTTTATGTTACATTTAATGCCGACTTACAAGTAACGCCTGTAGTTGGAAAAACCATTCACTATAATTCATTTCCTTTTACTGAGATAAATAATATACAGGGTGTTAGTGGTGTATCACAAGTAGTTGAAGAAGATGCATTATTTAAATATGGTGAAAAACAACATGTTGCCAGAATTAAAGGTGTTTCTGATAATTTTATAGAATTATCTGGAATTGATACAATGACTGTTAATGGCTCTTTTATCCTTCAGGAAGGTGGTGCTGATTTTGCAGTTGTTGGTGCAGGAATCGCATGGCACCTAGATGTTTACCCACAAAACATCACCACTTTATTATCAATTTTTGTGCCTAAAAGAGGAAATGCGTCATCATTCAGTTTTAATAATGCATTTAATAACAGAGCTGTACATCCCTCAGGCGTTTTCTCAATTCAGCAGGAATTTGATGAAAAATATGTATTTGTCCCTCTACGTTTTGCACGCGAACTGTTGGAGTATACTGATGAAGTTACAAGTGTTGAAATACGATATGAACCAAATGCTAATGGAGCCGAAATTCAAAGTGAAATAAAGTCAATATTAGGACAGGAATATCATGTAAAAAACAGGATTCAGCAAAATGAATCACTCTTTAAAATTCTTCATTCTGAAAAAACTGCTATTTTTCTTATTCTGGTTTTCATCCTTATACTATCATCATTTAATATGATTGGTTCACTTTCAATACTTATCGTAGAAAAAAACAAGGATATTGGAATATTAACCAGTATGGGGGCCGACCGAAATACCATAAAAAAAATATTTGTAACCGAAGGTATGTTAATTAGTGTTTTTGGAAGTATAACCGGACTACTATTGGGGTTTGTAATATTATACATACAGCAGGAATTTGGATTACTACAACTAGGGGCCGGTGAAGGAGCATTTGTAATTTCTGCCTATCCTGTTTCTATGCAGTTGTTAGACTTCGCATATGTATTTGTTACTGTTATAGCTATTGGATTTTTGGCAACAATATATCCGGTAATGTATCTAACAAAAAAAATAATGCAACAGAAAAAAATAACCCTTTAGAAAATAAGTTGAATGCAACCTCTTAATAAATAAAAGTGTCTCTTTTGTGAGCTTGTTTAATCTACAATAATTTAAGTGTTTAAGGCTTGATCTTGCGCAAAAAGAATTGTAATTTTGGCGTCCTTAATATAATATCATTTTTATAAATTATCATTAACCAATTTCAAGTACACATTAAACAATTATTATTTTCAAAACTTTTAATCATTATGAAAAATTTTACTCTTATTGGACTAATTTCATTATTGCTATTATTTAGCTTTCAAGCTAATGCTGATAATTCAATTATTCCTGTTTCATCTGAAAAAACAAATTCTCAAGTATTAGATAGTGATCAAGGTGGTATAAACCTAAAATTTCATTTTGGTGATATCGGTTACTTTAATGTTAAAACCCCCAATGGTACATTTACCGAAATATTAATGGCTGATGCCTATAGTACTAACCGGATTGGAGAACCTATCTTACCTGCACAAAAAAAATTAATTGCAATTCCATTTGGAGCTGAGGTAGATATAACCGTTAATTCTTACACTACTTCAACTTTTAACCTTGAAGAAGAAGGCATAAAAAATGCATTGATGCCATTGCAATATGATATTCCTAAAGATATTGATCCTTCTGAAGTACCATTTCAATATAACAAGGAAGCATACGATGCAAAAAGCTACAACCAAAGCGAAATAGCTACAATAGAAATTATTGGTGTTATGCGAGGAGTAAGAATAGCACGAGTTACCGTTGAACCTGCTCGCTACAACCCTTCCACAAACCAGTTAAAAATATATAACGACATTGAAATATCAGTTTCTTACGAAAATGCTGATTGGAGTTTAACCAATCAAACTTTCCAGGCAACTTATTCTCCTTTTTTCGATATTGCGTATCAGCAGTTATTAAACGTTGATAATGTTTATGATGATCACCCGGATTTATTAACTTTTCCGGTAAATATGCTAATTGTTGCCAATCCAATGTTTACTGATGCTTTGCAACCTTTTCTGGATTGGAAAACATTAATAGGATACGAATTAACAGTTGGTTATACCGATGTAATTGGCACAACATCCAATGATATAGAAACTTGGGTACACAATGAATACAATACCGGTTTAGCAAATGGAAATGCTCCTGATTTTGTCATTTTTGTTGGAGATGTTCAACAAGTTCCTGCTAGTGCTACAGGTAGCTCAAGCGGTAAAAAAACCGACCTCTATTATGCTTCTGTTGATGGTGATATGTTTCCTGAAATGTATTACGGAAGACTCTCGGCACAGACCGTTCCTCAGTTGACAGCTCAATTAGACAAAATATTATATTATGAAAAATATGAATTTGCAGATCCTTCATATTTAGATGACGTTACTTTAATTGCAGGTGCTGATGGAAGTGGCAACCCTAATTATGGACAACCTACTATTACTTATGGAACAGAGAATTATTTCAATGTAGAGCATGGTTATGAAAACTTAAATGTATATTTAACTTCACCTTATACAGGTTGTTATGATGACGAGCGAATTCGTGTTAGCTTTATTAATTATACTGCCCACTGTAGTCAAACATCATGGGGTACTCCGAATTTAACTATTTCTGGTGTTAATAGTTTTGATAACTCAAACCAATACCCTATTGCTATTGGTAACTGTTGTCTGGCAGCCGATTTTGGATATGGTGAATGTATTGGTGAAGCATGGATAAGAGCTGAAAATAAAGGCGCTGCCGGCTATATTGGTTCATCTCCATCATCATACTGGAAATCTGATATGTATTGGGCAGTAGGAGCTTATCCAATGACAAATAATAACGGCAATGGATATGTACCAACTTACGAAGAAACTACAATGGGTGCTTTTGATGGTTCTTGGGGAGACTCTTATTATTGCCTTCATGCAATTGCATTTGTAGGGAATTTAGCTGTTACTGAAGTTAACAACCAAGGATGGCTAAATGATGCTACATCTACTTATTACTGGCAAGCTTATAATACATTGGGCGATCCTTCAATGTTACCATATAATACTCAGGGATCAGTAAATACTGTAAGTCATATGGATATTCTACCCATAGGAGTAACGCAATATGAAGTAACTGCTGAACCCGGTTCATACGTTGCAATAACCAAAGATGGGGTTATTTACGGTACAGGTTATGTTGAAAGCAGTGGTGTTGTAACTGTTGAGCTTGATCCTATTACCGAAAGTGGTGATGTAAATATTGTAGTTACTAAATCACAGTTTATTCCATATGTAACAACTGTACCTGCAGCAGCTCTCGAAGGTCCTTATCTTACAATAAGTGATTTTGTTTTTGACAATGGAATACTGGCAGTTGATTATGGAACAAATGTAACTATGGACATTAGTGTTTCAAACTTAGGAACTGATCCTTCGGATGATGTTACTGTAACTTTAATTTTTAGTGATGATTATTGTACATTAACAAGTGCTGCTACAATTAATATTGGAAGTATTGCATCTGACGAAACCATAACTGTTGAAGATGCATTTTCATTTGAGATTACCGATGATGCTCCTGATATGTATGTTGTAAGTATTGATGTTGAAATTGAAGGAACATCAAAAGAAATTTGGGAATCAAGTATCAATTTTGATATTTATGCCCCTGTACCTGCATTTGGTACATATACCGTTGATGATGCAAGTGGTAATAACAATGGTCGTTTTGATCCGGGTGAAACTGTAGATATTACAATTCAAACTCTTAATAATGGTCATGCTGCTAGTATAGAAGGAGAAATGGTTGTTTCAACAATTAGTTCTTTTCTAACTATTAACACTCCCAATATAGATGTGATAGCAATTGATGCTGAAGGAATGCAAGAAGTTACAATGAATGTAAGTGCTGATGAAGCCACCCCAATTGGAACTTTGGTTGATATTAATTTAGATTTTACTGCCGGGAATTATACAGCATCTCATCTAATTCAAGAGATAATTGGCCTTATTTTAGAAGATTTTGAATCTGGTGACTTTACTGGATTTGATTGGCAATTCAATAATTTCCCATGGACTATTGTTTCTGACGGTCAGGCATATGAGGGTAATTTCGCAGCCAGATCAGCAACTATTAGCCATAATCAAAACTCTACAATGGAGTTAGAGTGCTCTGTTGTTGCTGATGGTGATATTTCATTCTTTTATAAAGTATCCTCTGAGGCTAATTATGATAAACTAAAGTTTTATATCAACAATGTTGAACAAGATAGTTGGTCGGGAGAAGTTGCATGGGCAGAAGCTACATATGCTGTAACAGCTGGGGATAATACTTTTAAATGGGAGTATGACAAAGATGTCTCGGTAAGTTCTGGCGACGATTGTGCCTGGATCGACTATATTATTCTTCCTGCTATGACATTTACCAGTGTTTATGCCGGTCCTGATGCAGAAGTTTGTGAAAACGATGTATTCCAATGCACTGGATCAGCAACTAATTATGTTAGTTTTTTCTGGCTTACATCAGGCACAGGTATTTTTGATGATGATCAATCGTTTACACCTATTTATACACCTTCTGATGATGATATTACCAACGGTAATGTATCGTTGAGTCTTAATATTATTGATGTTGACGAAATACCTGTAAGTGATACAATGATGTTAAGTTTTAACTATCTTCCAGCAATGCCATCAACACCCGTAGGCCCTGAACTAGTTGACTTAAACTCAGTTACACAAAATGAATATACAACCGAGAATACTCAATATTCTGACTCCTACTATTGGTCATTATTCCCACATGAAGCAGGAATTATTTCTGGAACAGAGTTAGTAGGTACCGTAAACTGGGATATGGAGTTTGTTGGAGAAGCTTGGGTAAAAGTAGCAGGAGAAAACGATTGTGGTTCTGGAGAATTTTCTGATTCATTATTAGTTGTGGTAATTAACTCTGTTGGTATTGCTAACCTTCAAGAAGAAATTAGTGTTAATATTGTACCTAACCCCAGTAATGGTAAATTCACCATTGCTATTTCATCATCTCAAAATACTATTTTTGATATATCTGTTCTAAATCCACTTGGTAAAATTATTATTGAGTCGGAAGCAATTGACTTTAGTAATATTTCAGAAAAATCATTTGAAATAGATAATGTGTCAGCAGGTATATATTATGTTATCATACAAAACGATGACAACCGTATTGTTAAAAAATTACTGATTAAAAAATAATTAATGCCTTTATAATCAACTTAAAGTAAACCGTTATGAAACGAATTTTAACCTTAGTTCTGGTAATAATAACATTCATGAGCCTTAATGCTTCAGAATGGATTGATTTAAATAAAGATGGCAAGACATCTGAAAATATTAACCTTGTATCTTCAAGTATTAATACTTCTAGCATTCACTTTTCTTTAAATGGATTCTGGAAAAATGATATTGAAACTGATAGGGGAACAGCCTGGATAATAAATACAGATAATGGTAGCTCAATATTAAATAATGGTGCACCTGATCTGCCTGTATTTGCAACATCACTTATTATCCCTAATCAGGCTAATATGCAAGTTAATATTATTTCAGCACAATATGAAGAATTTCAAAACGTGCTTGTTGCACCTTCAAAAGGTAATTTATTGCGTACCGTTGATCCGTCAAGTATACCATACAAATTTGGTAAACAATACTCGGTTAATTCATTTTACCCTGATGAAGTTAGCAGTTTAAGAGAACCATATATTGTTAGAGATTTCCGTGCACAAACTGTACTTATTAAACCCATACAATATAACCCAATCACAAAAGTGTTAAGGGTTTATTACGACATTTCAATTGAGGTAATCGAAAATGGTATCTCTACTATTAATACATTGCCATCTGATAATCAACCTAATGTTATTGATGGTACTTTCCAGAATATTTATGCACGTCATTTCCTAAATTATGATAACCAATACCGTTATACTCCGGTTAGCGAAATGGGAAATATGCTTATAATATCATATGCTGATTTCATGGACGAAGTACAGCCATTAATTGATTGGAAAATTAAGTCGGGAACTCCTGTTGAAATTGTTGATGTTGCTACAATTGGTAATGCTTCTGCAATCAAACAATTTATAGCTGATTACTATAACGATAATGGGTTAACATTTGTATTATTAGTAGGTGATTCACAACAAGTTCCATCGAGCTCAAATGGTGGTAACGACTCAGATGTTAATTACTCGTATATTGTTGGAAACGATCATTACCCCGATTTATTTGTGGGAAGATTTTCAGCAGAAACAGAAGCTCAGGTTATTACTCAGGTAACAAGAACACTTGACTATGAAATAAACCCAATTACTGATACTGATTGGTTTACTAAAGCAATAGGTATTGCTTCGAGTCAGGGTACCGGCGACGATAATGAATATGATTATGAACATATCCGTAATATTGGTAACAAATTAATTTCTTTTACCTATGATTATGCTTATGAATTTTTTGATGGTAGCCAGGGAGGTAATGATGCCGCCGGTAATCCTAGTTCTTCAATGGTAGCTGAAGGTATAAATTCAGGAGCAACTATTATTAATTATACCGGTCATGGTAGTACTACCTCATGGAGTACATCAGGGTTTTCAAGTAACAATGTTAATAATCTTACTAATAATGGAAAATTGCCATTTGTAATTGCCGTTGCATGTGTAAATGGAAACTTTGTTAATTCAACATGCTTTGCTGAAGCATGGTTAAGGGCAGAAAATAATAGTGAGCCTGCCGGGGCAATTGCTACATTTATGTCAACTATTAACCAAAGTTGGGATCCACCAATGCGAGGTCAGGATGAAATGAATGACATTCTTACAGAAGCATATTCTGATAATATCAAACGTACATTTGGCGGAATTACCATGAATGGTTGTATGAATATGAATGATGTATATGGGTCAGGAGGTTATACTATGACAGATACATGGACAATTTTTGGAGACCCTTCATTGGAAGTCAGAACAGCTGCTCCACAAGATTTAACTGTTACCAACCCCTCTACAATATTTCTTGGATCATCTTCAACTACTATTACTTGTGACGCTGAGGGTGCATTGGCAACTTTAAGCATGGATGGTGAAATATTGGGATCAGCTATTGTTGAAGGAGGATCAGCAACAATTACTTTTACTGAATTATCATCAGTTGGAACAGCTGATTTTGTGGTAACAGCATTTAATTATATACCATATATTTCAACCATCGATGTTGTTCCGGCATCAGGACCATATATTGTTTACACCTCAAATATAGTTAACGATGCTAGTGGTAATAACAATGGACTAATAGATTATGGTGAAAATATTTTGTTAACTGTTGAGCTCACAAATGTTGGCATTGCAGATGCAATAAATGTAACTACAACTTTATCAACAACATGTGAATACATTGAACTAATTACCGATGAAGTTAATTACGGGAATATAATAATAGATGGCTCTGTTTCAATTGTAGATGGTTTTGAATTTAATGTGTCTGATGACATTCCTGATTATCTTGATGTTAGCTTTCAATTAACATCTATTGATGAAACTAGTAAAGAAATCTGGGAATCTTCATTTACTCTTACAAGCCATGCACCTGATCTAGATTTTGGTTCATATGCTATTGATGATGCAAGCGGCAATAACAATGGTCGTTTTGATCCGGGTGAAACTATAGATATTACTATTCAAACTCTTAATAATGGTCATTCTCCAACAATTGAAGGTGAAATGATAGTTTCAACAACAAATCCCTACGTAACAATTAATACTCCAACCATTGATGTGGCTGTAATTGATGCTGAAGGAATGCAGGAAGTTGCAATGAATATTACTATTGATGAAGAAGCTCAAATTGGATCCTTGGCAGATATCATTATGGATTACAGTGCCGGAAGTTATACAGTATCTGGTTTAATACAAGAATCTGTGGGTTTAATTATGGAAGATTTTGAACTTGGCGATTTTGATCAATTTGATTGGGAATTTAATAGTTTCCCGTGGATTATTGTTGATGGCGATCAAGCATATGAAGGTAATTATGCAGCCAGGTCTGCAACTATTAGTCATAACCAAAACTCAACTATAGAGTTAGAATGTTCTGTGGTAGCTGATGGAGATATCTCATTCTATTATAAAGTATCTTCTGAAGGTAATTACGATAAACTTAAATTTTATATCAATAATATTGAACAAGATAATTGGTCAGGAGAAGTTGCATGGACAGAAGTAACTTATGCTGTAACAGCCGGTGATAATACTTTTAAGTGGGAATATAGCAAAGATGTTTCGGTAAGTAGCGGTGATGACTGTGCTTGGATCGACAATATTATTCTCCCTGCTATGACATTTACAAGTGTTTACGCGGGACCTGATACGGAAATTTGTGAAAATGATACATTCCAATGTGCTGGGTCAGCAACTAATTATATTAGTTTTTTATGGGAAACAGCAGGTACAGGTGTTTTTGATGATGATCAATCATTTACACCAATTTATACTCCATCTGAAGAAGACATTATTAACGGTAATGTATCATTAAGTCTTAATATTATTGATGTTGAAGAAATGCCATTAAGCGATACAATGATATTGAGTTTTAACTATTTTCCAGCAATGCCTGCAATGCCTGTAGGTCCTGAATTAGTTGATTTAAATTCAGTTACACAAAGCGAATACACAACTGATATTATTCAATTTGCTGACTCATACTCATGGTCACTATACCCACCAGAGGCAGGAAGCATTTTAGGAACGGATGTAATGGGTACTGTAAACTGGGATATGGAATTTGTTGGAGAAGCATGGGTTAAAGTAGCAGGAGAAAACGATTGTGGTTCCGGTGAATTTTCTGATTCATTATTAGTGGTGGTAATTAACTCTGTTGGTATAGCTAATCTTCAAGAAGAAATTAGTGTCAATATTGTACCTAACCCTAGTACCGGAATATTTACAGTTGCTGTTGCATCATCAAAAAATAGCATTTTTGATATATCTATTATTAATCAACTTGGAGAAACAATTATTAAATCGGAAACAATTGATTTAAGTGGCAGTTCCAATAAATCATTTGAAATAGATAATGTACAGGCAGGTATATATTTTGTTATTGTACAAAATAATAACAGTCGTATCGTTAAGAAATTACTGATTAAGAATAATTAGGTAATCTGGCAACGAACTGAAAAATTATAAATAAATATTATTATGAGGCTGTCCAAAAAACTAACTTTTTGGACAGCTTCTTTTTTAATAACAATATCATTCCACAGTAACCGATTTTGCTAAATTTCGAGGCATATCAACATTACAATCACGCAATACAGCAATATGGTAAGCAAGTTTTTGCAAAGGGATAGAAGCAAGTATAGGGATTAGAAATTCTTCTGTTTGAGGAATTTCAATTACATAGTCTGCAATATCTTTAACAGTAGTATCTCCTTCGGTAACAATAGCTATAACCTTGCCTTTTCGGGCCTTAACTTCCTGAATATTACTTACAACCTTTTCATAAATACCAAGGTGCGGAGCTATAAAAACTACAGGCATATTTTCATCAATTAGGGCAATTGGGCCATGTTTCATTTCAGCAGCCGGATATCCTTCTGCATGAATGTATGATATTTCTTTAAGCTTAAGAGCTCCCTCAAGTGCAACAGGAAAATTATAACCTCTTCCTAAATAAAGGAAATTATCAGCATCTTTATATTTTTCGGCAATAACCTCAATAATATGGTTGTTTTTCAATATTATTTCAACTTTTTCAGGAATACGATCAAATTCTTGTAACAACTGCATAAACCTTGCCTTTGGAATAGTTCCTTTAAGCTGAGCAAGTCGTAAAGCCATTAAAGTAATAACAGTAACCTGTGCAGTAAAAGCCTTTGTTGAGGCAACACCTATTTCAGGACCGGCATGTGTATATGAACCGGCATGTGAGGCTCGCGCAATCGAAGAACCAACTACGTTACATATTCCAAGGATTGTAGCACCTTTTTCTTTTGCTAACTCGATGGCTGCCAACGTATCAGCCGTTTCGCCCGATTGTGAAATGGCAATAACAATATCGTCTTCATTAATTATTGGGTTTCTATATCTAAATTCCGAGGCATATTCAACCTCAACAGGGATTCTTGCAATATCTTCAAATAAATATTCACCAACTAATCCGGCATGCCACGATGTGCCACATGCAATAATAATGATTCGCTTTGCTTTTAATAATCTTTGCTCATAATCAATAATTCCACCAAGAGAAATATTACCTGTAAGAGGATGTAATCTACCCCTTAAGCTATCTCTAATTGAACTTGGCTGCTCATAAATCTCTTTCATCATGAAATGATCATATCCACCTTTTTCAAGTTCACTTAGATTCCACTCTAATTCTTGAACATATGGTGTTTTATTCTCATTTTGTATGGTTGTAATTTTTAACTCTTCTCCTCTTGTAAGAACTGCTATTTCTTCATCTTCAAGATAAACAACATTCTTTGTGTATTCTACAATAGGTGTTGCATCAGATGCAAGAAAAAAATCATCATTTCCAATTCCAATAACCAAAGGGCTGCCTTTGCGAGCTGCAATCAGCGTATTTGGATGCTTATCTGATAGGATTACAATGGCATAAGCGCCAATAACCTGACATAATGCTATACGCACAGCTTCATCAAGAAGAACCGATTCATTTATTCTAATATCTTCAATTAAGTTTACCAAAACTTCTGTATCGGTATCCGACTTAAAAACATATCCTCTCAATTGCAATTCTTTTTTTAGTATTGCGTAGTTTTCAATTATTCCATTATGTATTATCGAAATTGATTTTGTTTGAGAAAAATGCGGATGAGCGTTTCTTTGATTTGGTTCACCATGTGTTGCCCAACGAGTATGTGCAATACCTATTTCACCTTCAGTATTTTTTCCTTCTATGAAACTTTCAAGTTCTGAAACCTTCCCCTTCGTTTTATAAGTGTGAATACTATCAGTTAACAGTGAGATTCCAGCACTATCATATCCTCGGTATTCTAACCGCTGTAAGCCCTTAATTAAAATAGGCTCTGCCTTTTTGTATCCTACGTAAGCTACTATTCCGCACATAACTTATTTATTTAGAATTACAAATGTAATCGAAATCAAGAAATTTTTATGAATTATTTTAGTAAATAGTGAATAGAGTATTAAACCTACAAATCAGTATATAATATCTCAAGTTTAATTCCTGTGGTTGAATCAGATTCAATTTGATTTCCCTTAAAGATAAACCGCTCAGGATGAACCGATCCACCAAAAAGAAATAAATATAACCCGCGGTTTGGCAAGGTGGTGTCACTAATAAGTGATTGAATATATCTGGTTATTCGAAATTCATATAAATTACGTGCATCATTATATTCACCATCAAAATACAAACCTCCTTCATCAGAATCAACTAAAGACGAACCCAAGCCGTCTTCATCAATTGACAGTAAATACATTTGCCCGGGAGCATCAAAAAACTCATCGCCAGAAATACCAGGTAATAGCAATTTAGCTTCATTAATAGCAACATTTCCTTTTTGAGCCCATTTTTTTACATAAGGAATTTTAATTAATGATTGTACACCTCCATATCCTTGAGCATAGAACTTTTGTTGCCCTAATGAAGTGTCACCACCGATTACTTGTTCTCTAAACTCCTGATTAGCTGTAATATAGTCGTGCTCATACTTGTTAACAGTTGCTGTTGTAGTAGTTATTAAATAATCATACCGTAGCGAATCTTGTTCACTGTTACTATAAAATAATGACATTTTTGTGTAGGCTGATGAAAGATCGAAATATAAAATTGCGCCATCATCATAAATAGGTTGCGACTGTATAAAAAGTCCATTGAAAAACTCCTGAAAGATCTCACTATCTTCCATTTCATCAACCGTGGCATTTAACAACTTGTTCCCAAGGGTTGGGTTAATCTCACTTAAATTAAGCCTAAGCATCGCAGGAAGGGTGTCTTCTAGTACTACAATACTATCAGTTGGTTGTGGTTCAAATGAAAAATTTGAATAATCAACGGGATCTAAGGGAAGTTGTAAATTTGAATAGTAGACACTATCTTTATATATTCCTTGCAACATTTCATATGTGTGAGCAGTTAGGGTAACGTTTGTATCGCCATACCACCCGGCATAATCAATCTGCAATACTAATGAATCCAGCTGTCTTTCTTCACCAAAATCATATCCATTAATTGAAAGCAAAAACTGAGTGTAAAACCCTGCTGTTGTTCCTCCAAATACAGGATCTTTTAAACTACCAAAAGCACTTACGCTCAATTTATCGGATCTTATTGAGTCAATAATTTCTGAATAAGCGTAAATTGTGGTTGTATCAGAAAATGCAACATTAAGCTTACTTTCATCGGGCTGAATTATATACCCTATTTGCCCCGGTTCTTTAGAACACGAACTAAGCAAAAATGAAAATATAAATATGGAAAATATATTAATGAAAGTAGTTATTGAAACTAAACTACTCTTTTTCTCCGATAATCTCGTCATAAAATTTATTGTAGGCAACATAATAATCCTCATCTTCAATATAATCTATCATTGGTTTTCCTGATGCCTTGGCATATTCAAGTATTTCCGGGTTTATTTCTACGCTTCCCTGAATTATTGCATCCGAACGGTCGATGGCACCTTTCATCAATGAAACGTAAGTTCCGTCACTAAAGTGTTCAAGTTCGCTTTCGGTTAAGCCATTCATCACCATTTTTTCAATAAAGCCGGGTTTAAATGTTTCCGAAAAATCATCATCATACAATGACAATACTATTTTCAAATCGCTAAATATTGGATTATCTTTATAGGCAGTTCTTATGTAGAGCGGAATAAGACTAGAAAACCAGCCATTAATGTGAACAATATCAGGAGCCCATCCAAGTTTTTTTACAGTTTCCAGTACTCCTTTTGAGAAGAAGACAGTTCTTTCATCATTATCTTCGAAAAACTTTTCGTTTTTATCTCTAAATAAAAACTTGCGATGGAAATAATCCTCATTATCAATAAAATACACCTGCATTCTTGCTTGTTGAATAGATGCAACTTTGATAATGAGAGGGTGATCAATATCATCAATAATAAGGTTCATCCCCGATAACCTTATAACTTCATGTAATTGGTTACGCCTTTCGTTTACCAAACCATAACGCGGCATGAATGTGCGTATTTCTTTTCCTGATTCTTGTGTTTTTTGTGGGAGAAAGCGACCTATCTTGCTAATGTGAGTCTCAGGCAGGTAGGGTGTAATCTCTTGATTTACATAAAGTACCCTCATTTTTTCCATAACATATTGTTTAGTAAAATTGCAGAGTGCAAAAATAGTAAAAAAACCCGTATCAATCAATTAACGTTCAATGTAATCAATGCAATGGTGTTAAATAAACTTAAAACCTCCCATAAAATAGTAATTGATCCATATTATAGTAAACCTGACGGGTTAATATTATAGGCGACCCGCCGGGTTGAAAAAAACCCGTCGGGTCTATATGCAGGAAACCCTTTAAACAAAAAAACCGAAGTCAGAAACCGGATTATTTCCAGGTCTGACTTCGGTATAAAAAATATTTGTCTAACCACGCAAAAAAAGCACGGATTTCAAATTAGAAGAAACTAATTATTCTTCCAGGTCTTCTTTCTTCATTTGATATAGCTTTCGGCCACCATAAGCAACTGCCATTCCGATAAGTATCAGGCTACCTCCACCTATGGGTGCATCACCGCCTATTGGTTCCTCACCGCCTTGTGGACCAGTTGGTGGCTCACCAGGTTCAGCAGCTTGTAAAACAGATATTGAAAGGAATAATGAAATAATAAGTACAGTAATTATTGATATAAATTTTTTCATCTTATTTAATTTTTTGCTTTTTGACTTTTGGCTATTTAGAAATAAATACTTTATTGGTATAAACATTTTTGTCAGTTATTACACGAACAACATAATAACCCATATTATTTGATACCCAGAACTTACTCAATTTAAGATCAACAGTATTAACCTCCTGAACCAACTCTCCCGACAGAGTGTATATACTAACCATTTTAATAACTTCGTTGGTGTTATTACGAACAAAAGCATTTTGGCGATAGCTGTAAATATTGACAGTGTTTTCAATGCCAAACTCATCAACTCCTGTTGGTCCGAAAAAATGTATTACAAAACGATCTTCAAGGTCATCGGGGGTAGCTGTAAAAGTATAATCAGGGTTATCATTAACTGAAACCCAATCGCCACCAACTTGCTTATCTTCTAACCATATTTCGGTACCATACTCAAATGATTCAATATCGAAGAATGATAGAGAATATTCAGTATTATAACCACAGCTAAAGTGCATTGGTACACTGGTCATACCACTGTAAAGACTTTCGGTTGGAAGTACGTTAATTGATAATTCTGTGTTATCTTCAGCAATACTTCTAATCTGTGTTGCATCATTATTTTGACTTTCCCATTTCTTAGCCTCTATTGCGATGTCATAACCACTTGTTGCGTAATCATCAAATCTAACTATAATTTCATCTTTATAGCCCTCTTGTCCTCCAATAGCAATTACTGTTAAACTATTTGTAACCATGCCCCTAAAAGCATCATTACTATGAGCACGTCTTGCATTGGTAAAAGCAAACGTTCCACCTCCGGTTTTTGTTTCAACAAAGAAACCTTGACCTACTTGAACATATTGTGTTCCTCCTGAACCAGCTGCACGAGCTACATAAGCATTTGTTACAGGATTCCAAATCCAGTATTTATTTTCAACAACGCTAGTATTATCAGTTCCGGCAAGACCATCAAAATCAATTGCAGAAGGATATGGATTACTAATTAATTCAATATGGTTACTACTGTAAGTTAAGGCAGGTGAAGAAACTGATCCAGTCATTAAAGCTCCAGTCATAGAAAGAGTATGGTTATCATTATCTGTAGCTGATAACCCAATTCCCTTTCCGGAATATATTTCATCTGTTAACGAGGTAAGGTTAACCCAAGCAGATGTACTAACTACTGACTCATCCCATTCATAAGCATAAGTGCTAACGCCATCCAAAATAAATTCTTCAAGATAAGCACCAGTTCCTGTACCCGTATAATTTTCTTCATCTACTGTAGGTCCAATTAAATGGATATCAAAGCTACCTACTCCGGCAGAGTTAGATAGATATGTTTGCACCGTTGCTGTACCGCTACCTCCATAGGTTATTGTACCGTTATCGATGAAGGAGCCTACGCCGGCTGATGTTGCTTGAACAACTATCCCTCCGGCTGAATTTATAGTAGTGCTACCTGATACTGTAACATGACCTAATGGAAATAAATTTAAAGCACCTTCAATAATTGCATTTTCAGCAACATTAAAATATGTAAATGTTCCTGCATTAGTTGATAGATCAGGCACAGTTATATGTGCTCCACTAGCAATTTTAAGATAACCACAATTAAATGCATATCCTACTGAAACTTTAAAATCTTCAGGATAATAGTTACTACCAGCAGATACATCAGGAATATATACATTTTCTGAAGTTTGATATGGTGGGTTACCAGAAGATGGTGTATTGCCACATTGATCTTCCCAGTTGCCAACAATATTCCAATAATCAGGTTCATTACCCATACCTGTAGCACCACCTACCCAAACGAAATCATAAACTATTGTTGGATAAGTATAACCACTTACATTTCCATTTATAGTAGGCTCACGCTGAATTATAGGTGGTACACCATCTTCTAATATCTGCCAATTTAAGGTTGAAATACCAAAATTTTGGGGGGCAATTTCAAAAATACCATTTGTGCCAGACCCACTACTAACATAAAAAGTTGTTATGGTTACCCAGGTATCTACTATCCAATTTTCTGGACAATCAAAATTTGAAGGAGAAGCATTGTAATATCTATAATGATAGATTCCTTCTGTAAGTCTAGAATTTGCGGGGTCAGTCATATTATATGTTTGTGTAGCACAAAGAAAGTCAAGGTCAGCGCTATAACTACTAGGCCATCTTACCGCAAAAGTAATATCATTTATATCATCTGTTGTTTCTGGTAATGCTTCACCACCATCTGTTTCCTTCATTTGTACTTCAATATACCCCATTTCATTCTCATGAGTTCGTATCTCGTAACTCTGACTCATGCTAACAAATGTTGAGCATAAAAAAATTGAAGCTAAAACTAATTGTAGAATATTTTTTTTCATCTTCTATATTATTTTATAATTTCAAATTATTCGGGTAAATGCTGGTTATATGTTGTTCCTGCATTTGGTAAATTACCAATAATAATTCCTCTATCGTTATCAGTTCCATTATATCTTGTTATACGATCCATGTTTAAATCTGTATCAGCATAACCACTTGAGGTCGCTCCTGCATTTGATAATACTCCAAGAACTACCCCTCTATCATTATCAGTTCCATTATATCTCAACATACCATCTCCATTGGCATCTCCACTCCATAAGCCATAAACACCTGATTCTAAAAGATTTAATGAATTTTCTGGTAATGTTACAGTTGCATCATCATAGACATTAGCAAGTAGAGTAAGATCGGTGCCAGATGAGGTTCTAAGGTTAATATCATTAGAATTTGAGACAACCCCAAAATGATTACGATGAATAATTGCTACGCTATAATCAGTTAATGAAAAATCTGCCTCACTAACAAAATAAGGGTCATTATTATAATCCACCACCGCGCCACTAGTATTAACAAAAGCATGATAAGTTTTCCTGACAGTTGTTCTATTTGATGCTCGTAATTCTATTTTTACCCAGTCAACAATATCAACATGTATTGATCCAACTGTTGTAGTACCTTCATAAGGGTCAGTTGTTGGAATTAATAATGTTCCACCGGCTGTATTAAGGTCGTTATCCATATCATGATTTGTTGAATTATACGGACCAGATAACCATACTTCCAGATTGAGGTTATATCCTTTATAATAATCATCCGCAATAAAAAAGCTTCTTGCAGTTGATAAATCCTGAGTGTAACCACTTTGAGACCACAACCAATCATCAGTTCCGCCAGTAGCAGCTCCAATTGAACCCCAAGAAATATTTGCTCCATTATCCTCAGTATAGCCTATGCAACTATAACCTCTGGCAAAACTAGCTTGTTCATTACTTGGTGTTGTGTTTGTACTCCATTGCCCCTTAACTGTAAGACTAGAGGATCCACCACTAGTTTCACTAATATCCCAGTACCTGTTAACAGCATGATTATTACTAGTAAAACTACTTGGCAAACCATCCTTTGCAATTACGCCATAGATATCTGAAGTACCTGCATTATTTAGTGTTATAGGATTGTAAGTTGAATTACCTACAGGAAACAAGATATTGCTTGAAGCAACCGTACGCTTTAACTGACCTGCACCATTTGTAACAATATATGCCGATGAACCAACACCTGTTGGATCTGCTGTACCACCTAAAGTGAGGGTGAAAGCATTTAGCGTTAATTTTCCACTAGTAAAAGTTAGAGACCCGGGTATACTTTGTGCAGCTCCTGTTGCAGTATTTGTTAGGGCTACCCCAGTGGAGTTGTTTATAACAACAGTTCCTTTAAAAACTGTTGAAGAAGTCCCTGTTATCTCCTGAGCTTCAGAGCCCTCAAAAGATATAGTTCCGTCTGAGTCAGATGTAAATAGATCACCACTATTATTGGTAATATTACCAAGCACAGTAACCTCTCCCGAATTTTTAATTGTTCCACCGGCTGTAGTAAGGTCGTTTACTACCAATACAGAAGTACTGTTAACCACTATTTGTGATCCAGATGAAAGAACCAACTGTGCAGAAACTAAAAAGGCACTCCCGATTAGGAATGCTAGTAGAATTATCTTTTTCATAAAGCAACCATTTTTTTGAATTTAGTTTTTAACTAATCAAAAGGTAGGAAATTTGGTCAGCTTTACTGTCGTCAAATATACGTTAAGAAACTTATAAAACACAAATAAAATTGTAATTATTTTTGCTCTTTCAATAATATTGCGTTGTAATGAACTTAATACATGGTATATACGTATACGGAAAATATTAGCAAATTAGGTCATTTTTTTACAAAAAGCTAGCGTTTTGATATTTAAAATTGGTGGGTAGATTATAATATCAACCTAACCTGAGGTTAAAATGAAGTCGTTTTTGGTCTTGGTTTTTTATCGAAAATGGAAGTTTTTTATTAAATTCATATGTAGGGTTCGTATATGTGTTATTGGGTAATAATTTATATAAATTAAACAATGCATAAGCAACTGCTTGAGTTGGTTGTGTGGTTATAAATAACTTATAGGTAAAAGTGTTGTAATTGGTAATTGACTCTTCCAGGACTTCGTGCCTCAGACTCTGGAAGGTCACTAGAAGGTTACTGGAATGTCATGAAAAGTCAATCGAGAAAAACTAAACTTCCTCCATCATACAATTGGCCATCATATAATTCAACAATCTGGTAACCCAAATCATGAAGAAGGATTCTAACTTTTTCACTCTCCGTAAAGCTTGCTAAACTGCCTATCACAAAAAATTGATTTTCATATGTACCACAGGCACCTCCAAAGAAGCCGTTTTTAAACCCCGGAAGTAGTATGCTTTTCGGGTTAACATACAATATATTAAGATTGTAAGCGGTTAACGCACTGTAAATTCCTTTATCTGAAGTAATAAAATTGTTGTTTTTAAGCGGTAGTAAATTACATCTTGTATAAGCCTGATTTACATGAATGGCTGTTTTATCAATACAGGATTCCCTAATCGAATTATCAGTAATTTTTAAATTATGAATTAGAAACTTAGGGGTAATAACAGCATTATAAGCAGCTGTTTCAGGATAATGGGTTCCTACATTCGCTTGTCCTTCAACATACAATATATTATTACTATGTAGTTTTTCTTTAAAGTATTTTGGTGTATTTGGAGCAACAATTAATTGGTTATCTGTTAAACAAAAAAACACATCAGGATGACCCGAAATAGCTGAATATGTTATTCCTGTGGTTTCAAAGGGGAGCACTTCACCATATTTATTCAACTTATTAATTGCTGAATTGGGAATATTGCTATTTGTTATTATTTTCATTTAAATAATTAGATAATTACAAAAGTAAAAATATGGTTTCTTGTGAGACTAACTAACAAATATTTATCAACTTAGCAGAAAATTAAAAACATGAAAAATAACACTTGGGATTTAGCTGGAAAAACTGCTCTCATAACAGGAAGCACATATGGTATTGGCTATTCCATTGCTGAAGAAATGGCAAACCTTGGTGCAAAGGTATTGATGGTGTCACGAAAAGAAGAAAACATCAAATCCAGTATTGCGAAATTGTCGGGTTTGGGATTTAAGGCGGAAGGATTTATTGCAGATGTGTCGTTAATGGAAGATCGCAAAAACCTATTTTCAAAAATTAATGAAAGCACCAATAAACTAGACATCTTGGTCAACAATGTGGGCACAAATATCCGTAAGAAAAGTGTTGAATATTCATACGAAGAATACCAGCAAATACTGAATTCAAATATGAATTCAAACTTCGAAATAAGTCGGCTTGCTTATCCATTGCTAAAAAAATCAGGGTCAGGAAGGTTAGTTAATATATTGTCGGTGGCTGGGCTTACTCACATACGAACCGGCTCACCCTATGGCATGACCAAAGCAGCTCTAAATCAACTCACCAGGAACCTTGCTGTTGAATGGGCAAAAGACAATATCCGAGTTAACGCAGTTTCACCATGGTACACACAAACACCCCTTGTTAAAAACTTGATGGAAGATAAAAATTATCTGGCAGATGTACTTTCGCGAACACCTTTGGGTAGAATTGCTGAACCGGAAGAGATTGCAAGAGTTGTAGCATTTCTATGTATGCCTGCATCATCATATATTACAGGGCAAAATATTGTTGTTGATGGCGGTTTTTTGATTAATGGATTTTAACCTGATTAATTCATGTGTTTAGTTTGATGCAGATGTTAGGCGACTGAACCTGACGATATAGTAATCTATTTCAAAGGTTTAGCAACGAAGCAGATGCATTGAAATAAATACACTTTATGTAAAATGACAAAACTCATTTTCGTTCTCTTCATTATCAATTATCTGACGACGTGATAATAATAATACTATTGTCATTTTTCATGAATTATTCAGGGTAAAACTTCGTGTAGTAATATTAGAATCTGCAATAAACTTAACCGAATTGAATTTCTGCAATAACATTTTCTTATTTAGAGATTTATAGCCAATGACAAAATTTATCTCATTAGGAGGAACATATATCTCAATATTTTCATCTGTTTCATTTGTAAGAAGTGGTATTAATATCTTTTTCCAAATATTGGTAATTACCAACTCCCTAAATGATGGATGAAATGGTCCATCTATAAGTTCATCGCCCGACAACAAACCTTCAGAAGGATGCAACCCTACACGAATCACATTTATGCCAGCCTCTTCAAAAAGTGGTAGAATAACCGATGTCCAATCCACTGCCTCATCAAGACTAAGCGGTTTGTAACTACCTCTATCATACCACTTATGCATCACGGTATCCTTTATTACCAGAGCCGGGTAAATTCTTGTACAATGAGCTCCGGCTTCAATAATTTTATTAGCTGTAAACATTGATTTTTCAAATGTATCTCCGGGCAAGCCAATCATCATTTGCAGACCCAGTTTAAACCCCTTGCTAATAATTGACGCTGACGCTTTTTCAATTTGTGCTGCTGTATGTCCTCGTCTTGTTTTTTTTAATACATCGTCATGAAACGACTGGGCACCCAATTCAATGGTTCCAACATGATTTTCGGCAAGCATTGCTAATATATCATCGTTAATATAATCAGGACGTGTTGATAATCTAATCTCCTTAATTTCACCTGATTCAATAAAAGGTTTAATAATTTTAAGATAATTGCGCTGTTCATCAATGGGAATACCGGTAAAGCTGCCACCAAAAAAGCCAACTTCAACTGTTCTTCTTATATTTTTAAAAGATTGTAAATGATCTTCAATTATTTTTATTATTTCTTTCTCATTAGGTATATTTTGGTGTCCTGAAATTTTTTTCTGATTACAGAATACACATTGAAAAGGACAAGCCAGCTCAGGAATAAAAATTGGTATTGTATAGTGCTTAGTCATTAAGTATAGAATTTTGAGATGAGGCTAAGTTAAAGGTTAATGATATATTGAGAAAAGAATACCAGGAACTTTTTTCTCCATTTTACCTCAAAATCAACCTTAACCTTAACTTTATTCTTGTTATTAACTCTTCCAGGTCGTTCCGACTCTGGAAGGTTAAATCATGGTCTTAACAATATTTCACAAAAGTCATACAATTTTTTCAATACTTTTGCATTCTTATAATAACTTAATAATTACAAATCATTAAAAAAATGAAATTACTGATTAAAAATGCTCCAAAAATAATGATGTTTATACTGGCAGCAATAATTATTACTAGCAGTACCACATCTTGCAAAAGCAAGAAAAAATTAGCCCGTGAAAAAGCTGCTGCTGAATATACAATGAAAGTTGATCAAGCCAAAAAAGATCTTACTGCTATGTTAAATAGCACAACATCATGGAGTCTTGACCAACAGGATGAGCGCTTAAATGTTATAAAGTCGTATAATATTGATGACAAGGATGTTGTTGATTTGATATCAAAAGTTGAGTCGAAGTTATCGATGGACAGAGCCGAAACTGAACGACTTGCTGAAGAAGAAAGGTTAAGACAGATAGAGGAAGAGAAATTAAAGGTGGCTGCATCTAAGTATCAAAAAATTGACGACCAACTTAACTCCATTGCAACAGCACAAAATGTTGATATTGCCAATAAAAAAATTAATTTAATACTACAACAATTCGACACACCTGACATACCTGTATTAATTATTATTAGTAATGCCGGGGGATTTAACGATTATGACCGTCCAACAACTATTAGCAGGTTTCTTAATTATTTAAAAGACAAACAGAGTTATCAGTATAAAGTTGATTTGGTGAAACGCGATGGGTTAGGGAAAATTACAGAATTAGAATTAATTAAAAATTAAACAGATGAAATTATCATATTTGTGGATGCTGGTTATAGCAATGGGGTTATCATTTTCTGTAACTGCTCAAGACGAGCTAAGTTTAGAGCGCAAACAGGCTGTTGACAGTCTGGCTCTGGAAAAAGTACGCGATTTAAGTAAATATATCAGCATTATTGGAAGTAAAGAAACTGACGCAGTTGAATACCGCCGTGTAAGCGCTCGTGCTGAAGAGTTATTTATGTCAGGGAGTGAAATTGGAGTTTCTTCGCTGCTTAAATCTGAGATAAAATATTTTACAGTTGGGAAATACTTCGAAAGACTGAATCGCCTGAGTTATAGCAAGGTTGAGATTGAGTGGTATAACATTGAATACATGAGCGACCTTCAAAAACAGCCTGATGGAACATACGTTGGTGTAATTACAATATTTCAAAAATTCAAAGGTTACGATGCTGAAGGAAGGTTAGTTTATCAGGACACAACGAAAAAAGATATTACGGTTTATGTAAAGCGTAAAGAAACTCAAATTGGTGGAAGACTTATTGGTTTCTGGGATGTACTGCTAGGTGATATGCGCGTAAAAGAAACCTCAAAATAAAAAATTGGAATCAGGAATCAGTATTAATCAGATCAAAATCTTGGTTCTTGCCTCTTGGTTCTAATTCTTAATTTTTATGTTAAGAGTATTCGCTAATCCTTTATAATCAACCAATTCCATTTTAACAGATCCAACAATTACTTTTGATTCAGCCAGAACTGGCACATGATTTTTGTCATCGCTAACATAAACAAACATTGGGTATTTCTCGGCAAACACCTCTCCGGAAGCCATCATAGGAGCAATTTTTAAACAAGTAATGGCTCCCCATTGGGTATGAACTTCCGATTTACCCTCGTATTTTATAGCACTTACATAAACAGAATCATCCAAAAAGAAATTAAGATAATACATACTATCAGCATCAAAATCTTTAACTTTCAGAGTCCGCATAAAATAAAGGGCTGAAACAAAATCGTGGACATCGTCAGGAATTTTAGTTGTATCCTTTGAATTTGTAATGGCCTCATTTTCTTCTCTGTCAAAAATAACCAGGTCATCCTGAACATATTTACCTTCTCGGGTTTTTCTAATAAAAGTATATGGAAGCAGAGTTTGCTTATCAGCAAAAGTTTCAAATTTATCCCTAACTTTATAAAACCAGTTAAACATCCCTTTGGAATTTCCAACACCTGTTATACGATATACATTTTGGTGGTTGTGCTCATATTTATCTTCGCCCATTCCAACAGTCAATATAGCTTCACCTGCTGTTAGGTTTCCAAGTGAGGAACTATAATAAACACGGTACTTTAAATATTCGCCTGTTTTGAAGGCATTGTTTATAATAGTATCTTGAGCAAACACCAAATTTGCTCCAAACAAGCTGATTACCAGGTAAAATATGAATAAAGCTTTTCGAAGCATAATATAACTGATTGTTATTATTTCAAGGTTTCGGTCAAAAATATTCACAGAATAATAATACTCACTTTAGATTCATATTAATGAGATCCTTCGCTCGCCCCACTGCACAGACTTACGCATGCACTCAGGATAGCAAATCGCATGAATTTTCTAACCAACTACAATATTAATTATTCTGTTGGGAACAATAATAATCTTCCTAACAGTTTTTCCTTCAATCCACTTATTGGCTTCTTCGGCCTCAAGTGCAGCCTTCTCAATATCAGATTTAGACATGTCGACAGGCAAACTTATTTTAAACCTCATTTTACCATTAAAAGAAACTGGATATTCAAATGTGTTTTCGGTTAAATAGTCATCGTTAAAAACAGGGAATAATACTTTACTAATACTATCATTATTGCCAAGAGCACTCCATAATTCTTCAGTAATATGTGGAGCATATGGGCTCAAAACTATAGCAAGAGGTTCTAGAATTTCCTTCTTATGGCAAGCCATATCACTCAATTCGTTTACGCATATCATAAATGCACTTACTCCTGTATTAAATGAAAACCTTTCAATATCAGATGTAACCTTTTTAATGGTTTTATGAAGTGTTTTAAGCTCATCACCTGAGGGTTTGTCTTGATTAACAATCAAGTTATCATTTTCATCAAAATAAAGTCTCCATAGTTTTCTTAAAAACCTGAACACTCCTTCTATTCCATTTGTGTCCCATGGTTTATCCTGCTCAAGCGGGCCAAGAAACATTTCGTAAAGCCTAAGAGTATCAGCACCATATTTTTCAATCAGAGCATCAGGATTTTGAACATTGTGTTTCGATTTCGACATTTTCTCTACCTCATGGCCACAGATATATTTTCCGTCTTCAAGGATAAACTCTGCATTTTTGAATTCATCTCTCCAATTAATAAATTTATCAGTATCAAGGATATCATTATTCACCATGTCAATATCAACATGCAGCACCTGAATTTTGTATTCCTTTCGCAAGCCATAAGAAACAAACTTATTAGTTCCCTGAATTCGATAAACAAAACTCGATCTGCCTTGAATTTTTCCCTGGTTAATTAATTTTTTAAATGGCTCATCTTCACAAACAAGACCGATATCAAACAAGAATTTATTCCAAAATCGTGAATAAATTAAATGGCCGGCTGCATGTTCATCTCCGCCAATATAAAGGTCCACATCCTGCCAATATTGATTTGCTTCTTTTGAGAAATATTCATCCTTATTATTAGGATCCATATACCTCAGGTAATAGCCACTTGATCCGGCAAAACCGGGCATAGTGTTAGTCTCAAGCAAATAACCTTCTTCTGTTACCCAGTTTTTTGCATTTGCCAATGGAGGTTTCCCATCACTTGTGGGTAAATAGCTATCAACTTTTGGTAATTTAAGGGGGAGCTTGGTTTCATCAAGAGCATATGGCATTCCATCTTTATAATAAATAGGAAACGGTTCACCCCAGTAACGCTGGCGGCTAAAAATTGCATCACGAAGTCGGTAATTTATAGTTCCTGTACCAATTTTCATTTCTTCAATTTTTTCAATTGTGGCTTTCATTGCATCCACAACAGTCATTTCGTTTATGAATCCCGAATTGATCATTATTCCTTCTTTTGAATCATATGAATCATCCCACGCTAGTGGGTCAGAAGGCTCATCTCCATTTTTAACAACTACCTGTATAATTGGCAATTTGAAATATTTGGCAAAGGCAAAGTCACGACTATCGTGGCCAGGCACTGCCATAATAGCTCCTGTACCGTATCCTGAAAGAACATAGTCGGCAATCCAAATAGGAATTTTCTCATTAGTAAACGGGTTGATGGCATAGGCTCCTGTAAACTCACCACTAATGTTTTTTACTTCGGTCATTCGCTCACGCTCCGACCGATTTTTTGCCCAAGTAATATATTTGTCAACAGCTTCTTTTTTATCAGGAGTTGTAATTTGATCAACCATTTCATGTTCGGGTGCCAGCACCATAAATGTTGCACCAAAAAGGGTGTCGGGGCGGGTAGTAAATACTTTTATCCCACCTAAATCCTCCCCAGTAGGGAGAACTTGTGAAACGACTTCTTTGTTATCGAGATAAGATTTTATATCTGTTGTTACTTTTTTTCTGTTAGCAAATACTTCTTCATTTGTAAACCGAATTACTGTGAATCCATTTTCTTCGAGAATTGTAGTTCTGTTTTTATCGTCTTCTTTCTGATAATCATGAATTTTACCAATAATTTCAATAACGGTCATTTTCTCAAGACATGCAAAATCAACTCTAATTGAATCAATAGCATGTTGTTGTTTTATTGTATGCCCAAGTTGTTTTTTTCGAACATGTTTCCATATCAAAGCTTGTGCTTCTGTTGGGCTATTCTTTAAAGGTGCTTTGCTTTCAATTTCTACAACCTTTTGAATTAATGGTGATTCTAGTTTAAAAGTAACACTAGCTCCCTCACTCCTGCCAATCCAATTTTTTTGCATTTCCTTAAGTGAATCAGACCAATCTAGACTATCAAGTCCGTCTAGTAGTCTTTGTCCATATGCTGTAATCCGCAACGACCACTGCTTCATCATTTTCTTCTCGACAAGATGTCCCCCACGTTCAGACAATCCTTCTTTTACCTCATCGTTAGCTAATACAGTGCCTAGATCAGGACACCAGTTTACCATTGTGTTTGACAGATAAGCAAGCCTGTAATTCATCAATAATTCCTGCTGCTGCTTTTCGCTGCAGTTGTTCCAATCAATAGCTGAGAACAGTTCGGTTTCTGTGCAAGCTGCATCAATATTATGATTGCCATTTTTCTCAAAGTGCAACACTAAATCAGCAATACTTTCAGCTTTATTTTTACTGTTATTATACCATGAGTTAAAAAGCTGAATAAAGGTCCATTGAGTCCATTTATAATACCCAGGGTCACTTGTTCTTACTTCTCTGCTCCAATCAAATGAAAAACCTATTTTGTCAAGTTGCTCACGATATCGCAATATGTTTTTTTCTGTAGTGATTTCAGGATGTGTGCCAGTTTGAATTGCATATTGCTCAGCTGGCAATCCGTATGCATCATAACCCATTGGGTGTAGTACATTAAATCCTTTGTGACGTTTAAACCTTGAGTAAATATCAGAGGCAATATATCCCAATGGATGACCTACATGCAATCCGGAACCCGACGGGTATGGAAACATATCAAGCACATAATACTTAGGTTTACTTTTATCTATTTCAGCCTTAAATGTTTGGTTAAGGCTCCAGTATTTCTGCCACTTTTTTTCTATCCCGCTAAAATCGTATCCCATTTATAATTGACTATTTATTATTTATTATTGGCTATTAGCTGTTAGCTGTTGGCTTTTAGCTATTGGCTGTTGGCTATTTATTATTGATTATTTCTAACTCTTCAAATGAAAGACTCAAAGATCATCTGCTTCTCAACCAATAAAATTGAAATGCCTCCACTCATATGGATAAATTCTAAAACCACGGTTTTACATTTTATAAATTAGATAAAATTGAGTTTGCGAAATTAATAAAACTTATATTTGTACGGTAAGTGTATTTGAACTATTGTAATATAATATAAACTAAAGCCTTTTTCCAATGAAAATATTACTAAAAAACAGCTTAATTTTTGCTTTGAGCTTATGTTTTTTGTCAACCGCCATGGTAGCGCAAGAGAATACCAAGGAGATGAAAACTATTAAATCAGATTTTGAAAAAATTAACAACACTTTGCATCATAGAATAGATGTACTTGAAAAAAGCATTGATGATTTAATGTGGTTTCAACGATTGGGAGATGTTGCCTATATTGACAAATTATATATGACAGGCCCTCCTCTTTGGAAAGAAAAAAATAAAAATGCACAAGGCGCAGGAAATCCTGTTAAATTTTGGTCATACGTATTTATTCCTAAAAATATTGATGCATCAAAGAAATACCCACTTATAGTATTGCCTCATGGAGGTGTTCATGCTGATTTTACAACTTATTACACTCATATTGTAAGAGAACTACTTGCACAGGGGTATATTATTGTTGCTGCTGAATACAGAGGGAGCACTGGCTATGGAGAAAGTCATTACAAAAAAATTGACTACGGTGGTTTGGAAACTGAAGATGTTTATGCTTCAAGAAATTATATGATCGAAAATTATGATATTGTCGATAAAAATCGCGTTGGCATAATTGGCTGGAGTCATGGTGGACTTATAGCACTATTCAATATTTTTGACCACCCTGATGCATACCAAGTTGCTTATGCCGGAGTACCTGTGAGTGATTTGATTGCGCGTATGGGCTATAAAGATCAGGGTTACAGAGATCTATATGAAGCTGAATTTCATATTGGCGAAAGTGCTGATGATAATGTTGAAGAATACAGAAGACGTTCACCAGCCTGGAACACTCATAAGATGAAAGATACGCCATTGCTTATCCATACAAATACAAATGACGCAGATGTTAACGTACTTGAAGTTGAACATTTAATAAAATCACTTAAGGCTGATGATAAGAAATTTGAATACAAAATTTATCAGGATGTTCAAGGCGGGCACTCTTTTAACAGAACTGATACTAAAATAGCACAGGAGATTAGAGTTGAGATTTATGAGTTTCTGGCAAAATGTCTTGTTCCTCCGAGTCCCATTACTAATATAAAAGAATTGCGTAAGGCAGCTTATGGATTTTAATTGATGATAATACCAAATATACCCCGTAATGTCGCATATAAGTATATTTGAATTTCTAAACTAAAACTTACAAAAATGAAAAAACTATTATTAGGCATTATTATTTTATCAACCTTATCATTGATGGCACAAGATGTTGATATAGAAAAAGAAGTAATAAAAAAAGTTATTGAAACAGCATATGTTGAAGGCTTACAGAATGAAGGTGACATCGAGAAAATAAATTCGGGTATTCATCCTGATTTTGATTTATTGGGAATTGGCAATAACAACACAATGTGGAAATACTCAATTAAAGACTGGAAAGCCAAAACTGTTAAAAAAGTTGAAGATGGTGAACTTCCACGAAAAGGAGATCAGGTATCTGTAGTCTTTAAGATGGTTGATGTTACAGGGAATGCTGCTATGGCCAAAATCGATTTCTATGTTGGGGATAAACTAACTTATGTAGATTATATTTCGCTGTATAAATTTGAAGAAGGATGGAAAATGGTAAATAAAATTTTTTATAAATTTTAAATACCTGCCAATTTAAGTTAAGTCCTATATTTGGGTTTCACATGTGACTTTTGATTAAATATTGTTTATCCCAACTTCCTATATCTAATACCAACTAAATATCAAATTGCGCTGTTAAATCTTCACCTTTTTGGTTTAATCTTCTTTGAAAAATATTTCCGTATCTATGGATATGCAAATATTTTTTCAATTCGCTAAAACAAAAAACCTATTGATTTAAAAAGCGCATTCTGAAATTTAATTGGTATAATTCTTTTGGGGCCAGAATCCTTGCTAACGCAAGTCTGAAGCAAAGCCCGTGCAGAGGGACTTGCCCTGGAAGAGATTCAAATAATAATCCAGTTGGTTTGTATTTTTTATCAATTAACAATTAATGATCCTACAATGTCAGGACGTTTTGTAATTGTAAGGAAGTAGTTATCTATTTGTCATCCTGAGCACAGCGAAGGATCTAATACCAAACTAAGAAAGAATTTAAAGAGATCCTTCGCTGTGCTCAGGATGACAAAAAACGTTGTTACCAAAGTACTTTGTAGTACAAAGTATATCTTGTTAATTTACTATCCTAAACTCCTATATCTAATCCTTTTAGGACCGTTATCACCTAGTCGTTTCTTTTTATTTTCTTCATATTCAGAATATGAACCCTCAAAGAAATACACATTTGAGTCACCCTCGAACGCAAGAATATGTGTAGCAATTCTATCTAAAAACCATCTATCGTGAGAAATAACAACAGCACACCCGGCAAAATGTTCCAGCCCTTCTTCCAATGCTCGCAGGGTATTCACATCAATATCGTTAGTTGGCTCATCAAGAAGTAACACATTAGCTTCCTGCCTGAGCGTCAGAGCTAAATGCATCCTGTTCCGTTCTCCTCCGGAAAGAATGCCAGCTTTTTTGCCCTGGTCATTACCACTAAAATTAAATCGTGATACATAAGCACGTGAGTTCATACTTCGGTTTCCCAACTGAATATTATCATGTCCTCCCGAAATAATTTCCCACACATTTTTTTCAGGGTTAATTTCTTCATGTGCCTGATCCACATAGCCTACCTTAACAGTATCGCCAACATCAAAGCTGCCACCATCGGGTTGCTCCATTCCCATTATCAATCGGAAGAGGGTAGTTTTTCCGGCACCATTTGGGCCTATTACACCTACAATACCACCCGGGGGTAAACTAAAATCAAGGCCATCAAAAAGAAGTTTGTCATCATATGCCTTCCTTAGCTTTTTGGCCTCAATAACTTTTGTGCCCAAACGAGGTCCATTCGGAATAAATATCTCTAGCTTTTCAACATTTTCGCTACTCTCTTCTGCCAATAATTTTTCGTAACCTGATAGACGTGCTTTGGATTTTGCATGCCTGGCTTTTGGAGCCATGCGTACCCACTCAAGTTCTCTTTCAAGTGTTTTACGACGCTTACTGGCTGTTTTTTCTTCCATTTCAAGGCTCTTTGATTTTTGCTCAAGCCAACCGGTGTAGTTACCTTTCCATGGTATACCCTTACCCCTGTCGAGTTCAAGTATCCATCCGGCAACATTATCCAGAAAATATCTATCGTGTGTAACCGCAATAACTGTTCCCTTGAATTGTTGAAGATGATGTTCTAACCACTCAACAGATTCAGCGTCAAGGTGGTTTGTGGGCTCATCAAGTAATAATATATCAGGTTCTTTTAAAAGCAACCGACAAAGGGCTACCCTACGGCGCTCCCCACCGGAAAGTACGGATACAGACTTATCCTCATCCGGACAACGTAATGCATCCATGGCTCTCTCAAGCCGCGAATCCAATTCCCAACCATTGTGCTGTTCTATTAAATCGGTAAGCTCTCCCTGACGCTGTATTACTTTGTTCATTTCATCATCAGACATGGGTTCAGAAAAGCGCAAATTAACTTCTTCATATTCCTTTAACATATCTACAACCTCCTGAACTCCTTCTTCAACTATCTGTTTAACAGTCTTAGTGTCATCCAGTACAGGTTCCTGCTCAAGCAGCCCTATTGAATAGCCTTTCGAAAAAACCACATCGCCAATGAATGCTGTATCTATACCTGCAATAATTCGTAAAAGTGTGGATTTACCTGAACCATTTAATCCAATAATTCCAATTTTGGCACCATAGAAAAAAGAAAGGTAAATATCTTTAAGTATCTGTTTGTTGGGTGGGATGATTTTACCAACTCCAACCATCGAAAAAATTATCTTTTTATCGTCTGACATTTTGAATAATATTTAAAAGACAAAGATAAATGAAATTAAACTGTAGAAAGTAAATTTGTAACTTTGTTAGTTTGAAGTTGTTACTATTTCCGTTAATGGTATAACCTTAACTCCTTTTTTAACCAGCTTGTTAATTGCCTTGGTTTTGCTTTTTTCTGATTTGCCAATAATCGCTTCCGGAACAATATACACATCATAATCATGTTTTATTGCCCCAAGTGCAGTACCATAAACACAATGCTCGGCCATTAGCCCAACAATAATTATTTCTTTGGCATCGTGTAACGCAAGGAAATCAACTAGTTTATTATTTGAAAAAGCATCAGGTTTACTTTTCTCAAATACATTTTTGTTTACAATGTTTAATCTGCTATCTAACTTAAGATCAGGCAATGTATCAATAGAAATGCCTTTAGTTGATATTGTAAGAGCGAGATGTATTGATTTAATGTAAATTATTTTATCAGGATTAGTATTCTCAATTATAGAATTTACTATGGGTAACAATTGTAATGATGAAATTGAGTCAGGGTCTCCATGTGAATTTTGCTCCTGAACATCAACAACAAGTACATATTTTTCGTTCAATTGCGTATTATTTTGACCTATGCCATTAATATAAGAAGTAAGAAATAATACTGTAATTAAAATATATTTAATAGTTGTTTTCATTTGTGTATATTGTTAAAAATCAGTAATTATAAATTATAAAGCCGTACTATGAAATAACAAAGTAAAAGGAATTCACTATGCCAGATTCTTAATAAAATATAAAAAAGATTTGTGTCTTTGAATTGGCGCATGGAAGAAAGCATTAGCTCCTATAAAAATATAAAATAAGTGAATAAATATTGAATACAGCGATGTAACTTTTGTTAGCTGCTGTATTTCTTCTTATCATCACAATTGATATGAAAAAGAGACCAGGTATTGCTACATATTAAATCTTCGTTTACAAATCATTATAATCTTGAATTCTTGTAGTATGCTAGAGTAAGAGTTGCGAAAAAAAATACCACACATCTTGTAATAATAATCCCATTTATTAGTCATTCTCAAAATCGTTTATCAGCAATAATTATAGATAATGTATTTTCATTTCTTTTATCTTTTGTCATGATACAAAAGAAACAAAAAATCTAGAAAAAATAATGCTATCCTCCCCGCAAATCCAACGCACGCACGCCGACATTTTTTCGGGCCTGCGCTCTTTTAGAATATTTGTCAATACGAAGTCTAAATTCCAAATAAACTAATTGTTGTGAATTGCTTTACTCACAACCTTGTTTAATTTTTTTGGAGTTCATGAATTTCCTATGTCGATTTCGATTTTATATTATTTCCTTGCAAAGTTTAGTAATGGTTCAATTATTCCATTATCGGCTTTTCTGATTGAGTCAATATATTCTTTACGGGCATTATTGGGCTTCACAAGATTTGAATTGTTCCAAGTAAATACATCCTTCCCAAATATTGACTCAATTATAATATCAGCCATAACCCGAGAGTGTCTGCCGTTACCATTTGGAAAACAATGAATATTTACTAATCTATGTTTGAATCTAATAGCAATTTCATCAGGAGAATATGTATTATTAATAATCCCTCTTTCTCCTCTTCACTTAGTGGTATTTGTCCATCTACATATTTAAAATTTAGTCCCATATTGTTCTTTTCAGTTCAAGTTTTATTTCTTTTGAAAGATCCTCAATAACATGTTTAAGATTTCCTTTTTCTATTTCCTGGTTTTCAAGCATCATATTATGATTGGTCCTTAGTACTATCTTCTCTGCAAGAATTCTTGCTTTCCGATCGATAAGAGAATCAATAGATCCATCTATGGGAACAAAACCATAAACAAATTTCATTTCTAATGAATTGGCAACTTTTTTTAAAGATTTTATTGTTATTGTCCCGGCAGCTTCACTTTCTTCTATTCTTTTTGCCCCCTGTTTTGTCATATTGAGCTTTTTACCTAATTGTTCCAGGGTCATGTTTATAGTAGTCCTTATTGTATTAATCCAACCATTATCTGGAATAATAACCATTTCAGAGCCTAAGAACGGTCTTAATTTCCGGTCTAGTTGTTCTATTAGAAGTTTCCTTTGATTACGCATATAGCAAATTTTTATATCCTATTTAGACACAAAAGTAAATGTAATAGTTGACAAATGCAAGGGTAAAGTAAATTTATATGTTGACATATGGTTCCAGATAGTCAATGTATATGTTTACTTAAAATAAAAGCTATCAAATAAATGTGCCGTTGTGAATTCCTTTACTCACGATCTTATTTATTTTATTTGGAGTTCGTGAACCTCCTATGTCGGTTTTGATTTGTATCTTTGAATTGAAGCAAAAGGTAAATCATGAACTCCGCTGATATAGGCAAGATGTGAATAAATATTGAACACAACAATAATTTAATTTTTAACTAAAATAACTAAGTTGTGAATTGCTTTACTCACAACCTTGTTTAATTTTTTTGGAGTTCGTGAATCTCCTATGTCGATTTCGATTTGTATCTTTGAAATATTGAACACAACCCTGTAATAATGCAGGTATGGCTATATCGGGTTGTGAATTGCTTTCGATTTGTATCTTTGAAATATTGAACACAACTCAACTGAATAACTTTGCTGATTCCTTTCAGTTGTGAATTGCTTTCGATTTGTATCTTTGAAATATTGAACACAACGTAACGACACAGGGCTGCACTTTCATAATAGTTGTGAATTGCTTTCGATTTGTATCTTTGAAATATTGAACACAACTGATAAACTATTGGAAATATCAAATGGTCAGTTGTGAATTGCTTTCGATTTGTATCTTTGAAATATTGAACACAACATCTTCTCTTGCTAAGATTCGAGGACAGTAGTTGTGAATTGCTTTCGATTTGTATCTTTGAAATATTGAACACAACGGCAATAGGCAAACCCGACGATTATATATTGTTGTGAATTGCTTTCGATTTGTATCTTTGAAATATTGAACACAACATCTGCACAGAATAGATCAGCTACATTATCGTTGTGAATTGCTTTCGATTTGTATCTTTGAAATATTGAACACAACAAACCCCGACACTCTAACAATTCTGTTATAGTTGTGAATTGCTTTCGATTTGTATCTTTGAAATATTGAACACAACACTATGCCAGAAATCACCCACTACGAGATTGTTGTGAATTGCTTTCGATTTGTATCTTTGAAATATTGAACACAACTGATTAAATTGATTATAATAATTGATGTTAGTTGTGAATTGCTTTCGATTTGTATCTTTGAAATATTGAACACAACAAGATGAGATGCAAGGAGAAGAGGAAACTAGTTGTGAATTGCTTTCGATTTGTATCTTTGAAATATTGAACACAACTTGCGCCTGATTTTGTCCAATCTACATTGTGTTGTGAATTGCTTTCGATTTGTATCTTTGAAATATTGAACACAACTAAACTGTGAATGATGATAATACTTGTCAAGTTGTGAATTGCTTTCGATTTGTATCTTTGAAATATTGAACACAACCACCTTAACAGCACAGAACGCCTACGGTGTGTTGTGAATTGCTTTCGATTTGTATCTTTGAAATATTGAACACAACTATTGAGGGTATGGGGTTACGCTCTGCAATGTTGTGAATTGCTTTCGATTTGTATCTTTGAAATATTGAACACAACCTTGAACCTGTCCATCAATCCCTTTTATCTGTTGTGAATTGCTTTCGATTTGTATCTTTGAAATATTGAACACAACCTTGCACCTAAACTAACATCTGTCATTGCAGTTGTGAATTGCTTTCGATTTGTATCTTTGAAATATTGAACACAACTATCGAGGATTTGACAGAAAATGAGTTATAGTTGTGAATTGCTTTCGATTTGTATCTTTGAAATATTGAACACAACGCAGTCATAAACGTAATCGCTGTCCTCATTGTTGTGAATTGCTTTCGATTTGTATCTTTGAAATATTGAACACAACGCAGTCATAAACGTAATCGCTGTCCTCATTGTTGTGAATTGCTTTCGATTTGTATCTTTGAAATATTGAACACAACTGAATGAGGTTACGGAGCAAGGCGACTTCAGTTGTGAATTGCTTTCGATTTGTATCTTTGAAATATTGAACACAACGCAGAACAATTGATTACACCGTCCCCGCAGGTTGTGAATTGCTTTCGATTTGTATCTTTGAAATATTGAACACAACGTCATTGCATAATCGGTATCAACTGCTCCAGTTGTGAATTGCTTTCGATTTGTATCTTTGAAATATTGAACACAACATGCCGGGGATATAGCCTCACCCCCACCCCGTTGTGAATTGCTTTCGATTTGTATCTTTGAAATATTGAACACAACTTGAGTAAGTAACTCCTATTTCAACATTCAGTTGTGAATTGCTTTCGATTTGTATCTTTGAAATATTGAACACAACAAGTATAACAAATAACTGATCAACCATACCAGTTGTGAATTGCTTTCGATTTGTATCTTTGAAATATTGAACACAACTTTTTCTTCATCCATAAACGGAGGATTACAGTTGTGAATTGCTTTCGATTTGTATCTTTGAAATATTGAACACAACTGGCCACACAGTATATCAGTGTGATGATTAGTTGTGAATTGCTTTCGATTTGTATCTTTGAAATATTGAACACAACGATAACGGGTCCGTCTCTTGCTCATTACGTGTTGTGAATTGCTTTCGATTTGTATCTTTGAAATATTGAACACAACCATTTCCAATTTGGATCCGTTTTGTTTACCGTTGTGAATTGCTTTCGATTTGTATCTTTGAAATATTGAACACAACGTTTGCTTTGGTATACGCTGCTTTACTATCGTTGTGAATTGCTTTCGATTTGTATCTTTGAAATATTGAACACAACAAAATTATTGTTTATCCCTACATATAGAGAGTTGTGAATTGCTTTCGATTTGTATCTTTGAAATATTGAACACAACCATTTTTTTGTCATCTTTACATTCTCCAGTGTTGTGAATTGCTTTCGATTTGTATCTTTGAAATATTGAACACAACGACCGGGGCCAGGGTGAAGAGTGCCGACAGGTTGTGAATTGCTTTCGATTTGTATCTTTGAAATATTGAACACAACATTACAACAATTTACTGCTGACCTATATGCGTTGTGAATTGCTTTCGATTTGTATCTTTGAAATATTGAACACAACACGAGTTATTTTGTAGACACCTTAACAGCCGTTGTGAATTGCTTTCGATTTGTATCTTTGAAATATTGAACACAACCGCCCATTAAAAACGGGCGATAACAGTTGCGTTGTGAATTGCTTTCGATTTGTATCTTTGAAATATTGAACACAACGGCTGTATTAAATGTAACATCAGAAGTTGTGTTGTGAATTGCTTTCGATTTGTATCTTTGAAATATTGAACACAACTAGTTGCTCCTGTGTATGGAACAAAATCGCGTTGTGAATTGCTTTCGATTTGTATCTTTGAAATATTGAACACAACAAATGCCATTCCCCGCTGTTCTCTCATTTCGTTGTGAATTGCTTTCGATTTGTATCTTTGAAATATTGAACACAACTTAAAAGAACTAATTGAGCAATTAGAATTAGTTGTGAATTGCTTTCGATTTGTATCTTTGAAATATTGAACACAACGAATATGAACAACTCCACAAAGGAGATATAGTTGTGAATTGCTTTCGATTTGTATCTTTGAAATATTGAACACAACTGTACCCGCACTCATACGAATTACGCAACAGTTGTGAATTGCTTTCGATTTGTATCTTTGAAATATTGAACACAACCACTGTGAAAGCAGGGGGTAACGCCACTGTGTTGTGAATTGCTTTCGATTTGTATCTTTGAAATATTGAACACAACGCAGAATTAAACGTATTGGTAGGAGCGATTGTTGTGAATTGCTTTCGATTTGTATCTTTGAAATATTGAACACAACAGATTCTGAAATTGAAAAATATTAACTTTAGTTGTGAATTGCTTTCGATTTGTATCTTTGAAATATTGAACACAACTTGAAGATGCTGCAGGCGCTAAAGACCGTGGTTGTGAATTGCTTTCGATTTGTATCTTTGAAATATTGAACACAACATATTTGCAGGAGTTAATTAGCTGAGGCGTGTTGTGAATTGCTTTCGATTTGTATCTTTGAAATATTGAACACAACTGAAATAATACCGCTACCAGAGTCAACCCCGTTGTGAATTGCTTTCGATTTGTATCTTTGAAATATTGAACACAACCACGCTACTGGCTCCCAATAATAGCCTGGCGTTGTGAATTGCTTTCGATTTGTATCTTTGAAATATTGAACACAACTTGTTTCGTTTAACGGCATACCTACAACCCGTTGTGAATTGCTTTCGATTTGTATCTTTGAAATATTGAACACAACGAGCACAAGCTATGGCTCGAAGATCTGCAAGTTGTGAATTGCTTTCGATTTGTATCTTTGAAATATTGAACACAACTTTTTAACCTTGTATGGATGACCTAAGTCGGTTGTGAATTGCTTTCGATTTGTATCTTTGAAATATTGAACACAACTGTCCAAAGTAGGTTAGCATATGTAAACATGTTGTGAATTGCTTTCGATTTGTATCTTTGAAATATTGAACACAACTGAAGTAACAATGTAACCATGGAAAAAACTGTTGTGAATTGCTTTCGATTTGTATCTTTGAAATATTGAACACAACTGCTGATAGTGATGCAGGCGGTGACACAGAGTTGTGAATTGCTTTCGATTTGTATCTTTGAAATATTGAACACAACTGGTGTATTATCACAGGAACAGTATAACGCGTTGTGAATTGCTTTCGATTTGTATCTTTGAAATATTGAACACAACTGCTGATAGTGATGCAGGCGGTGACACAGAGTTGTGAATTGCTTTCGATTTGTATCTTTGAAATATTGAACACAACTGCGACTTTTGACCTGACGTATAAGAATAAGTTGTGAATTGCTTTCGATTTGTATCTTTGAAATATTGAACACAACTCTAATTTTTCCATACAAGTACATAAAAGAGTTGTGAATTGCTTTCGATTTGTATCTTTGAAATATTGAACACAACTGTACCCACACTCATACGAATTACGAGGCAGTTGTGAATTGCTTTCGATTTGTATCTTTGAAATATTGAACACAACCAAAGAGCATTTCAGTACATCCATTTTATCGTTGTGAATTGCTTTCGATTTGTATCTTTGAAATATTGAACACAACTAATTTTATAAACCTAACAACACAATAATAGTTGTGAATTGCTTTCGATTTGTATCTTTGAAATATTGAACACAACAGAGGTGGGTATAAATACTTAATATACTGTTTGTTGTGGCCTGTTTCAGGATGAAAAAAAGAAGAAAAGGTTGTTTGTCTTTAGAGACTTATAACCTTTTTCTTTTTCCAATTCTTTAAAATAGTTCCAGTTGCTGTGGTGTATTAGGTTTTTCGGTTTCTTTGGGTCCTCTAAAAAATTCCATCATTCCGAATTGTTTGTCGGTAAGGGTAAATATTATTACTTCTCCTTTGGGTGGTAGTGAATATTTAACTCTTTTTATATGTACTTCAGCATTTTCGCGGCTGTTACAGTGACGAATATAAATTGAATATTGCAGCATCGTAAAACCATCCTTTTGCAATTTCTTACGAAAAAGGTTAATATTCCGACGATCTTTTTTAGTTTCGGTTGGGAGGTCGTAAAAAACAAAAACCCACATTATCCTGTATTGGTTTAAACTAGAAAGTGAACTCAAATTATTATATTAAAACCGGGTACATAATTTTTCTGGCTACACCTTCAAAACATTGCATTAATGAAGATGTAGTTTGTTGCATTCCTACCTGTAATGGACTTTTATTATCATTTATATAAATGTTCATTGCCGGAATTTCAAGTAAGGTTCTTTTTACCTCTTTGGTTAGCTCTCCATCAAAACTATCCAAACTCATAATATCAAGTACTTTTCGGTCCACATAAGGCCTGTATGGCTCCATAATATCATCCGCAAGGCAATAGGCATTGTATTTATTGCGGTGGTGAATACCCAGTGCCGGTAATGCACCACTTGCCACAAGCGAACGAGCTACAACAGCTCTTAGTATTGCATAGCCGTAGTTCAGTATATTGTTTGGAGGCTCACCATACCTCCCTCTTTTAAATTCAATTTTAAAAATAGAGCTCCAGTAATAAGCTGCTGCCCTTGCCTCATAATTATCAGGGTCACCACTTCTTACCTGTGATGCCCAATAGTTCATATTCTCAATATCAATGTTGTACAGTTTTAATAGTGAGGCTTGATTTTGTATTTTTCTAATGATAGTTTGTTGCCATAGGTTTTTCTTTAATGGCAGACTGGCAGCCAGTTGATATTTAAGCTTTTCTGTGTATGTACTATGTGATGATAGGGGCAGCATCAACCCTAAGGGCATATGTCTGAAATCGTTAGTTAATATTGCAACATTGTTTTCAACCAAAGCCTGTAGAACCGCATTTGTTATTGTAATTTGATAGTTGTCAAGAATTACTATTCCAATATCCTCAATTGGAACCGATTTGGTATTATTTTCAAATTCGATTGATAGTTGGTTTTGATTTTTCGACAAGTAACATGGATTTCCAAAATAAAGTGTGCGTTTTATCATTTTGTTTTTTTATCAGCTAATCTCAAATAAGGCATAAAACAACCTCCCTATAGAGTAAGTCTACCCGACTTTTACAATGTTTCCTAATCTATTAACTGTAAGTTTTATACAAGTTTCTTTAATGGAATACTTTTCATCAGTACTTTCTAATTTATTAAGTTGTGTATATTCTTTTTTATCAAAGACACTTTTTGCAACATTATAAGGAATACCATATAATCTTTTGCCTGTAAAACTTACGACCTTATAAATCCTCTTTTTTTGTGTTACCTTTAAATTATTAAAGTCGACACTATTAATGTTATCCTGTTCTTCTAAAGTTGGTACATAAACCAAGTCGTTAGGTGAAAGGGTGAAAATTAAACCAAATTCTATACCATCTTTATCAGAAAATTTCTCTGGAACAGAAGACAAACCCTGTTTTTGCCTTTCTATCACAATATTCAAAGGAATTGTATCATACTGTCTAACTTTTTCTCCTTTTTTGTTTTTCCCTTGATAAATAGCAAAGAATAAGTTTGTTCCCTTAGCTGCTTCAACATACTTATCCTTTTTGTTTCCTGCATATCCTACTTGAAATTTATTCCCCAGTATCTCATAAACACGTGCTTTATAAATGGGGTGGTGAGCCTTCCCGTTATTTAGGTCAACAATATTTTTATTCATTTCTTCTACACCATCAGGCGAGAATGCCAAATCAGGTCTTTCTCTTGTAACACCTTTTTCATCAATCTCATTGTATTTTTTTAGATGATTAATCAAAATAGTTTGAATACATGTATCGGTAACTGACTCATGTATCCATTTTGCAGACTTAAAGTCCTCATTTACGGTTTTTCTAACTGCTGAATAACCATTATCAAATTGGTAAATATCTACTTTAGAGATTTTTAAATCTTTGAATGTTTTTTTAATGTAATTATTATCATAACCGTCTTTTCGCAGTTTTTTTACAAGACTATTATGTTTTTTATCAACCAATATCGGGTTATTGTCAATGGCAAAATTAATAGCAACTGCTTTTTTTAATCTTAAGTTTACTCTTCCAAACACAGTTTCTTTGTGCATAGGTTTCCTTATAGCCCAATTAGTGCCTTTTTGAGTTTCAAATTCTATTTTATCATTTTTTCTAATTTGATATTTATTACTAGCCTTATTTATAACTCTTAAATTCTGCTTAAAACTAACTACAATATTTTCTAAAGTATTATGGGCTTCAACTGAGAAATTTTGCCATGGTGTAAAAAACCCTTTAGATACTTTTATAGTATTTTCTCCTCTTTTAATTTCCTCAACTATTCTTAGTTTATTACGTAAGTCGTAACGCTTTTTGTCTGATTTTGCGTGTTCATTACTTAAATAACTTACGTGATTTCTTGTTGCTAAGGCCACAACCAAAGCATCCATAGCATGATGTCTGTGATCAATTCGTTTTTTATTGAAGTTTTTCTTTAACTCTTTTGGAACATCTGTTCTGAAGAAGTTTGATTTTTCATCGAAATATCCAAAGTCTTTAGTATTGGTAATATGATTTAGTCGTTCAAAACGTGGCCGGACAATTTCATTCCACTTGTCATTTAGTCCCCAATCGTGTTTTAAAATAGTTGTAACACTACCGGTGACTGCGACAATATTTTTTGAAGTTGCTTCCTGTTCGTCTTCTGTTCTTACAATATTACTTAATAGCCCCTTTACAACTTTGCTTATATAGCGAGTATCGTTAAGCTGTCTGGAAATAAATTGTTCCGGTACATCTTCGCTAAGCAATATTTTAAATTTTTTGCTTCCTTTTCTAAAATTTTGGGAAATAAAATCCTGATATGTTTCCAATGAAAGGAGGCTAACGGAGTTCCCCATGCCTAATTCAATTTTTCTGCCAGGATTTTTGCTAATCATTTCAAAAGCTGTTTGATTACCTTTGAATTTATTTACCTCTGTTTCACAAATAACTTTATTTCCATAAGAATTATCGAAATATCTAGCTTGTGGAATTACATGTTCAATTTCATATTCGGTCGTAAAAAGTTTGCTTAGTGGAATAACGTTTCCTGTATATGGTGAGCGGTATTTTTGCTCCATCCAAAGTCTGTATTTCTGAATTTCTTTAGAAGTTGGATCCGATGATTTGGTAATTTTTGCAATATTTACCCCTTCGTAGGTTTCTTTTTCCAGTTCTTTTTCAGTATACTTATTTAGTATATCTTCTTCAAATATTTTGAGCTTTTCCTGTTGACTTGGTGAATAAGGTATTACACCTTCAATATTTTCTGCTTTAAATTCACGTAATAAAGCTCTGATCCGTTCTTTTGTATCTTGATTTTTATTAATCTGAGCAGTCATTGATTTACGCATGTCTGCTGGGTTTTTCATTTCACGGCCAAGTTCAATATGTATTTCATCAAAAATGCGTGCATAATGCTTTTCTTCTTTCTCTGTTAGTTCATTCTTTTTTATTTCAAATGAACCATTATTCTTTTCAGCATAATACATCCAGGAATCTCTAACTAATCTTAGTGTCTCTGTTATTACCTGTTCTACAATTGGGTTTCGTAATGAATGTTGTTTGAATTCTTTCAAATATGCATCTATACACTGTGGATGTTTCCATTTAATATCTTCACTACTTTCAGAATGCCTGTCGTAAACAATATATGAGGCCAACCAAAGAGGTAAACCTTTAAAGTCATTTTTTGTTTGCAAATTAATTGCTTTTTCTCTGACTCTATCTCTTATTTTTTCATCGTATTCTGCATTTATAATTTTCTGTATTCTGTCCTTCGTTTTACCATCAATATCGTCATAATTCCAATGCTTTCCTGCTCGCAATAACGGTAGAAGTTTCTTAATCGCTTTTTCAGATAAAGCACCATAGTCATTTGCAAAAGGCTTAATTCTCTTAAATTCTTGTCGTAATTCTTTTGGAATATTTAGCTTGAAGTTATCATTATTAAATGCATTTTCTAATTCCTTTTTATCAGAAATAGAATATAATAAGTGCCATAATTTTATTTCATTTTCCCGAGTTAAAAATGATTTAATATCAAATTTTTTATCTTTAGAAAGCCTTGAAATAAATAATGCCCTCGTTTCATTTAAAGGGTATTCTTTATCTTCAACATAATTCCAACGATACTCAGATTCTGATAGCTTTTTTCCATACATATCAGTATAATTTGTCAAAAAAGGCTTTTGCTTAATTTTTGCTTTATTGTTAAAAAATTCAAATAACTCCACTTTTGCCTTTTCATCAGGAATAAAATCATGCGTAACATCAAAATCAGATATCATTTTACCTTTAATTGTTTTCGCTCTTTCATAAATACGAATATTGTCAACGAATTGCCACAATCTAAATTCTTGATAAAGAGGATGACTCTTATGAATTGCTTTAACAGGTTTTGTAATTAGTTCACCCTCCTTATTTTTAAAAACTCTATTCTCATATTTACAATCATCTATTAAGGATTTTTTTGATTTTAAAGGTCTCTGATAAAATATAATATCATTTACAAACAGGTTAATAAAATCTTTGTGTTTCAATATGTTTTGTTGAGCATAATTATTTGGATATAATTCCAATATACATTCTTCTAATAACCTATCATTTTGTAGTTCCCTATGAAATTCTGTTTGTTTTTTTAGTATGGCTATTAATTCCTCTTTGTAAAAATGACGTTCAATAGTTCTAACTAATTTCCCGTTTATTTTTTGAGATGGTTTTTTAAGAAGAGTATTGTAAATATAGGTTCCAACAAATTGTTTTGTGTTTTCAATTTTTTCTTCAGTACTTTTTTTTATGGCAATCCAATCCTCTTCAGAATTAACCGCTTTAAAGCTTCTTTTATCTTCTCCTTCTTTATCTGTTTTTACAGTTCCATCCTCATTTAAGGTCGTTGTAACTAAAAATTCTTTGGTTTTTCCAATCCAATTATTTAGTGATTCTTTACTTTTTCTACGATAAACCCAGCCATTTTCAAGAAAAACACTATACCAAATCTCGTTTTTAAGATTTGGTTCATCTGCTGTAACGTTAGTAACTTTTATGGCATGAAATTCTATCAATTTGTTTTTATCTTCCTCTTCTTCATCACCTCGCAATTGGTAATATCCACGTTTTTGGTTAAAATTAATTAGCACCCAGGTTAACTCTTGTAGACTAATCTTATTTTCTAATGCTTTTTTTCGTAGATAATATATAGTCCAATCATATGGTATTCTGGTTTCTTGACCAGTTTGTTCAAATTCATCTGCCATTTCATTGAAACTATCTTTGAAAAGAAATTCAAATTTTTTGTTTTCAGTTTCTTTATAATTGAGCTTAACCTCAACATTATTTATAAACTGACCTTTTTTATTTTGAAAATCGATTTTATCAGCATAATGCACCGGTAAGGCATTTAATATATTTAATACTCTGTGCAAGCGTTCTCTACGGAGCAAACCCCGTTGTCTTAATCTTCTAACTCCTCTATAACTAGTTCTTTCGGCTGTTTGTGAATGGCTTTGGCCTTGCCCAAATTTATCCAACACATCTTGACTCATCGGAATAATACGACTACCCATACCTAAGATTTTGCCCTCACCAAGTGTGTTTTCCTTTTTGTTTGTAAAATCTCTTTCTATTAATGCCCAACCAATAGAATTTGTTCCCAAGTCCAATCCTAAAATTTTTTTCATAATATTTTAGTGTTAAATATTTTTATTACCTTTGTTCCTAATCGAAGCAATTCACAATAAGGATTATTCCGTTGTGAAAACATTTAAGCCGCCTCGCCTTACAATGCGGGGCTTTTTTTATGAAACATTTCAGTAATTAGAGTTTTATAAATTTAAATTTCTTCAACTAAAACACTTTTTTAGGTTTCTCATATGCTATATGTTTAATAAAAATATGCAACCTAAAAAAACAGAAAGAAAAATTACTGATTAACTAACTGGTTTAGTATGTTGAGTTTAAGTAGTTATATTGTTTTAGCTCCCACAAATATAGAAATTAAATACATATGTATTACAGATTGTTTTATAAAAAAAACCGGCATCCATAAACTATGAATACCGGTTTAAAAAAATCTTTCACACTTTAACTCTCAGTCACAATCCCCCCAGTCAACCTCAACAACTCGGTATGTGTGTCTATAATATCATAAATGGCGTTGAGCTTACGGTGTGCTGCGTTAAGGTATATCAACTGCACATCACGAAAGTTAAATGAGTTGATAGTACCATTACGGTATTTATCGGTGGCAATTTGCATATTTAGTTCGGCGCTTTCCATATTAGCCTCGGCAACATTGAGAAGCTGTTTGCGTATATCATAAAGCTCGTATTGATTTACCAGCAAGTTTGCGAGGGTTTGCTTCATTTCCAGTATCTCTAACTGCCCAACCTGTTCACTAATACCGGCCTGTTGGATAGCCCTGCGTGTATTTCCCCCATTAAAAAGGTTGAAACTAAGCGTAAAGTTTGCATAATAATCAAAGGAATAACTATCATAGTTATCGTCCTTTGGTAAATCGTACCATCCCTTTTTGTAATCAGTACCTGCGTTTAGCAACAAGGACGGATAGCTTGCGCTTTTTGCAATACCTGTACCCTTCTTCAGGATTTCCTGATTTACGTATTGATTCTCCAATGTTTTATTGCTCGACATCATTTTTTGTTCAAGATCATCGAGATTATAAGTATAGGTTTCGGTTTGAAAACTATCAATCAATACAAAACTTACTTCGGGTGGCTCACCCAACAATAGATTAAGGCGAAGAAACGCATTTCGAACATTTAACTCTTGAAGCAAATAATTTGTTGAATCACTTAGAAAAGAATTTTTAGCCTGCAGCACTTCAAATGTAACTGCGCTTCCTATGTCTTTACGTATCATTTCATATTTATACCTATCACCCGAAAGGTCTTTTACTTCTGCCAATACTTTCAATCGTTCCTGCTCAAGTAATGCAAGATAGTAACCAAGTATTATTGATTGAACAGTATTTTCAACTACTAAAACAGAATTTCCGGCAGAGTATCTTTCCAATAAATCAAGTTTTTCTTTATTCATCTTTACAGAAAAACCATTGAACAAAATCCAGTTTACATTAACATATGGTGTTAACCGATTAGTATATAACTCGCTTCTGTCATCAGGATTTTGTTGTGATGGTGAGTCATCGAAGCGGTTTATACTATTAACACCTAAAGATATTGATGGATATCGTCCAACGGTACCCCAGGTATTGTTCAATTGGGCCGATTTATAATATTCTTCAAATATCCGTACCTGAAAATTATTTTCAAGCCCTTTTATTACTGCTGTTTCCAACGATAGCTCTTGTTGTGCAACTACCTTATTTACCGTAATGATACCAAAAAAGAGTATCATTACGATTAGAATATATTCATTTGAATTCTTCATTTTTATTTCTTTTTCAAATAATTAGTAGGCTAGTCAATTGTCCGCTTACTAAAAATAATTGCTTTTTCAACCTCTTCAGGTTCAGGGTATTTCCTGATAGCTGCTATTTCTTCTTCGGTTAATAGTGACTTAGTATCACCTAATTTAATCCATAGATTAATATTTCGGAATGTCCATTTCCAGAATCGTTTAAAATCATTTAATACTAATATTAATACAGGGAAAAATATCAGAATAAAGGCTGTTCCAATTAATACACCATATGCCAAAGCAACCGCCAGCGGAATTAAAAATTGTGCCTGAAAACTCTTCTCAAGAATAATTGGATACAGACCTACAGTGGTTGTAATAGTTGTAAGCACGATCGCTCTAAAACGAGCTTTACCAGCCTGTACAACGGCATCTTGTACTTTAACGCCTTCTAAAAGTAAGGAATTATATTTGGAAAGGAACACCACCGCATCATTTATAATAACCCCTGATAAGGCAATCATACCCCATGTACTTAGCATTGAAACAGGTATGCCCTCAATACCATGACCCCAGGTAGCTCCTAACCAAGCAAGTGGGATCATTGCAACGATAATAATTCCATGTGTGAATGATTTAAAATGAATAACAATTACCAAAAACATCAATGCAAATGCAATACTAAAGTATTTAATAATTTGCTCCATGGTTTCATTTGAATCACGTTGCTGACCCTGATACTCAACAGTTACGCCCGGGTAAGTTTCTTCAATAACCGGCAGTATGTCGGTTTTGATTTTTTCAATAATCGGGGGTACTGCATCATATGGATTCAACAAATCAGCATCTACCCTAACTTCTCGTGAACTATTAAAGTGCTTAATACTTACAGGTCCACGATCAATTGTATATTCGGCAAGTTCACTAAGTGGATAATCTCCTGCAAAGGTTTTTATCTTCATATTTTCCAGTTGCCCTATATTGATACGATCACTTTTAGGATAGCGCACCCATACTCTTAACTCATCCTTTCCTTGTTGTAACCTTTGGGCTTGCCCACCAAAGAAACCCTGACGAACCTGATTTGTAAGACTTGCCTGACTAAACCCCAAAAAATATGCTTTGGGTTTAAGTGTTAATTGAATTTCACGCTTACCTGCCGGATTTACGTCTGTAATATTATTTAGGGCTTTGATTTGTTTCATGCCTCTTAATAGATAGTCCTTTGCTGCATTTAACTCATCCATATCCTTACCAAGTAAACTTATTGATACAGGCGTGCCAAATGTATGTCTACCAGCAATTTTAACTTTTTCAGCTTCAGGTAGAGGTCCTAATTTGTTTTGAACCCTAGATACAATCTCAAAACTTGATGTTCCTGAATTTTCCAGATCACGAAGCAGCACAAAAACATTACCAGCGTGTGAGCCAATTTCCTGACCGTTAAAGGCAGATCCAGTTGAAACAAATGTGTAATTTACGAAGTCGGCGGTATCACTTAGCTCATCCTTTAGCTCTGCGTTTACTTCCCAAATTGCATCATCAATCTTTTGTACGTACTCCAGAGTCTGTGCTTCTCCCGATCCGGGTTTAAAAGCTATCTCAGCTGTAAACTGGTCGAAAGGTATAGAAGGGAAAAAGGTTGCTTTGATTAAACCACCACCAAAAAGGCCAACTGTTAATATTATTAAAACAACAGGAGTGAATATGAAAATATACTTCCACCTAATTACAAAGTTAAGGGTTTTGCCATATAATTTATCCCGCATAAAACCCAGAAACCGATCCAATAAATCACGTATTTTTTTACCAGTGTTTTGCTTTTGACTTTTCCTAAGAATAAAATTGCTGCCAAGGTGGGCAGGAAGAACAAAAAATGCTTCCAATAAAGAAAAGGCAAGGCTAAAGACCACTACAAATGCCATTTCAAACATAAACTCCATTCTTCCTTCGATGAAAAATAGGGGGGAAAATGCAATTATAGTTGTGGTAACTGAGGTTAATACTGCAGGTAGTACTTCCATTGTTCCTTCAATAGCTGCTTTTTTGGGTGACAATCCTTTTTCAAACTTTGTATATACATTTTCAGCTATTACAATTCCATCATCAACCAGAATACCTATAACTAGAATCATCCCAAAAAGAGAGATCATATTAATGGTAATGCCGTATCCTGCAGCAAGTATAAACATCGATAAAAACGATGCCGGAATCCCAAATGCAACCCAAAAAGATAACCTAAGGCTTAAGAATAAACCTAGTATGATTAGAATAAGCAGTAGACCTATACCTCCATTTCTATATAGAAGATTTAGCCTGCCCTTAAGCATTTGAAGAAAATCATAGGTAACGTAAAGTTGTGCATCGGTATGAGTTTCATTGAACTCTGCAACAAGGTTCTTGCAGTAGACCGATATTGCGCTTAGGTCTTCGGAAGGAAGTTTATTAATATTAAATGAAATAGAAGGCTTGCCATTCATCAATGACTTACTGGCAACATCAGCAAATTGTTTTTTTACTGTTCCTACATCAGCAATACGTAAAAAGCTTCCATCAGGGTTTGCCCGGATTATTATTTGTTCAATTTCTTCCGGATCAACAGTACGATATCTTGATCTGATCATTATCTCTTCAACATCTGATCGGATTTGACCTCCAGACATGTCGAGATTGTTTTGAGCTATTGCTTTTGATACTTCATCAAATGAAAGATTATACCGTAATAGATTTTCCTCTGAGATTTCCACAGATATTTCCAAATCCGGGTAACCGCCAACTGTAATTTGAGACATGATACCTGAATTATAAAGGTCATACTCAATTTCATCGGCATACTTTTTAAGAGTTAGTTTATCAGCCTCCCCAGATAATCCCATGAAAATGGCAAAAGTGGATGACCGTTGTTTAAACACAATAGGTCGCTCGGCATCAACTGGAAATGAAGTAATGCCATCAACAGCATTTTTTACCTCCATTAAGGTTTCATCGATATCGTATTCACCAGTTGTTAAAATTCTTACGCTTGAAACATTTTCAGAAGAGGTTGAGGTAACTTCTTTAATCCCGACAATCCCTCTGATTGCTTCTTCTACTCTAATTGTTATTCCTTCTTCCATTTCCTTTGGAGATGCACCTGGATAAAAGACGGTAACAAAAACATCCTTCTCAGCCATTTCAGGGAAAAAGGATTTTTTCATTGACACAACACTTATGGTACCAGCAATAAGTATTATGAAAATAATGATATTAGCGTAAAAGGGGTATTTTACAAATATACTTATCAGCCTTCTCATATTAATTAAGTATTTCAGCGTTAGTACCTTTTTGGGCATTTACCAAAGGTTCAACTACAACCATAGTGCCTGGTTCGAGGCCTGAAATCAAAGCTGAGGTTTCGTTGGTTTTTAGTATGTCAACCTTATGTATTTCTAGTTTTCCATTTTCAACAGTATAAACCAACTCCTTGTTAAATATAGCGTTACGTGGAATTTCCATGCTGCCGTCAAGATTTTTTTCAGAGAATACGGCTTTTAAATATTGCCCCTGATATAGTGGTTTGGATTTAGTAGGTTCAATGGCTACAAAAACAGTTATCGACTGTGAATTGGGGTCAACATAATCAGATTTACGCACTACTTTTCCGTTCCAGCTAAGCAATCCGTCTTGCGTACTTGCAACAACATCATCCCCAATATTTACCCAGTAAATATCTCCAATCCTAACAGGGACTTCCAACTCCATCTTATCGGTTTTAATCATTGTTGCAATCCTGCTTCCGGGATTAACAACCGAGCCCACTTCCATCATTACATTAGTAAATGTACCAACAAAGGGAGCATAAATATTATATTTTGATAACCTGATTTGTGCACTTTGAATAGTAAAATAATCGTTAAGAATATTACGGCTTGCAAGAAATACCTTTTCCTTATCTGAATCAATATCAGGCATCCCTGGTAATGGCTTATCAATATTAATAGAATTGAAAAAGTTTATCCATTTATTATAACTTTCTGGAAAATCAATTTTCATATCAGGCAATATCCCTGCTATTCCATTTAAAAAACGGCTCTTACTGGCTTTAAGGTTGCTCTTTGCTTCCTCATCAAATATGTGAACAAGAAGATCACCCTTTTTAAAAGTGGTACCTTCCTTTAGATGTACATTGCCTTGTAATACCTGCCCCGATACCTCAGCGCTTAGGTCAACGGCGTGCTGCGAAGTTAACCGCCCGGTTGCTGAGATACCTGCATAATTTACTTTATATAAAACCGGTTCGGCTTTTACATATAATAATATTTCTTCTTTTTCCCTGGTTTCGGGAAGCTTCTTGTTATCGATAAAAAAATTTGACAACAGACCTGAAAGAATTATGACTACAATAACAACAGCAATAGAAATAAGTGCTTTACGAATATTCATTTTGAATTATTTTTTAAAACATTTTTTTAGGAAATCAGTATAAAATTAGCATACTAATTGCGCAGCGAAAATAAATTAATAATTTTTAATGGATAGAAAAAATCGGTGAACAGTAGATTATTCTCGGTAAAATGACTCTATTTAACTTTTACCAGTGATATTAAAAGGTTATTTAATTTTATTGATTAGCGTTAGATGCTTATACACAAATTTCAATTCAGAATAAGTCACTTTTTCACCTAAAACCTCTTTTATATTTGATAAGCTGGTGTTCTGGTTATCAATAATATAGTCTGAAATAAGACTTATCTTTTCATTATTCATAATTTCTTCAATGGGTAATTCCCCAATACCAATATAATGTGCTAAATGCCCTTCAATTGTTGAAACAGCAAGACCCCTTTCCTTGGCAATTTCCTTAATTTTCTTTCCCGATTTCCATAATTCGAAACTTATTCTTTTTGTGTCTATTTTTGGAATTTTAACAGGAATAACCGGCTCTTTTTCATCTTTAATTGTAATATTTTGTTCATCCCTATAGTCATTAATTATGTCGAGCAAATCATCACTAAACATTTCCATCTTAACTTTGCCCATACCCTTTATTAGCTTTAATGCATTAGGTGTAGACGGAAGTTTATTACATATTTCATTCATTGTTTTAAGCTGTATAACTCTATAAACCTGCCAATTGAGTTCATCAGCCTTTGCATCTCGCCATGCTTTAAGTATTCTGTACAATTCCTTTTGATCATTGTCTCCAGGTGAAGAAGTTACAGCTGTTTTTCTTTTTGCTAATTTTTTAGGTTCTTCTATTGAAGCAAGAGCTCTGGATTTAAGGTAATCATCTACAGCAAAACCATTCTTACATGCAATCAGGCTTTTTAATTTGAAAGAATATTCTTGCTGAATATTATCCAATACATTTTTTAATGATTTCCTGACAACCTTGTTATCTGTTTCTACCACAGTATTGATTATTATCGATTCAAGAATTTCCATTAATTTATCTGAAAAATATACAGCCCCTTTTTTGATCCTGTCCTGTAATTGTATATTGTTCTCAATTTCATTGTTTTCAGTAAATAATACTTGTAACTGATTTCTGAATTTATTGGACACTATTACAATTTCTGATGCAAACTTTCTGTTTGTTTCAGTAAACTCATCAACCGGATTATTTTGCAAGCTGGCATAATGTTCCTGCCATAACTTAATTGCATAAGAAATATGCCTTTGAAGTGTACTAAAATCAAACAGGTCGGTTAATAGTTGCTGCTGATACAATTTCTTTGAAGCTTCCAGATGACTCCTGTCAGGTTGATTTTCTTCAACACTTTTTGTAAAACTATTAATAGTACTATCATGCTTTACACTTTTAGGTTGTATGCGGGAACTTAGTACCAGTCCTTCCAGTGTTTTACACCTACTAAGCGCTACATAAACCTGTCCGTGAGCAAAAGCAGCCTGAGCATCAATTATGGCATTCTCGAATGTTAGTCCCTGGCTTTTATGAATGGTAATAGCCCACGCCAGTTTCAATGGAAACTGTACGAAAGTGCCTTCAATTGCTTCTTTAATTTCTTTGCTTTCACTATCAAGCGTGTATTTCATTTTTTCCCAAAACACCTTCTCTACTTCAATAGGCTCATCATCGCCTGTACAAACAACTGTTATAACATTGCTTTGCATTTTGGTTATTGTGCCAATTTTACCATTATAATATCTCTTTTCAGGATTAGGGTCATTTTTCACAAACATTACCTGTGCCCCTATTTTAAGCTCAAGCTCGAACTCAGTTGGGTAATTATATTCAGAAAACAATCCGGTAACAGTTGCTTTAAAAGTATGCGATTTATTGTTGAGATGGCTTAATCTGGAATCATTAATTTGCTTTGCTTTGGCATTGTGTGTTGTGAGAATAATATAACCTGCCTCATCAGAACTAAAATCAGGGTCATATCTTGCATTTAGTGCTTCAATTACAGAGTTGTCGATTTCATTATCCCGAACCTTGTTAAGCAATTTAATGAATTTTTCATCACTTTGCCTGAAGACATGTAACAATTCAATGCTCACATAATGAGTTTGTTGTAGTGCCTTACTGCTGAAGAAGAAAGCTGTGTCGTAATGATTTCTCAACAGGTTCCATTCGTCTTCTTTTACTACGGGTGCCAGTTGTTGAAGATCACCAATCATAAGTAGTTGAACACCACCAAAAGGAAGGTTTCTATTTCTGAATCTACGTAGTGTACTATCAATTCCATCAAGTAAATCGGCTCTTACCATGCTAATCTCATCTATCACCAATAAATCCATACTCCGGATAATATTGATTTTCTCTTTATTGAATCTCCTGCTTTTTGATAGCATTGAAGCAGATTCAGCACCCGGTATTTGAGGCCCGAAAGGAAGTTGAAAAAAAGAATGTATAGTTACTCCTTTTGCATTAATAGCAGCCACACCTGTTGGCGCAACAACTACCATTCGCTTATGCGAGATATTTTTAAGGTTATGAAGAAAAGTTGTTTTTCCTGTACCAGCTTTTCCGGTTAGAAAAATATTTCTCCCGGTAAAATGTACAAAATCGTATGATAATTGTAGTTGAGGGTTATTGAAGGAATCCATGTTACAATTAAATAATAGATGGTAAAGGTATGTTAATTAAAGATATTAGAATTTGAAAATTAGAATAACCTCTGGCTAATTACCAAATGGAGTATTTTCAGGGGTTATAACTTCTGCAATGCCCTGAAAAAATTGATTAGCAGGTTCAAGCTCATTACCCTGGTGAATATCAGAGTTTACTCCAACAATAATTGTAACGCCTTCTTCATTATTTCTATACATTGCAGTATTATACCCGGGAATACTTCCGTTGTGTCCCAGCCAACCGTTAACCATAGCAATACCAAAGCCATATTTTCCTTTAACAGGCATATTATACCATGTTTGCTGTTCTTTGAGCATCTTTGTTGAAATAAGCGTTCCTTCAGAAATTGACTCAATATTAGCTCTAAGATCAAATATATTAGATATTAATTGTCCTGCTGTAAATGCCCAGCTTGGACTCCAATGAGTTGCGTTAACTACCTGCCCGTCTATTGTTTGATTAGTATAACCATTAGAATACGGTGATGGAATAGTTAAATCTACGGGCCAAACGGTATTATTTAATGATAATGGGTTAAAGATTTTTTCCTCAAATACCTGCATAATTAGTTTGTCCGTTATCTTTTCAACAAGAAGACCTAAAATAATAGTATTTGTATTACAATAAAAATATTCAGTACCCGGATCAAAAAGGTTCGGATGACAAAAAGCTCTTTCGAGCAAACTATCAGGCGACCACTGTTTTTCAGGATTATCTATAAACTCCACCTGAAAAATTGAATCAAATGAATATGAAAATAATCCGCTTGTCATATTTCCCAACATTCTAATTGTAATTTCATCTCCTCTGGGAATATTTTTTTCCGGTAAATAGGTTTGGATCGGTTCATCAAGAGCAATTAAATTTTCATCAACAAGTTGAAGAACCGCAATAGCTGTAAATGTTTTAGTTACACTACCAACACGAAAATGAAACCCTGTTTCCATTGGTTCACTATCAGCAACATTACTTACACCTACTGCAGTTGTGTAACTACCCTGTTTGTCAATCCAAACACCTGCAATTACACCGGGAACTCCTGTTTGAACAAGAATTTCATGAATAGACTCATCTATTGCCACTTTAAGTGATTCAGGGAAAATCGGTTCAACATCTGTATTTTTATTTGTACATGATATAAAAACGAAAAAGATGGCAAATAATGAAATTACTACTTTTCTCATAATACAATAATTAGCTAGTAAAAATAATAAATTAATTTAGCTATATCAAACAAATAGTTCCAATATTAAAAAAATTACATTTGCACAGCATGATAAATTTTTCATAAATAAGTTGTATAAATTGAAAAAAATACTAAAAATTTTAGGCCCCGGATTACTTTATGCCGGAGCAGCTGTTGGAGTATCGCACCTTGTTCAATCAACAAGGGCAGGTGCATTGTTTAATTTCGATTTGGTTTGGGTACTTATAATCGTCAATCTCCTAAAATATCCGTTTTTTGAATTTGGTCCCCGGTATGCTGTTGCAACAGGGTCAAACCTGGTTGATGGATATAAAAAAGTAGGTACCTGGGCCGTATCACTATTTGCCATAATTACCGTAGCATCAATGTTTATATTGCAAGCAGCAGTTACAGTTGTTACTGTGGGACTAATTTCATATGTTTTTAAACTAACGATAAGCATTACTGCACTGAGCATCATAGTATTACTGCTCGCTTTAGTAGTGCTCGTTTTTGGGAAATACAACCTTCTCGATAAGGTTATTAAATTTATTATTGTATTATTAGCGGTATCTACTATTGTGGCTGTTTTTGCAGCTTTGGGTATTCATAAAGAAATAACTCCTGATGCCCTTCAGCATTTTACATGGACACGTAGTGCGGATATATTTTTTCTGATAGCTTTTATTGGATGGATGCCTGCTCCAATTGATGTTTCAATCTGGTCATCAGTATGGAATATTGCTAAGGCCAAAGAACTTGGTTATGTTCCAAGTCTTAAAAATGCTTTAACAGAATTCCGTATCGGTTATTTTGGAACGGCTTTTCTTGCAGCAGGATTTCTTGCCATGGGCGCGCTGGTTATGTATGGAACAGGTGAGGAGCTCTCGTCAAGTGGAATAAAGTTTTCAGAACAACTTATCAATTTGTACACTACCAGCTTAGGCAATTGGGCATATTGGTTAGTTTCAATAGCCGCAGTAACAACTATGATAAGCACAACAATAACAGTTATGGATGCTTATCCACGTGTGTTGAGTCCCATATTTCAGAATTTATTTCCAGGTAGTTGGAAAAAGATCAAAAACAAACAATCGTTGACTTGGCTTTGGTTTGCAGTTCTAACTATTGGAACATCTTCAATAATTGCATTTGCTGCAAAATCGATGGGAGCCATGGTTAATCTGGCAACAACACTATCATTTCTTACAGCTCCGGTTATGGCATGGCTAAACTATAAAGTTGTTACGGATAAGCATATGCCTATTGAAGCCGTTCCGGGGTTATTTTTAAAAATACTTTCGTGGATTGGAATTGGTTTTTTTATTGCGTTTTCGTTAGTATATTTGTATTGGAGATATCTTAGTTAAAATAGCTTTAACCCGGATTAAAACTAACCGTCCTGCTAAGGCATAAACTTAAACTAACCAACCCACTAAGTTATAAACTGATATAGGCTAACCGACCCGCTATGTCCAAGGCGACTTTAGCGGGACTAGTCAGGTTTATCTTCTCCAAAAAGCCGGGGAAATAACTATTAGTACAGTAAATAATTCCAATCTTCCAAGCAACATCAAAAACGACAAAAACCATTTCGCTAAAGGTGAGAAAAAGGCGTAATTATCAACCGGTCCCACATTACCTATTCCAGGCCCAATATTTCCGAGCGAAGCCAGAGTTGCTCCAATTGAGGTGTCAAAATTATATCCCAGTAATGACAAAGTAAGTGTTCCGAAGCCAAAAATAAGAATGTAAATAAGGAAAAATGCCATTACGTTGAATATGATTTGCTGTGAAACAGATTTGCCATTATATTTAACCGGGATTATTGCCTGAGGATGTATTGAGCGTTTCATTTCCAGGATAGAATTTTTTATCAATAATAAATGACGAATAATTTTCACGCCACCACCTGTTGAGCCTGCACTACCACCAATAAACATCAATGCAAATATTAACATCCATAAGAACGATGGCCACAATAAATAGTCAGATGTTACAAATCCGGTTGTAGTTAATATTGAAACCACTGTAAACAATGATTCTCTTATTGAGCTTTCGGGATCTAATCTTTCAAAAACAAATAACCCAAAAGCAATAAATACCGATAATATTACGATAATCCATATATAAACTCTAAATTCCTGATTATATCGTAATTTATCAAATTGACGATGCAAAGCAAAATAATGAAGAGTGAAGTTGGTTCCGGCAAAAATCATAAACAATATTATTACATACTGTGTGTACGGCATAAACCCAGCAATACTATCGTTTTTTGTTGAGAAGCCTCCTGTAGCCATAGTTGCAAACGAATGGCATACCGAATCGAAAAAGTCCATTTCACCAATCCATAATAAGATAACTTCAGCAATAGTAAACAATACATAAATAGCCCAAAGTCGTTTCGCCGTTTCAGTTATCCGAGGATGGAGCTTATCGGGAGTAATGCCCGGCATTTCCGCAATCATTAACTGTAGCCCACCTATTCCTAAAAAAGGCAGTATAGCAACGGTAAGCACAATAATCCCCATTCCACCAATCCAGTGTGTCATTGCTCGCCAATACAATATGCTTTTGGGAACAATCTCAATATCTGTCAGCACTGTAGCGCCAGTTGTTGTAAACCCTGAAATAGTTTCAAAAAATGCATCAGTATAATTTGTTATTGAACCACTTAACAAAAAAGGGAGTGTTCCAAACAAAGAAATTATTACCCATGATAGTGAAACAATTAAATAACCTTCACGCTTTCCAATATTTTTCCTGTAATTTTTTCGAGTTATAAACCAAGTTATCAGACCTATAGAACCTGTTATTAAGGATGATATCAATAGTGGCCAAATGGATTCATTAAAATAAAAAGCAAAACCAAGACCGCTTAACATAAATAGCCCCTCAACAATTAGCAAAAAGCTAAGCACCCTTAGAACAATTGGTATATTAATAAATTTTTTATTTGGCATAATTAGTTAATATCAAAATCCCAATTTTGGTTTAAGAAACATCTTTTCTATTTTACTTGATATACCAGGGATTGCAAATATAACAACGTTATCATTTTCCTGTATTTGGAAATCACCAATTGCAATAAATGAATCGTCGCCCCGAATAATACCACCAATTAAGGCACCTTCTGGCATTCGTAAATTTCTTATAAGTTTCTTAGTAACTGGTGAATCTTTTTTGGCAATAAATTCAGCTACATCAGAATTTATTCCGCTCAAGCATTTTAACGATGCCACTTCATCACCCATCGAATGCTTAATGATATAACTGGCAGCACTTAATTTTTTATTAATAATGGTATCGATACCAATGTTTTGAGATATTTCGATGTAATCGAGGTTTTCAACAAGAGCAATGGTTTTTTTAACTCCAAATTTCTTAGCATGAAGACAGGTTATAATATTTGTTTCCGAACTGCTTGTTACTGCAATAAAAGCATCAACACCCTCAATTCCCTCCTCTTCAAGCAAATTAACATCGCGTGCATCACCATTAATAATTAATGTTTCATCAAGCAAGTTACTAAGTTTTAACGACCGTTCATGATCTTGTTCAATAAGCTTTATGTTTAAATCTTGCTCAAGCTGTTTGGATATTACTTTCCCCACTCTTCCGCCACCAACAACCATGATATTATTAATTTCAACATCTTGTTTTCCTCCCATCTTAAGCAAATTGTCAAGTCCTTCAGGTTTTGTAATAACATACACAAAATCATTTGGAAGAAAAACGGAATTTCCATCAGGGATAAAAGTATTATCACCTCTATGGATAGCTACTGCTCTGAAATTTAGGTTTTTATATTTTAATGCAATATCATTAAGAGATTTATGTACTACCGTTGCATCAGGATCGATCCTTATTAAAATCATAAGCAATTTCCCATCTGATAATTCAAAAATCTCAATTGCTGCAGGTTGTTGTAATAATTTCACAACTTCATGACCTGCAATATCTTCAGGGGAGAGCAATATGTCAATACCTAATTCATTATAAATCTTTTGATTTTCTTCTGTTAAATTTTGAAGAGTATTTACTCTGGCAATAGTGTATTTAGCTCCTAATTTTTTAGCAAGTATTGCTGTTAATATGTTAATCGGTTCGCTATGTAAAACTGAAATAACCAGGTCAGCTTTAGCCACATTAGCTTTTTTTAGAACAGCAACTGAATTCGACTCACCAACAATTGTAAGTAAATCAGTATGAGAATCAACCATTTTTAACAACTCTTCATGAGGATCAACAATAGTTATATTATGGTTGGAATCAACTAATGCTTCGGCTAAATAAAAACCAACTTCGCCATCACCGGCTATGATAATATTCATGGTTTATGAACTAAATTTAACAGATAAAAATAAACATTCTTTAAACAGGGTACAAATCTAAAAATATTAACAATAACTAATTCAAAGATAATAATTACAATTTTTGTTTAGCTTTGAACTTCAAACCAATAAAAATATGAGAAAACAATTAATCAAAATAATCATGCTCTTATTTTTATTGTTAGTTGGTAGTATAGAGGGCTATTCTCAAGAAATAGAAAAAGAGAAATATGATACAAGGAAAACAGAGATAAACATTACAATTGCATATTTATTTACCAGGCCTAATCAAGCTAATTATTATAACATAAACAACTCCATTTTAGGAGTATATGCAAATTTTCATAATATAATATATTGTCTTCATTTTTAATGGTAATATTTTAATGTCAAAAACACCCACCTTAACCAAGAAATTAATTACCATTTCAATATGGATGCTTATTACAAGCACAATGATATTTATTTCATTTAACAGGCATAGTAAAACGGGTATTTATTTTTACAGAAGCCAGATATTTGCTGATAAGGCAGGGTATTATGTTTATTTGCCTGCTGCCATATTGTACCAATTCAACCCTCAATTATTCCCTGAGAATATTGATGATAAAACAGGTAATGGATTTCAATTGAATACAGAAAACAATACTGTTCAAACAAAATATACATATGGTGTTGCTTTTTTTCAGCTACCTTTTTTTCTGATAGCTCATGCACTGGCCACTCCTTTAAAATTTGAACCAAATGGGTTTTCTCTCATTTATCATTGGGCTGTTGATATATCAGCAATATTCTATTTTTTAGCAGGTTTATTAATTCTATATCAACTACTTCGACAATCTTTTTTGAAGAAAACTGTAGTCCTCACTCTATTCTTTTTAACAGTTTCCACTAATTTGTTTTACTATGCATTAATTGATACAGGAATGTCGCATGTTTATTCCTTCTTTCTGTTTTCTGTTGTATTATATCTTATGTATAATTGGAAAATCTTTATTGGTAAACCTATCTTGTTCGGATTTCTTTTAGGATTTATTTTTTCGGCAATTCTTATTATCAGACCCAGCAACCTTATTTTTTTAATTTTAATTTTATTTATTAATAAAGATTATTTACAACGGTTGAAATTTATGTTAAATCCGTACTTTATTAGTGCCTTTGTAATTATTTTCACCCTGTTAATATTGCCCCAGTTGATGTACTGGAAATATGCCTCAGGTTCATTTATAGTTTATTCCTACGTTGGTGAGTCTTTCTCGAGTTGGAATAATCCAAAAATAATTGAGGTGCTTTTTGCGCCAAATAATGGGCATATTTTGTACAATCCTATTTTGCTAATAATATTTGCCGGTTGTGCACTTATGATTAAGAAGCATATGAGTAATGCTTACCTGATACTTACCGTTGCCATTGTTGTAGTTTATTATACTGCCTCATGGTGGCTTTATAGTTTTGGATGCGGGTACGGAAATAGAAATATGGTTGAATACTATAGTTTATTAAGTATACCCTTGGCAAGTATTATAGAAGAACACAAAAACAAGCTCTATAATTATTTGCTCTTTGGAATCCTTTTAATTTTTAGCTTATATAATTTAAAGATGATATATTCATATGGTGGTTGCTGGTTTGGGGAAGGCAATTGGGATTGGAATGAATATATTAGATGGCTGAAAGTTTGGCCTAGTTAATTAGGATTTATTGTCTAGTGTCAAGTCATATATCCTTTGATATTGAGACTGCTTCCTGCCGGCCGGTCAGGCAGGCAATCTCAATATGTCCCTTTGAGATTGACTAAACACTAGTAATTATAGCTGTTTTGAATATCTAGATTTGAAATTATTGCTTTCCATTAATGTTTAAATTAGCTAATTACAAAATTTTTGTATTTTCGCCCCTGTTTTTAACTAACTATTATAACACTATGAATATTATAAAAAGATCATTTTTAATGATGATCATGACATTAGTAACGATTGTTGTTGCAGCACAATCGGTAGAAGATGCCGGAGCTAAATATAATGAAGGAAATGAACTTTATAAAGAGAAAGCATATAGTAGTGCCGTGACTTCGTATGAAGAAGCATTAAATATAGCAATTGGGGTTGGAGTAGATGCTGAAGATTTAAAAAGTAGTATTGAGAAACAATTGATGAACGCGTACTATAAAAATGGGTTACAATATAAATCTATAGGGCTAGATGCAGCAATTGCCTCACTTGAAAAGGCTTATGCGCTTGCTGAGCAATTGGGAGATGACAAAATGAAAACAAAATCAGCTATAAATATTGCAAAATTTAGATCTGGAAAAGGGAACTCATTACTAAAAAAGAACAAACTGGATGAGGCATTTGCAGAGTATGAAATGGCATTGGAAATTCAACCAACATGCGTTAATGCATTTTATGGCATGGGAAAATTATACAAAGCCAAAAATGACATGGCAAATATGGTTATTAATATGGACAAGGTAATTGAATTTGGTGCTGATAATCCTAAAGCTGCTAAGTATGTGAAAAAAGCAAAATCAACTGCTTCAAAAGCACTGGTAACAGCTGGTGCCAAAGAAATTCAAAAGGAGCATGGAAAAAAAGCTGCTGAGTACATAAATCAATCATTTAATTATGCACCTGGCAATGCCAAGACTTACTATTATCTTGCTCTTGCATACAACAATACAAATAATTGGAATGATGCAATTACAGCAGCAAACAAAGCTATTGGAATGGAAACAGAAAAAAATTCGGAAATGTATTTTGCTCTAGGTCAAGCCTGCGAAGGGGTCGGTAATAATGCTGATGCTTGCGCAGCTTATAAAAATGTAACTTCAGGACCAAATATTGAAGTGGCAAAGTATCAAATCACACAAGTATTAAAGTGTAATTAAAAAAGCTTTGTTCTAATAAAATTTTTAAGCAATCTGGAATTATTCAGGTTGCTTATTTTTTTTTGGATATTTTTTTAACAATGCTTCTTCTGCATTTTTTTCTGAGCCTAACATAATCGCTATCCATCGTGAATTTTCACGTGTTTCAAGACTTATTTTCATGGCCATAGTAATGGGAACGGCTAATAGCATACCAACATCACCAAGTGTCCACCCCCAGAATACAAGTGATAGAAATACAGCAAGTGTGCTTAAATTCATGCCTTTAGCTAAAAATTTAGGCTCAATTATTTGGCCAATAATAAAATTAATAAGCCCATAAGCAATACCAACATATAAAACACCTGAAAGACCATCCTGAATAAGAACAAATAACATAATAGGTATAGCAGCTATCACTGATCCAATATTTGGAATATAACGCATTAGCAATACTAATAATCCCCAAACAATTGCATATTGAATATGCATAACAAATAACACAATGGCTACAGATATTCCACCTATCAACCCTGTTATAGTTTTAATGCCAAGATATTGACGAATATTTTTCGAGATAATAGTTATACTTCCCAATGAAGCATCTGGATCTTTAAGAACAGCTTTTAATTTAATGGGGAAACTATTGGTTTCTCCAAGTATAAATGCAGCAACAAGTATCAGTAGTACAATTTGCCCGAATACTCCCCCAATTCCAGTAATAAACTTTGATGCATAACCAAGTGCGTTACCAGCATTAAAATCACTAGTAACTGAATCTTCAGTGATATTCAATCCGTAACCATTCAACAAAGTAATTGATGATTTAGTAATATCATGAAGCTCTTGTTTATATGCCGGTAAGTTTTTTGAAAATTCAATTATTGATCGGGTAACAGCACCTCCTATGCCAACAAATACAATTAATAGTCCTAGTACAACTATTAATATTGATAATACTCCATTAACACCTTTTTTTTTAAGCCAACTTATGGGATGAAAAATAATTATGCTAAAGAAAATTGCCATTAGAATTGGGTTTATTATTGGTGCACCTATTTTTAAACCAGCAATAACAATAATACCAGCAGCCGCATAAAACAACGGATGCAGCCTTGAATATTGTATAAGAGTAGGAGTCATAATTATAAGGTTAATTAATAATTATGCTAAAAATAAACATTTTTAACTAATTGGAATTATATTTTCTCTGAAAAATAATAGATATCGGGTAAGCACAGTTAAAGTTAAACTACATAAGACACATGTATAAACTTGTATTTACACCCTGATAATTAGACTATTACAAAAACACTTAATAACCGGAAGAGTAGAACAGAAGTTAATCTATCTTACTACCAGAATTTTTGTAACTACCTTTTCCGTTTTATCAATTGTTACGGCAAAAACCATGTAAATACCTGTAGCAACTTTTTGTCCATTAAAATTATTACCATCCCACACAGCCTGACCTCCTTCTGATTTTGTTTGATAAACCAGATTACCATAGCTATCGGTAATTTTCACATATGAATTGTTTTCTAATCCTTTAATAGCTATTAACCCGGTATAGTTCTCTCTTACAGGGTTAGGATAAGCATAAGCTTTCGTTCCTGGAGGGTTGGGTGGCGTAGCACTACCCCGATAAGATATAATACCTTTTGCAGTACCAATAAACACTTCACCCACATCATTTATTGCTATGCTAGTAATATTGTTAGAAAGTAATGGACTATTTTCTGTAGTGAAATGATGAATTTCTTCCAGTCCATCTTCAGAGAAAAGGAAAATGCCTGCACGTTCTGTACCTACCCATTTTCTATTAGCTCCATCAACTGCAATTGTGTTAATTAGTTCTGTTTCCAGTAAATAATCTGCTAATCCTGAGCCATCATTCCGGGGAACAAGAATTCTCTGTGCATCATAATTTGCTCCCGAAACAAAAATGCTCTCAGGAGAGTAAAAAACAGCTATGCCTTTATCGGTTCCAACCCAAACTTCACCATCCAAATCGGCAGCAAATGAATATACCTTATTACCGGGAATGTTACCTTGACCGGATGCTGAGTGCAATACTTTTACATCATCATCACCAATATCATCAATAGACCCATTATTAGTAAAAACGATAATCAAACCATCATTACGTTTAATAATCCACTTTTGGTCATAGTTATCAATCAATAAATCACCAATATCCTTACCGCTCAACGATCCACCAAAATTAAATGATTTCCACTCTCCGTCTGTTTTCATGACTGACAACAAATTAGGGGCACCAGAATTTGCAACCCACATATTATTTTGACTATCAAAATCAATCCCGCTAATATTTATAAGATTTGGGTTTGATATCCATGGCTGAACAGTACTATTTTGATCATCATATATCGTTGTAAGTTCATTATTAACAAATTTCACCACGCCGGCTTGCCAGGTTCCAATGTATGCAATATTGGAGTTTAACGGATCAACTTTTGCACAAACATAATCACTCATGGTGTCGAATGCTGGTGTTGACCATGCATTATGGGTGTACCAGCTATCCTCAATAAATGAAAAAACACCATCTTTCATATATAACTTCGACCAATTTGACTGCCTTCCACCCGAAGCGACCCAAACATTTTTTCCTCCGGCGTCAAGCCTGAAAATACTATTTGTTCCGGGGCCATTTGGCTTTATGTATTCTGCCTCTATACCTGTATTCCACGTTTTAACTAACCCTTTTGATTGAGCACCAACCCAAACAAAATCCTCATCCATATCTGCTGATAACGGTTTAACTGATTGTCCTTCGGGTTTCCAGATACTGTATTGAAATACCATATTCTTATCATAAACCTGAACTTCGTTTTCGTTTACCAACAGCATGTTATCACCCACAACATTCATCTGATGATGCTGACTGTTATTATCTTTCTCAAAATAATCCCAGCCAATGCCATTAAAAACAAACATAGTATCCTGTTCAGATTGATTGCTAAAATAATTGGCATAAACTTTTCCATTAAAACTAACAACATGGTCATATGGTAAATCAGGATATATTAATCGTTGATCTTTGTGCCATTGATGATAATCAGCAAGATTTAATCCAGCTACATCAGCATAATAAATACCACTTTCTGTTGATGCAAATAACGATGTATCGTTATAAGTTATTCCCATCACATCAATGGAATTACCATCAGGTCCAATATAATACGTGTCAAATATTTCTCTCCTATCCATATCAAGAATAACAATTCCAAAACCACATGATAAATAAGCATAGTTGTCCTTAAAAGTGATGTCGTTAATGGTCTTATTTCCAAGTATTTCTTTGTCTTTAATATCTGGTATATTTATGATAGTGCCATCCATCATTATTATATCCAAATTAGTATTTGTATATGCTACCAAGATTTCATCTGTAGTAGGATTATACCCTATTTTGCTTATTCCTATATCATTTAACCCTTTAACCTTATCAAATCTCTCAACACTATTATCAAGTTTGTTGTATGTAAAAATTGTTAATTCAGTTGCTGCATAAACCATGTCGTCAACCACGGCTACATCAACAAGTTTGTTATAGGGTAAATGAGTTCTCCAACTACCTATAGGGGGGCTCTGTGATATACTTATTTTTGAAAAAAAGCATACAATAAAAATTAAAATAAAAGTAAACTTGTATTTTCGCATTCTAAAGATTATTCGTTAGTTTATTTATAAACTGCAAATAACAAAAATTATTGTCATTTAAGCAACATGAAAACTAAAACCCTACATATAAATAATATGAACTATGATTGTTGTATCAAGGTTGTTGAAATGGAGATGAAAACTTTAAAGGTAACTGTCAAAAAAATTAAACTTGGTGAAGTAGTAATAAGTTACGATTCTTCAAAGCTAAGTATGCAGAATATTGAAAAAGCACTAAAACGAAATGGGTTTTCATTATTAACCAATAAGAATGATATTCTGGTTGAAGATATAAGAAGAACTATTATCGATCTTGTTCATCATACAACATATAATGCAATGGTGCGTAACTCAGATTATCTTGTGGGTAAATTTGGGAAAACTTATCCTTATTTATCTTCTTTATTTTCAAAATATGAAGGAATAACACTTGAAAAATATATCATACTTCAGAAAATTGAAAAAGTAAAGTCGCTGATAAAAGATAATGAATTAACCCTTAGTGAAATTGCTTTTATGATGGGTTATAGTAGTGTTCAATATTTATCAACTCAGTTTAAAACCATAACTGGCATTTCTGTTTCAGAGTTTAAAAAGCCACATGGTAAATAAAACAGTTCATTAAATGGCTTAAATATTTTCACCCTGCGACACAATAATCTCTTTAATTTCATCAACAGAATATGCATTAGATACTGAAAAATCACCAATGGCAGTTCTTCGGAGACTGCTCATATATGCACCATTGTTAATTGCTTTACCAAAATCATCAACCAGTGACCTAATATAGGTTCCTTTGCTACAGTTAACCATGAAATCCATTTCAGGTAATTCAAAATTTAACAATGTAAAATCATAAATTGTAACCTGTCGTGATTTTATTTTTACCTCATTATTTTTACGTGCATACTCAAAAGCACGTTTCCCATCAACTTTTACAGCTGAGTATACAGGAGGAGTTTGCTCGATTTTTCCGGTAAATTGTTTTGTAGCTTCGAGCAACATTTCTGTTGAAATATTATTAGTATCAAAAGTCTGATCAACTTCGGTCTCTTTATCAAATGAAGGGGTTGTTGCTCCCATATACATACTGCCTACATAAACCTTGTCAAGACCCTGAAACGAATCTATTTGTTTTGTAAATTTTCCGGTACAGATAATTAACAGTCCCGTAGCCAATGGGTCTAGAGTTCCTGCATGACCAACTTTTATTTTTTTTATATTGAATGTTCGTTTTATGGAATATCTAATTGAATTTACAACATCGAAAGAAGTCCAGCCTATTGGCTTATCAATTAATAACACTTCGCCTTCAAGAAAATTAAACTTTTTTTCTGACATTTTAATGTCGTTGTTTTGCTAACATTATTTAATAAACATTGTAACAATAGCAATTATCCCAACCACAAAGCAATAATATGCAAAATATGAAAGCTTGCTTTTTTGCACCAGCTTAATCATCCATGTACAGGCTAACAGACCAGTTAAAAATGCAGCAATAAACCCAACCGAAAGAGGAAAAATATTTGTATCCATGGTAATCATGCCGCTAGTAAGGTCTTTAGCCATTTTTCCAAGAATAAGTGGCACAACCATTAAGAATGAAAATTTAGCTGCTTTGGTTCGGTCAATTCCTAATAATACACTGGTAGAAATTGTTGCTCCTGATCGTGAGATACCCGGCAAAATAGCAATTGCTTGTGATATTCCGATTATAAACGCATTTTTATAGCTTACTCCTTTATCAATTGTTTTTGCTTTATCAGCTAACAATAGTAGAACCCCAGTTATTAGTAACATAAATCCAACCAAAAGTATTTGACCTTCAAAAAGCAATTCCATTTGGTCTTCAAAAAAGAAGCCTACCAGGCCGGCAGGAATCATGGAAATAATGATTTTTAATGAAAATTTGGTTTCATCATTCCACCTGAACTTAAATAATCCGCGAAAAATTTCTAACACGTCCTTCCAGAAAACGCTGACTGTTGCAATGGCAGTGGCTCCATGTAACACCACTGTTGTTAGCATACTTTGTTGAGCAACAGAAGTGTCGCCAAGAAGAGCCTTTGCAATTTCCAAATGACCACTACTACTTACAGGTAAAAACTCTGTTAATCCTTGAATAATACCAAGAATCAATGCTTCAATCCAGCTCATCTGTTAAAAAATTATTGGGTTTCTTTTGCACGAAACATTATTGCATATATTTCAATAATATAACCTGCCAATATTAAAATTGGTGCAAGAGTAAGTCTTCTAAATCCAAAAAGAGCTTCACTAAAAACCTCAGGATCATCCGAACCTCCACCTATCATTAATAAAAACCCGACTATAATAACTAGTAGCCCGACAATTAAAATCATATAATTAGTTCTGTTAAAAGCAAACTCTAACTTGTTTACTTTTTCTTCTTGTTTTTTAACTTTAGCTGACATAATTCTATTTTTTTTCAAAAATACAATAAAAACAAATTATTTATTTTCACTATATTAATAGAGTTGTTGAATAAAAAAATTTAACCAAACTGTTTTACCTCTGATTATCAAATTATCAAAAATCATTGCTTCCAACACGAATTAACCATTAATCACTATGTATTAACCATTTATCGCTATCCATACATTGCATCTGTTTTCATCTTTAAATACTTACCCACAGCAAAAAGTGTTGATATACCTGTAATTAACAAGCCAGAGATTAATATCAAAACATTAAGATAAATTAACATCTTACTGCTTGATAACAGCACTAGTTCAGGTATGCTTTGTTGAGCTGCAATAAGAATTCCATGCAATAGAGCCATGGCAACTATCGCGCTGATTAACCCCTGTGCAAATCCAATTACAATAAATGGTCTGATTATAAAGCCTTCGGTAGCTCCAACAAGTTGCATACTTCTTATAATAAACCTCTTGGTATAAATTGAAAGCCTGATAGTGTTGTTAATTAGAGCTACAGCTATTAATAGCAGTAGTAAACTAAACCCAAATAAAATCAGGCTGATTTTTTTAATATTCTTATTAATCAGATGCACTACTGATTTTTGGTAATAAACTTCTTTTACTGCATTATTTTCGAGAACATATTTTTCCATTTTTACAATGCTGTCGTTATTAGCCCAATTGGCTTTAAATCTAACATCAATTGATGGCAAAAGCGGATTATTATCATCTTCAATAAATCCAGTAAATTCATCACCCAATATACTTGTAAGTCTGCTGGTTGCCTCTTCTTTTGTAATATATTCAGTTGATTTAATTCCAGAATGTTTATCCAATTGTTTTTGTAAATATACAATGTCGGCCTCTTTTACATTATCCTTCATTATTATTTCAAAACCTATATTTTCTTTGATATAATTAGATAAACTTTTTGCGTGAAGAACAAACAATCCCAAAAACCCTAATGTAAACAGTACCAAGGTAATACTTATTACTGAAGTAATATAAGAAGTGTTGATTTTTCTTCTATAATATCTATCGTTGTAAGAGGTCATATTGATGGCTAAAGTATAAAAATAAACAACCTGTATAACTCTCAAAAACAACCTTAAAAAAGGGGGGCTTTAATTTCAAATCCGAATTCTAATTATACTATCAATGTGGTTTATATTTCATAATATGAATTAAAAATCTTCTATATCATTACTTTCACCACCTTCATTAGAGCGTGATTTGCTATTTGCCTTATAATTGTTAAATCGGTAATTTATGGTAATAGTTACTACCGGAGCTTCACGACGATATTCACTGTAGTTATAGAAATCAGGGCCGCTTGATGTAAAGTCATGCTTTGCAGTAGAGAAAATATCTCGAACTTGAAGTATTGCAGATAGTTTTTTATCCATAAAATCTTGGCGTACAGCTGCATTCACCATGTAATAGCCTTCTGTTTTGCCTTGTACATTTACACTTGGGCCATTATACATACTGTTAACTTGTATTTTCGTGCTCTTCATAATATTGAACGTGTTGTTAAACCTTGAACTCCAGTTATTACTTTTGTTCGAGAAAGGTTCATCGTATAAAGTGCCTTCTACTTTATATTTATAAAAATCACCCATTAAATCGGTTTCCCACCAACTAAATAATTGAAAACTAACCATAAATTCAATTCCCAGACTATAATCTTTCCCAACATTTTCAGGTGTTGTTAACATTACATTTTCTTCATAAACACTTCTTACCCTTTCAACTTTGTTATTGGTAATTCTATAATAACCTTCCAAAGAGAACATATTTGATTTTCCAAGTTTTTTCATATATCCCAACTCAAATGAATCTATGTATTCGGGAAGTAGCTCCGGGTTTCCTTGCCTAACGTTATATGCATCACTCCATGTAATAAACGGTTCTAAATACCAACCTCTTGATCGTTGTATTCTGCGAGTATAGCTCGTCATAAGTTGATGATCTTTTGGCAATTTATAGGACATATGTATTGAAGGAAAAAAGTCCCACCTATCAATATTGTAAGTTTGAATATCATTTCGCGGTTCTATATTTCTGAAGGTGTACTCAGCCCTAACTCCTCCCTGATATCCAAATTTTCCAATTTCTCCTGCATAAATTGTATATAACGCATGAATATTTCTAATGTAAGAAGTGATGTTACTGTACTCGGGCTGGATGTAGTAGATGCCATTACTGGTATCAAGAACGTGAAGTTCGGTATTGTCTTCACTTCTTGAAAAACGAGTTTGAAATCCTGCTTCAAATTTGTCATTTTTTCCCACAGGTAAGGTATAATCAATTTTAGCTCGTATCCTGCTTGATGGACCCGTCTCCACATTTTTTTTACCATCTACAATAATATTAAACACATTTATTAATTCGTTGGTGGAATTATCTTTAAAATCACGATTATCATAGGAAAGCTCAAATTGCACCTCATGTCCTTTTTTTGTAAATTTATGTTGATAATTACTGGTAAAAGAATAGAAATTGCCTCCTCTGGCAGACTCTTCATAATTTTTATATAGATTATGAATTTCCCCAGGTGTATACCACTCATCGTAATTTAAATCTGAAATTCCGGTTCTTTTACGTTCTCCGAGTCTAACTCCAAACCCAATAATATCATTTTGGCCAAAACTATAATCCAATCCGGCTCGTATTCCCCAAGTGGTTCTTTCTCTAGAGTTAGTACCATTCATAATAGTTTTAAAAGTTGTATCCTCAGAATAAGTATGTCTTTCGTTATACCTGTCTCCGGGATAATTTCTCACATTATAATCAGCACCGAAATAGATGTTTATATTTCTTTTCTTGTAGTTAACCAGAACATCGCCACCATATTTATTGTTAAGTCCAGCATTCAAATTAACCACACCGCTAAACCCTTGAAGTTTATTTTTTTTGGTAATAATATTAATTATACCAGCAGTTCCGTCGGGATCGAATTTTGCTGATGGATTGGTAATAATCTCTATATTATCAATGGTGCTTGCCGGAATTTGTTGTAATGCATCATTGGCATCTAATACAGAGGGCCGCCCATCAATTAGCACGGTAAAGCCCGAACTCCCTCTTAACATTACATTACCTTCTATATCTACTTTAACAGATGGCACATTCTCAAGTACATCTACTGCAGTTCCGGATATTGCCGTAATTTGTTTACTTACATTAATAACTTTTTTATCAATCTGATAATCAATTCGTGGAGAACTTCCGTTAATTACAACTTCGTTCAGACTTTCAACAGATGTTTGCAATTTAATTTTCCCCAAGTTTATAAAGTAATGTTCTTTGTTTATTTTAATATCAGGTATTATATAATCCTTATACCCCATAAAAGACACACGCATAAAATAACGTCCGGGAACGATTTTATCCATAAAAAACCGACCGTTTTTTTGAGTAATTGTCCCATTAATCACTTTGTTGGTTCGTTTTTGAAACAAACCTACTGTTGCGTATTCAACAAAGTGTCTACTTACAGAGTCGATTACAATACCACTAATTTGACCAATTTCCTGTAATTTTCCATCGCCACCGGGGCTGCCTTTTCCTTGAGCATGTTGACCACCCTGACTGAAAACATTGAGAGTTGTTGATATGAATAAAATAATTATCCCTAACTTTATATTTTTTATTAACATGAACTTTTTCATTCTGAAAATTTGATGTAATGATTAGACAGTTGGGAATAAGGTTCTATTCCAACTTTTTCATTAAAATTATTATTTTATGACTACTTGGCTGGTGCTAATTATGGATTAATTCTATTTTATAATAATCGGTTGTGTCAGCAATGCTTTACTTGTTTGTAATGCTAAAATATAGCTGCCACTCTTGAAATTTTTTAAATCCCAGTTTATTTTATGATGGCCAGCATGCATGTTTTTCTCACAAATCTTATCTAAAGTAACTCCCTTCATATTGGTTATAAACAAAATTATGTGCTCTGAAACTAATAATTCAAAATCGATCTGTACTTCAATGTGCGCAGGATTTGGATACACTTTTAGAACGCTTATATTGTCAATTTTATCATTAAAAATACTATTTGGAATCTGTTTTTCATATGCACCCATATCAATGGTATCATCAACTATACGTGTTTTTCCGGCTAGATCAAGTTCAGGAATCATCATACCAACGGTATCTACACTTCCTGAATTTATGCATGGTGATAACAATGCGGGAAAATAAGTGTCTTCTTCAAAAAAAGGATCCTGATCTATATTATTCACGTATTTTCCTATAAAATCATCTCCTCCTGTTCCGGCAAAATTTACAATCCCACCCTGAATATCATTATAATAAAAATTGGGTTGTGATAAATTATCCCACAGATAGATCTGGTTTATTTCACCTCCATATTGTGTATTTCCATATATAATATTATTGAATAATATAGGAACAACAGAGTCTTTGCAATAAAACCCACCACCACCTCCAAGACAATTGTTGTTGACAATCGTATTGTTTAAGTAAGTTGGACTGCAATCTCCATTTGATATTCCTGCTCCAAAAAACTGAGAACCATTGTTTATAATCAGATTGTTATTAATAACATAATTACAAGTATCAATATGAAGGATTCCAAAACCACCTCCTAATGCACTGAAATTATCCTCAAATATATTGTGTACTATCAGACAGTCGACAAATCTTACACATAATCCCCCACCAATCCCTGTGGATGAATTCCCTCTAAAATAATTCTGTTCAATAATTGCCTCACTAAGATCAACGCATACCCCACCTCCGTAGCCATAGTATATTTGTGATTGACCACATCTGTTATTCTCAAAACTATTTCCTATAACCCTTATTGATGCATTTTCCAGATAAACCGCACCTCCACTGAAGAATGCATAATTATTTTTAAAATTACAATTAGTAATAGACACACGATTAGTATTTCTGATACATATTGCCCCACCATACCCATGAATAGAATCCTCCGCCATTGCCTTTCCATACTCAAAATTACAATAAGATATTTGCGTAGTATCCACTTCAGAACTTAGATTTTCAATCCGAACGTGTTTCCATCCGCCATTGGTTATGGTGTCGTTTTGAAAACCTGTAGTATCATAAATGCTAAAAAGAATAGGGTTTTCAAAACTCCCAAGTGCTTTCAAACAGCCTTTCACTTGTAAGGAGTAAGGCCCCTGAAATATAATTGTAACTCCTTCACCAATATTTAGAATTTCTGATTGTGCTATCTCAATATCGCTAATCACATTTACAGTATCAACATTCCAGTTTCCTGAAACACTTCCTGAAGCCTCAATAGATGTTCCCCAAATAAAATTATGAATAAAAAAAAAGCACGCTAGTGCCAGCAGACCAATTATTTTTTTATTCATCATATATTTTTAATATAGGTGCAAAAATATCAAATTTAAAGAGCTAATCTGTTATTTCCATTCGAACCTCTATTGTAAGCTGGTAATTTACGGCTAATAAATGTGCCCTCTATTCCGTATTCTATACCAACTATAACACCATATTGCTTGTATCTTCAAACAATTTTATTTCTGGTTTTCATTTATACACAACGGATCGCAGCTATGGCAACCGGGCTTTCTTCGGTTTGTTAGCTTAGAATTGAATAATCTTTTTCAATATTGACCTTTTACCTAAAATTAATCGGCAATAGTAGACTCCTGGTAGATTAAACCCTGTTTGCTTTTTATTGTACCATTTCATTGAATAATCTCCTGTTTGTTTGTTTTTTTGAGACAGAAGATAAATTATTTGTCCCTTAGAATTGATAATTGAAATTTCCACATCTGATGTTTCCGGAATTGTAAAATCAATTGTAATTCCAGAAGAAAATATAAACGGATTGGGGTAACAATTCAATAAATTATTTTTATCAGCAGTATTTATTGGGTCGTTAGTTTTTTGTATCAATCCCTTGTTTTCAAAATAAAATATGCCACCATTATCACCTCCCAAATACAAATCAATATCATTGTCAAAATCGGTATCATAAAAAGTCAATGCTGAAAACATATCAATATCAATGGGCAAATAGTTTGTATTTGTTAAACTAAAATCCGGATTATAAATATCACCGGTATTTTCATATAAATACAGGCTATCATGCAACTGGAGCAAATCAGTGTATCCACTAAAAAATGCATCTAGGTCACCATCTCCATCTTCATCCATAAAAGCGATTTTACCCCATTGGGCTGGTTGGGAATAATCGAATTGCCAGTCGGATTGTTCTGGAGTACCTTCATTTTCATAATACCAAATCATTGGATCATACCCCATGACTGTTTCCTGGGCTGAAATATACATATCAAAGTCATTATCGTTATCGATGTCTACAAGTACTGGGTTGAACATGATGTTTGAGGCGGGATTGAACTCTAACGCAATAACACCAGCTGAATCAAAATGAGGATTATTGGCATCACCTATATTTTTATGGATCATGATTTTATTGCCAAAGCCCAACCCGATACACAAATCCAGATCCATGTCATTATCTGTATCCGCAAAGCAGAGTGAGTTTATCCAATCATCAGGATAATGAATGTTGCAAAATGAGCTTGTTTCGACTTGCCAGAAAGGCTCCTGGCTAGTCCCTGTGTTTTTAAATTCTGTGATAAAATTGTTCATTAAATCCAAACCCGTTTCAACAATAAACAATGACGGCTGACTATTTCCATAAATATCTGCAATTGTAATATTACTGTTAAATCCAATATCCATTGTAAAATGATTATCACCAAGGAAAATCCAATTAGATGATTGATTCTCATAAGACATTATTTTTCCGTTGGTGAGGCCAACAAACATATCAAAATCCTGATCGCCGTCTATGTCGCAAAATGAAGGTGCAACATTTTGATTGTAATCAAATTCTAAAAAATGTTCGGTAACAAGATTCCAAATTGCTACTCCTGGTGTTCCCGTATTTTCAAAAAACATAAAATGTGAATTGGTAGTTCCAACAAAACAGTCAAAATCGTCATCATTGTCAATGTCAAAAAATGTTGGGTTATGAAAATTCCAATAACCACTTCCAAAATCAAAATAATCTGAGTCGCCGAGAATAAAATCAGGATTTTGAGCATCGCCAATATTCTCGTAATAAATATCTTTTCTATAATTCCCGAATAGTAAATCCAAATCACCATCATTGTCCATATCGGCAAACGTAGTTTTACAATAATTGTAAATTGAAGTTGGATTAGTTTCGATATTCATGTATTTGTTGGAAACAAAAACCCAATCAGGCGCAAAAGCATTTCCGTCATTTCGGTAATAAAATATTCCTGTCTCATCACTGTTGCGACCACCGCCAAAAAACATGTCGAGGTCTCCATCGGCATCAATATCAACAAATGTTACATTACTTCTGGATATTTCAGGGATGTTAATGTTATTGAACTTATTTGTAACAAAATTCCATATAGCAGAATTTGCTGTGCCAATATTTTCGTAGTGGATAATTGAGCCTTTGTCGCACCCGATAAAACAATCATAATCACCATCGTTATCAATATCGGCAAAAGTTGGATTTGAAAATGACATTCCACCAGTAAACAGTGATCTGCCTGAATCGTCGTGAATAACTTGTTCCCATTCAATGAATTGAGAGAAAGAAAATATTGAAAGGAAACAAAAAACTGAAAGTAATTTAATTCTTTTCATACTCATAAGTTTTTGCTGGTAATAGTGTAATCTATAGCTAAGACATTATTTTTGACATATTCGTTGTCGTTATATATGTTTTTTGTAAAAAGGAATTATTGAATCACTTATAATTATGGTTTGTTTTTAATGCCTGTATGATAAGGCACTTGCTTTACACTATGTTAATACTTAGTCTCACTATTTTTTCTTTAGATTCCATAAAGTTTTAGTTTCAATATCCTCAAAAATCTGCTATCCGTTGTAAACACCGGTTTCTCTAGAATAGTAAAGTTTATCATAAATTACTGGACTTAATAGCACTCCTGCATTACATACTCCACAAAAAGTTATAATAAAATCAACATTGTTTATTTGTCCTTGTATTATGTGATGATAAACAACTTCTCGCTGTAAAAATCCAACAGCTTGTCCAGATAGGTCAATTATAATTAGTTCTTCATCAAGGTTTAAATCCAATTCTTTAATTTCTATAGGTTTTTGATTTAAATACCAGGGTTTAAATTTTCCCTTTTCCCAATGAACTCTATTTATATCAAAAGTTTCCATTAAAAATTAAATTTTGTGTTTTTGTTTCTTAATGTTGCCTATTGGTACTGCTATGCGCTGTTGCCGTTTTTTTTCGATTTTTTGATTAATTAATTTCTATTCAAATTACTAAATCTTGTCTAACCGAAGACTTAGTCGCAGCTATGGCGTATGAGCTGTTGTTCGCGGTTTGTTGATTATTGGGGCTTTGAATATCGCCAACCTTTTTTAAGATGTTCCGATAGTTCTTCAACGACAATTTTATTTGCAGGTTCTGATACTATGTTTTTATTTTCCTGTGGATCTGTATTATGATCGAATAATTCACTACAGATAAGGGTATCGGCTTTGTTTTCTTCCTTATTCCAGTTATACCATTCCACATAGCGGTATTGGTCCGTCCGGATAGCATAACCCATTTGTTCACCATCCATTGTTTTTGTGCGACTATAACGCCCCAAAAGGAACTGACTATACGCAGCTGTTTTCCATGCTGCATCAGGATTTTCCAGTAAGGGGACAACACTTGTTCCCTGTAAATGTTCAGGTACAGGCAAATTTGCCATTTCGCATAGTGTAGGGTAAATATCCACAAATTCAGTTAATGCATTGCTGTATTTTCCTTTGGCTTTTACACCCTGTCCACTGATGATCATAGGAACTCTTGTGTCAATTTCATAATTTGTTTGTTTACACCATCCATTATGCTCTCCAAGTTTCCACCCATGATCGCCCCAAAGAACGACGATAGTATTTTCAAGTAAGCCCAGTTTTTCCAACTCATTGAGGAGCCTGCCAATTTGTGCATCTGTATAGGAAACACTGGCATAATAGCCATGCTTTATTTCTCTTTGCTGGTTTTCATCCCAAGGATCTTCATTAGGCAATGGCAGGTCATGACAATCGGAATATCCCCGTAGCTCTGCTTCTCCATGAACAAGGTAAGCAGGAGTTCCTTCAGGTACAAATTGGTTTTTTGCCAAAGGAATTTCATTTCTGTCGTACATGTCCCAATATTTTTTAGGGGCATTAAACGGAAGGTGTGGCCTGTAATAACCTACCGAAAGAAAGAAGGGTTTATTTGCGTTTTTTAATTCCTGCAAAATATCTATTGCTCTGGTAGTCTGTGCTCCGTCATAATATGCATCATCATCTACATCAGCATTTTCAGTGGCATTGGCTTTCACATACCAGTGTCCCAACTGGTCAATCCTAGATTTGCCGGCAGCCTTCATTTTTTCGATTTTCATTTTTTGGATTTCCAGATTCTCATCGTTTAGATAAACTGCATCTGGATCAAAAGGAAAACCATTAATATTTTCGGGTGTAACTGTCCACGAGATTGTATCAGGATCGTTATTGTGAAAAATTTTCCCAAGCCCAATGGTTATATATCCATTTTGCTTAAAATACTGGGGTAAGGTTACAATATCGGGGACATTATCTCTGAAATTTGTTTTCAAGTCCCAAACCTGAATAGAGTCAGGGCGAAGACCGGTAAGTAAACTGGCTCTTGAAGGATTGCAGACAGCTTGTTGACAATAAGTCCGTGTAAAAGTAACTCCTTGCTCAGCCAATAGATCCATATTAGGTGTTTTTATAAATTCATCTCCATATGCACCCAATTCGGGTCTAAGGTCATCTACAGGTATAAATAGGATATTAGGTAATGTCTTTTCTTCTTCTGATTTTTTCTCATTTGAGGAACAAAAAGAAAAACAAACAATCATAAGAGATAAGATTAGAAATAGCAGAAAATATCTTTTGTTTTTCATTATATAAATATTTGGTTTAAATTTTCAATAATCGCTATCTTGAATATAAAAATAGCTCTGCAATAACTACTAATAAGCCGTAATAGTAAGTGTGGCTGTTATTTATGCGTGTTTAAATATTTACAGGTATTTTATTTTTATATATTAGTTAACGAAGTTTCGGATTTTGAAGTGTAAATGTAATAAAATTAAATACATTGTTATCAATATTTTGATTATAATATAATCATGAATAAACAGGAAGCAGATAAAATTTTACTAGCATGCAAAAAGCATGGTATTTCTTTTACAATGCGTAAGGAAGGGAGTGTATATTTGGTAACTTTTCTTAACCGTATTGAGATTAAAAGCTTTGAGGGAGCTAAACTTATTACAAATGGGTTGGTGGTTGAGGGGAGACACAAAACAAAAATTAAAGAGCATATTGTTAAAATGGGAACAAATGCTAAGTTATCTTTTTCAAATACGCCGAAGAGGAAAATCAGGGGAGATAATGGGATTACTTTTGCTGACAGGCATGGGGGAATCGAGGGGTAGGGCAAATGCATCTAAATTTGAAAACCTTATAACATCTACATTAACTGTTGTTTAAGCAATATTATTTCTCTTTTTAGGACTATCTTATTGAAGTATATTTTCAGATGCTCAATAGCATAACTCAGAAAAATATTAAACGGATACTAATACCAAATAGCCACCAAAATGAGCCTTAAAATCTTTATCTTTTCCATCTTATCTTCTTAAAATATTTCTTCCGTAACTATGGCTATGCAACAAATATTTTAATTTGATAAGCAGAAAAATATTTTGTTTTATAAGGCTCATTTTGATAACTAATTGGTATAACAAACTATTTTCGGAAAAGACATCACAAAAAAAAACGGCCCCAAAATGGAACCGTTCTAATGTTTAACTATTCTACTTTAACTTATGGTACAACATAAATATTACCACTATTTCTGTAACCACTAAGATCTTTATACCAATCTGCAAATGAATTACCACCACTAGTAGCCCAATCAACAAATTTCAGATGGGTAGCTGTAATATTTGCTTTTTCAACAGGGTAATCAAAACTCTCATAAATATTGACTACCCATGGAAGGTTATTTTCTGTTTTATAATACTTTTCAGAAGTTGGATCACTATCATCATTTGCAGTTCCAAATAATGATTCATCTACTAAATCCGTAGGTTGATAATTTGGCAGATGAACTTCAACACCTCTATTCTGATTAACAATTAAAAATGGATTAAAGTTTGCAATATCCAAGTCAGCACTTGTATAGGTGCCCATTGGGAAAGTAATGGTAATAACTATCGTTACCGGAGTTATGTATGTTGCTCCCGGAGTAGTATTAACACCAATACTACCTCCCGGAGGTGTCATTTCATTGTAAGCATTATCAAAAACTATAATAGTTGGTTTTGATTGCCCGTCTTCAACACCATTTCCTGCAAAAGTAATATAGCTGCCTGTTATGTGAGAACCACTTACACTAATTGCAGTTTGATCAATGTTATCTGATAACTGAAATCCAAAACCATTTTCTAATCCAGCACCAAATGCTTTAATTACAAATGTTCCCACAACTTCATTAATATAGTTACTTGAATTAGTAGTTATTTCAAATTTATAATCAAGCACTAAATCATTAAAATCATAATCACCTTTACCAGGCCATAAATCTTCAAAAGCTAAAGTACCGAATCCGGTAGCAGGGAAGTTATTTATTACAGGTACAGTTTCCGTTACATTTACTGAAACGGTATATGAATTATTAGTAGTCACCGGATCGTAGGTTGAACTGCTTACAGTAGCCGTATTATCGATATTCCCAGTAAAACTAGCCGAAGTTTCAACTGCAATAGTAAGGGTTGCAACATCGCCACTAGCCATGTTTTCAATTAACCATGTTGGATTGTTCCATGATCCACCTACTACAGTATAACTAAGCACACTCAGGTTAGTTGATAGTATATCACTCACCTCAACATTAGCAGCCATTGAGGGACCGTTATTGGTTACAGTTAATGTATAAACAAATGACTGGCCTTGCTCAACCTCAGTTATTGAAGCTGTTTTAACTATCTCGAGATCAGCACTTGCAACAGTTACTGTTACTTTTGCAATGCTACAGGCTTCTGGATCAGATTTGAGACAAATTTTGTAAAAAAATGAATATTCACCAGCTGGAGTACCGGATTGAACTGATACTTTACCATTACTGGTATTAAAAATAATGCCAGTGGGAGGGTTTGTAATAATTGAAATATCAACAATACCTGTTGTTACAACATTACCGTTATATATATCATTAACAAGTACATTACTTATTGCAACACCTCCGTTTGGGCTCATTATTGGACTTACATCATCGAATGCAACTGGTAATAATGGGTTAATAACCTCTTCAGGATCTGTAAATGTTCCACCTTCTTGTCCAAATTGTACTGAATAATATCTCTCAGTATTTTTTCCTGATTGCCCCATGACAAAAGTTATCTCATTATTTGGGTTCTCAAAATTAGCCATCCATGATGCTTTATTCTCAAAAGTAATTCCACTTAAACTAGGAGACCTTCCATAAAACTTTGTCCTTCCATTTGAGGAAGCGGATATGGTCAATTCACACGCCGCATCAACAACATAATTAGTATAACCACCAACTTCTTCATACTCTCTGTTATTTCCATCCCCATCAACATCTACGCCAGTCATCCAATAGTTATATAGAAATACAGGTAAATCATCAGCAGTATTAAAAAATTGTAGTTTATAAACAATATAGCCTCCATTGTTATAACCAGAACCTATACGTGGCTGAAAACGGTATTCATCTCCATTTTCAGAATCATCATCAAAGGTTTTTATTTCGGCATGATGCACTTTTTCTAGTGTAAGAAGAGCATAAATTGTTTGTTCATCAATGGTGGCAATGTTGTCGTATCTGTGAACAGATCCTTCATCAAAACCGTTATGCCCTGTATTAGTTACCACATTCCGATCGTCCTCAATAAAACTCATAGGGTTATATTGTAAATCTATTACATATGATTGACTAAATCCCATTGCTGAGAAGACCAATAACAATGCAATTATTCCTGTCGCTTTAAGCGTTTTTATCAATAGTGTTTTCATGGCTTCAGATCTTAATTAAATTGGTGAGAAATAGTTCCATTACCTAGTTCGAAAACAACATCCTGACCCATGTAGACCAGATGCACTTCCGTTTCGTATGAAGGAACAGTTATTTTTCCAGTATAAGGAGTGTTTTTATGCAAAACCAATTTTTGATAAACAACACCTTCGGTTGATTTAATCTCTAAAATACTCGTTGCATATCCTGTTACTGATATAGAGATATTATTGTAGGTTTTCCAGTCAAAGTCGGAGGGAAATACCATTTCATCCAAAGTTTCTGGCTCCGAAGGAACTGGTGTATTAGTTTGTTTCTTACACGAAGTAGTAACTACTACAGTGGTGATAAACAAAAATAAAATAAGTCGTTTCATAGTGGTAAAAATTAAACATTAGAAAGAAAGATTATCAATAAACACGCCAAATAGTTTTATATGCCTTATTTAAAGCCATTTGCATCTAGATTAAAGATTGAAAATCCAATTTATTTCTTCCACTAATGGAACTCTGTTCCCAAAACGGGAAATAATGATAATTATATTGATATTACCTACTCTAGCGTAAGATAAAAGGGGTGGGACTTGTACTCAGCTCTAGGTTTAAGTTTAAAACTTAAACCGGTGACTAACTTCAATAACTACTACTCATACTCACTAATAATCCCGCCTGTAATCCTTAATAAATTAGCATTTACGGATACGAGATCATAAATAGCCCTGAATTTCGCAATGGCAGCATTCATGTAAATATTCTGAACATCACGGTAGTTAAATGAGTTTATTGATCCGTTTTTAAACTTGGCTTCTGATAGCTCCAGATTTAATTTTGCAGCATTTAATTTTTCATCTGCCAGCTCAAGAATTTCCTTTTTCACATTGTAGTTGCTATACAATTGTAACAACTGATTATCCAGGCTATGCTTTATTTGCGTGGTTTGAATTTGTCCGGTTTCCTCATTGATTTTTGCAATCTGAACACTCCGTTTACGAACACCACCGTTAAAAATATTAAACGACAAACTCACACCAACATAGGCATCCGAATAATTTCTGACATTATTTGGAGTATCACCTGAATAATAACTACCAAAATCTGTATTCCCAATGCCTGAACTTAAACTTAAAGAAGGATAGTAACTGCTTTTGGTAAGTGATGTTTCCTTTTGAAGTAGACTTTGGTATAAATACTGATTCTTCAGGGTTTGGTTGTTTGACATAAGTTTCCCGGATAGGTCTGTAAGATTGTAATCCGGTGTATTAGTTTCAAGTGGTGTAGTTAGTTTCCACATAGAATTGTCCTCAACAGCAAGAATAAAATTTAATGTTCTCACTGAATTCTCATAATTCACTTTTTGCTGAAGATAATTCGACTGATCCTCAAGCCAGGAGTTTTTAGCCTGCAGACTTTCGTATGTGGTACTTACTCCTAAGTCTTCGCTATCCTTAGATCTATTGTATCTATCTCTCGATAAATTTGCCAGTTCCTGAAAAACATCAACCATTTCATTTTGTAAGATGCAATTATTATATGCAACAATTATGTCCTGAATAGTTGATTCAACCAATACCACTGTATTTCCCTGTGATTGTTTCTCAAATTCTTCAAATTTCTGCTTGGTAATTTTTGCAGCAAATCCATTAAAGAAAACCCAGTTCAAGTTCAAATCGGGTGAAATAGTTTGCGTACGATAATCCTCATTATCATTTATATTGTAGTTTTCACGACCACTTAAAGTGAAGTCAACTTTCGGCATAATACTGGTATTTCCCCATGTATTATTTATGGAAGCTACATTTTCACTTTTTCTAATAATTTGAAGGTCATAATTGTTCTTTAATCCTATTGCAATTGCTTCCGACAACGATAGATTATTTTGAGCATTTGAATTAATTACAGTTAGTACAACAATTAAAAGTGTTATTATTTTTAGATTTTTCATTTTAGTCGAATTTTTTAGCCATGTTTTTACTTAGCACTTTCTCGATATTGGCATTTATAACAGCTGTTTCAACAGATTCAGGAGTAATCTCTGTTTTTGACCTGAAGCTTTTGATATAGAAAGTTGCCTTGTTAGTAATCACAACTATAACAGGAAGTATAATCAGGATAAAAATGGTTCCAAATAAGATACCATATGCTAATGCAATTGCCATTGGAATTAGCATACGGGCATCAGGACTATTTTCCAGGATAAGTGGCATAAGTCCAGCTGTTGTTGTAACCGTTGTTAAAAATATCGCCCTGAAACGAGATATTCCAGCATTTTTTACTGCATCCAACACTTTCATGCCATTTTCGAGATTCTGATTGTATTTAGCCATGAAAACAATGGCGTCATTTATTATAACTCCTGATAAGGCAACCATTCCCCACAGACTCATCATCGAAATAGACTGACCATGGATACCATGACCCCATATTGCTCCGATAAACCCCAATGGAATCATTGCAATAATTAACAATCCCTGACGGAATGATTTAAAATAAATCATGATTATCAGGATGATAATTAAAAATGCCAATCCAAAATAGAGTATCATACTTCTCATCTGCTCGCTTGTGTCTTTTTGCTGTCCCTGATGCATATAAGTAATACCTGGATGATTTTCCATAATACCGGGTAATATTTCTACTTCAATATAGCTCAATAAATCAGGTACTGATTGGCTTTGATTCTGCTGGTATGCATCCACTCTTATTTCACGTTTTCCGTTAAAGTGATTAATAGTACTAAGACTTCTTGCGGTTGTTATTTCAGCTACCCTCCCCAGTGGGTAATTTCCTTTGGCAGTGTGTATGAGCATGTTTTCCAGTTGACCAACATTTTCACGGTTATCGAGTGAATATCGAACATAAACCCATATCTCATCTTTCCCTTCTTGTATACGTTGCGATAGCCCACCGTAGAATCCCTGACGTACTTCCTTCATTAACGATTGGGTTGTTAATCCAAGTGAATATGCTTCAGGTTTTAGTTTTAAGCGAAGTTCCTGGCTGCCTATCTGACTATTGTTGGTAATATTATATAGAGCTGGCATTTTCTCCAGTTCAGCTTCAAGTTCATTTTTAGCTATTTCCAGTTCATCGGGATCATAGCCCAATAAGCTAATTGAAACCGGTGCCCCAAAACGATTGGATGCACCTACAGCGAATTTATATGCCTCAGGGATTTTTCCAACTTTCCCAGCAATAGCCTTTTTCAAAATTTCATCCGACACCTTTGTGTCCTCAAGTGAATTAAGAAAAACTCTTATCATTCCGGCATTGGTTCCATTTTCCGTGCGTGAAAATGAACTTCCCAAAGTAACAATCATCGATGAAATATATGACGTTGTATCGCCATTTTGTTCCATTATCTCACGATTTACTTCCCATACCTGATCTTCAATATCAAATAGCTTTTCTTTGGTAATTTCATTATTCACACCTGGTTTTAAAGCCAGATCGATCGTAAACATATCAGATGGTGCCGGTGGAAAAAAGGTAAAGGCAATCTTCCCCCCTACTACAAGACCAATGGTAACAATAGATAAAGCTGTTACTGATGCAATAGCTAATCCCTTATGTTTTAAGATCCGATTTAAAAAAGGTAAATAGACTTTATCTCTTAATCCGAATATCATCTTATCGAGAACCACACGAACTTTACCATAAATAGATTTTGTGTTTAATGGTTTGAGCACCTTTGGATTTGCCAAATGACCGGGTAGTACAAACATTCCTTCCAATAGTGAAAATAGTAAAGCTAGTACAACTACCAGAGCCATTTCATACATCATCTCCATTTGACCTTCAATAAAGAAGAGTGGAGTAAATGCAATAATTGTTGTGGCAACCGAAGTAATTACAGCAGGTAATACTTCCATAGTTCCATCGATGGCAGCACGTCGAGGCGATTTTCCCATCTCAAAATGAGTAAATATATTTTCACCAATAACAACACCATCATCAACCAGAATACCTATAATTAGTATCATGCCGAACAATGAGATTAAGTTAATTGTAACTCCCAAAAGTCCTGCCACAATAAACATTCCCAAAAAAGAAGCCGGTATTCCCCATGCTACCCATAACGAAAGTCGAATATTCAACAGTAATGAAAGGAGTAAAATTACCAGCAATACTCCCAGAATACCATTACTTATTAAAATTGAAAGCTGACCATCTATCAAACTAAGAAAGTCCATTTTAACATCAAGTTTATAATCATCATGGGTTTCATTAAACTTAATGATATAAGCATTTAATTCTTCGGAAATGGCCTGAAGATCTTCCGTCATCAACTTTTGAATCATGAAAGTTACACTGGGTTTTTTGTCGGAATAACCATTGGTTGGATCTTCGGGAACCTGAAGTGTAACTGAGGCAATATCACCAATTTTCACAATCTGCCCATCAGTATTTGCTACTAGTACAATTTGTTTTACATCCTCCGGATCAACCGAACGCTGACGGCTTAATACTTTAATTTGCTCACGTGGACTTCTGATTGTTCCTCCGGAAATATCAATATTATTTAAAGAAATAACATTTTGAATATCAGTAAAAGTAAGGTTGTAACGGCGCATTTGAGTTTCATCCAGCTCAATGGCCAATTCAAGATTGCTAGGAACACCAAAAATACTTATCTGTGATATTTTCCCAGTAGCCAACAGATCGTCTTCAATACGATTGGCCATATTGTTAAGCTCGAGTATATTATCAGTTTCGGACGTAAGTGAGAAAAACATACCCATATCCATTGAACGTTTCTTAGAAACTATGGGTTTCTCAGCCCCAGCAGGGAAATTTGAAATTCCATCCACGACATTTTTTACATCCGAGAGGAGTTCATCCATATCGTAGCCATTCAATGCTGTGACGGTAATTGTTGCAAATCCTTCACGTGAACTTGAAGTAAACTCCTTAACTCCTGATATACCGCGAATATTATTTTCCACCAAAGCAGTAATACCTTCATCCATTTCCTTTGGAGTAGCTCCGGGATACATAACAGAAACAGTAATAACTTTTGATTCCCTCAATGGAAAAGTTGCCTTTCGCATATTAAAAAGCGAAATTCCCCCAAGAAGTAAAAATATGAGGATAACCATTTTCCCGTAGAAAGGATATTTAACAAATTGTGATACTATATTTTTCATTTTCTAGAATATAAGAAGTGGGCAATCGGTAATGAATAAGCAATAGTGAATAGTTTATTATCTGGCTAAATATTTAACGTTTGGATTAACCGATGCCAATGATTCGGTAACAATAGTTTTTGATGAATCGATTCCATCAATAATTATCACATCATCAAGAACACGAACTATTTCTATCTTCGTTTTTAGGAGTTTATTGTTTGCAAGTTCATACACAAAATAATTATCAACCAATGCTTCGCGAGGAATTTCAAATCCGGAAATTTCTACACCAACAAAATTTACATCAACATACTCACCCTCAAGCAATTTATTATTTTTTGTGGCAATATATGTTAGGTAAACATATACCGATTGAGTTGCCTCATCCACAAAACTTGAAATCCTGGAAACCTTAGTAGCTTGTTCTATCCCACGATTATCTGTAATAACTACTTCTTCACCTTTTTTTATCCAAACCAAATCCTTTGGAAATACAGGAACAACAACTTCCAGTTTGTCGGATCTGATTATTGTTGCCAGCTCGGCTCCCGGACTAGCAACAGCACCTATCTCCTTGTTTACCGATTTAAAGCTTCCTGTAAAAGGAGCACGGATAGTATAGCGTTTTAGCTTTATCTGCTGCTGTTTCAAATTATAATAGCTTGTAAGTACATTATTGGAAGCTAGAAATACTCTCTCCTTATCGGAATTTATTTCAGGTAATTCAGGCAAGGGTTTTTCAGGGTCAATGGCAATAAAAAAAGCAATCCATTTATCATATTGATCTTTATAATCAACCTTTAAGTCTGGAAGAATTCTAGAAACTGTTTGCAGAAAACTACTCTTTCCAGATTTCAATGCTGCCTCAACATCTTCGCTGTAAATTTTGATAATTATATCATTCTTATTAAAACTTTCACCTGTTTTGAACCTAACATCACCTTGCATTATTCGGCCTGTAACTTCCGAAGCCAGGGAGATCTTGTCGAAGGCGGTGATACGTCCGCGATAAACCATGTTGGAATTCATTTTGGTAATTTCACCTTTTTTGGTTTTTACATACATGATGTTCTCCTTATTATTATCTTTCTGGGGTGCAGGCTTAGCCTTAATAAGGTAGGCTGAAAATCCTATTGCCATAAAAATAATTGCCAGGCTTACAAATCCATATAGTATCTTTCTTATCATTTTCCTTTGTATTTGATTGCTGATTTTTAATTATCACCGCAAAAGTGTTATGTTATATACTAGAAATAAAATATAATGAACCAATGGACGAGATTTTTGAACAAAGGGGTGTTTTAACCTAATAACAGTATATTTATACGGTTGTTCGATCCACAAAGGCGTTTATTAATGAAAAGGTTACTTTTGTTTAAAGTATTTTTTTTTATGTGTATGTGTGAATAATTTTGCCTGTTAAAACAATATTCAATATGAGTGTTTCAAAAAGAAAAGCATGGATTGCCATAGTTTTTTGGATATTTCTATTCATCATGCATTTTCATATGGGCAATTTTTTCCAGCCCTGGAAATATGCAATTATTTCGGCTACATATAATACAATCACATTTGCTGTAATGTATTACCTTACAGTATTATATTTGTTTCCAACTTATTACGATAAAGGCAAGAAATATTTTATTGTTTCTTCTTTAATAATAATAATATTGGGCACTGTATTTACCCTTATCAACATGGATGTTCTTCCAGAAATTAAGAATATAAGTCATACTAAACCTCCTATCCAGTTTCATTTTGCAAGATATATTATGTCGATGGCATTTACCTTCTTTGTTGGGACATCCATAAGTTTAATGGAGCGGACAACAAAAATGAGAGAAACCGAGAAAGTTCTTATGGAAGAAAAACTAGAAACTGAGATGAAGCTTCTGAAGGCTCAAATTAATCCACATTTTATATTTAACGCATTAAATAACATCTATTCGCTAACATATATGAAATCGCAGAATGCACCGGAAAGTGTGTTGAAGCTATCGGAAATGTTGCGTTATGTTTTTTACGATTGCAGCAAAGACCGGGTACCTCTGTCTGCCGAATTGAACTATATCGAAAATTTCAATGCTTTTCAGCAGATGAAATCTGAGTATGAGCAAAATATCGAACTTAAAATGGAGAAGGAACTTGGGCATATTGAAATTGCACCTATGCTCTTTATTCCATTTCTGGAAAATGCATATAAGTATAGTCGCATTGAAGAAAATGAAGATGCATATGTGAAAATCCTGATCTCCAGTGATAATGGCAAAGTACAGCTAAGTATTAAAAACAGTATATCTCAAAATGTTAAATCATCACATGGCAGCGGAATAGGAATAAAAAATGTGAAACACCGTCTCGACATTATTTATCCGGGAAAACATGAATTGATTATTAATGAACAAAGTGAATTTTTTAGTGTTGATTTGATAATTGAAACATAGTTGATTATATAACAGTTTGTAAGAATCTGTATAAAAATAATAAAACTATAAGAAATGAAAATCAGATGTCTTGTAATAGATGATGAACGGTTGGCCAGAGATTACTTAAAAAACTATATAAGTAAGGTTCCTGAATTGGAATTGCTGGGCGATTTTAACTCACCACTGAAGGCTACCGAATTAATTAAATCAGGAAATATTGATTTGTTATTTATTGATATCCAAATGCCTGATATTACGGGTGTTGATTTTGTTAAAAGTTTGAGTAGAAAACCTGAAGTTATATTTACCACAGCTTATCAGGAATATGCTTTGGAAGGATTTAATCTGAGTGCTGTTGATTATTTGCTAAAGCCTTTCTCATTCGAGAGGTTTTATCAGGCAGTAAATAAGGTAATCGACAAGCTTGAAAATAAACAGATTTTTGATGAAAACGAAAATTTGCCACTTCAATCGCAAACTTCATATGCCGATAAATACTTAACTATCAGGGCAGATCGTAAATTTTATAAAATTAACTTTGATGATCTTGTTTATATAGAAGGGCAGAAAGCATATGTTACTTTCCATACCAGCATCAAAAAGATTACAGCTCTGGCTTCTTTAAAAGAATTGGAGGAAGCCCTACCTAAAAATCAGTTTATACGTATCCATAAATCATACATTGTAGCCATCCGTGAAATTAACTCACTCGAGGGCAATATGATCGAAATAAACGATACTCAACTACCCGTTGGAAAAAGCTATAAGGAAGCTGTTATGAAGTTGTTTGGGATATAAATATGTGTTACCTCTACACTGGTTTTAGTTCAAGCCTTAAACTAGTTGCTGTTATTAGTGCAGAAATGAAACTGAAAGCATCAATAATGACCACCGAAAGTCGATGCAACCATTACCGTCTGGATTATCCTGAGCCTGATTTTGAAAATTGGCAGGCTTGGATAAATATTTTCAAGGCTGATGATGGTAATATGCAGTTTGATAAACAGGCGTTTGGGAGCTGGTCAGTAACTTAAATTATTTGTCTACCTACTAAATTATCCTATTTTTGGGAGATAATAGACTCAACTTTACACGCAATTATGAAAAACATAATATTATTTTTAATCCGTACAATGGCAATTTCATGCTGCCTGGATATTTCATAAAAATCGGTTGAAGTTATAGTGTCCATAATATAAATTTTGAAGTTAAAGAAACAACAAATAACAATACTGAGATTATGTTATCGTGATAACTAATACAAGAAAGGCTGTTGATATTACATTGTTATGTTTTTCTATGGAGTTAATAATTATCCTCAACATTCCAAACAAAAGCCCGCAAACCTTGTTGTTCAACTCTTTCATCAAGCGCTTTTAAGCGGTCAAGCAAAGGTGCAACCTTTTCATCTTCAACCATGGTTAAATGAGCATTGTTCAATTCGGGCCAAGTGTGCGTACCTTCATGTGGTTCTCCTTTGTCGGATCCTTTTCCTAAAACATCCATCCATTGGGTATAACCACGAATGGAAAGTTTGTCTAATATTACCTGAATTTCAAATGTAAGTGATTGATTATATGATATAAATACTGCTTTCATCTTTTTATCTATTTAAAATTAATATAAAACATGCAAGATGTAATGTTAATTACATCCTGCAAATAATTCTTACTACACTTATAAATTCTTTGTTGTTCGTTCAATGGCGTTCTTTTGGCGTTTAATTTTACCTACACCAAATACGGTGTAAATTGTTGGAATAAGAACCAAAGTTATTACTGTTGAGAAAATTAGACCTCCAAACACGGTAATACCCATTGGTCGCCATGTTTCTGAACCACTACCTGTTAATACAATCATCGGCAACATAGCTAGTATGGTTGTTAACGATGTCATCAGTACAGGTCTTAATCTGGAACGACCGCCAGCAACAACAGCTTCCTTAAGTGAATATCCTTTATTTACCAATAAATTGATATAGTCAACTAAAACAATACCATTTTTAACAACAATACCTACCAGCATAACCATTCCTATCATCGATATAACATTAATTGTGGCATGGAACAGGTATAAGGAAATGAATACGCCCGTAAATGCAAACGGAATAGAAAACATGATAATGAATGGTTCGGTTAATGATTCAAACTGTGAAGCCATCACAATATAAACCAATACTACAATCAAAGCCATCAGCATTAATATATCACCAAATGTATCCTGCATATCTTGGATACTGCCACCATATTCAATAGAAACACCATCAGGAATATCCATTGTTGCAAGCTTTTTATCCAATTCCTTTTGAATAGAGCCAACATCAGTACCAAAAACTGCAGATGAAACTTTTACAAAACGTTGTTTATTCTCCCTTTCGATGTTTGGTGTTGAATAATAGTGTTTTAGTTTAGTTATTTCGCCCACCTTAATTGATTTCCCCATAGGAGTCATAATACTTATGTTTTCAATATCATCGGTAGAATGCCTATATTTTTCATCGTAACGCACAATTACATCATACTCATTTCCATCTTCTTTATACTTTGTTGCTGTTAATCCTGTAATTCTGTTTCGTATAGCACTTGCAACCATAACAGTATTCAAGCCAAAAGAAGTCATTTTTTCCTGATCTAAAATCAACTTCATTTCTGCTTTATCCTTATCACGGCTAATTAAGAGATCTTTGTTTCCTTCAATTTCTTTCAAAGCATTATAAATATTTTCGGCAACAATATTTGTTTTATCAAAACTTTCTCCAAAAATGTTCACTTCCATCTTGCTTCCGCCACCCAATTTCGATTTCTTAGAACTACCTGGGTCAACATAAAATTTTTCAACTTCAGGTAGTTTTTCAATATCATGGCGCATTTCTTCACCAATTTCAAAAATATCCCGGTCGCGCTCATTAGAAGGTTTCACAGCTATTGTATAAGTTATGATATAGTTTCCTGTTTCACTAAATATGGATGCTAAACTATTTTCGTCGCCAACACCTGCACTGGATGAGACTATATTAAATTCCGGATATTTTGCTAAAAACAATGAATCTAGGTAATGAGCTGTTTTAATGGTTTCATCAAGTTTTACACCTTGAGCCAGTTTTACCTGTGCTGATATTCGGTCGTTATCTTGCGGTGGCATAAATTCTGTTCCGATAAAATTAAATAAAAATAACGATGATCCAAATATTATTGCAGCTATAACAATGGTTACCCAACGATGACCAACAGCCCATTTTAGTATATTTTCATAGAAATCATCAATTTTAGTAAGCATACCTTGCGAGAAAAAATAAAGCTTTCCTGAAAAAGTGTTTTTATCCGGTTCTTTATATTTTAAGATAGTTGATGACAGCATTGGAACCAAAGTCAACGAAACAATTACAGATGTTGCAATAGCAATGGTTACAACCCAACCTAAAGGTTTGAATAACACACCTGTCATTCCGCCAAGCATGGTTAGTGGAAGAAAAACCGCTACGATTGTTAATGTAGAGGCAATAACAGCAAGGCTTACTTCATTTGTACCATAAATAGCCGATTCTCGGGCAAATCCCCCCCTTTCAAGTTTCTTTGTAATGTTTTCAAGTACTACAATGGAGTCGTCAACCACCATACCAATGGCTATGGAAAGCGATGAAAGTGTTATTATATTAATTGTATTACCTGAAATAAACATATAGATAAATGCAGATATTAAAGAAATTGGTATTGAAAGTGCTACAATTAAAGTTGACCTCCAACGCCCTAAGAATAACATAACAACAATTACAACAAACAATAATGCATAAAGTATAGTTTCGGTAAGATTATTTATAGAAGACTGCGTATTCGTTGATGTATCCATCAAGGTTTCGATTTTCACATCGGGCGGTAATGAATTTTCTATTGTTTTTAATTTTTCTTTAATTTTGTTTGCTACCGTAACTGTATTTGCATCAGAAGTTTTTTGCACCATTATTCTGACTGTTTTGTGCCCGTTAGCCCTTTCGTACGATTTAATTTCTTTTAAACTGTCCTGCACAGTGGCAACATCTCTTAAATAAACAGGATGGCCATTTATATTACTGATAATAAGATTTTTTATAACGCCACTATTTTCGAACTCACCTTCGAGCCGAAGAGGAATATCCGATTTGCCCATTTCAAGATTACCTGATGGTAAATTAACATTATTAGCAGCCAACACCTGCCCAATTTGTTCAACAGACAAATGATACGCATCTAATTTTCTCGGGTCCACATTAATATTGATGGCTCGTATAGGAGCACCAATCATAAATACGCTACCGACCCCGTCAATTCGATTTAGAGGTTGAACTACTTTATCATCTAATATATCGTTAATCCCAACATAGCTTTCATCTGCAGAAGCAGTCAGCACCATAACAGGTATCATACTTGTGCTTAGCCGGTAAATAACCGGATCATCAACATCATCTGGCAACATTTTACCAGACAGACTTACCGCATCTCTTACTTCGTTGGTTGCATTATCTAAATCAGTACCCCATTCAAATTCCAAAGTAATAACTGATGTGTTATCTTTAGAAACAGAACTCATCTTTTTAAGATTGGTTAGTGTTCCCATTCCATCTTCCAAAATTTTTGTGATATTCTGTTCTATATCTTCTGCATTAGCTCCTGGATAAAAGGTCATAACCGAGATATATGGAGGATCCATTTTAGGGAAAAAATCAACGGGTAAATTGAGATAGGAATATATCCCGAAAATTACCACACCGAGAAATATCATAATCACACTTACCGGTTTTTTAACTGCTGTGCTATATATACTCATAATATTTTTATTTACAGTTTAATAGTTACTATTTAATGATAGTAATCGGGGTTTGGTTCTGTAACTTATTTTGTCCTTCCACAACTATTTCATCCCCTACTTTAATACCTTCTACAATCTCAGTTTGATCATCAAAAATACGACCTGTTTTAACGGGCTTTTTTACAGCAATATTATTTTCGTTTACAAACAAATACATATCGTCTGTTCCTGTTTGTTTTATTAATGCAATCATAGGAACCAAAATAGCATCACCTTTTCCCATGATTAACTGCATTTTAGCGAACATTCCCGGACGAAGTTCTAAATCAGAATTATTAATTTTTACTTCAACTGTAAATGTTTTAGTTGCATTATCGATGGTTGGGTATATATTATAAATCTCACCTTCGAAAGTTTTATCAGGGTAAATATTACTGTTTACATTTACTTTCATACCTTTTTTTGTTTCAGGAAAATAAATTGCAGATAATCCAACAAGAGCTTTAAGCTGTTTGATTTGTACAATGGTAACAATTGCAGATTTACCGGCTTGCGTGTTGGGTGCCCCCGAAAAATTTTCGCCATCCTCAAAATATTTTCCTGAAATAACTCCATCAAAAGGAGCTTTTATTTGGGTATTGTCCAAAAGAAACTGATAACCGACTTTTGCAGCATCATACGCTGTTTTTACCTGATCATATTGTTGATCGGCAATTGTATTTGTTTTTTTAAGCGTTTCTAAACGTTTGAAGTTGGTTTCCAAATTTATTAAATTAAGGCGGGCCGATTCCAAGTTAGTGGGATCCATAGCTGCTATAATTTGACCTTTAGAAACATGATCGCCAATTTCTACATTAATTTTTTTAATTTTGCCCGGAGTTGCCGGTGCAAGGTAAACTTCTTTAAAAGGTATTAAACTTGCTGTGTAATCAATGGTTTTGGCAACAGACTGTCTATTCACAATTGCCGTTTTAACCGGTACAGATTTATTAACATTTTGTTTTTCTGTTGTGGTTTTATCTTTTTCAGAAGTACAGGATATTGTTCCCAGAAAGAATATTCCTACTGCGATGGATATAATCAATATGCTATTTGTTTTCATTTTTCTACTATTTAAAGATTATTATTTAATTTTCGTAAGGCTAATTCGGCATTTAATAATTGAAGTGTTGTACTGGTTAAATCCATTTCAGCTTGAAGGTAATCGTTATTTGCACTGGTAAGGTCTAAGCTGGAAGCAACTCCATGTTTGAATTTCCGATTCATTTGATCCAATACTTCTTTTGAAATTTTGATATTGTTTTTTTGGGAAAAATACTGCTCCAGAAAATTATTATAGTTGTATCTTAATTGTTTCTCCTGTAAGGTTAACTGATCAACTAATAAGTCTTTTGTGTTATTACTCATGTCATAATCAATTTTTGCCTGATTTAATTGAGATCGCCTCATACCTCCTGAGAGTATGGGAACACTTAAAGTAACTCCCAGTACATTTTTTGGGGTCATATCAAAGTGTGGTTTTTTAATTTTTTCAGTATAGGAATAAAATGCTACTAAAGAGGGCAGATAGCTTGCTTTAGCCATATTTATTGATTTGTTTGATATTTCTATTTGCATGGATATTAATTTGTAATCCATATTGTTTTCTATATTAAATGTATCAACCGGAACCAATTGAATCATTTTTGCAATATCATCCAGCGAAGTTGATAACATAATTTGTTGATTAGGATCCAGACCTAAATTAAAACGTAATAAATTATAACCCAATTCCAGGTTCCTTTCAGCAGCGTTCACTGCATTATCAACAGATGTTACCATAACTGAAAGTTTGTTTGCCTCAGTTTGCTCAATAACGCCTGCATTTGCCATATTTGATGTCTGCTCATAAACCATTTGTGCATTTTTCAGGTTTTCCTTCAGTGTATTTAATATTTGCCCACTTGCCAATATAGCGTAGTAAGCTTGAATGGTTTGCTCTTTAACATTGAGTTCGTCTTTCTGATAACTTTGCTCAGTAATACTTTTCGCAAGTTTTGCCATTTGAACACCAACAATATAATTACCATTAAAAAGCAACTGGCTGGCAGTAGCTTTAAAATTACTTGTGGGATTAAACTCAATAATTACAGGAGGTACTTCAGGGTTCATCTGCAACGATGCTTCAGCTCCCAGAAAATTTGTATAATCAAGCGAAGCATCAATTTGAGGTAAGCCTTTTGAAATCGCCTCTTTGATTAGCTGATTTGATTTGTCAACGGCAAATCTTGAATTAGTTAGTGTTTTATTGTGTTCTATTGCATAATTTACAGCGCTATCTAACGACAAAACTAACGGTTCCTGTGCTTGAATCGATATTGCTCCAAGACCAAAAAATAATAATACTACTATTTTTAACAACTGTCTCATTTTATGATTTATTTAATTGATTAAATTTTTCATCTATAATTTTATGTCCTTTTAAGGTAGAAATACCAATAAGGCTTGATCTTATCATTTTTTTGGAAAACAGGATCGAATAATTTCTTTTGGGGAAGTAGTTCTCTTTCAATTATATTATTAAACCTTTTCCAATGCATTGAAAAAATAATATCCGGTTCAAAATCATCAACAAACACCTCATCTTTTTTTCCTTTGTTTATTAATGCAATTACTAATTTTTTTAGGATATTATCTTTATATTCGTCGAACATTTTAAAAATATCAGGGTAATATTTTTTTATATCGTAGATAAATGACGCATTGCATGTTTTGAATAATTCTAATAAGAAAGTGTATAGTGCAATGATTTTGTCAATAATGCCTTCCTGATTTTCAATATCATCCAAAACCTTATCTATTTTTCTAAGAAATCCCATTGTTATTTGGTTAATCAGGTCGCTTTTATTAGCGAAATTTTCGTAAAATGTTTTTTTAGAGATGGACAATTCATGTGTTATATCATCCACAGAAATACTAGTAATTCCGTATTTAAAAAATAACTTCTCAGCAGCATCTGTAATTTTGTTTTTTGTTTCCATACTTGTAAAACTTCTATATTATTTAAAGTTTTCTGATAAATAAAAAATTTTAAAACTCAAATTTGTTAATGATTTTCAAACCTTCATCAGTAGCAATTCCCCTGATAAAATTAATAGCAATATTTTCAAAAATTTCAGATTTGGAATAGCGGTCAAGAGGGAATAATTCATCATTTCCAATAATTTTAAATTGTTCTTTCATAAGTTTAGCAATTATGTCAACATTAATTTCCTGCCTGATAAATCCTTCTTGTTTACCTGTATTAATATATCCGACAATCTTAACGTAGTCTTTTTCTTCACGCTCATTGCCTTTGCGTCTGAAAACTTCAGGATGATATTTCCTGGCATCGCGAAAAAACATTGGGCTAATTGAACTCATCAGATTAATATTCTTTTTTATGTGTGTTAGAAATGCTTCAATAATGTTGGCCGAATTTTTCATTATTTCTGCATTATTCTTTTCTTCTTCAGCCATTCGATGAACAATACAACTTTCTAATAATTCATCCTTATTTTTGAAAAGTTCGTAAATAGTGCGTTTAGAGGTTCCGAGGTTCTTGGCAATAGTATCCATAGTAATACTCCTGATGCCGAAACGCATAAATAACTTTAATGATTCTATGATAATTCGTTCTTTAGTGTCCATAATTTCGATTTAGAAATATTTTGCAAATATATACAGAAAACTTTTAAAACCATTAAAGTTTTAAATGTTTAGATTTTTAACATATTTTTTGAATTCAAAAGATATCCAATTATAAAACTTACGCGGCTGAGTAGTTACGGAAATATTTATTACATGATTGCCGATTGCAATGCTTCCGGTAAAATTTGGTTTTGAGACTTAGCATTGTTATTTCAACACCGTTTAATTCAATGAATGAGATATTTCTCAATTTCCTAGACTCACCACTATCAATAAATTTGATGTTACAGGTACGTCTTTTATAATTGGAGGAAATAACTATACAATTGCTACCTTCAAGTATTTCACCTTGAAGAGTAATTGCTCTAAAAGAAAAGCGAACGGCATCACCGGATGAATCTTTCTTTTCTGTAATAGGGTTTATTTTGGATATATGAATCATGCTGCAATTATAGTGTGCAGTATAGGTTAACTAAAGGGCTATTCTATCATTTTTTTTAGGAAGATAATTCAATAAGGAATCAATACTTTCATGTATAATTTCCGCAAATAGTTCCTCTTTACTTGAAAAAAAATGATAGAATAACCCTTTAGAAATATTTGCACTTTTTGAAATATCTGCAATTAATGTTTGAAAATATCCAATTTCACTAAAAAGTTTTAAAGCTGATTTATGAATTTTGTTTTTTTTGAGCTTTTCATTTTCAACTCATTTTGCTATTAATATTTTTCTTAATCTGATTGAAAAACAAGACAATAATCACTAAAAGATAATATCATCGCTGAATTAAAGATTTAATAACGTCCCCTCGTATGTAAAATAACCAGACAAAGAATATCGTACATAAGCAGATAATTGTTTAACCAAAACATTTGTTTTAAGTATATTACGTTCCTATTCCAACTACTAGTAAAGGTAACGGAAAAGTCATCATCATAAATAGAAATTGTCAGAGAATAAGAACCATTTATGAGTATTACCCTCAACAAAACATATAAATTGTTCAAATTTATGTTTAAACATGTCGCAAATAAAAAACCTAAACGCCTTTATTATAAGCATTTAGGTTTTATTGTTGTTGCCCAACCAGGGGTCGAACCTGGACTCTTTTGATTCAGAGTCAAATGTGTTGCCAATTACACCATTGGGCAATAAGGCGGCAAATTTATAAAATCTTTTAATATTGTAATCTTAATTTTTGGTTATTTTTTTCTTTAAGCATTTTCAATATCTGGTTGTCCTTTTGCCCTATATTTAAAAACATCATTACGGCTATAATGCCCTATTACATCAAAATCCATTTTGCTTCTAACTACCTGAGCAAGATCTATTTCAGCTGTTAAAATACCTTCCTTATCAAATAAAGGTCCTGCAAGAACTTCTCCCATTGGTGAAACAATAACACTACCTCCCCTGGAAAGCACATCAGGTCTGTCTGTTGCCAGTTCCGGTTTAAGATGCTCAGGAAAGTCATTTTTTGTGAAGTATTGATTACACCCAATTACATAGCATCGGCCTTCGCAAGCAATATGTTCAATTGTAGATTGCCATGTATCTCTTGAATCTGCAGTAGGGGCAACATAAATTTCAACACCTTTTTGATACATTGCCATTCGGGCAAGAGGCATATAATTCTCCCAACAAATCAATCCTCCTATCTTTCCAAATTCAGTATCATAAGTAACCAACGTCGAGCCATCACCTTCGCCCCACAATAGACGTTCAGCAGCAGTAGGTTTTAACTTACGGTGTTTACCTAATAATTTTCCACTAGGGGCATAATATAGTATAGTACAATAAAGTGAACTGCTTACAGAATCTTTTTCAGTAACACCCATTATTAAAAAGATGTTTAGCTTTTTTGCATGTTCTCCTAATTTGCTAGAATACTCATCACCAACTTCAATACTATTGTTCCAATATTCTTCAAATTGATCACGCCCTCCTTCTGTACGACTTCCAACCACAGTACCAAATCCCAAACCAGCCGGATATCCCGGAATAAAGCTCTCAGGGAAAACAACAAGTTTACACCCTTTTGCAGCAGCCTCCGACATCAGTTTTAGCGCCTTATCAACTGTTTTTTCAATATCAAATATTACAGGTGTAGCCTGAACACACCCAACTTTATATTTTTTCATGCTGCCTTTTATTAAAATTACTTCCTCTTAGCCCAACTATCACGTAATGGCACAGTACGATTAACCACAAGTTTATTCTCAGAACTGTCAGGGTCTATACAAAAATACCCCAGCCGTGGAAATTGAAACTTCTCACCAGATTTAGCTGTAGTAAGTGAAGGCTCAAGCTTACAATTATTAAGCACTTTTAATGAATCAGGATTTATAAACTCTTTAAAGTCTTTATCTTTATGGCCGGCAGGGTCTTCGTCTAAAAACAACCGATCATATAACCTAACCTCAGCATTAACTGCTTTATCAGCTGACACCCAATGTATTGTGCCTTTTACCTTTCTTTGAGCACCGCTTCCTCCACTTTTTGTTTCAGGATCGTAGGTACAATATATTTCACTTACATTACCATCAGCATCTTTTTTATAATCTTCACATTTAATAATATAAGCACCAATTAAACGTACTTCACGACCTGGCCCAAGGCGGAAAAACTTCTTAGGTGGATCTTCCATAAAGTCGTCATGCTCAATAAATATTTCTTTTGTAAATGGAACTATACGCGTACCGGCTTTCTGATCATTAGGGTTATTTCCAAGCTCTAATTCCTCCACCTCATTATCAGGATAATTAGTAATTATAACTTTTACAGGGTTTAAAACTCCCATAGCACGTGGTGCAATTTGATTTAAATGTTCTCTAACACTAAACTCTAACAGGCTAACATCAATTACATTATCACGTTTGGCAACACCGATTCTGTCGGCGAAATTACGAATCGACTCCGGGGTATATCCTCTTCTGCGAAATCCTGAAATTGTAGGCATTCGAGGGTCATCCCAGCCACTTACATAATTATTTTGCACAAGTTCAATAATTTTTCGTTTACTCATTACAGTATAACTCAGGTTAAGCCTTGCAAACTCAATTTGTTGTGGCCGATATGCGCCTTCAGCTATTTGATCCAAAGCCCAATCATATAAAGGACGGTGTACTTCAAACTCCAGAGTACATACTGAATGTGTTATTCCTTCAATATAATCCGACTGTCCATGAGCCCAATCGTACATTGGGTAAATACACCAATCGTTTCCTGTGCGGTGGTGCTCCTGATGTAGAATACGATACATTATAGGATCACGCATATGCATGTTTGGCGAGCTCATATCAATTTTAGAACGTAGGATCATAGCTCCGGTTTCAAACTCGCCATTCTTCATTCGTTGGAAAAGGTCAATACTCTCTTTAGCAGGTCTGTTACGAAAAGGGCTTTCAACACCCGGGCGTGTGGGAACACCTCGTTGCTCACTAATCAATTCCTGCGGTTGCTCATCGACATATGCTTTCCCGTTTTTTATTAATTGAACGGCCCAATCATAAAGCTGACCAAAATAATCTGATGCAAAATGAGGTTCACCCTCCCAATTAAAACCCAGCCACTCAATATCTTCTTTTATTGAATCAACATATTCAACTTCTTCCTTTTCAGGATTTGTATCATCAAATCTAAGATTACATAAACCATTGTATTCGTTGGCAAGACCAAAATTCAAACATATGGATTTAGCATGACCTATATGAAGATAGCCATTTGGTTCAGGAGGAAACCTAAGATGTATCCTTCCTTCATTTTTATTTTCAACCAAATCTTCTTCAATAATTGATTGAATAAAGTTAAGTGATCTTTTTTCGTTTTCAGGAAAATTCATAAGTGTTGATATTATAAAAGTCTTTTGTAAAAGATGCAAAATTAATTAGAAAAGCAATGGCTTGTATGCGCAGACGCGTCGAAACGCCAAATAATTTATTTTATTGCATGATTAATTGTTAAATAATTATAAATAAGTTAGTTATCAAACATGTTGTTATGTTCGATTGTGTACATATTGTGTGTTGTACCTGAACATCATCATGGCAACATTTCATCTGCAACATTGTTTTAATGCTTATTATCTGGTAGTTACAAAGTTTGGCACAGTATTAGAGAACATACAGTGCAACCATTAATGTTCTATTAATTAAATTTTAAAGTCATGAAAACAAGAATCGCAATCTTAACAATTTTAATGGGTTTACTTATGGCAGGTACCGCTATGGCCAACGAACCCGTACCCGCAACAAAAGCAGCTTCAAAAGCAGTAACAGAATTATTATCTGATGAAATCAGTTATCCCTCATTTGCCTCTAAAAACAACATCGAATGTTGTGTCTGGGTTAGTATTATGATAAAGGAAGATGGCTCATTGGATGTTGAAACTGCAAACTGTAGTTCATGTAATATGAAAGATCACGTAGTTAAATCTATAAAAGAAACTAAGAATGAAGGCCTTTCACAATACGCCGGGCAAAATGTATTACTAAAAGTTAAATTTAAGCTATTAAGCTAGTTAATCATCTCCCTAACATATATTCAGGGCCTATTATTCAGGTCTGTCTCTCAAATCCCATTGCTAAACAGTGGGGTTTTTTTGTTTATAACAGACCTGGAAGAGTCCAACGGATCTTCCAGAGTCTCTATTATTAAGAACAAATAAATACCCTTCCGGGAGCTCTAAAGACTCTTCCAAGAGCTATGCACTCTGGAAGGTCTTTAACATATCAAAAAATAAGCTACTTTTGTATAAACTCAACAATCAATGAAGTCTCCCACAGTTAAACAAAAGAGATCTTGGAAGTCTGATCAGCGATTTGTTGATGCAAATACAAAAAACTTCAGATTGATCTTTTTTGCTTTCGTTGTTGGATTACTTGCAGGAGCTGCTGGAGGAATTTTCCGACTTTCGCTTGGTTACATTGAAGACTTCCGAAATAACCTATTTGCAAGCGTTAGCAGTTCTGATTTAACTAGTTGGCTATGGCCAATATTATTTGGAATTATCGGAGTAAGTGTTGCATTATTTTTAGTGAAAAAATTTGCTCCCGAAACTTCTGGAAGTGGAGTACAGGAAATCGAAGGGGCATTAGATGAATTAAGACCTCTCCGATGGAAGAGAGTATTACCCATAAAATTTATTGCTTCATTATTTTCATTGGGGAGTGGCTTGCTACTCGGTCGTGAAGGCCCTACAATACAAATTGGCGCCAATATTGGCAAAATGACTAAGGATATTTTCAAACAACATGAGAACAAAACAAACCCGTTGGTATCAGCAGGAGCAGCAGCAGGGCTTGCAAGCGCTTTTAATGCACCTTTGGCAGGAGTAATTTTTGTTATTGAAGAAATGCATGGGCATTTCAAATACAACTTCTTTTCTGTAGCAGCTATAATGGTTGCCTCAGGTACCGCTGATTTTGTAGTTAGAGTAATTGTTGGTGTTGACCCCGTTGTTCAAATGACAGTGTTTCCAGGGCCTCCTTTATCAGGAATTTGGCTATTCATACTACTTGGAATATTTTTTAGCTTAGTAGGGTATTTATTTAATAAGCTATTGGTAATATCATTAGATTTCTTTAAAAACTTGTCGAAAATTACATTGATATTTGGTGCTGTGTTTGCAGGTACTGTTATCGCAATAATCGGCATTTATTATCCTGAAATGATTGGAGGAGGTTACGGTACCATAAGTCAAGTACTAAATCATTCATTTACCCTTTATTTTTTGATTATCTTATTTGTTGGCAGGATGATACTCACAATTTTTAGTTATGGTACAGGCGTGTCCGGTGGCATTTTCGCGCCGATGCTAGCGTTGGGTGTGGTTTTTGGAATGCTATTCGGGAGTGTAATGCAACATTATTTTCCTGATCTTGTTTCGCATCCTGGCATTTATGCTGTTGCCGGAATGGCCGGTATATTTGCATCAACAGTACGAGCCCCTCTTACCGGATTAGTACTTGCAATAGAAATGACATCAAATTATGAATTAATACTACCGCTAATTATAACTACAGTAACAGCATCTGTAATAACAGCACAGCTTGGTAATGAGCCAATTTATACTACTTTGCTGAAGAGGACTTTAGCAAATAGTAAAGTTTCTTAAATTATACTATTCTTAAAACTAATAATAATTGTTTAGTAGCAGACTGAACTTTTTATAATATCGCACTGATTTTAAACTACTTTTGCAAACTTTTTTCAAAGCATAAAATGCATTAATATTTATTTATTATGATTACAGTCACAGACCTAAGAATTCAATTTGGCAAACGAGTATTATTTAATGATGTAAACATGAAGTTTATGGCCGGAAATTGCTATGGTGTTATTGGAGCAAACGGAGCTGGCAAATCAACACTTCTTAAGGCAATTGCAGGTGAAATTGATACTGCTTCAGGGCGCATAAGTATGAATCCAGGTGAACGCCTTTCGGTGTTAAGCCAGGATCACTTTGCCTTTGATGAATTTTCAGTATTAGATACTGTAATGAAAGGTCATTCGCAGTTGTGGGATATTATGCAGGAAAAAAATGCCATATATGCCAAGCCTGATTTTTCGGATGCAGATGGGCTGAAGGCCGCTGAGCTGGAAGAAAAATTTGCCGACATGGAAGGATGGAATGCCGAAAGTGATGCTGCAACATTATTAAGTGATTTGGGAATAACAGAGGATCTTCATTATACATTAATGAAAAATATTGACGGAAAGCAAAAAGTAAGAGTATTACTTGCCCAGGCTCTTTTTGGTAACCCTGATAACTTATTACTCGATGAGCCAACTAATGACCTCGACCTTGATACCGTAACATGGTTGGAAAATTATCTGGCAAATTATCAAAATACAGTGCTCGTTGTTAGTCACGACAGGCATTTTTTGGATGCCATAAGTACACATACTGTTGATATCGACTTTAGTAAAATACAAATGTTTGCAGGTAACTATAGTTTCTGGTATCAAAGTAGCCAACTGGCATTGAGACAACAACAAAAGGCGAATAAAAAAGCAGAGGATAAAAAGAAAGAACTACAGGAATTTATCTCACGATTTAGCGCCAATGTTAAGAAATCAAAACAGGCAACAAGTCGTAAAAAAATGATTGAGAAACTTAATATAAGTGATATTAAGCCATCAACACGTAAATACCCCGGAATAATCTTCAAGCCTGAACGCGAAGCTGGTGATAAAATTCTTGAAGTAACAGGCTTAAGTGCCAGTATAGATGGTGATGTGCTTTTTAGCGGAGTAGATTTTTATGCCAACAAGGGCGATAAAATTATTTTCTTATCAAAAGATACCAGGGCAATGACTGCGCTTTTTGAAATCATAAGTGGTAATCAAAAACCAGATTCGGGAACCTATACTTGGGGACAGACTATAACCTCATCATATTTACCATTGGATAATGCGCCATTTTTCAGAAGTGAACTAAGCTTGTTTGATTGGCTTTGTCAGTTTAGTAACGACACTACCGATCTATATATTCGTGGTTATTTAGGTAAAATGCTATTTGCCGGTGATGAAATTCAAAAAAAGGTAAGTGTGCTTTCAGGAGGTGAAAAAATGCGCTGTATGATATCTAAAATGATGCTTACAGATGCCAATGCCCTCGTATTTGATACACCTACAAACCACCTCGACCTTGAGTCAATTCAGGCATTTAATAATAATCTGGTGAAGTTTCCGGGAAATATATTTATGTCATCTCACGATCACGAGTTTATACATTCGGTTTGTAACAGGATAATCGAACTTACTCCCAATGGTATTATTGACAAACTTATGGATTATGATGATTATATTGTGGATAATAAGATTCAGGCATTAAGAGATAAGATGTATCAGTAAATTTGTTGAATGAACTATTGAATGGTTAACCTTTCAGGTTTTTTCTTCCTGAGGTTGAACATCAAGCAACTTATGGTTTTCGACCTCAGGTGCAAGGCCACCTGAAAGGACAGTGAGACTTATTTCAATATTTTTCTTTTGATACCCAAGCTAATCCAAATTGTTGAACTGCTTGTTTCATAATTAGTTGACCCTCCAAATCTATTATTCCACTTATCCCAATAGTCCCACATATAATCTGCTTTAGCAAATATTATTAGCCTTTCTTTAACTACCATCTCAAAGTTTATTCCAGCCATATATCCTAAGTTGTCATTTGTTCTTACAAACCCTCCAAATGTTGGACAAACTCTAAATTTATTGCCGATTATTATTTTTAAATAGAGCGGTATTGTTAATATCAATTGGCTGTTGTAATAAAACAAGGTTAATTCATTATTAAGCGAAACAATAGACTTATTAGGGCGGTATTCTACATTCGCTCCAAAAGTTACAATTCCGTAATCAATATCATTTGCATAAGTTCCAACACTGCCTCCAATGTTCAACTCCTGCGAAAAAATAATTGAAGGAATTAAAAAGCCTATTATCACTAAGATAAATTTCATTGCATATTTCAAAAACTGATATAAAGATAGTAATCTATTTTATTCTTCTTAGATCCAAATCCTGAAAATCAAAGCTAAAATCAATATTAGGCGATATACCTTTCATTTTTATACTATGTGCCTTTCCTTCTTCATCCAGGCTAAATATAGCAAATGCATCAGCGTTCATATCCCTGTAGTCCCATTTAATAGCAAATGTATTTGCCTTATAATAGTACATAGGTCCGGTAAGTTTTGGCGAACGAGATGAACTGAACCATAGTTGATTATCGTTAAGATAAACCTCTACTTTTCCAAACCAATTATCTTCATATATTCCAATATAATCCTCTGTATTAATATGATCATCAACTGCGGAATTTACTGTTTCCCAAACTTGATTTGTTATTGAATCTCCTCTTTTTTCCCGTTTCTGAAAATAAGCATAATATTTACCAACCCAATCGTTATTATCCAGCCCCATATAACTATCAACAATTGTATTTGTAACCGAAGCGAAAACACCAGCTCCTCCATCAGTTGTGTTTGTTAATACAACAACTCCCAGGTTAATATCAGGAATCAAAATAGTTTTTGAAAGCATGCCAGGCATACCTCCGGTATGGCTTACACTCAGATTACCATTATTATCCGACAAACCCCAACCCAATCCATAACCTGAAAAATGCGCATTATATCTTGGATTACGACTGGCATTAAGTGTTGTATGTATTTTCCACATTTCACGCTGTGCTGCCTCTGAAAACAGTTGGTTTTCCAAACTATCACCATATTTTCCATTGTTAAGCTGAAGCAGCATCCAGTTACATAAATCATCAGCATTAGAATATATGCCTGCTGCTGCACCGTTTACCATATCGCTAAAGTGATTAATTGGTACCGGAGTATTATTGTTGGTAGAATGTGAAGCTGCCAAATTGCTTCTGTCAATAATTTGTGATAAAGAACTTGAAGAATTATCCATATTTAACGGTTCCAGAATACGGGCTTTGATAAACTCCTCCCAGCTCATTCCACTTACTCGTGCAATAATTTCCCCTGACATAATGAATAATAAATTATTATACGCAAATGTGGTTCGAAACGGAGACTCAGGTTCAAAATACTGATAATTAGTTAATATATCATCAATTGTAAAATCATTACTATCAGGAATAAACATTAAATCTCCAGCTCCAAGACCCAGCCCGCTACGATGAGATAATAAATCCTGAATTATGAAATTTTCTGTTACATATGGGTTATACATCTTAAACTCAGGCAGGTAATCAACAACCTTATCATCCCAGGCAACCTTGCCTTCATCTACCAAAATAGCAAGGGCAGCGGTAGTAAAAGCTTTACTATTTGATGCAATTAAAAACTGGGTGTGCTCATCTACTTTTTCTTTTGTATTGATTGACTTTACTCCATAACCTTTGGAATGAACAATTTTTCCATCTTTCACGATTGCCACGGCAACTCCAGCAACATTGAATTTCTGTATTGCATTTTCCACAATACTATCAACCTCAGGTGATGACAATTGTGCAATAGTAGTGCTTGTTATAAAAATTAATATTACAAGCAAAATAAAACTTCGAGTCAAATTATTCATATTATAATTTTTTAGAGACTATTTAAATCCTTCCAATTAAATACAAAAAAGAGTCTCACCCTTCTGTTTACTAGCTGAATAGTGATCCTCCGCTTTGCTCAGGATTAAAAAAAAGCAACTATTACATAGATTAGCTACTTACAAAGCTCATTGTAAAAGAATACATGCTCTGCAAAATATTTAAAATCAGGTTCATTATTATCAATAATCTGTTGGCAATCGCCAAACAGAAGTTTAAAATCCTGTTTCTTATACTTTTTCTTTGTGATTTTTATTGTTTCACCTTTTTTAACAACATAATAAGCTTTAGCCTCATTTCCCGAAACAGCAATCCCATCAATTGATGTTTCACCCGTCTTTGCATTAGGAATTTCATATACTTTGAGCAAGTCGTCAAATCCAGGGTTTAACAATTGTAAAAGTATGAACTTATCTTTATCAGGGAATTTAACCCTTTGCCAGTATATAAATTTACGATCCACAACTTCCTTAAAATTAGAATTGGCAAGCTTTTTAATGTTAGATGATTGCTCACTAATAATCTCGAGTTTGGCTAAGCCATCAACTTTTATTTTTAACTGTTCAACCTCTCCGGCTTTAAACTTTGTATCCTCACCGGTATAATCTCTTAACTTGAAACTCATCATGCCTTTTGGACCAAACATTGCGTTTTTCAAGTTTCCATTGTAAATCTTCCCATCTACAGCCATAACTTCTGCCGAACCAGTAATATTACTTATGGGCGTAACAAACTGAGCCTTTACAGATATTGTTATTACGAATATTAAGGATAAAATAATTGTGAAAATGCGTTCTGTTTTCATGATTTAAAAATTTATTGTTTAACTATTCAAATGTATAAAATTTTGCAAGTCCTTTTTATCCTGCGTATCAGGATAATATTCAAGAACCTTTTTTGCAACTTCTACTGCTTCTTTTTCTCTTTGTTGCTTCAAAAGAAACTCGATTTTGGCATATAAAAATTCAATATTTCGAGGTTCTAGCTCAAAGCACTTATTAAGAGCATTTTGAGCTTCAGTAATGTTATTTTTAAAATCAAATAGATTATATAAATTAAACCAAATTCTTGATCGCTCGGGCAACAACTCAGCTGCTTTTTTTAGGTTAACAATCGACTTATCGTAATTCCCCATCTCAGATTGAAGAAGTCCCAATGAATAGTAGGCATCACCCATTTCGTGGTTATCATCAACCACTTCCATTAGTAATTCCTCAGCCTCCTTGTTTTTGCCAATCCTATTAAAAAGCATTGCAAGGTTTATTTTCGCCGGGTAAAACTGATTGTCAATTCTGATAGCTTCCTTATAATTTTCAATGGCCTTTTCATTTTCTCCTATATTTGAATACAGATTACCTAGATTATGTCGACTACCTGAAAAATCGGCACTATACTCTGAAGCCAATATATATTCTTCTATTGAGTTGCTAAGTTTAATGGCTTTTAAACTATCAAGTTCCCACAAATTAAGAACTGATAACCGGGATGTTGCTTCCATCCTGACCATTAGGGTAGAATCATCTAACAACGGGAAAATCATTGTTTTTAAATCTTCAATATCAGCTGGAACAAAATTTCTTACAGCCTCTCTTCTTACAAGAGGGCCTTCCCTTGAAAGTAACTCCCTATTTAACTTTTGTGTTTCACCTCCAGGGAAATTAGCAAGATACCTTGTAGCTGATGCCATTATTAATGTTGATGATTTTTCATCGTTAAGAATATCAATAAGCATTGTAATAGCAGTGGTATCATTGATAGATGCCTTAAACATTGTTTCACCAAAATGATAACGTGTTGATCTGCCATACCATTCTTCGGTATATGAAGCAGCCCAACTATTACTCTTATCTGTATGACATTGGATGCATGCATTTGGGGTCCCCAGTTTATCACTCAAATCGGGTCTTGGTATTCGCATGCTATGATCGCGACGATAATCAACGCCCATAAAATACTGCCCAGGCATGTGGCAAGTTATACATTGCGAGCCCTCTCCAACATCTAATACTTCTCCATTTTCTAAAACCAATGGTTCACCTTCGTCATTATACATACTATGAAAATGATGGTTGTATCCTTCATAATCTTCTTGCTTATGGCATTGATAACAAAGTTTATTTCCTTCATATTTTAATTTTAAACTATGGGGATCATGACAATTGGTACAGCGCACATTATTTTTATGCATTTTACTTTGGGTGAAAGATGCATAAACATAATCCTCTTCTTTTATTTGTCCATCATGATAATAAAAAGGATCTATTGGAAGCTGTGGACTAATAATATCAAATAATTCATCATGCGGATGAATAAAATCACCAAACGATGTACGACGGGCGTGGCAATATGCACATTGATTTATCAATTGAACAGATGTAATATTGCTAGTTTGTACTGCAAGTCCGTAATTATCAATTTCGGGTCGGCTTAATGAATCAATTTCAGACCACCTATTATGCTCTGAACCAGGCCCATGACAAGCCTCACAGCTTACATCAATCTCTGACCAAGTAGTAGTATAAACATGAGTTTCGAGGTTGTAATTTTTTTGAAGATTTGTTGAATGACACTCGGCGCACATTCCATTCCAATTCTGGGCATTATTGGTCCAATATAGCCAGTCATCAGGAAGAATTTCCTGATCTTTATAAACAGAATCTCCAAGATGATACCATTGTCCCTTTTCGGTATCCCAGGTAATTTGCAGGCATTGATATCGACCATCTTCAAATGGAATAAGATATTGCTGCAGGGGTCTTACGCCAAAAGTGTATGCAATTTGAAAATCACCGGGTTTACCACCTGGACCTTGTGTATGAACATAATATTTGTCATCCTTAATATAAAATCGACTTGTAAACCCATCTCTTTCAAACTCTGCATTATTAAAATCACCCAACACAGTTGTGACAATGGCAGTATCCATAGCATTGTCATGATCAGAGTGCTTCCACGAGTGATATTCTTTTTCATGACATTCAATGCATGTTTTACTACCTACAAACAAAGATTTAGTAACAATAAATTTGGGTTTTCTATCACAGGAACTTATTATGATAAAAAGAGAAAATAAAAACAGAAAATATTGAGTGCTATTTTTTTTTAGGGGCAATATCATTGAGAGCTTAAGATTATTTATTTACCCAAAGATATAAGGTTTTTAAATATGCTCATAAATAAAACTACTTGTTATTTAATTCAAAAGGATAAATAACGTTCCAATCATTTTCCATATCAATAAGAGGCCACCCTTTTTCTAGTGCTTCACCCACCCCCTTGTTTAAACGTCCTATATGTGACTCCCTGTCATATGCCAATTCTCTAATCAAATAGTTATTTGTAACATCAATAACATAATGAATTAATAAATGTGGACTTAAAAATGTTATTACAAGCTTTCTGACAAAACTAGTGTCAAGTCATATGTCCTTTGGTATTGAGACTGCTTCGTCATACTTCCTCGCAGTGACGTCACTTTGAGATTGACTTAACACTAGTATATCTTTTGGTTTTAACACTTTTGTGTTATTACCGAATAACATAACGTTAATCATTGCTACTCCAATTTGTGTTGTGTTTACAACAGAATTTGGGGAAAATAATTTAATACCTTTAACAAGCCACATGAAATAATCATATAAAAATTGGTAGCTTTTTGTTTTTGATTTAATACCACGTAATGGAATGATTGCTCCGGGTCTGAACATAAATGCTTGTTTAAAACCTAAATTCAATAGATCATTCTCTGTTCTGCCTTTAACACGTGCCCACATTATTCTGCCTTTTTCAGTTGAATCAGTACCCTGGCCTGAAACATAAGTGAATGTCATTTCATGATTATTTTTTAACAATGTTCTGGCAAGTGATAATGTGTAATCGTAAGTGATTAATTTGTATTTTTCTTCTTTGATTCTTGCAGCACTAATACCCATGCAAAAAAAACATGCATCATAGCCGGTGAGTCTATTACTTACATCTTCAAAATTAGTGAAATCATGATGTAATAATTCTTTCAGTTTTGGATGACTAATACCAACATTGCTTCTTCCAATAACCATCACCTCGCTTATGGCTTGATGGTCGAGGCATTCGAGGAGAACACCTTTACCAACCATGCCTGTAGCCCCTGTTATTATTACCTTTTTTTTCATTATATTGTTGATTTAAGCGTGATTAACGAAATTTCACTTATTGTTCCTATTCGCATTGGAGGACCAAATGTGCCTGCACCTTGAGAAACAAATATACTAGTTCCGTTGTAATCATGTAATCCCTTATTGTATGTAAATAGTAGTTTAGCAATGTAATTTATGGGAAATAATTGACCTGCATGTGTATGTCCTGCCAGATATACATCTATTCCGTTTTCATTGGCGTATTTAATTCCATCCGGACTATGATGTAAAAGAAGTGTTGGCTTATTTTTATTAATATTTAATTGTGAAAGTGCCAATTTTATTGTTTGATGGTTACCAGCTGCATGCATATTAACTGAACCATCATCGGCTAACATATGATTAAGACCTATAATTTGCAAATTTGCAAATTCAGTAATTTCATTTTCAAGAACTATTACGCCTGCATCCCTGAGCAAAGTCTTAATTTCATTACTGCCTGAATATCCGTCATGATTCCCTTCAACGAAATAAATAGGAACCTTAATTTGTTTTAGTGGTTCCAGTGTTTGATAGTTTAGGTTAATTCTTCCATCAAATAAATCTCCGGTTATAACCACAAAATCAATTTCATTATTATTGATGCTATCAACTAATTTTTGCAACCACTTAACACCTCTGAAATGACCAATATGAACATCGCTTAGTTGCATTATTTTAACGTCGTTATCAAGACCAGATACAGAAATTTCAACATTTGTTACT